>Ga0207693_10001199_pt1 | contig 23146 bp, 18 predicted proteins | sample LARL81metaG_FD_184347 | JGI IMG/M metagenome (GOLD analysis project Ga0207693, IMG submission 184347) | Corn, switchgrass and miscanthus rhizosphere microbial communities from Kellogg Biological Station, Michigan, USA - LAR L8-1 metaG... | ecosystem: Host-associated > Plants > Roots >... | reverse complement strand
AGGATCCCTCGGTGGAGGAGTGCCTCGATGAGCTCGGCGAGGCACTGCGCAGCTTTGAACGCTACCCGCCGACGGTGTTGGCGGTGGCGCTGCGCGTGCATCTGGAGGCGCTGCTGCAGGCGCTGCTCGCAAGCACGCTTTGCAGCAGCGCAGAGATACGGGCGTTCGTGCGGGAACTGGAGCGGGAAGTTCTGGCGGAGGCGGACTAGCGTCAGGGCTTCACGGACCTAACAACGCAAGGCGCGCGCGCCACGCCGCGCTCGCGCTCAGTGCGGTGGGCGGTCGCGCGTGTCCGCATGGCCGGCGGGATCACGCGCCGCCGGCGGCGGGGCATGTGCCGGCGCGGGTGGCGGAGCCGGGACCGGCGGCCGCGCCACCGGCGGGTGTTGCACCTCCCTTGGGGGTGCGGACGGCGGCGGCCCCGGCGCACGATAGTGTGGCTGCACGGGCGCGAAGCCGCTCGACGCGCCGGGGTTCAAGGGCTGCGGTACGCTCCCCGGCGGTGGCCGGTCTGCGCGCCCCGGCGCGTTTGGCACTACGGCGCCCTGGGTCACCGGCGGGCGGTAGGAATTCTCCCGCGGCTGGCTCGGCGCCCCGGAACCCTCACCGGCGCGCTCGCGCGGGACAAACCCGGGCGTCGCGGGCGCACCGCCGCTGCCCAGCGTCGTCACTGGCCGCGCCAGCGAATGCCCCGTCGCGGGCAGCACGCGCACGGGCGCGGCGGCCACGGGCGGCGCAAGCTGCGCCAGCTCTGCGCGCGCGAGCGGGCGGCCTCCGTTCGCCTGGATCGCCGCCAGCTGGCGGTCGAAGGGCACGGGTGCGCGCGGCGGCGGCGTGCGCGCCAGCACCGGGCGATCCAGGACGGCTGCCGGTGGTGGCCGGAGCGCCCGAGTCGGGGCGGCGCTGCCGACGACGCTGGCGCGCACCGGGGCGATGGCGGGCGCCGCGGCGGCCACCGTCGCGCCCGTCAGCGCCGCGGTGCTCAGGCGCACGGCGTGGCCACCGACGCGCTGTCCGGTGGTGAACACGCCCTCGGGCACCGCAGTCACCGCACCCGTGGTGTTGTTCACGTAACGCGCGTTGGTAGTGTTGTTCTGGTAGACGTTGGTCGTGTAGTTGTTGATGACCGTCGTGTTGTTGATATTGCGCGCGTAGTTCGGGCTCGCCCGGTAGGCGGGTACGTACGCCTCGCGTGGCCCGAGCGGGAACCAGGCGACGTCGGCACCGACGCCGCGCCGGTGATCTGGCGCGCGCACCCAGGCGACCAGCGCCGGCGCATATACCGGGCGCGCGACGCGCGGGCCCGGCACCCAGCACCAGGCACTGTTCCACACCACCCAGCGGCCGTAGTGAAACGGCGCGAAGCCCCACGGCGCATCGTCGATCCAGTTCCAGCCCCACGGGGTGATCCACGCCCAGTGACCGAAGCGGTACGGTGCCCAGTTAACGACCACTACCGTTGGTGCCCACACGTAGCCGTATTCGGCGGTCGCCTGCCAGGCCCCGTTGGCATCGAGCTCCTGCGCCCCGGGCATGTCCTCGGCCACGTAGCCGCGCGAGGCCGACTCCTCGACCGCGCGCTCGCGCTGCGCCGACCAGCCATCCAGATCATCGGGCGCGCCCAGCGTGCCGCTCGTGTAGGCGAGCGCCCCCATACCGGTGAAACTGGCCACCTGCTGCATGCCGACCATGAAGGACTGGCCCCCGCCATCGGCCTGGGCGCTGCCCTCGCTGACCTTGACGACGGTGCTGTCCCCGGCCTCGTCCACCTCGACGCGATACACGCCCGGCTGCAGCAGCGTCACTGCCAGGTTGGGGGTGTCGATCTCGTAGATCTGCCCGGCCTGCAGATCACGCACGCGCACGATGAGGGTGCCGGCGGTGAGGCGCATTTGCGCGGTGTGATCATCGAGATTGAAGAACGAGAAACCGGTGTCGCTGCCGAGGCGCACCACGGCGCTGCCCATGTCGAGCTCGGCGCGTGAATTCTGATCACTCCAGAGCCGGTCGCCGGTCGTGATTGGCCGGTTCAGCGGCGCGGCGGTCCATTCCTCCACGCCTGCCGGTTGCAGCGAGACTGAGCCTTCCGCATCGCTCAGGCGCGCGACGCGGCCAGGCGGATCGGCATCCTGGGCGCGCGCCGCGCCGACGCTCACGAGCGTGAGCAGCGCCAGCAGCGCCGCGCCCCAGCGCGGATCCGGCTTGCGGTTTTTCATCGCTCTCTCTTCCACCCTTTCAGAAACGCGCCAGCCACGCTGCGGTTGATGCTGCGCCGCTCGCGGGCAGCGCAGCAGCGGCAGCCGGATCACATCTGACTCACAGTCCATATAGGAGGCAGCACCCTGAACGGCAGATGAACGAGCCGCCGGCCGGTGCCCTAAAGGGTTCCCGGCAGCCGCTCGGCCAGGAAATCGATGAACGCACGCACCGCGGGCAGCATACCGCGGCGACTCGGGAACACGATGTGCAGAACCCCCTGCGGAGTGTTCCACTCCGGCAGCACCCGCAGCAGCACGCCACGCTGAAGATCCTCGCGCACCACGCTCTCGGGCAGCCGTGCGACGCCCAGGCCTGCCAGCGCCGCGGCGCGCAGCACGATGAAATCGTGGCACACCAGGCGCGGGGTGTGCTCCGCGCTCACCGCCTGGCCGGCCGGTCCGACCAGTTCCCAGGCACGCCGCTCGAACTCGCTCGCATAGTCGAGCGTCTGGTGCCCGACGAGTTGTGCGGGTTGCTCGAGGGGCGCGGCGCTCTTCAGGTAGGCAGGACTCGCCACCAGGAATTCGCTGGCCTGTTCAAACGTGCGCATGACAAGGCCGTCCTCACCGGTGGGCCGCGTGCGCACACGCAGCGCCACGTCGAAACCTTCGCGCACCACGTCCACGCGCCGGTTGCTCACCTCCAGCTGCACGCGCACGGCCGGGTACTTCACCATGAAGTCGGGCAGCAGCGGCGCGAGCGCCCATTGCGCCAGGGCGACCGGCGCGCTCGCCTTGATGTTGCCGCGCGGCTCGGCGCGCGCGAACTCCACCGCCTCAAGGGCAGCATCCGCCTCCGCCAGCATCGCGCGCGCGTGCCGGTAGACCTCCTGGCCGACCTCGGTGACCACGAAACGCCGTGTCGAGCGGTTCACGAGGCGCACGTTCAGCTGTGACTCCAGCGCCGCCACGTGGCGCGATACCCGGGACTTGGGAATCGACAGTGCCCGCGCGGCGCGCGCGAAGCCGCCGTGCTCGATGACCTGCGTGAAGTAGTAAAACCCTTCGAGCGGCTGCATGTTATTAGCTACATTTATGGAACGATGAGTTCCATTCTAGCCGGATACTCGAGATTAGCTCCATGGACTAGTCTTATACCCGTCCTCAAGGGAACAAGGAGACGGTCATGAAGCTGTTACACCTCGACTCGAGCATCCTCGGTGAGCATTCCTCCAGCCGTGTGCTGTCACGGGAAATCGTGGCGCGCCTCAAGGCCGAACACCCCGGGTTGAGCGTGACCTATCAGGACCTGGCCGCCGAGCCGCTGCCCCACTATTCGGCCGCGTCCCTGGCCGCTACCGACGGCGAGCACGCCGCGCGGGATCGCACGACGCTGGAGGCTTTCCTGGAGGCAGATATCGTCGTGATCGGCGCACCGCTTTATAACTTCAGCCTGCCCTCGCAGCTGAAGGCCTGGATCGATCGCGTCACCATCAAGGACCGCACCTTCCGCTACACCGCACAGGGTCCGCAGGGACTGGCGGGCGGCAAGCAAGTCATCGTGGCGATCGCGCGCGGCGGCGTGTACGTGCCCGGTGCCGGCACCGAATTCGGCGAGTCCTACCTGCGCTTCCTGTTCGGCTTCCTCGGCATCACGGACCTCACGTTCGTGCGCGCGGAAGGGCTGAATGTCTCCGCCGAGCAGCGCGCGGCCGCCCTGAGCGGCGCGCGCGCGATGATCGGCTCGCTCGCCACCCGCGGCACACCGGCCGCCCTTGCGGCCTGAACCTCGCGGCCCCACTGTCAGGCAATCCGGCACGCCAGCGTGCGAAAGGAACTTCCATGACCTCAACCCAGCTCCCCACCCGCGCGGTGCAGCGTGTCGTGAGAGGCATGCCGACCTCGGATGGCGCCGGCGTGAAGCTGCGCCGGGTCATCGGCCAGCCGCAGCTGCCGGACCTTGATCCGTTCCTCATGCTGGATGAGTTCGGTACCGAACGGGCCGAGGACTACATCGCCGGCTTTCCCGATCACCCCCACCGCGGCTTCGAGACCGTTACCTACATGCTCGATGGTCGCATGCGTCACCGCGACAACCATGGCAACGAGGGCGTGCTCGTGCCGGGCAGCGTGCAGTGGATGACCGCGGGACGCGGCCTGGTGCACTCGGAGATGCCCGAGCAGCAGGAGGGCCGCATGCGCGGCTTCCAGCTGTGGCTGAACCTGCCGGCGCGCGAGAAGATGAGCGCGCCGAAGTACCAGGAATTCGGGCCCGACCGTATTCCGACGGCGACACCGGCGGCGGGCGTCCTCGCCAAGGTGATCGCCGGCCAGGTGAGCGGGATCACCGGCCCGATCCTGCAGCCGGCCACCGACCCGACCTACCTGGACCTCGCGCTCGAGCCCGGCGCCGAGTTCGTGCAGGAGCTGCCGCCCGACTACGCCGCCTTCCTGTACGTGTTCGAGGGCGAGGTGGTGGTCGGCGCCGAGTCGCAGCCGGTGCACACGCACGAACTCGCGGTGCTCAGCGAAGGGGCGCAGATTCGCCTGCGGGGCGTGAGTCCCGGGGCGGATGGCAAGAGCGCGCGCGCCATCCTGGTGGCGGGACGGCCGCTGAAGGAACCCGTGGCCAAGTACGGTCCGTTCGTCATGAACACCCGTGCCGAGTTGCAGCAGGCGTTCGAGGACTTCCAGAGCGGCAAGTTCTAGGGCTCGCCCGCGCCTCGCGCCCTTTTTTCGCCGCCGGTGCCGCTAGGGCAGCGCGGCAAAGCCGTGGCGCACGAAGATCTGCCGCGCCGTATCACCGCCGAGGAAGACCAGGTACTGCTGCGCCGCCGCCGAGGCCGCGGTGGTGAGTGCGGCCGGGTAGACGATAGGCGGGTGCGTGTCAGCGGGAAACACGTCGACCACGCGCACGCGCTGCTCCGCGGCCGCGTCGGTGCCGTAGACGATGCCCAGCGGGGTCTCCCCGCGCGCCACGTAGGCGAGCGCGGCGCGCACGTTCTCCGCGGGCGCCAGGTGCGCCGCCACGGCATCCCACACACCAAGGTGAGTCAGCGCCGCCTTGCCGTAGAGTCCTGCCGGTACCGAGTCCGGGTCCGCCAGCGCCAGCCGCCCGCCGCCCAGGGACGCCCGCAGTGCAAACCCCGGGGCAATCTTCAGGGTCAGTTTGCTGGCGGCGGGCGCGATGAGAACCAGCGAATTGCCCAGCAGATCGCGGCGGCTGCCCGCTCGCAGCAGCTGGCGCTGCTCGAGGTAATCCATCCACTCCTGGTCGGCGGAGAAAAACACCTCCGCGCGCGCACCCGCCTCGATCTGCTTCGCCAGCACCGAGCTTGCCGCGTAGGAGGCCTTCACCGGAATGTGCGCCTGCGCACCGAAGGCCCGATCCACTTCGTCCAGGGCGTCGGTGAGTGAGGCCGCGGCAAACACCAGGAGCATCGGGGCGCCCGCGGTGCCGGCCTGTGGCGCCGGCGGTACTGCCACGGCCACGCTTGACAGACCCAGGCAGACGCAGAGGACAAATCTGAGGCCCAATCGCGGCATTCGTCCCATTGCCATGGAGAAGCTCCTTAGTTAAGAGATTATGTCAGGTTGCCCGGAATGGACGTTGTAGCTGCTGCAGTCGATAACGAACCCGCCTTCGGGCCCGGGAACTGCTACCTGCGGCAACGGTGCCCTGAAGGATGGCGTGCAAAATGCCTCGATGTATATACGGCCGAACTGACGGCTCGCGGTGCTGAGGCCCATGGCCGGCCGGTCGCCGTCGTCACCCTGCCTGAGTTCCTCTCTGCGCTGGCGCATGGCCGTGCCCTGCGGCCTGTTGTGGCTCGCCGCCCTGGGGGGCACTGCCGGGGCGGCCACGGCGGTGCCCCCGGCCCCCGCCCCGGAGCCGGGCCTTGCCGCTGCCAATCTCGCGCCTGGCGCAGAGCCTGCGGACCCGTCCGACACGGGGGACATCGCCACGGTGCGCCCGAGCTATGGACCCCCCGGCGCTCCCGAGGGCATCCCCTCGGACGCGGTGCTTGAGAAAGAAGGCGCCGTCATCGGCCAGGTGATCATCGACAACCAGAACATCTTCAACACCGAAGACCCGAAGGACGACAAGTCGCTCTTCCGGCTCGCCAACAAGCTGCACATCAAGACCCGCGCCAACGTGGTGCGCCAGCAGCTGCTGTTCAAGCCCGGTGACCGCTATTCGCGCCGCCTGCTGGATGAGTCCGAGCGGCTGCTGCGCTCCGCGAGCTACTTCTACGATGCCTGGATCCGCCCGGTGCGCTACCACGACGGCAAGGTGGACCTGAAAGTCACGACCAAGGATGTCTGGACCCTCAACCCCGGATTCAACTACGGGCGCAGCGGCGGCACCAACAGCACCGGCTTGAAGCTCGAGGAAGGCAACCTGCTCGGCACCGCCACCTCGCTGAAGTTCTCCTACGAGAACAACATCGACCGCTCCGGTTCCTCGGTCGAGCTCGGCAACAGAAATGTCCTGGGCAGCTGGACCGCGGTGGACCTGATGTACGCCAACCTGAGCGACGGCGAGACCCGCGGCCTGACCGTCACGCGACCCTTCTACTCGCTCGACTCGCGCTGGGCCGCCTCCTTCGCCGCACTCGATGCCACGCAGATCGATCCGCTGTATGACCGCGGCGAGATCGTGGATCAGTTCCAGGACCAGCACGAGTACGTGCAGGCCTATTACGGCTGGTCACGGGGCCTGCGCGACGGCTGGGTGCAGCGCTGGACCGCCGGCGTCACCTACGACGAGCACCGCTTCGCCGCGGTGACCACTTCCACGGGCACCACGAAGCTGCTGCCCGCGGACCGCCGCTTCGTGTACCCCTTCATCGAGTTCGACCTGGTGCAGGATGACTTCCTGAAGCTGTGGAATCATGACCAGATCGGTCGCACCGAAGACTTCACCATCGGCACCTCGGCGAGCCTGCGCCTGGGCTATGCAGACGCGGATGCGGGCTCCACCTCAAGCGCCGTCATGATCCTGTCTTCGGCCAACCGGGGCTTTCGCTGGGGCGGCTCGACGCTGCTGCTCGCGGGAGACTTCTCGGGACGCCTGGAGAGCGGCACGCTGCGCAATGGCATCGCGGACGCCGCGGTGCGTTACTACGTCGAACAGAGCAAGAACTGGCTGTTCTTCACCACGCTGCTGGGCACCAAGGGCTGGAACCTCGATCTGGACAATCAGATTCTGCTCGGCGGGGACAACGGCATGCGCGGCTATCCGCTGCGCTACCAGAGCGGTACGGCGCGCGCGCTGTTCACCCTTGAGCAACGCTACTTCACCGACTGGTATCCGTTTCGGCTGCTGCGAGTCGGCGGCGCGGTGTTCTTCGATGCGGGACGCACCTGGGGGCAAGCGCCGCTCGCGGCCCCCAGCTTAGGGATACTCACCGATGCCGGCTTTGGCCTGCGCCTGGGCAGCTCGCGCTCGGGCCTCGGCAACGTCATCCATGTCGACCTCGCCTTCCCCTTCAACGGGGACCCGAGCATCAGCCGGGTCCAGTTCCTGGTGCAGACCGAAGTGCGGTTCTGAGTGCGACGGGGGGCGTTTTAGCGCTTGCCCACCGTGCCGCCGCCCGTGCCCTTGCCGGCGAGCGGCGTCTGCGGCGGCAGCACTTCGACGGACAGCGTAAAGGTGCGCTTCTCGGTGCCCTGCAGGGCACCGACGTTGACGACCTGGCGCGTGACTTCCTCGCCGCGGTCATTGCGGACCGCAATCACGACAAAGTATTCCCACGGCTCCTGCAGCGGGGGATGGCGGATCAGGCCTTCGACGCGCAGCGCCGAGGTGGCCGCCACCTGGCGCTTCGCCGCGTCCTGGTCGAAGCGCAGGTGGTGCATGCAGCCCGGGCAGATGCTCAGGCTCTCAAGGATGGCCGCCTTGCAGTGCGGACACGTGCGCGTCTTGCCCGGCGCTACCGGGCGAGAGGCGACGCTCATGCGTTGCCGAAGCCCTTGTCGGACTTCGCGCTGCGCGCTTCGCCCTCGTAGCCGAACTCGACCTGGCCGCGCATGCGCGAGCCCGCCGCGACGGTGAGCGAACCGGCCTTGACGTCGCCGTTGATGACGCCCGTCTCGAGCAGCTCGACCCGCTTGGCGTTCTCGATGTTGCCGATGAGTTCGCCGCTGACGCACACGACGCCCGCCTTGACGTGCCCCTCGAGGCGCGCGCCCGAATCGAGCGTGACGTTGCCATCGACGGCGACATCACCCTTGAAGCGGCCGGCGATACGCACATGGCCGGTGCCCACGATCTTGCCCTCGATCGTCAGATCCGAGGCGATGTGGGATTCTTTCATCTCATTGCGATGCGGTGCGGGGGCGGGGGCCGGCGCGGGGCGGCGGGCCGCCTCCGGGCTCAGCGAGGCCACGCTGGCGCGCTCAGGCTCCCGCGGATGGGCCGGGGTCGGCGCAGGCGCCGGGCCGGCGGGGGCGGCGGAGGTGGTTCCGGTGTTCGAGTCTTTCCAAAGCGCCATGGATAGTCCCTGTGGTAATTGAACGATGGAAGGTACCTGTGGCGGTTTCCCGGCGGAAGTGTCTCCCGAGGCAGACATCGCTCAGTCTGCCAAGATACAGTCCACGTCAACCGGAAAACTGCGACCGGGTTAAGTGTAATCCGCGCCGCGCACAGTAAGCATGTCGCGGCTCTCACTCTGCACGATTTTGCGACCCATGTCCCACAAGCCAAAGCCCCTGCCGTGAGCCCCAAGACCGTTCACCTGATCGCCGCCGCGCGCCCGAACTTCATGAAGGTGGCGCCGCTGTACCACGCGCTGGGCGGTGCGAGCTGGTGCCGCCCGCTCATCGTCCATACCGGGCAGCACTACGACGCGAACATGTCGGACGACTTCTTCCGCGACCTGCGCCTGCCGCCGCCGGCTCACCACCTGGAAGTGGGCAGCGGCAGCCACGCCGAGCAGACCGGACGCACCATGATGGCCTACGAGGCGGTGTGCCAGGCGGCCCGGCCGGAGGCGATCGTGGTAGTCGGGGACGTCAACGCCACCGCGGCGTGCGCGATGGTGGGGGCGAAGCTGTGGATTCCGGTCGTACACCTGGAAGCGGGCCTGCGCAGCCGCGACCGGCGCATGCCCGAGGAGATCAATCGCCTGGTCACCGATGCGATCGCGGACCTGCTGTGGACCCCGTCCAGGGACGCCGACGCGAACCTGCTGGCCGAGGGCGTGCCGCCCGCCAAGATCGACTGTATCGGTAACATCATGCTCGACTCGTTCGAGATGCTGCGCGCGAAGATCACTTCCGCGGATACCCGCGAGCGGCTCAGGCTCAGCGGACCCTTCGCGGTCGTCACCCTGCACCGCCCCTCGAACGTCGATGAGCGCGCCAAGCTCACCGAGCTGGCGCAGGCCCTGGCAGAGGTCTCGCAGGTGCTGCCGGTGGTGTTCACGGTGCATCCGCGCACCCGCAAGCGCCTGGAGGAGTTCGGTCTGTGGCAGGCACTGGCCTCCTCCCCCGCCATCCACCTGCTGCAGCCCCTGAGCTACATCGAGTTCATGAACCTCGTCATGCACGCCAGCATCGCCATCACCGATTCAGGCGGCGTGCAGGAGGAGACGACCTACCTGGGGATCCCGTGCGCGACGCTGCGCGAGAACACCGAGCGCCCGATCACCCTCACCGAGGGCACCAACCGCCTCATCCGGGCCCAGGACCTGCCGGGGGTGGCGCGCGAAGCCTTGTCGGGGCGCTGGCCCAAGGGGCGCAGGCCTGAACTGTGGGACGGACATGCGGCCGAGCGCGCGGAAGTGAGTCTCAGGGCGCGGCTCTAGCGGCAGCGGGCCCCCCGGTCCCTCACCTCAGGCATCGAGCAGCTGCAGCACCTCGGCGGTCTTCTCGCGCATCAGTCCCTCATCGGCGCGCGACTCGACGTTGAGGCGCACCAGCGGCTCGGTATTGGAGCCGCGCAGATTGAAGCGCCACTGCGGAAACTCCAGCGACAGCCCGTCGGTCAGGTCGAGCGCGCGCGCCTTGCCCTCGTAATGCGCCCGCACCCGCGCGAGGATCGTGCCGGCATCGGTGCTGAGCTTGCGGTTGATTTCCCCGCTCGCGGGGAAGAGCCGCATGCGCTCCCCGACCAGCGCCGACAACGGCTTGCCGCTCGCGCTGATCACCCCGAGCACCAGCAGCCAGGGGATCATGCCGCTGTCGCAGTAGGAGAACTTGCGGAAGTAATGGTGGGCGCTCATCTCGCCGCCGTAGACGGCATCGACCTCGCGCATCTTCGCCTTGATGAAGGCGTGCCCGGACTTGCACAGCACCGGCGTGCCGCCGTGACGGCGCACGATGTCGAGGGTGTTCCAGGTGAGGCGCGGGTCGTGCACGATGCGCGCCCCGGGCTCCTGCTTCAGGAACGACTCGGCCAGCAGGCCCACCAGGTAGTAGCCCTCGATGAACCTGCCGGTCTCATCGAAGAAAAAGCAGCGGTCGTAGTCCCCGTCCCAGGCCAGCCCGACGTCCGCGCCGCTGCGGCGCACGACCTCGGCCGTCGCGGCCTGGTTCTGCTCGAGCATTGGATTGGGCACGCCGTGCGGGAAGTGCCCGTCCGGCTCGTTGTTCACCTTGATGAATTCGAACGGCAGCCGCGGCTCGAGCGCGTTGATGATGAGCCCGGCCCCGCCGTTGCCGGCATTCACGACCACCTTGAGCTTGCGCAGCTTCGCACTCTCCACGTAGCCGGTGAGATGCTCCAGATACTGCGCCTGGATGTCGAGGCGCTGCTCGCTGCCGGCGCGGGCGGCCTTGGGCGGCAGCCGCCCGCTCTGGATGAGGCGACGCATCTCGTAGAGGCCGGTGTCGGCGCTGATGGGACGGGCCTGCTCACGCACGAACTTCATGCCGTTGTAGTCCGGCGGGTTGTGGCTTGCGGTCACCATCACCCCGCCATCCAGGCGCTCGGAAAAAGTCGCGAAGTACGCCCCCTCGGTCCCCCACAGCCCTATGTCGAGGACGTCGGCGCCGCAGTCGCGGATTCCGCGCTTCAGCGCCGCGGCGAGCTGCGGGCTGGAGAGGCGGATGTCGTAGCCGACCGCCACGCGGCGCGGCTGCACGAAGGCCGCGTAGGCACGGCCGATGTCGTAGGCCAGCGCCTCGTTGATCTCATCCGGGATGCGGCCGCGGATGTCATAGGCCTTGAACGAGTCGAGATTCATGCGCCGTGCCTACTTGGTCGTTCCCTTGCGGCCGTAGCGATCCTCGAAGCGCACGATGTCATCCTCGCCCAGATACGAACCGGACTGCACCTCGATGATCTCCAGCGGGATCATGCCCGGGTTCTCGATGCGATGCTTGACGCCGACCGGGATGTAGGTCGACTGGTTTTCCTCGAGCAGGAATTCCTCCTCACCACGCGTGATGCGCGCGGTGCCCGCCACCACGACCCAGTGTTCGGCGCGGTGATGGTGCAGCTGCAGTGAGAGCGTGGCCCCGGGCTTGATCTTCAGGCGCTTCACCTGGAACCGCGGCCCGTGCTCGAGGCTGTCGTAGCTGCCCCAGGGACGAAACACCTCGCGGTGCAGCGAGTGCTCGTAGCGACCGCGCTCCTTCAGGCGCAGCACCAGCTTCTTGACGTCCTGCACCCGCTCCCTGGGCGCAACCAGCACCGCATCCTTGGTCTCGATCACCACGTGGTCCTTGAGTCCGACCGCCGCGACCAGCCGGCTCTGCGAGTACAGGTAGCTCCCCTGGGTGTCCTCGCTGATGACGTCACCGTGGGTGACGTTGCCGTGCGCATCGGCATCGCTGGCCGCGTGCAGCGACGACCAGGAGCCGACGTCGCTCCAGCCGGCATCCAGCGGCACGACCACCGCATCCCCCGTCTTCTCCATGACCGCGTAGTCGATCGAGTCGGCCGGACAGGCTTCGAACAGGCCAGGATCGATGCGCAGGAAATCCAGGTCCTCGCGCGCGCCGCGGAACGCCTGTTCGCAGATGCGCGCCATCTCCGGCGCAAAGCGCTCCAGTTCCTGCAGGTAGCGCCGTGCGCGGAACAGGAACATGCCGCTGTTCCAGTAGTAGTCTCCGGACGCGACGAACTCGCGCGCCCGCTCGCTGTTGGGCTTCTCGATGAAGCGGGCGATACGGAACGCCGCGCCGCTTGGCGCGCCGCGCTCGATGTAGCCGTAGCCGGTCTCCGGCGCGCTCGCGACGATGCCGAAGGTGGCCAGCTGCCCCGCCTCGGCCGCCGCGAGCGCCGCACGCACGGCGGTATGAAAGGCCGCGATGTCGCGGATGACGTGGTCGGCGGGCAGCACCAGCAGCACCGGGTCGAGCGCATTGGGCTGCGCGGGGAGTCCCTTGAGGGCTGCGTGCGCGGCCAGCGCGATGGCCGGCGCGGTGTTGCGGCCGAAGGGCTCCAGCAGCGTGGCGCGCGGCTCGATGTGCAGCTGCCGCAGCTGCTCGGCGACCAGGAAGCGGTGTGCCTCGTTGCACACCACGACCGGGGCGCCGGCGGTGAGTCCCTGCAGGCGCAGCACAGTCTGCTGCAGCATCGTGCGTGCGCCGGTGAGCGGCAGCAGCTGCTTCGGATACAGCTCGCGCGACAGCGGCCACAGCCGCGTGCCCGCACCCCCCGACAGGATGACCGGTGTGATCATGCCATCAGTGGCTGGCCAGGGGTCTGCCGCGGCCGATGGCGTAGTAGGTGAGGCCGAAGCGGCTGAGCATGGAGGGCTCGTAGAGATTGCGGCCGTCGAAGATCACCGGCGCCTTGAGTATCTGTTTCAGCCGATCAAAGTCCGGGCTGCGGAACTCCTGCCACTCGGTGACGATGGCAAGGGCGTCCGCCCCCTGCGCGGCCTCGTAGGCGCTCTTGGCGAGCGTGAACCCGGCGCGGCCGGCGAACATCCGCTGCGCTTCGGCGGCGGCTACGGGATCGTAGGCCTTGACAGTGGCGCCTGCCTTGAGCAGCAGCTCGATCAGGGTCACGGCGGGTGCCTGGCGCATGTCATCCGTGTTGGGTTTGAATGCCAGCCCCCACAGCGCGAAGTTGCGGCCCTTGAGATCCCCCGCGAAGTGGCGCTGCATCTTCTGGAACAGCACCTCCTTCTGCTTGTCGTTCACCGCTTCCACGGCGTTCAGGATCTGCGGCTCGTGCCCCGCCTCGTGCGCCGAGCGGATGAGTGCCTGCACGTCCTTGGGAAAACAGGAACCACCATAGCCGGTGCCCGGATAGATGAAGCTGTAGCCGATGCGCGGATCGGAGCCGATGCCGATGCGCACCCTCTCGATGTCGGCGCCGACGCGCTCGGCGATGTTGGCGAGCTCGTTCATGAAGCTGATCTTGGTGGCCAGCATGGCGTTCGCGGCGTACTTGGTCAGCTCCGAGGAGCGGATGTCCATCACGATGAGGCGGTCGTGGTTGCGGATGAAGGGCTCATAGAGCGCGCGCATCAGTTCGGTGGTGCGCGGGTTGTCGGTGCCGATCACGACGCGGTCGGGCTTCATGAAGTCCGTGATGGCCGCGCCCTCCTTCAGGAACTCAGGATTCGAGACCACGTCGAACTCGACCTTGACCTCGCGCGCGGCGAGCGTACGGGTGAGCTCCGCCCGCACCTTGTCCGCGGTGCCCACCGGCACGGTCGACTTGGTGATGACGATGCTGTAGCGGTTGAGGTGCGTGCCGATGGTACGCGCGACCGCCAGCACATAGCGCAGGTCCGCAGAACCATCCTCCCCGGGAGGCGTGCCCACGGCGATCAGCTGGAAGAGGCCGTGCTCAACCCCGCGCACGGCATCCGTGGTGAACTCGATGCGCCCGGCTTCCATGTTGCGCTTGATGAGCGCCTCGAGGCCCGGCTCGTGGATCGGCACGTCGCCGTGCTTCAGGCGCTCGATCTTGCCGGCGTCAACATCCACGCACAGCACGTGATTGCCCGCGTCCGCCAGACACGCGCCGGTGACGAGACCCACGTAGCCGGAGCCGAAGATGGTCACTCGCATTTAGTTAAGTTCTTGAGTGGAAAGGAAGAAAGCCGAAAGCCTAAAGTAAGCAGGCCCCCCGCTCAAGCGCGCCACGGTGAATCCCGGCGCCGTGCGCGGCTTTAGGGGAGCGGATTTTGTCCTTGCGTGGGCTTGGCGGCTTCCTGCAAGCGTCGCTTGGCAGCGAAATCGGCGATCTTGGCCGCTGGTGCGTGCGGCAGGATGGCCTTGCGCGTCCAGACGTAGTCGCGGATGTCGATATCCGCGTGGTATTCCGCGACCGCCTCGGCGAGCAGCGCGAGCGCCCGGTGGCAGTCGAAGCTTGCCAGTGCGACCAGAAGCTCGTTCAGCACCTGCTCCATCTTGGGCCAGCCCAGACGGTGCTCCATGGCGCGCAGGATCATCGGGTGATCGGTGCCGGTGACGTTGGTTCCGATCAGCAGTTCCTCAAAGAGTTTCTCCGCGGTGCGCAGCCCGGTGTACTCGATCTCGATGTCACCGTCGGGGTCGTTGGCGTCGCGGACCGTGAGCCCCATGAGGTTCACCATGCGCCGCGCCAGATCATCGATGCGCACCGGGCGACCCATGTCCAGCACGAATACATCGCCGCCCTTGGCCATCGAGCCTGCCTGGATGACCAGCTGTGCGGCCTCCGGGATGGTCATGAAGTAGCGGATCACCTCCGGGTGGGTCACGGTGACAGGACCGCCGCGACGGATCTGCTCCTGGAACAGCGGCACCACGGAACCCGAGGAGGCCAGCACGTTGCCAAAGCGCACCATGCAGAAGCGCGTGTGCGTGGTGCGCTCCTGCAGCGCCTGCAGGACCAGCTCGGCCAGGCGTTTGGTCGCGCCCATGACGTTGGCCGGGTTGACCGCCTTGTCGGTGGAGATCAGCACGAAGGTCTCCACCCCGGTGTCGAGCGCCGCCTCCGCGGTGTACCAGGTGCTGATCACGTTGTTGTGAATGCCCTCGACGACGTTGTATTCGACGATGGGCACGTGCTTGTAGGCAGCGGCGTGGTAGATGGTCTGGACGCCGAACGCGGTCAGCACCTCGCGCACCCGATGTCGATGGTGGGCGTTGCCGAGCAGCGGCACGATTTCGACGTCGAGACGCTCGTGGGCCGCAATTTCCTCCAGCTCCCGCTCGATGTTGTACAGCGCGAGCTCGGACACTTCGAACAGCACCAGGCGGCTGGGATTCAGGCGCACGATCTGGCGGCACAGCTCCGAACCAATCGAGCCCCCGGCCCCGGTCACCAGCACGCACTTGCCCCGGATGCACAGGCCGAACAGCTTGGGACGCGGCGGCACCGGATCCCGGCCCAGCAGGTCGCCCACGTCCACGTCGCACAGCTCGTTGATCTGTGCCTTGCCGGAGATCAGGTCCGACAGGTTGGGGAGCGACTGGATGTGCACGCCGAGGTGCTCGAGCTGCGTCAGGATCTCACGCCGCCGCCGGCGCGTGGCCGCGGGCATGGCAAGCAGCACCCGATCCACCCGCCGCGTGCGCACGAGCTCGGGGAGCGCGTCCGAACCGTACACCCGTATGCCGTTGATGCTGCTGCCCTGGAGCGACTTCTTGTCGTCGATGAAGGCGACCGGCTCGTAGTCCGGTCCTCCCAGCAGGATCGAGCTGACGCGGGCGCCGGCATTGCCGGCCCCATAGATCGCCACCCGGGCGACCGGCTTGCCGCTCGCCCCCAGTCCGTGCAGGAACAGGTAGCGCGCCACGAAGCGGCTGCCGCCGACGTAAAGCAGCGCCAACGCCCAATAGATCCCAAACGCCGACAGCGGGATCTGGTGACTGGCGTAGAAACGGTCAAAGGCCACCAGCACCAGGACCGACAGGCTGACGCCAGCGGTCACGGTAACCATCGCCTTGGGTCCCATGAAGCGGATGACGGCGCGGTACAGACCGAACACCGCGAAGAAGAACAGCGCGGAGACGATCGCCACCACGAAGTAGGCAAAGGTGCGATCCAGCACAGGATCCAGGCGATCAAACTTCAGCGCCAACGCCGCCCACAGCGCGGTGGGGATCGCGATGGCGTCGGCTGTCGCCATGATGAGACGCTTGGTTTCACGCGGCAGGGCCAGCATGGCCGCGGCAGCGGAGGCGCCAGCCCGTGCCTGCCCGGCGGCTGACTGCATGTCCTTCATCCGACCTCCACCATTACCGGTCACTTCCCCTGTGATCGTCGTTCTCGGGCCGCTGGCAAACGCCACCCGATTGTAATGGATTCATGTAGCGCAAGCGATGACTCCGGGGCCCAACACCGGACTCTAACTTCCAACGCCGCTCGCCTCATTCAGTTGACGTTCATCTGATACTCGGGAGCCGAGCGCTGACTCGACCGTGCCGCACAACAGCATTCCGGGTAATCACATTCCCAACATTTCTTTACGAGCGGGCGACGGGAGGCGTTTCGGGGCGCCCGGAGCCGGCCGCCAGCGCGAGGGCGGCAAGTGGCAGCAGCGCTCCGGCCAAGGCCGCGACCCAAGCCTCGGGATGACGCGCCGCATACAGGGCCCATGGGAACGACCAGGCGAGGTTAAGGACCAGGAGTGCCAGGGTTACCCGCCGATGGCTGCCCCAGCGCCGTGCCAGCCACTGGTAGGCGTGGCTGCGGTGGGCCTCGTGGGCGCGTTCCCCCCGCAAGGTTCTGCGTGCCAGCGTCACGGTGGCGTCGACAAAAAACGCCCCCCCGAGGATCAGCCACACCCACACTCCGGCCGGGTTGGTTTGCGCGGTCGCGAGCGCCAGCACGGCGATCAGGTAACCCAGGTAACCACTGCCGACGTCACCGAGGAAGATCTTCGCCGGCGGCCAGTTCCACACCAGGAAACCACCGCATGCGGCGGCCAGCACCAGCGCCAGCCCTCCCCACCCGGCAGGTCCAGACCCGCCGGCGGTCAGCCACGCCCCGGCGAGGAGCACAAATATGGCCTCGGAGGCCGCCAGGCCATCGATGCCGTCCATGAAGTTGAACAGATTCAGTACCCAGACGATGCCGAGCACCGCGAGCACGTATCCCAGCCAGCCCAGCTGCGTCGTGTGCCCGCCGAAGTGCACCGATGGCCCCCCGAGCCAGCCGGCCGCCCAGATCGCAGCACCGAAGTGCACCAGCAGCCTGACGGAGGAGCGCACCGGGCGGTGATCGTCAGCAAAGCCGATCAGCGCCACGGCCAGCCCGCCGAGAGTGGCGATGAACAGATTCAGGTCGAGCGCACCGCGCAGCTCCTGGACCAGCAGCGCCAGAGTGGTCACGAGCACGATCGCCAGGCCCCCGCCCCGGGGTGTCGATACCTGGTGGGAACTGCGCGTATTGGGCACGTCCACAAGGCCCCGTGCCAGTGCCGCTTTGCGAATCGTGAGGGTGAGGAGCGCCGCAGCCACGAAGGCGGCCGCGGGTACCCAGACCGTCTTAGCTCCCACGCGCCTGGTCTCCGCAGCTCTGCGCCTGATTGGCGGGGTTATTCAACGCCGGGCCTATTCACACGTCAATGACACCAGCCACTGTTGACGGCCAGCCCGACGTGACCAGAGGTTCGACTCACCGGTGGCGCAGCGCGGTGGCAGGTCTGAATGCAGTTGGACGCGAGAACAGCTATTTCGCTGCGAGTAGCGCCACGCCACTGCCAAAGCGGCGCAGACCACACAGGGTCGAGACCGCGTCATCAAAGCGACCAACGGATTTCGCAACTCGCAGCGGAAAGCGCACGCCGGTCTTTTCCAGTGCCAGCATGGGATAGCGAGTCAGCGTGCCATGTTGAATACATTGGGCATCGGAAAAAGCCGTGAACAACGGCGCCACGCGCTCCGCGGTCAGCGGGCGGCAGAAGGGGTTAGCCTCGCGCTTGCCGATGAGACGCGTGCCGATCGCATAAAAGGGAGCGCGCCACGGTTCGGCCGCCGCAAAGCGTCCGCCGGGCGCCAGCACCCGATGAAACTGCGCGAAGGCACGCTCGGTGACCATGTGGTGCACGCAACCGCCTGAGAATATGACGTCGAAGCTTGCGTCGGGAAATGGCAGCTGCTCGGCGATGCCGATCGTACAGTCGAGTCGCTCGGCGAGGCCGAGTTTTTCCGCGAGCGCGCGCGAGACGCGCGCCTCCGCCAGCATCGGCGTCAGCACGGTGGCGCGTGCCGCGCCTGCCATCAGGAGCATGAGGGCCACGATTCCCGTCCCCCCCACCTGCAGGACGGATCTGCCGGCAACCGGACCGATGTGTCGATAACAGTCCCATTCCGAATTGACATCCATGCGTGAGACCAGCCAGTTCTCGTGGGGAAACGTACTGGGCTCGTGGCTCAGGCGCTCCAGGGCCTGGATGCCTTCAGCGCCCGTGGCAGCAAGCGGCCCCGTGCGGATCTTCTTCAACAGCTCCTCGGCATAGGCATTGTAGAATCCCATCTCCGCATAGGCCTCGGCATAAAGCCCGTCCTTCGGCGGTGCCTCGGTGCGCTGCACTTCCGGCCCGAGCAGGACCGGGAACCCCTCGCTGATCCGGTACGCAGCCCCGTCCGCACGAACAAGCTGCTCTCGCACCCGCGTTAGGGGCGCCCCGGTGAGCGGACACAGGTAATTCACAGCTTCCTCCGTGTGATGAGCAGAATGTTACCCCTTCCGCCCTGCGGCGTCGTGATCGCGCCGCACCCGGCTAATGGCACGTGCCGGAAGTTACCGGATCTTTGTGGCGACCCCGCCCGGGGATGCAGTGATCTGGTTAGCTCCCAGGTTGCGTTGACCGCCAACGGCCGAAATTCCGAAGTGGTTGTTCACCAGCACGTTGCCCCGGAGCGCCACCACGTTGGCATGATTCAGCGAGATTGCGCCCTTGGGAAGCGTGACGTCGTAAGTGTCGGTTTGTCCCGAGATGCGGTTGTCCAGGATCTGCAGGTTCTGGCCCCCGGCCGCGTAGATCCCGCACGAGACCGGATTCGTAATCGTGTTGCCGACGATCGAGATCGTATCCGGCTGCAGGCCGGGAAGCTCGTGTGCACTGTGATACACCAGGATGGCGTAGCGGCCCAACTCAGGCCCCTGGGTCCGCGGCAATCGCAGCCCCGTATCTGCGACCACATTCGATTTGACAGTGATGTTCTTGGTGCCACTCCAGATCGTCATTCCTTCCTTCACGTAGCCGGCGTTCAAGGTGTTGGACGCCACCGTCACATTCTCAGCCATGCCCTGGGCGGAGGTGTTCGAACCATGGATCGAGATCATGGCGGCAAGATAGGTCATGCCACCCGTCGCCGCGCAGCCGCCGCTCAGATTCGCGTCGCTGTCGAACACATTGTTACTGACGCTGAGCGGGCCATTCAGGCCGATGCCCGGGCTGTCGTCGGCGGCGTTGATCGTTACCCAGCTCTGGCCGTTGAAATCATGAAAGAAGTTGTCGGAAACCTCCACATTGTCGACGCCGGCGCCTTGGCCTTTATCAGATTGCACGTAGATGGCATGCCCGTAATCAAGATGCCGGGTACATCCGCTCTCGTAAGGCGTGCCTTCAAAGCGTATCGAGCGTATGGCCACCTTGGAAACGTTGCGGATCCAGAACAACGCCTGGAAGTTGCCGCTGTCGGCGATCTTCAGGATGGTCGCTTGGGCCCCCTGCGAACCGTCGCCGACGATCGTCGTGCCGGCCGGAACGATCAGCCCGCTCGCGAACCGTAGCGGACTTAGCACGTACGTGCCGTGAGCGATGTGAATCGTTTGTCCGGCACATTCCGATAATGTTCGCGTCAGTGCCGGCACATTGTCGCTGCCATCGGCTCGCATGCCGTGGTCGGATGCCTCACAGGTCCGTTGGGCATGCGCACCCTGCGCAAAGACAACAAGTACTGCGCCAACGACCCACGTCCGAATGCGCGAAGCCATGGCGCGCCCTTCGACTCGGCGATTGGCGATCAAATCGGTTATTCGGTCCACAGCCGCTCCTTGCAGCGCACCGTACTGGCCGTCGGCCTCTTTGCAGCGCATGGGCCGAGCGTTCTCCCAGTCGGCGCGAGTCGATCATACCAAGCCGCAGCAGGCCCGGAGCGCAACCCCGGCCTAGGCTTCAAGCGCAGCTGTCCAGGCCACCGCGCGCGCAAGTGCGTTCAGCGGCTGGGTGCGCTCTGCGCAGGCTCATCGGGCACGCAATAGGCCACGAAGAGATATGTGAACATCCAGGGCGCCAGTCGGGGCGACACTTTGAGGGCGCCGCGCCGCAGTGCGGCCTTGACTAATCCACGCGCACGGCCCGCACACAGCTGCTCATAAGCAAGTGACGAGTAGCACATCTGCGAACGTACGATGCGCAGGCCGCTGGTGCGCAGCAGGTTCATGACGGTCTCGGGCAGGTAGAAGTTGATGTGCCCGTAGCGTGCACCGCCCGCTATCTTGCGATCGAGTCTCAGGCCGTGCTCGATCGGCACCTCGATCACGACGTGACGTGCGACGCGCCGCAGCTCCCGCAGCAGCACGCGCTCGTGTTCTACGTGCTCCAGCACGTGGCAGAGAATTGCCAAGTCAAAGAACTGGTCGGCGTATGGAATCTCGTAGCCGTCAAACTGCCTGGTTTCTACCAGGCTCTTCAGACCTCGGGCCGCGATTGCCGCGGCCCCGGATTGCGAAATCTCAAGCGCATATAGTTCGCGCGCGAAGCCGCCATCGTCGAGGATCTGCAACAGACTGCCCTCACCCGCTCCCACATCCACCACGCGTGTGAAGGAGTCCGAACCTGCCAGGGTTTTGATGTGCGTGACCGCATCAAGCGCTGACATGCCGCGCTTGATGGCGACGGCACCATCACCATAGTAGTTCTGGTAGAGGGCGCGGTAGGGTTCGCACAGCAGTTGCGACATTCTTTCCGATCAAGATCAGCCGAGTGACGAGCTCATCATAAGCGAGCCCGCGCCCGTGCCGGTAGCGAGTTCAGCGGCGGTCACAGCCGCAGCGAGGCTGCGTTCTGACGAAACCAGTCATATACCTGCTCGATCCCGGCAGGCAGCGCAATGCGCGGACGCCACCCGAGGGCTGAAATCTTGCTGACGTCGAGGAGCTTGCGCGGTGTCCCGTCGGGCTTGGTGGCATCGAATTCCAGTCGTCCCTCATAGCCGACGACGGCCCTGACGGTCTCACACAGTTCCTTGACTGTCACATCTGTGCCGCAGCCGACATTGATGATGGACTCCTCGTCGTAGCGCTCAAGCAGCAGCACGATGGCTTCCGCGAGGTCGGCGACGTGCAGGAACTCACGGCGCGGCTTACCAGTGCCCCACGCGATGACTCGTTCGTCACCGCGCACCTTCGCCTCGTGAAAGCGGCGAATCAGCGCCGGCACCACGTGGGAATTGTCGAGGTCGAAATTATCCCCGGGGCCGTAAAGATTCGTCGGCATGGCGCAGATGGCGCTGAAATTGAATTCCCGCCGATATGCCTGGCACAGCTTGATCCCCGCGATCTTGGCGACGGCGTACCACTCGTTGGTCGGCTCCAACGGGCCACTCAGCAGATATTCCTCCTTGATCGGCTGCGGAGACAGCCGCGGGTAGATGCAGCTGGAGCCGAGGAAGACGAGCTTCTTCACGGCCGCTTCACGCGCCGCGTCAATGACGTTCCCCTGGATCAGCAGATTGTCACGTATGAACAGCGCAGGATGAGCGCTGTTCGCCTTGATTCCGCCGACGCGCGCGGCCGCCAGAATCACTGCCTCGGGCCGCTGTTCCTGAAAAAAAGCGCGCACCGCCGCTTGCTCGGTAAGGTCCAGCTGCGCGTGTGTGCGCACGAGCAGGTTGCGGTAGCCGTGCCCCTGCAGCGCGGCCACGAGCGCAGCCCCCACCATACCGCCGTGTCCAGCGACATAAATGAGCGAATCCCTGCTGAGCGACACTGGGGACTACTCGTGACGCTGGTAGACCCGATAGCCTTCCTTCGCCACCAGCGCATCGCGCTTGGCCAGGGCGAGGTCGGCCTCGATCATTTCGCGCACCAGGGCGTCGAAGGTGACTTCCGGTTGCCAGCCGAGCTTGTCGCGGATCTTGCTCGGGTCGCCGAGCAAGGCGTCCACCTCGGTAGGCCGGAAATAGCGCGGGTCCACGCGTACGATCGCCCGTCCACTGCTGCGATCGACGCCCACCTCCTCGACTCCCTGTCCACGCCACTCGATGTCCATTCCCAGCAGGCGTCCCGCGGTCACCACGAAATCGCGAACCGAATGCTGTTGACCGGTGGCAACGACGTAGTCCTCCGGCTCAGGTTGTTGCAGCATCAGCCACTGGGCGCGCACGTAGTCGCGCGCGTGGCCCCAGTCGCGTCTGGCGTCCAGATTGCCAAGATGCAAGGTGTCCTGCAGTCCGACACTGATGCGCGACAGCGCCCGGGTAATCTTGCGTGACACGAACGTCTCGCCGCGCAGCGGAGACTCGTGGTTGAAGAGGATGCCGCTGCAGGCGTACAAGCCATACGCTTCGCGGTAATTCACGCAGATCCAGTGCGCGTACAGCTTCGCGACACCGTAGGGCGAGCGCGGGTAGAACGGTGTGGTTTCCCGCTGTGGAACTTCCTGCACCTTACCGAACATCTCGGACGTCGAAGCCTGGTAAAAGCGCGTCTGCTTCTCCAGGCCGAGGATCCTGACGGCCTCAAGCATCCGCAGCGTACCGACGGCGTCAGCGTTTGCGGTGTATTCCGGAGTCTCGAACGAGACCGCCACGTGACTCTGTGCCGCCAGATTGTAGATTTCCGTGGGCTTGACCTGCTGGATTATGCGGATGAGGTTGGTCGCATCCGTGAGATCCCCGTAGTGCAGTGTCAGCCGCACATTCGATTCGTGCGGATCCTGGTAGAGGTGATCGATCCGGTCGGTATTGAACAGCGAGGAGCGCCGTTTGATGCCGTGAACGACGTAGCCCTTCCCCAGCAGGAACTCGGCAAGATACGCGCCGTCTTGTCCCGTAATCCCGGAAATCAGGGCAGTCTTCGGCAAAGGACACCTTAC
>Ga0207693_10001198_pt1 | contig 23183 bp, 24 predicted proteins | sample LARL81metaG_FD_184347 | JGI IMG/M metagenome (GOLD analysis project Ga0207693, IMG submission 184347) | Corn, switchgrass and miscanthus rhizosphere microbial communities from Kellogg Biological Station, Michigan, USA - LAR L8-1 metaG... | ecosystem: Host-associated > Plants > Roots >... | reverse complement strand
CCAGTCGATCGACGACGCCGGTCGCGGTCGAGGCAAGCATGTCGCATTCCCGGCCCAGGTCGCGGGCCGACATCCGCCTGCCCGAGGCCAGCGCGTTCAGGACGATCGCCTGCGGCAGTGTCAGCCCGATCCGGTCGAGGTCGGCGCGCATGGCGCGCTTGCTGACCTTGACGATGCGGTGAATCGCCGACGTCAGCTCGGTCGCCAGCTCAGTCTTCGTTTTCGTTCGTGTCGAGACCATTTCGGTGCGTCCAGTTCGTGTATGGATAGTTCGTATACGAAATATATCAACGGCAATCATCAGGCGCAACATTGAGCGGGGGGACGCGGAACGCAGAAACAGATCAACGAATGTTAGGATGTTGGCATGTCCTCACACGGTGAGCTTCTGCATATCGACGAGCACGCCGGCGCCGGCCTTCGCCGCGACCGGCTTCCCGCCGCCCAGGCGGAGGAGGCAGCGGCCCGTTACGGCGCCCTCGGCGATCCCACCCGGCTGGCGCTGGCTCGTGCGCTCGTCGGCTCGCCCGAGCTCTGTGTCTGCGACCTCTCCTGGGTGGTCGAGCGCCCCCAGAACCTCGTCTCGCACCACATGAAGATCCTCCGCGCCGCCCGCCTGGTCGATGCCCGCCGGGAGGGCAAGATGGTGTTGTACCGGCTAACGGAGGCCGGTCGGCGGCTGCTGGCGGTGTAGCGGGAGTGGCTCACGTGCTGTCGCAGATCGGCACCGCCGTCGGCGACGCACTGCTGATGGCGTGGGAGGTCTGGTGGGCGCTCGTCCTCGGCTTCGCAATCTCGGCCATCGTCCAGGCCTGGGTGCCGCGGGAACGGGTGGAGTCGGCCATGTCCGGCCGCGGCGCCCGCCCGGTCGCGCTGGCCACCGGCCTCGGCGCGGCCTCGTCGTCCTGCTCCTATGCCGCCGTGGCGATCGCCAAGTCGCTCTTCCAGAAGGGCGCCTCGGCCGCCTCCGCGTTCGCGTTCCAGATCGCCTCGACCAACCTCGTCTGGGAACTGGGTCTCGTCCTCTGGGTGCTGATCGGATGGCAGTTCACCGTCGCCGAGTACGTGGGCGGCATCGTCATGATCGTCCTTCTGGCGCTGCTTCTGCGGGTGCTGATGCCGGATCCGTTCGAGCGCGAGGCGCGCCGGCACGCGCAGGAGGCCGACACCGGACACCAGCACCAGATGGCGGGCGAGGAGATGGCGCTGCGCCGCCGGCTGCTGTCGGTGGACGCCTGGTCGGACGTCGCCCACAACTTCCGCGGCGACTGGCAGATGCTGTGGAAGGAGATCTGCGCCGGATTCCTGCTCGCCGGGTTCATCGGGCTGCTCGGGAACGACATCTTCTCGAACCTCTTCCTGACCGATCGCAGCGGCGTCCTGGCGGCTGTCTGGAACGTCGTCGCCGGCATCCTGATCGCGGTCGCGAGTTTCGTCTGCTCGGTCGGGAACGTGCCGCTGGCGGCGGTGCTCTGGTCGGGCGGGATCAGCTTCGGGGGTGTCCTCGCCTTCCTCTTCGCCGACCTGATCGTGCTTCCGATCGTGGCCATCTACCGTAAGTACTACGGCCGCCGCTTCGCCGCCCGGATCACTGCGCTGCTCTTCCTGACGATGGCGGTGGCGGCCCTGATCGTCGAGCTCGTGTTCGATCGGTTGGGGCTGATCCCGTCCACCAGGCCGGATCGCTCGCAGGTGTTCGGCACCGTCGGCCTGGACTACAAGCTGGTGCTGAATGCCCTGGCGCTGATCGTGTTCGTGGCCCTGTTCGGGCTCACCATGCGGCGCGGCTCGACCGACCCCGTCTGCGGGATGGCCGTCGACCGGTCGCGGGCGCTACTGCTGGAAGAGGGCGGGCACACGCACTACTTCTGCTCCGCGGGCTGCCGGGACGAGTTCCGCACTAGCCGAACGTGAACGAGTACAGGCTGATCCCTCGCGGCACGGTCAGGTGCAACAGGTGCGGCCCAGGGGTCGGCAGGTCGGCGAGCTGGTAGAGGTCGTCGTCGGGGATTCGCAGGGGATGCGGCCGGCGGCCGTCCACCGACACGCGCAGGGCGGCCGGGCCGTGGCCGGGAGCGGCCACCAGGTAGATCCGCGGCGCCGTGTAGCGGAACGCCAGGGTGGCGCCTGGCCCGGCGACGATCCGCTCGCCCAGCACCTGCCAGCGGCCGCCCAGCTCGACCGCGTTCTGGCCGACCACCTGCGGCGGCGTGTAGGTGAACCAGCTGCCGTGGTGGATGGTCTGCGTGTAGGCGACGCCGCGACTCGATCCCAGGTACGTCTCCGGGGTCGCCACCAGCCGCGAGACGGCCATCGGGTGGCGCACGTTCGCCCGCGGTGCCGACGCCGGCTCGCTGAGCAGCGTCCGGATCGCAGTTTCTGTCTGGTTGTACGCGCCCTCGCCGAAATGCGCGTCGCGCACGTCGCCGTTGCGGTCGATCAGATAGTCCGCCGGCCAGTACTCGTTCCCCCAGGCGTTCCAGGTGTCGTAGTCGTCGTCGACTGCCACCGGGTAGCGGATTCCATGCTCGCCGACCGCCCGCCGGACATTGCTGACGACATGCTCGAACGGGAACTCGGGCGTGTGCACGCCGACGATCACGAGGCCGGCCCGGTGGTAGCGCGCGTACCACGCCTTCAGATGCGGCAGGGTGCGGATGCAGTTGACGCACGAGTAGGTCCAGAAGTCGACCAGGACGACCTTCCCGTGCAGCGACTGCAGGCTGAGCGGGCGTCCTCCGGGCGTGTTGATCCAGGCGCTGATGCCGGCGAAGCTCGGCGCCTTGCCGTAGTTTCGAAGCGTGTCCGGGGAGTTGCCGGCTGCCACTGCCGAGGCGGATGCGCTGCCGGTGACGGTCAGATCCTGGAGGTCGTGATGGACGGATGCCGATCGTTCGACGTGCTGCAGGGAGTTGACGTAGGAGGGCACACTGGCGGCGAGGTTGGTCGGGAGATCGGTGGTGAAGAGCCAGGCCGCGGCGACCAGCACCACGCCGGCCGCCTGGCGGAGCAGGGGGCCGGAACGGCGAAGGCCGGCCATCCGGGCGGCCGCCCGGTTGCCGGCGAGTGCGAGCAGGAAGAGCGGAGCGGTCGCACCCAGGGCGTAGGCGATGGTGATCAGGACGAGCTCGAGCGAGACCCGGTGCTCGGCCGAGACGACCGTGATGGCGGCCAGGATCGGCCCGGCGCAGGGCGTCCAGATCAGCGCCAGCGCCGACCCCAGCGCGACGCCGGACCAGAACCCGTCCCCCGAGCCGGCTCGCGCCCCGGCGGCCCGGGCGAGCGGCTGGAAGAGCCGCCCGGCGAGCTCGCCCAGGGGCGGTACCAGGAGCATCAGGCCGACCACGGCGAGCATGGCGATCGCCAGGTTGCGCAGGAAGTCCTGGGGAAGCCCGAGTGCCGAGAGCAGCCGCGACGCCGTCAGCGTGAAGACGACGAACGCCGCACAGAGGCCGACCGCGATCCCGACCGGGCGCCGTCGGCCGCCGGTCGACGAGGCGGCGGCGACGACCGGGATCACCGGCAGGACGCAGGGCGACAGGAAGGTCGCCAGGCCGGCGACGACAGCGACGGCGATCAGCGTCACGGTCATATCTGCAATACGTCGGCGACCTAGCTGTGGACGTTACGGTCGATTGGAATACGATTGCAAGTACGGGAAGGCGAGCGGGAGGGCCGGATGACCGCGATCGACCGTCGGGGACTGCGCGAGGTGTGGGTGAGCTGGGCGCTGTACCTGGTCTTCCTGGCGGTCACGGTCGTCACCTACACCCGGCTGCCGCCGGGCGGCACGTACAACTTCAGCGCCACCGGCTTCTGGGGCGGGGGCCTTGGCCGGACGCTGGTCGAGCTCAACTACCCGGTCGCGCTTGGAGCGATCGCGCTGGCCGCAGTGGCCGGCCGCGGCCGGCCGCGCCTGGCGGCGCTGGCGATCGTGCTGTCGGCGACCGCTGCGCTTCCCGGCGTCGTCAGCCAGGACGACCTGACCGCCCGCTGTCGGTGATGCTGTCTACGGCCTGATGGTGGCGCTTGGCGACGGCTGGAACGAGCAGCTGGTGAAGCGGGGCACGACCTCCTACAGGCCGCCCGACGTGCTGACGCCCAGGCTGAACTGGGGCTGGGCGGTGCTGATCCTGCTGGCGGCGGCGGTCGATCTGTTCTGGTTCCGGCCCGAGGCCCGCGCCCAGGCTAGATCCACCGCTTCCACCGGTAGTACCACAGCTGAAGCAGCGTCGTGACGATGATCAGCGCCCACGAGAAGGCGTAGCCGTAGTGCCAGCTGAGCTCCGGGATGTCCTCGAAGTTCTGCCCGTAGAGGCCGACGATGAATGTCGGCACCAGCAGCACCGAGGCGACCACCGTCAGCCGCTTCATGACCTCGTTCTGATCGTTGGCGACCTTTGCCTGGTGGTAGTCGCGCACGCCCGCCACCAGATCGCGTGACAGCTCGAGTGCCTCGGACGCCCGGAGCAGCTTGTCGAAGGCGTCGGCGAAGTGCAGCTCCAGGTCGCGGTCGAACAGCTCTTCGCCGTCCAGTTCGATCCGGTTGTCGATGACCCGGCGGGCGGCATCGCGGGTGGGGGTCAGGGTTCGGCGGACGAGCAGCAAATCGTGGCGCAGCTCGGTCAGGCGGCGCCGGACACGGTCGGACGGCCAGTCCTCGACGTGATCCTCGAGGGCGTCGATCCCCTCGTTCAGGGCGTCCGTCAGATCGAGGAAGCGCTCGGCCACCTCGTCGACGAGGTAGTACGCGATCATCCCGGGCGACTCGATGTGGGCGGCCTCGCGCAGCTCCTCGACCGTCTCGCGGTCGAAGGGGACGCCATCCTTCGGTGTCTTGCGCACGGTCAGGATCCAGTCCCTGGTCAGCACCAGGTCGACCTCCTGGCCGTAGACACGCTCGCTCGCCCGATCGAGGATAGGAATCAGGAAGACGCCGAAGACGTAGGTGCCGTGGCTTTCCAGAACCGGCCGGGGCGGGTTTCCGGGCACGACCGGCGCCACCAGCTGGTCGAGCGCCCGGGGGTGCAGGTCGAGGGAAACCGTCTGGCCGATCTGCTCCCGGTCGGGATCGAGCAGGTCGAACCAGTTGACGGCGTTCGCCACGGATGCGAACGCTAGCCCGGGGATCGGCCGGTGACCCGCTCACTAAGATGCGGTATCCGCAAACGACTCGGGGAAGGAGGGGAGATGGAACGCTACGAACCGGCCGCCGTCGAGGCGCGCTGGCAGGAGATCTGGCAGCGGGAGCGGGTCTTCGAGACGGCCAACCCGTCGCCGGGCGACGACACCTCGAGGCTGGTCTACGTGCTCGAGATGCTGCCCTACCCCTCCGGCGAGCTGCACATGGGGCATGTCAAGAATTACACGATGGGTGACGTCGTGACCCTGTTCCGGCGCCGCCACGGCGATCGCGTGATGCACCCGATGGGCTACGACGCGTTCGGTCTGCCGGCCGAGAACGCGGCGATCAAGAGCGGCCGTCACCCGGCCGAGTCGACGCGCGAGAACATTGTCGCCATCCGCCGCCAGATGCAGCGGATGGGCTGGTCGATCGACTGGACGCGGGAGCTGTCGACCGCCGAGCCGGACTACTACCACTGGACGCAGTGGATCTTCCTGCGGCTGCTGGAGGCGGGCCTGGCCTACCGCCACTCGGCGGCCGTCAAGTGGTGCCCGGTCGACCAGACCGTGCTGGCCAACGAGCAGGTCATCGACGGCCGTTGCGAGCGCTGCGGCAGCGTCGTCGAGGCGCGCACCCTGGAGCAGTGGTTCTTCAAGATCACCGACTACGCCGATCGGCTGCTGGACGACCTGGCCGACGTCCGCTGGCCGGAGCGGGTGGTCACCATGCAGCGCAACTGGATCGGCCGATCCAGCGGCGCCCGGGTGATGTTCCGGGTCGACGGGAGCGACATCGACCTGCCGGTCTTCACGACCCGGCCGGACACGCTGTTCGGGGCGACCTTCTTCGTCATGGCGCCGGAGCATCCCCTGGCCGTCGAGCTGGCGCGCGGCACCGAGCAGGAGACGGCGGTGGCCGAGTACGTCGCCCAGACCGCGGCTCGCTCGGAGGTGGAGCGGGCGGGAGCGCGCGAGAAGACGGGCGTGTTCACCGGCCGCCATGTGATCAACCCCGTCAACGACGAGCGGATTCCGCTGTGGGTCGCCGATTACGTCCTGATGGAGTACGGCACCGGCGCCATCATGGCGGTGCCGGCGCACGACGAGCGTGACTTCGAGGCGGCCCGGGCGTTCGGCCTGGAGGTGCGCCAGGTGGTCGCCCCGCGGGACGGCGAGGTCGACGAGTCGGCGCCCTTCGTTGCCCACACCGACGACGAGGTGCTGGTCAACTCCGGCCGGTTCAGCGGCATGCCGGCGCCCGAGGGCAAGGTGGCGATCGTCACCTGGCTGGAGGAGCAGGGGCGGGGCGACTCGACGGTCGCCTACCGGCTGCGCGACTGGCTGCTGTCCCGCCAGCGCTACTGGGGCTGCCCGATCCCGGTCGTCCACTGTGACGGCTGCGGAATCGTGCCGGTGCCGGATGACCAGCTGCCGGTGGAGCTGCCCTACATCGACGACTACGCCCCCAAGGGGCGCTCGCCCCTGGCGGCGGCCGAGGACTGGGTGAATGTCTCCTGTCCCCGCTGCGGCGGCCCGGCCCGCCGCGAGACGGACACCATGGACACGTTCGTCGACTCGTCCTGGTACTACATGCGCTACGCCGATCCGCGGAATGCGCGGGCGCCGTTCGACCGGGCCACCGTCGACGCCTGGCTGCCGGTCGACCAGTACATCGGCGGGGTCGAGCACGCGATCCTGCATCTGCTGTACGCGCGCTTCTTCACCAAGGCGCTGTACGACCTGGGCTACGTCGGCTTCACGGAGCCGTTCGCGAACCTGTTCACGCAGGGGATGATCCATTTCAAGGGCGCCAAGATGGCGAAGTCGAAGGGGAACGTGATCAGCCCTGATCCGATGGTGGCGGAGTATGGCGCCGACACGGTGCGTCTGTACACCCTGTTCATGGGGCCGCCTGACCAGGACGCCGAATGGTTCCAGGGCGGCGTGGCCGGCCGATATCGCTTCCTGGCCCGGCTGTGGCGGCTGGTGCTGGAGTCGGTGGCCGAGATCGGCCCCGGAATCCCCGCCGCTCCGGGGCCGTCCGGCGGCGATCCGGCCCTGCTGCGGAAGTCGCACTGGGCGATCGACAAGGTGACGCGCGACATCGGCGATCGGTTCGCCTTCAACACCGCCCAGTCGGCCGTGCAGGAGCTGGTCAACCTGGTACACGAGTCGGCCGAGGCGGATGCCGAGACGCGGCGCTTCGCGCTGGCCACGGCGGTTTCGCTGATCCATCCCTACGCGCCCCACATCGCCTGTGAGCTGTGGTCGCGGATGGGCGGCGAGAAGCTGTGGGAGGTGCCGTGGCCGGTCGCCGAGCCGGAGCTGCTGGTCGCAGACACGACGACCTACGCGGTGCAGGTCAACGGTCGCCTGCGTGGAGAGGTCGCGGTCGACGTCGGCACCGCTCAGGAGTCGGTGCTGGCGGCCGCCCGGACGCACCCGAACGTGCGCGCCCACATCGACGGCAAGCAGGTCGTCAAGGAGATCGTCGTCCCCGACCGGCTGGTCAACCTGGTCGTTCGCTGAGGGCGGGACAAAGGGGCCAGGCCCCCTTGTCCCGTCGGGGTCATTCGACACGCTTCTGTCACCGCCGGCGACTGGACTCGTGATGGGCGCCGCCGCGACGCTCTCGGCATGCCCAGCGACTCCCCGCAGCGAACCGTCCTCTACGTGGGCCTGGCCGTGCTGGCCCTCGTCATCGGCTGGCGATACCACGCCAGCTCGTCGTCCGCCGGCGCCGAGCAGTACTCGTCGGCGAGCCACGCGCCGGCCGCGCTGGCCCCGGCGCCGGCGCCGGTCGTGGTCGTCGACGTGGCCGGAGCGGTCCGCCGCCCCGGCGTCTACCGGCTGCCCTCGGGCGCTCGCGTCGAGGAGGCGGTGCGCCGCGCCCGTACCACCGGCAAGGCCGACCTCTCGGGCGTCAACCTTGCCGCCCGCCTGACCGACGGCCAGCAGATCGTGGTCCCCCGCCGGGGAGTGGCCGGGGCCGTTGCGGCCGCCGGCAGTGGAGCCGCCGACCCCGTGGTGTCGATCAACTCCGGCACCCTGGAGCAGCTGGAGACGCTGGATGGGATCGGGCCCTCCCTGGCCCAGAGGATCATCGACTATCGAACCGCTCACGGCGGGTTCCGCAGCCTGGAACAGCTCGACGACGTGTCCGGCATCGGGCCCGCCAGGCTGGCCGCGCTGCGCGGCCATGTCTCGCTCTGACGATCCGACGCGTCTCGTCGGCGCCGCCCTCTGCGGGCTGGTCGGCGCCGCGCTGGCGTGTCCACCGGCCGTGCTTGCCGCGGCACTCATCGGACGCACCCCGGCGATGCGGGCCGGCCTGGTCGGAATCGCCCTGGCGGCGCTGCTTGCCGGCCAGGCGCGGGTGGCCGAGCTGGAGCAGCGAACGCTGTCCCCCGGGCGCTACTCCGGCACGATCACGATCTCCGGCCAGCCGCTGGACGGACGGGCGATCGTCGAGAGCTCCCCGGGCGAGCGGGTCCTGGTGACGCTGCACGGCCCGGACCTGGCGCAGGGCCAGCGCTACCGCGTCACCGGCAGCCTGAGTGACGTCGATCCGGTGGTTCGCGATTACTACTCGACCCAGGGCGTGCACCTGCACCTGCTGGTCAGCGACTGGCGGCCGACCGGGCGCCGCGGCGGGGTGTGGGGAGCGGTCGACCGCCTGCATGCCGGTGCGCTGCGGGCGCTCGGAATGGGAGACGGCGCAGGATCCGAGCGCGGCCTGGTGGCCGGCATCGTGATCGGCGACACCAGCGGGCTCTCGGCCAGGGAGCGCGACCGTCTGCGCGCCAGCGGCCTCTACCACGTGGTCGCTGTGAGCGGCCAGAACGTCGCGCTGATCACGGTCTTCGTCCTCGTCGCCTTCGGCCTCACGGGCCTGATCGGCACGCCGGCCCGGGTCGCAGCCCTGCTCGCCGCCGCGGTCTACACGCTGGTCACCGGCGCCGGGCCGTCCATCGTCCGGGCGGGAGTTGCCGGCGCGCTCGTCGCCACCGCCTGGATCGCGTCCCGGCCAGTGCTGCGCTGGCATCTCTTCGCCTGCGGCGCGGCGATCGTGCTCGCGGTCGACCCCCTGGAGCTCTACGACCCCGGATTCCAGCTGTCGTTTGCGGCGGTTGCTGCGATCTACCTGGTCGCGCCGCGCCTGAGCGGCCTGCTCGGGCAGGCGGCGGGGGTGTCGGTAGCCTGCACGGTTGTCACCACGCCGATCGCCTGGTGGCACTTCGGGCGGCTGGCGCCGCTCGCCGTACCGGCGAACCTGCTCGCGCTGCCGGCGGTTGCGCCGATCCTCTGGCTGGGCGTGGCCGCGGTGCTCGTGGGGTCGGTCTCCCCGCCCCTCGCCGAGCCGCTGCTCGGCCTGGCCGACCTGCTGGCCGGCTACGTCCTCTGGGTTTCGAGCCTGTTCGCGTGAGCCTCGGCGCTTCGTACCGGCTGGCGTGCATGCGAGAATGTGGGTGTGAAGCTCTCCGCCAAAGCTGACTATGCCGTGCGCGCCGTGCTGGTGTTGGCGTCGCATGACGGCGACCGGCCGATGAAGGGCGAGCTGATCGCCCGTAGCCAGGATCTGCCGCTGAAGTTCGTCGAGAACATTCTCGGCGAGTTGAAGCACGCCGGGATCGTCGCGTCCCAGCGTGGGCCGGAGGGCGGGTACCGTCTGGCGAGCTCGCCCGACGAGCTGACGGTGGCCGATGTGATCCGGGTCGTCGACGGCCCGATCGCCGCGGTGGCGGGCATGACCCCGGACGAGATCACCTATCCGCCGGGGGCGGAGGCGCTGCCTGGCGTCTGGCTGGAGGCGCGGGGGATGCTCCGGTCGGTGCTGGAGACGGTGACGTTCGCCGATCTGGTGCAGCGCTCGCGGGCGATCGCGGCCGCCGGCGAGCGGCGCGCCCCGCGCTCGCCGCGACCGGTGCGCCCCGCCTGACGTGGACCTGAAGCCCGCATACCTGATCACCGGCAGCGACTGGCCGAAGGTCGACGCGGCGATGACCCGGCTGCGGTCCCGGTTCCCGGAGGAGTCGGTGGAGCAGATCGCGGTTGGTGGAGAGAGCGACGCCGACGTCGTAGCCGCCTGCAACGCGCTCGACCTGCTGGGTGGGCCGAGGCTGGTGCTCGTCCGAAACGCCGAGCAGCTCGAGCCGGAGCGCCGGCAGGCGATCGCCGACTATCTGAGCGATCCCGCACCGGGAACCTGCCTGGCCATCTTCGGGGCCGCCGGATTCGACGCCGGCGAGCCGCTGGTCAAGGCGGTAGAGGCTGCCGGCGACGTTCGCTTCTTCGACGCCCCCGATCGCAAGCGGGCGGCCGAGTGGGTGGTCAGGCGATTCTCCGAGCTCGGCATCCGCTGCCCGCAGCCGGTCGCCCGGCGGGTGGTCGAGCTGGCCGGCGAGGACATGGGGGATCTGGCACTGGAGGTCGAGAAGCTGGCGACCTTCGGGCGCGACAGCGCTCCTGATGAGGACGACGTGACCAGGCTCGTGCCGGCGGCCGTCGACGTCAAGCCGTGGGAGATCACCGACGCCTGGGGGCGTGGCGACGCTCCGGCGATGATCGCCCTCGCGGTCGCGGACATCGAGCGGCCGGACGAGGTCTCGAGGGTGGTTTCCGTGCTGGCTGGCCATGTTCGCAAGGTTTGCCGGGCGGCGGCGATGGTGGAGTCCGGAGCGGGTCAGGACGAGGTCGCCAGGGCGCTGCGACTGAAGCCGTACCCGGCTCGCAAGCTGGTCGACCAGGCGCAGCGCTTCGGTCGCGGCGAGCTGGGGGCGGCGGTCATCCGGCTGGCCGAGGTGGACATCGCCGTCAAGGGCGGGTCGCGTCTGGATCCGCGCTTCGAGCTCGAGCTGGCGCTTTCGGAGATCGCCCAGGGTCGATGATCGGGCTTGGATCCACGCGCGCCTGGCCGCAGAATGCTCCGTACTGGGTCGGCGTTGGTGGGGCTGCGGCTGCGAACCGTCGCCTTGTTGCGTCCTCGGTCGCGCCCATACGTTTGAGTATGGGCGCTCCCTGCCTCCTTGCGAGGCTCGCGTCCGCCGTCTGCGTAATCGCAGACGCCTCCAGAACGCTGTCAAGGCGTACCGCCTCGACAGCTCGCCGCCCAGGACACCCCGTGGATCCAAGCCCGACCATCCGGTGAGCGGGGAAACGCTCGCTGCGGCGGCCGCGACGGTGGTGGCGGCCGTCTGCACCGGTGTCTGCGCCCGCCGTTGCCTGAGCAGCCGCCGCCGGGCGCCACTGATCTCGTGGACGATCGGATTCGCACTGTTCACGATTGCGGCCGCCGCGCTCTGGTACGGGGCCGCCCGCGGCTGGACGCCCGCCGCCTTCCGGATCTACTACCTGGCCGGGGGGATCCTCGTCGTGCCCTACCTGGCGGTCGGCGAGCTCCTGCTCGTCCTTCCCGGCCGCCGGGTGACGCGGCTGGTGGCGGCGACGATGCTCTTCATCACCTTCGCCGCGGCCGCGGCCGTGCTGGCCGCGCAGGTCGATCGCGACGCCCTCGATCGCGCCGGCGCGGCGCCGCCGAACGACGCCCTGGCCGGCACCTGGCCGACGGTGCTGGCGATCGCCCTCAACTCGGCCGGCACCGTCGTCCTGCTGGCGGGCTCACTGCTCTCGGCGCGCCGACGCCGCGACCTGCGCCCGCTCCTGGTCGCGGTCGGGGTGCTGGTCGTCGCCCTTGCGTCCAGCGCAACCCGGTTTGGCAGCTACACGCTGTTCGCACTCGGCCAGGCGGCCGGAATCGTGCTCATCCTGCTCGGGCTGATCCTCCGCCGAGGAACGCTTACGACGAGCGGCTGACGATCCGCGCTGCCTGCGACTTGCGGCGGGCGGCGGCATTGCGATGAATCGCGTTGCGGGCGGCGGCGCGATCGACCAGCGCCTCCAGGTTGCGGTGCGTGGCGGTTACCTGCTCGCTGTCGCCGGACTCGACATCGCTCTCCAGGCGCCTGAAGAGCGTCTTTATCTGCGTCCGGTAGCGGAGGTTCTCCAGGCGCTGGCGGGCGGCGGTGCGCACCCGCTTTTCCTGCTGCTTGGAGTTGGCCACCCGGATCCTTTCTGCTGCATACGAAAATAATGCTCGCGGCTGCGAGCGCGGGGATGATAGCAAAGGCGGTCGGTAGACTCCCGCGACTGATGGACGGCCCACCCAACACCCGGAGGCTGGCCGTCTCCACCGCCGCCTTCGGCGGGGCGACCTTCATCTCCCGGGTTGTGGGCCTCGTGCGCGAGATCGTCGCCGCCCGGATGTTCGGGACGAGCCCTGCCCTGGGCGCCTTCCTGATCGCCTTCAACATCCCCAACCTGGTCCGCTCGCTGTTCGCCGACAGCGCGATCAGCGCGGCCTTCGTCCCGGTCTTCGTCGAGCTGCGCGCGACCAAGGGCGACGCCGCCGCCTGGCGCGTGGCGAGCATCGTCGTGTGGATGACGGCGATCATCCTGGGCGGCCTCTCGGCGCTCATGATCCTGATCGCGCCCGTCCTCATGCCGATCTTCGTGCCGGGCTCCTCGATCAACTCGGATCTGGTGGTGACGCTCTCCCAGATCATGTTCCCGATCGTCGTCATCCTCGGCCTGACGGGTGTCGTCACGGGGATTCTGAACTCGTACCACGTGTTCGGCCTGCCCGCCTTCGCACCGGTCGTCTGGAACCTCGTGATCGTCGGCTTCCTGCTCGCCGAGCCGCACAGCGTCCACGCCTATGCCTGGGGCGTGCTGATCGCGACGGTCGTCCAGTTCCTGATTCCGCTGCCCCTGCTACGCGGCCGCGCGCCCCGGCATGGACTGGTCTTCAGCCTGGCCTGGGACAACCCGGACGTGCGGCGGATCCTGCGCCTGATGGTGCCGGTGACGATCGGCCTTGGGCTGATCAACCTGAACCTGACGATCGACCTGGCGGTCGGCTCCCTGGGCAGCTCCAACGTCGTGCCCGATCTGAACTACGCGTTTCGCCTCTTCATGCTCCCGCAGGGGCTGTTCAGCGTCGCCGTCTCGGCCGTGCTCTTCCCCGAGATCTCGCGGTTGGCCGCGCTCGGCGACACGCCCGGCTACGTGCGCCGGATCGCCGAGGGCTCGCGGACGATCGTGTTCCTGCTCCTGCCTGCGGCGGCGCTCTCGGTGGTGCTCTCGCGGCCGATCGTGCGCCTGCTCTTCCAGCACGGCCAGTTCACGCCGAGCGCCACGGTGAACGTCGCCAATACGCTGGTTGCGTTCTCCCTGGGGCTGGTCTTCAACGGCCTCGCGCTCCTCTTCACGCGGGCCTTCTTCGCGCGCCAGGAGTCAAGGGTGCCGACCGAGGTGGCATGTATCAACCTCGTCCTCAACGCCGTCCTCGACCTGCTTCTGTACAAACCGTTCGGCGCCGCCGGGATCGCCCTCGGAACGTCCATCGTGACCAGCTGGAACGCCGCCGCCCTGGCGATTCTCCTGCGCCGCCGGGTGGGCAGCCTGCACCTGCGCGAGGTGGCCGGCGAGACCGGCCGGATCGCCATCGCGACCGCCTTCTGCGCGGCCGCCGCGTTTGCCGTCTGGTGGCCCCTGGACAGCCTGCTCGGCCGCTCCCTGCCGGCCCAGGTGGTCTCGCTCGGCGCCGCCTTCCTTGCAGCGCTTGCCGTCTACCTGACCGCCGGCCGGATGCTGCGACTGGCGGACGTTGCGGTGATCCGCGACCTCCTGCCGTCCCGGCGCTAGCGATCCCGCGCATCCGGCGTTCGCCGCTGGGTAACCACCGGTACGCTTCGGTCATGGCGCTTTCGCGCATCCGAAACTTCTCGATCATCGCCCACATCGACCATGGCAAGTCGACCCTGGCCGACCGCATCCTGCAGCTCACCTCGACCGTGTCCGAGCGTGAGATGCGAGACCAGGTGCTCGACTCGATGGAGCTCGAGCGGGAGCGGGGGATCACGATCAAGGCGCAGGCGGTGCGCGTGATGTACCGGGCAGGGGACGGCCGCACCTACGAGCTGAATCTGATCGACACGCCGGGCCACGTCGACTTCACCTACGAGGTCAGCCGCAGCCTGGCCGCCTGCGAGGGGGCGCTGCTGGTGGTCGATGCAGCCCAGGGGATCGAGGCGCAGACCCTGGCCAATGCCTACCTGGCAATCGAGGGCGACCTGGAGATCGTCCCGGTGGTCAACAAGATCGACCTGCCCTCGGCCGACCCGGACGGCGTGGCCGTCGAGGTCGGCGATCTGGTCGGCGTCGGCGCCGAGGACGTGCTTCGCATCTCGGCCAAGACCGGCGCCGGAGTGGAGGCGGTGCTGCAGGCCGTGGTCGACCGCGTGCCGCCGCCGTCCGGCGATCCCCAGGCGCCGGGCCGAGCCCTCATCTTCGACTCCTCCTATGACCAGTACCGCGGCGTGGTCGCCTTCGTGCGGGTGGTCGACGGCTCCTTCCACCCCCGCGAGCGCCTGCAGGCGATGGCCCTCGGCACCCGCTTCGAGGTCGAGGAGCTGGGCTTCTTCTCGCCCGGCATGCGTCCCGCCAAGCACCTCTCGGCCGGCGAGGTGGGGTACATCGTGACCGGGCTCAAGGACGTCTCGCAGCTTCGCGTCGGCGACACGCTGACCCTGGCCCGCGGCAGCGCGCAGGAGGCGCTGCCCGGCTACCAGGAGGTCAAGCCGATGGTCTTCGCCGGCCTCTTTCCGACCGACTCCGACCAGTACCCGGAGCTGCGCGACGCGCTCGAGAAGCTGAAGCTGAACGACGCCGCGCTGGCCTACGAGCCGGAGAGCTCGCGGGCGCTCGGATTCGGGTTCCGCTGCGGTTTCCTGGGCCTGCTGCACATGGACATCGTGCGCGAGCGGCTGGAGCGCGAGTACGAGCTCGACCTGCTGGTCACGGCGCCCAACGTGGCCTACCGGGTGCAGGTCGCGGACGGATCCTGGCTGGAGGTGCACAACCCGGCCCAGATGCCGCCGGGAGGCGAGATCCTGGAGACCGAGGAGCCGTACGTGCGGGCGTCGCTGATCGCCCCCAAGGACTACGTGGGGGCGGTCATGGAGCTGAACCAGGAGCGCCGCGGCGCCTTCCACCACATGGAGTATCTGAGCGAGGAACGGGTGCAGCTGGTCTACGACCTGCCGCTGGCCGAGATCGTGCTCGACTATTACGACCAGCTCAAGTCGCGCACCCGCGGCTATGCCTCGTTCGACTACGACCTGCTCGGCTTCCGGCCCGGCGCCATCGTCAAGGTGGACGTGCTGCTGGCCGGCGAGCTGGTCGACTCGCTGTCGCTGATCACCCACCGCGACAGCGCCCAGGCACAGGGCCGGGCGCTGGTCGAGGCGCTCCGAGAGCGGATCCCGCGGCAGATGTTCGAGGTCGCCATCCAGGCGGCGATCGGCACCCGGGTGATCGCCCGCGAGACGGTCAAGGCGAAGCGCAAGGACGTCACGGCGAAGTGCTACGGCGGCGACATCAGCCGCAAGCGGAAGCTGCTCGAGAAGCAGAAGAAGGGAAAGAAGCGGATGAAGCAGGTGGGAAGCATCGAGGTGCCGCAGGAGGCGTTCCTGGCGGTGCTCGAGATCAACCGCGAGCGGACTGCATGACGGCAGCCCGCCACCTGTACGTGCACGTGCCGTTCTGCGGCCACCGCTGCGGATACTGCGACTTCGTCACGGTGACCGGGAACGAGCGCCTGCACGGCCGCTACGTGGACGCGCTGCTGGTCGAGCTGGGGCGGGCGCATGTTGACCCGGACACCGTGTTCGTCGGCGGCGGTACGCCGTCCCTGCTGGCCGACGAGCTGCTTGCCCGGCTGCTGGCGGGCCTGCCGGCGGCCGGCGAGCTGACCGTCGAATGCAACCCCGAGACGATCACCCCGGCGAAGGCTCGAGTGCTGGTCGAGGGTGGGGCCAACCGGGTCTCGCTCGGCGCCCAGAGCTTCCGTCCCCGGCTGCTCGAGGTGCTCGACCGCCGGGCCGACCCCGCGTCTGTCCGGGAGGCGGTTTCGACGCTTCGACGAGCCGGGCTCCAAAATCTCAACCTCGACTTGATGTTCGGGGTTCCGGGGCAGACGGCGGACGACCTGCGCCGCGACCTCGAGGACGCGCTCTCGCTGGAGCCCGAGCACATCAGCTACTACGAGCTCGAGGCCAAGCCGGGAACCCGGTTCACGCATGCCCACGGCGCCGAGCTGGCCCGCCAGGCGGAGGCGATGGAGGAGTACTACGAGGTCGTCGTCGAGACGCTGCGAGGGGCCGGCTTCCGGTGGTACGAGACCGCGAACTTTTGCCGTCCCGGGCATCCGGCCGAGCACAACCTGGGCTACTGGCTGGGCCACGACTATCTGGGCATCGGGATCGGCGCCGTCTCCACCCTCGGGCTGGAGCGGCGGCGCAACCTGCCGTCGCTGCCGCGCTACCTGAGCGCGGTCGAGGGGGGCGCCCGGCCACCGGCCGCGGTCGAGCTCCTGACCGCCGACGAACGGGCGCTGGAGAGGCTGATGCTCGGCCTTCGCCTCGACCGGCCGCTGCCCGTGAACGGCGCCCGGCCGCTGCTCGATCCGGCGGCGGTCGAGCGGCTGTCCCGCGAGGGCATGCTGGTCGACGACGGCGAGGCGCTGGAGCTCTCCGACCGCGGCCGCTTCCTGGCTGACGAGGTCGCCGCCACCATCCTGCGATGAGCACACCCGACCTGACCCCGCGCCAGCTGCTGATCCTGCGCCAGGTGGTGGCCACCTACATCAGCACCGGCCAGCCGGTGGGCTCCAAGGCGCTGGTCGAGGCGGGGGTGGTCGATGCATCCTCCTCCACGGTGCGCTACGAGCTGGCCGAGCTCGAGATGCGCGGCCTGCTCGGCCACCCGCACACCTCGGCCGGCCGCGTGCCCACCGACTCCGGCTACCAGCTCTACGCCGACCAGCTGCTGGACGAGCCGCTGGGCGCGGTGGCGCTGCCGGTCGACCTGAGCCCGGTGCGCAGCGAGATCGACACGGCGCTTCGCACGACCACCGAGATGCTCTCGCATGTCAGCTCGCTCCTCGCCCTCGTCTCGGCGCCGCCCCTGGAGACTGCCGAGGTACGCCACGTGGAGGTGCTGCTGCTCCAGCCGCGGGTGGTGATGGTGGTGGTGATCACCTCGAACGGGGGCGTCACCAAGAAGCTGTTTCCGTTCCCCTTCGCCGTCGACGGCCAGCTCGCCCAGTGGGCGGGCGCGTTCCTGAACGAGCAGCTGACTGGGGTCGGGGTGGGCAGCCGGATGCTTCAGCAGCGCCTCGACGAGCCAGGACTGTCGCCAACCGAGCGCGAGTTCATGGACGTTCTACGGCCGGCCTTCACGGAGCTCCAGGGGACGTCCGAGCAGACGCTCTACGTCGGCGGGGCGGCTCGCCTGCTGGAGGAGATGCACCTCTCCGACCCGCGCGAGATCAACGACCTGGTGCGGGTGCTGGAGGAGCGGGTGGGCCTCCTCGAGCTGCTGCGCGGCGCGCTCGACCAGCAGCGTCTGTACGTTCGGGTGGGCTCCGAGAACCCGATCCCGCACATGCGGTCGCTGTCCATGGTCGCCGCCAACTACGGGCTGCCCAATCGCAACCTGGGAACGGTGTCCCTGGTCGGCCCGATGCGCATGGACTACATCGCCGCCATCCGCGCCGTCCGCGGCGCAGTGCATCTTCTGAGCGAGTTCGTCACCGACGTGTACGAGGAATGAGCGCTGCATCGAGTCGCGATCCGCGTCTGTAATACTGCGGCCGTGAGTGGTTGGGGCGTGCTTCGGGCAGGGCTGATCGCGGCGCTTTCCGCGGCAGCCGCGGTCTTCGCCCACGCCGGCCCGGCCGGCCTGCAGGATCCCCGCTGGCTCGCCGCCGCCGGCGCCGGCGCGGCGCTGGCGTCCGTTGCCATCGCCGGCGCCGGTAGCACGGCGCTGCGCGCTCGGGCGCGCGTGCGACGGCTGCAGGCGGGCGATGCTGCCGCCGGCCGGCCGCTTCCCGTGGGCCGGATGCCGTTCCCGCTGCTGCTGCTTGCCATGCTCGCCTGCCAGGGCGCCGCCCACGTCGGCCTGCTGGCGTTCGGGCTGCACGCAAGCGCCGGTCCCGCCGGCTCGCTCACGCTGCACGCCGTGCTCGCCGTCGCGGCGGCGGCGATGGTGGCTGGGCTGGAGCGTCTGGCCGCTCGTGCCGGGCGTTCGCTCGATCTGGCGATCCGCCGTTTCCTGGATTCTCTGGCCGCTGCAGCGGGGCCGCGAGGGCCCGTTGCCTGCGCGGCGGCTCGCTCCTATCCGGCACCACGCGAGGTGCTCGGCCGGGCGCCGCCCGTCCGCTCCTGACCGTACCCTGACCGGAGCGCCCGCCCGCGGGCGGCGCCGGCCGAGAAGGCTGCCCCTCGGGGCATGTCGGAGGAGCGTTCGTGACCAACCGTTCTCACGGCCGTCGGGCCGTGACCGTCCACCGCCTGCTGCGGCTCGCCGCCGTGTCGGTTCTGATCGCCGCCGTTGTCGCGGCGGTCCCGTATGCACGCCCGCACCACCGCTGGTCGCCGATGCCGACGCCGGCGCCGACCCCGATCGGCGTCGGACCCGGCTTTGCCCTGGCGGCGGGGCCGCCGGCAGCCGTCTCGGGTGTCGGCTGCAGGGCCGGCCGCGACCCCAGGCTGAGCGTTCACGTCGAGCTCTTTGCGCGGGGCCGGGCGCTGCTGCTGCCGGCCGGGATCGGTGTTGCCCCGCCGCGGCGGATCGCGGCCGGAAACGTGTCCGGAGGGCGCTGCCGGTATCCGCTGGTGACACTCGATCCGACGGGGACGGTGCGAATCGCGGTCACACGCACCCTGCACCTGGACGACCTCTTCCGGGTCTGGGGCCAGCCGCTGGGCGCCCACCGGCTGTGCGGGTTCCGCTCGGCGACGGCGGTGCGGGCGTACCTGAACGGTCGTCGCTGGCAGGGGCCGGTGCGCGCGCTGCCGCTGCGCCGGCACGACGAGATCGTGATCGAGATCGGGCCGTTCGTCCGTCCCCATGCCCGGTACGTCTTCCCGGTGGGTGTGTGATGCGGCGGATCGCAATGCTCGCGCTCGTCCTGGTCGCGGCGGCCGGCTGTGGATCCGGCTCCGGCGGCGTCTCGTTACCGGTCATCCCGCCGGCCAAGCAGTATCACCTGACCGGGTTCGAGCCCAGCGGGCCGGTCCGGCCGGGTCGGCCGGTGACCGTGAAATTCACGGTCACGCAGCCGTCGGGCGCCCCGCTCGTCCACTACCGTACCGGCCCCGGTCCGCATACCGGGGTGCACCTGATCATCGTCCGGGATGACCTGTCGACGATCATTCACCAGCACCCGCCGATCGGGCCAAACGGCCAGATCAGCCAGCGGGTGGTGTTCCCGGCGCCCGGGCCGTACCACGTGGTGGTCGACATCTACCCGGCGACCAAGGGGCCGATCTACACCAACTTCCAGATCGCGGCAGGCATCCACGTACGCGGTCGCTACCAACCGCAGCCGATCGGGGCGTTTCGGCCGGTGGTCAAGGACGACGGCTACACGTTCCGGATGGGGCACGTGCCGCGGCTCCGCGTTGCCCAGGCAGCGCTGATCCCGGTCACCGTCACCGATCCTGACGGCAAGCTCGCCCATTTCACACCCTGGTACGGGGCGCTCGGCCACGCGATCTTCTTCCACCAGCACAATCTCGCGTACTTCCACACTCACATCTGCGCGCCCGGCCTGGTCGGGTGCACCAGCATCGGGAGCGCGACCGTGTCCGGCACGTCGACCAAACCGGGCGTGCTCAAGGTCGGCGTCCTGCTGCCCCAGGGCGGCACCTGGCGGCTGTTCCTGCAGTGCAAGGTGGACGGCCACATCCTGACCGCTCCCTACACACTGAAAGCTGCGAACTGAGGAGATCCATGCGCGCAACCCGCGTCGCCGCCACCACAGCAGTCCTCTTCGCCGCCGCCCTCGTCCTGGCTCCCTCGGCCTTTGCCCATGCACGGGTCAGCCCGGCGGTGTCTCTGTCCGGCGAGTTGCAGCTGTACAGCCTCGCGATCCCCACCGAGAAGGAGGGCCTGACCACGACGAAGATCGTGATGACGGTGCCGCAGGGGTTCAGCATCGACTCCTTCGTGCCGGCGCCAGGCTGGACGCGATCGTTGCAGCAGACCGGCTCCGGCGATAGCGCGGTTGTTCAGAAGGTGACCTGGAGCGGCGGCAACACGCCGACCGAGGATGACTCCCTGTTCCAGTTCCTGGGCCAGCCGGCGAGTCCCGGCACGTACACCTTCGAGGTGCAGCAGACGTACTCCGACGGCTCGATCGTCGACTGGTCGGGGTCCGAGTCGTCGGCGGCACCGGCGCCGACCATCAAGGCGGTCTCCTCGATCGGCGGCAGCAGCAGCGACACGCTGACGATCGTCGCGATCGTGCTGGCCGCGCTGGCGCTGGTCATCGCCGTTGCCGGCCTCTTCCTGCGCGGCGGCAGGGGCGGGGGAGGAGGACGCGAGCTCGCATGAGCCTGCGGGCACGCGCCGGCGCGGCGCTCGTAGCCGCGGTGATCGTTCTGCTGGCGACGCCGGCGGTCGCCTCGGCGCACGCCTACCTGACCCACACCTCGCCGCTGCCAAACGCGGTCCTCGCCGTCTCGCCGCGCACCGTCCAGCTGACCTTCGACGAGGCCGTCGAGCCGCGATTCGCCATCATCTCCGTCACCGACGCCGACGGGCACCAGTTGACGACGGCGCCGGTCAACCGCTCGCCCTCCAACCCGGACACGCTCTTCGTGCCGCTGAAGCCGCACCTGCCCCGCGGCTGGTACCTGATCTACTGGCGGGCGATCTCGGTCGACGGCCATCCGGTCCAGGGCGCCTACACATTCGCCGTCGGTCCTGAGCCGGGGCCGCCGCCGCAGTTCGCAGTGCCCAACATCTCCGAGACGGCGACCACCCCGAACCTGCTGACGGCGCGCTGGATCATGTTCCTCTCGGTGATGGTGTCGATCGGCCTCTTCGTCTTCCGAATGCTGATCGCCCGGCCGCTCCTGGCGCGGGTCGAGAATACCCAGCTGCGGTCGGTGACCATCGCCTTCTGCGTGGCGGCGGCGGTGGGTGTGGCGGCGATCCCGACCTATCTCGACATCGCCACGTCGGTCGACTCATTGCGATCGCCGTTCGCCGTCCCCGACCTGGTGCCGCTGTTCCGCGTGACGGCGTTCGGCCGCGCCTATGTCGACATGGAGATCTGCTACGTGCTGTTCGTCGCGGCGGCGGCGATCGCGCTCTGGCTCGACCGGCCGCTGCGCCGGCAGCGGTCGATTGCCGAGCTCCTCTCCGTCACCGGAGCGATCGTCGGCGCGGTTGCGGTGCTGCTGGTGCCCGGCCTGGCCGGGCACGCGGCGCAGACCGCTCCCCGTGGCCTGTCGCTGCTGCTCGACTGGTGCCACCTGATCTCGGGCTCGATCTGGCTGGGCGGGCTGGTTGGCCTGCTGGTCGTCTGGGCAACGCTGCCCGCCGGCCGCCGCGTCGCCGGCCTCGGCGTCTGCGTCCCCCGGTTCTCGAGTGTCGCCCTGGTATCAGTCCTGGTGCTGCTGGCCACCGGCGTTGGGGCAACGATCATCCACATCCCGATTCTGGCCGCGCTCTGGCAGACATCGTATGGGATCGCCATCCTGGTCAAGATCGGGCTGCTGGCCGCGGCCATGCTGCTGGGGGCAGTCAACCTGCTTCGCTCCAAGCCCCGGCTGGTCGCCGCGGCCGGGCAGCCGGGGGTCGGCGAGCCGGCCGCGCGCCTGCTCCGGAGAACCGTCAGCGGCGAGGTGATCCTGGCCAGCGCCGCCGTGCTGGCGGCCGCCGTCCTCTCCAGCCTGGCGCCGCCGTCCTCGGCGCTCGCGCAGCTCGACTCGGCCCTGGCCACCGTCGGCCCCAATCGCGTCGCCTCCACCGTCACCCACGGTGGCTACGCCTTTCGCCTGCTCGTGAATCCGAACAAGGTCGCCCAGGAGAACTCGTTCGCCTTGCAGATCACCAGGAACGGCCAGCCGGTGACAGGTGCCGATGTCACGCTCACGTTCGAGATGCTGGACATGCAGATGCAGAACCAGGAGTACCAGATGACCGAGACCCGCCCGGGGATGTACTCGCACTCGGCGCCGGCGCTTGTCATGACCGGGCGCTGGGGGCTGTCCTTCAGCATCACTCCCAGGGGTGGCGTGCCGTTCACCGTATTCATCGTCGACCACGCCGCCGGATGAGCATTCGTCTGCGTCTGGCCGCGGCGCTGCTCGCCCTCGTCGCCGGCACCGCCGCCGCGCTGATCGTGATCCTGCTCGCTCGCACGGTGCTCGGATGAGCCGCTGGGCGGCGATCGCGGTCGCGGTTGCCGCGCTCTACGCCGTGACCGCGGGGAGCGCGCTTGGCGACGGCGACCCGGCGAGCGACTACCTGCTCACCCAGCCGGTCTTCGTGCCGTTCAACTCGCCGTCGCCCGCCCTGCATGCACAGCTGATCGGGCTGGCAAAGGCGTCGGCCCAGAAGGGGTATCCGGTGCGGGTCGCCGTCATCCAGTCGAAGCGCGACCTGGGAGCGATTCCGCAGCTGCTCGGAAAGCCCGACGTTTACGCACGCTTCCTGGGCGCTGAGATCGCGTTTGCGTATCGGGGCCGGCTGCTCGTGGTCATGAAGCAGGGGTACGGGTTCACCAAGAACAGCAAGCCAGACCAGCAGGGGATGCGGACACTGGCCGGCGTCCCGAAGCCGGCCGGAAACTCGTCCGACCAGCTCACCCGGGCCGCGATCGTCGCGCTCCGCCGGGTGGCAGCCGGGGCCGGGCACCCGCTGCCGGCCAAGGTGGCGGCCGTCACCCCGCCCACCGGCGGCGGTGGCGGCTCCGGGAGCTCGACGGTCGAGATCGCCGGCGGCGTGGTCGTCGTGGCCCTGCTCGCGTGCGGGCTGCTGCTGTTCTTCGCGCGCCGCTCGGCAACCGGCGTCGACTCCTGAGATCGGGGGAGCTGCGGGCGGACTTGGGGCCGGGCTAACCGTCCCGGAAACGAGTCGCGCGGCGGTGAGGGGCTCCAGTCCTCACCGCCGCGCATTGACTCCGACCCCCGGCACCGAGTTAG
>Ga0207693_10001197_pt1 | contig 23191 bp, 29 predicted proteins | sample LARL81metaG_FD_184347 | JGI IMG/M metagenome (GOLD analysis project Ga0207693, IMG submission 184347) | Corn, switchgrass and miscanthus rhizosphere microbial communities from Kellogg Biological Station, Michigan, USA - LAR L8-1 metaG... | ecosystem: Host-associated > Plants > Roots >... | reverse complement strand
GGACACATCCGTGGCTAACCTTCTCCCTCGATACAGCGAGGTTCGACTACCGTCTGTGGATGGCGCTAGGCGAGGCGGCATCGAAATGCCAACACATCGCAGGCGTGCCACTCGCGCCCGCCGTCGCAATGCACATGCACCAGCTCTACCTGGTCAAGGGCGCGCTGGCGACGACGGCGATCGAGGGCAACACCCTCTCAGAGGAAGAGGCCGAGCAGATCGTCGCGGGCACGCTGAAGCTCCCTCAATCGCAGCAATATCTTGCCGACGAACTGAACAACATCGTCGACGCCGTGAACGTGCTTGTGCAGCGGATCGCAGCGGGACAGCACAACGGGCCCGTGATCACCATCGACCTGCTCAAGGAAATGAACAGGATGGTGTTGCGCGGCCTGGATGTCGAGAAGGACGTCGTGCCCGGCGAGGTCCGCCATCACGGCGTCGTCGTCGGCCGCTATCGCTGCGCGCCCGCAGAGGATTGTGACTACCTGCTAGAGCGCCTTTGCGAGGTGCTGAACACCTTCCCGGCCCCAGAGGAGTCGAAGCGCCAGTTCTGCATCGTCAAGGCGATCTTCGCGCACCTCTATTTCGTCTGGATACACCCCTTCGGAGACGGCAACGGCCGCACCGCGCGCCTGCTGGAGCTGTATATCCTGATGTGCGCGGGCTTCCCGCAGCCAACCGGGCACCTGCTGAGCAACCACTACAACCGCACTCGCCCCCGCTACTATGAGCGTCTAGAGGCTGCGGTGCGCGGCATGGACGATGTCGTCGGTTTCGTGAACTACTCGGTGACCGGACTTGTGGAAGGCCTGCGAGAGCAGATCGACTTCATCCGGCGCCAGCAATGGCATGTGGCCTGGCTCAACTTCGTGCATGAGCAGTTCCACGACAAGAACAGCGCCACCGATGTGCGCCGCCGCCATCTCGTTCTCGCGCTTTCGCAGGACGGAGCCGCAGTGCCGGCGGGGAAGGTCTCCACCCTCACGACGGAGCTCGTCCGGGAGTATTACAACAAGACGCCCAAGACGATTGCGCGTGACCTGAATTGGCTCGTAGAGCAGGGCCTCGTCGTCCGCGAGCCGAAGGGCGCCGTTCGGGCCAACCGGGAGAAGATCCTCGCGTTCATGCCATGGCGCGCGCCTCACGAAGCGGAAGGGGATGTGCCATTCCCAAAGGCTGCGTAGGACGATCAGGAAAGCGAGACTTGACAAAAGGTCCGGCTTAACGGCTCAAATCAGGAACATCGCGAATCACGCCTGCAGCGCCCCGAGCCCACCCGGCCGGGGCGTTTGCGTGTCCGCGATGGTGCTCAGCTGGCATGGTCGGGGGACCTGCCGGGCTCTTGAGCAAGCGCCGTCTCCGATGATCGCACGGCTGTAGGGGGCCGCCCGGCCCCGCACCTGTCGGCGGCATCATGAGACGGCGCATCCCCATTCGAATCGGCTCCCGGCGGACGCCCGCTCATCAGGCGATCCTTTCACCTCTGCGCCCGGACCGCGGAGCCGAACACCATTGCAGCAGCGGCGAGCAATCGCCTGCTTCTGGGCCGTAGCAGGTAAACCACCGGGGCAACCCAAGATCGGCCTGCGCTGCTGCAACCCCAGACGCCCGGAGTGATATCACCATGCGACCCGAGGACGATGGTTGGACACCGACTGGAGCCTGGCGCCTCGAGCCGCGAGGCCTCCTGAGGCGGTTCGTCGTTCTCCAGGTCCAAGAGTGCCGCCGCGCTTACCGCCCGATCTACTCCGGGCACACACCCGCGAACCGGGTGAGGCAGACCCGCTGGCGCGATGCAACGGTGGCGGAGGCTTACTCCCTGTACCCGCGCATCCAGGACGAGCCGCGCTCACCAGCGCGACCGCCGAACGCAGGTTCGGGCGCTAGCCGTCCCACCAACTGATCGAAGTGATATCACCCATGACCAAGGCCAAGGCCCAAAACGAGGGAAGTGATATCACCCCGGTGGACCGTGGGCCCGGCCGTCCAACCACCTACACGCCCGAAGTCGCGGCCGAGATCATCCGGCGCCTTAGCGAAGGCGAGCCGCTGGCCGTGATCTGCCGTGACGAGCACATGCCCGCCGTGAGGACGGTGAGCGACTGGAAGGCCGCGCACCCGGACTTTTCCGCCGAGTTCGCGCAGGCGCGCGATCTTGGACATGACGCCATCGCGGTGCGGATCAGGGCGACGGCGCGGGGCAAGGTGGCGGAGGAGGGCGGCGACAGCACCGGCGACGTTCAGCGCGACAAGCTGATCATCGATACGGACCTGAAGCTGCTCTCGAAGTGGGACCCGCGCCGCTACGGCGACAAGCACATCCATGTCGGCGGCGGACCCGACGATGCACCGATCCGACACGAAGTGGACCTCACCGGCCTGAGCGACGAGGAGCTGGAGCAGCTTGAGCGCATCCGCAGCAAGATCGGCGCTGCCCTCACTGGAGGCGATCAGGGCGGAGAGGGATCGACGCAGGCTTGAGGCTGAACGCCGGCGCCTGCGGGAGGACCGCGACGCCATCCGGCAGCGATGCCGCCGACTATCTGGTTTCGTCAGGGAAGCCTGGCCCGTTCTCGAGCCGAACACGCCGCTGGTCTGGAACTGGCACCTCGACGCTCTCTGCGACCATCTGGAAGCGATCACCGACGGCAGGATCACCCGCCTCCTGATCAACATCCCGCCAGGGTCATCGAAGTCGATGATCGTTTCGGTGCTTTGGCCATGCTGGGAATGGGGACCGGCAGGCCAGCGGTCGCTGCGCTACCTGACCACTTCGTTCGCCGAGGATAGCGTCAAGCGCGACACCCGCAAGCACCGGGACCTCATCGTATCGGAGTGGTATCGGACGCTGTGGCCGGACGTCGAGCTGATCCGGACCGGCGAGATGAGCTTCGCCAACCGCGACATGGGCACACGCGAGGGGTCGGCCTTCGGGAGCCTGACCTCCAAGCGCGGTGATCGCCTGATCATCGATGATCCCCACTCGACCAAGACTGCGGAATCGGACGCCGAGCGGGAACGCACGGTGCGCCAGTTCCAGGAAGGCTCTCTGAACCGCCTCAACGACCAGGCCAGATCGGCGATCGTGGTCGTCATGCAGCGCCTGCACGAAAAGGACATCTCGGGCGCGATCCTGAGCCGGAAGATTGGTTTCGAGCACCTCTGCCTGCCGATGGAGTTCGAGACCGAGCGTCGCTGCCGGACCAGCATCGGTTTCGAGGACCCGCGCAGCTACGACGGTGAACTGCTCGATCCGGTCCGGTTTCCGCGTGAGATCGTCGATCGCGACCTCAAGGCGTTCGTCTATTCCTGGGCCGGGCAGTATCAGCAACGCCCGGCGCCGCGGGAGGGCGGCCTTTTCAAGCGGCGCTGGTTCGAGATCGTCGGCGCCGTCCCCGCCGGAGCGTCCCGCGTGCGCAAGTGGGACCTGGCTGGCACCAAGGACGGCGGCGACTGGACCGTGGGTCTGCTCATGGCCCGCGATCTCGCCAGCTTCGTCTATATCGAGGATGTCGTCCGGTTTCAGGGTTCTCCCGCCGAGGTCGAGGCCGCGATCATCAACACGGCCCATCTGGACCGGGCGCGGTTTGGAATGCTGCGGGTCGGCCTAAACCAGGATCCCGGACAGGCCGGAAAGGCGCAGATTTCGCACCTGACGCGGCAGCTTCAAGGGTTCGTGGTCGAATCGGAACGGGAAACCGGGTCCAAAGAGACCAGAGCTGCGCCACTGGCGTCTCAAGCCGAGGCCGGGAACGTGAAGATCGTCGCCGGCGCCTGGAACGAGGCGTTCTTCAGCGAGATCGAGGTCTTCCCGGCCGGGGCGCATGACGATCAGGTCGACGCCGCCAGCGAAGCGCTCCGGATGCTGAGTGAAGGCTTCAATCTCAACACCTACCTGAAGGCCTACGGATGACGACGCAGCGGAAACGACGCGCGGCATCAGAGCCGGCGGGGGCAAAACCGGTCGCGGACCACGCGACAGCCGACGGGTTTCAGAACTTCACCGCCCGGCTGGGCATCGGCGCCGGCAGCCTGCAGGACGACAGCGGCTACGGGATCGGCAACCCGATCACGCGCCAGCCGCGCCAGCTCGAGTTCATGTACCGGGGCTCCTGGATCGTCGGCGCCGCTGTGGACGCCGTAGCCGATGACATGATCCGCGAGGGCGTCGACTTCGGCTCGACCATAGCGCCAGACAAGATCGAGAAGCTACGGGGCTGCATCGACGACATCGACCTCTGGGGCAGCATCGGCGACGTCGAGCGCTGGGCCAGGCTCTATGGTGGCGCCATCGGGGTTTACCTGATCGATGGGCAAGACCCATCGACGCCGCTTCGGCCCGAGACGGTGACCCAAGGCGCGTTCAAGGGCATCCTGGCGCTGTCACGCTGGGAGCTGATGCCGACCACCAATGCGGTGATCGGTGAGCTCGGCTCCCACATCGGCCAGCCCGAGTTCTATCAGGTCGGGCCGCAGGCCACGGCGTTCCAGGGCAAGAAAGTCCACCATAGTCGCGTGATCCGTCGCGAAGGCATCCGTCTTCCCTACTTCCAGCGGTTGGCCGAACAGGGCTGGGGCCTGTCGGTCGTTGAGCGCATGTTCGACCGCCTCGTCGCGTTCGACTCCGCCACCACGGGCTCGGCGCAGCTGGTCTACAAGGCCTATCTGCGGACCCTGAAGATCAAGGGGCTCCGGGACATCTTGGCCGCCGGTGGCGCCGCTGAGGCGACGCTGACCAAACAGGTCGAGGGGATCAGGAAGTTCCAGTCGACGGAGGGGCTAACCCTTCTCGACGCCGAAGACGACTTCGACACCCACGCCTATACCTTCGCTGGGCTCGACGACCTCCTGCTCCAGTTCGGGCAGCAACTCTCCGGGGCGACGGGCATTCCGCTGGTCCGGCTCTTCGGCCAATCCCCGGCGGGCCTGAACTCGACCGGCGAGTCCGACATCCGCAACTACTACGACAACATCAAGGCCCTTCAGAAGCGCAACCTCAGGAAGCCGCTGACCACGACATTCGATCTCCTTCACCGGTCGGTGTTCGGTCAGAAACCGGATGCAGGGTTCAACTTCGAGTTCAACCCGCTCTGGCAGCTCACCGAGGAACAGCGCGCCAACATCGCCAAGACCATCACCGAAACGGTTGTCGGGGCGTCGTCGGAGGGGCTGATCTCGAAACCAGCCGCGATGAGGGAACTGCGGCAGTCCTCCGACATCACCGGCGTCTTCACCAACATCAGCGACGGCGACATCGAAGAGGCCGAAAACGAGCCGCCCGCGCCTGAGGAAGACGCCTCAGGCCCCGAAGTCGGCGGCTTTCCGAGCTTCGGCCCCGCCCAGGATCGTGTCGCCGGCATGGGCCTTCACGGCCTCAGCATCGTCATCGAAACCCCGAAGGGAGCCATCCGCCGGGGCGGTGAGGGCCTGCAGGCCTGGCAGGTCGTCATGCCCGAGCATTACGGCTACATCGACGGAACATGGTCGGCCGAGGGCGAGCACGAGGCCATGGACTGCTTCGTCGGGCCGGATGCGTCTTCGACCAAGGCATGGATCATTGATCAAGTCGAGCCGAACACGGGCGGCTTCGATGAACACAAGGTCATGCTGGGCTTCGGGTCCGAGGCCGATGCGGTGTCCTGCTACCTCCATGCCTACCACGACGGCCGGGCCATGGACCGGATCGCAGGCGTCACCGAAATGGACATCGACGCCCTGAAGGACTGGCTGGCCTCTGGCGCGTTGGACAGACCGGCGAGCGGCTATCGTGCCTGACGGCTTCTGCCCGGTGCATCGTGACGGGCTCCGGTTCGTCACCGACCGGGCTCGGCGGTCACCGGGACTGGTCAGGGCGCGCAGGCTCGAGGAGACCTATGCTCGGGACCTGCGCAAGATCGCCCGCCACGTCGGCGAGATCGTCAAGGCCTGGATGCAGCAGGACGGCGACCTCAGCCTCTCCAATGCCTACGGGCTGAAGGCCGCGCTGGATCGGTACGCCGAAGTCATCACGCCATGGGCTGGCGCCACAGCGAACCGGATGGTCGCAGAAGTCGCGATCAAGGAGCGCCGGGCCTGGGCGGAACAGGCGAAACGGATGTCGCGGGCTCTGATGGTGGAACTGGAGCGCGCCCCGACCGGCGACTTGTTCCGCAGGATCAGGGCCGAACAGGTCGAGGCCATCACCAGCCTGCCGCGCGACGCCGCGAGCCGGGTCTATGAGATGACGACCAAGGGGCTCGCGGACTCGACCAGAGCCTCGGAATACGTCGACGCCATCATGCGCAGCGGCGACGTCACGATCAGCCGGGCCAACATGCTGGCCAGGACTGCGGTCTCGACAACCTCGTCAGCTTTGACCGAATCGAGAGCCCAGCACGTCGGATCGCCGGGGTATTACTGGCGCACCGCCGAAGACAGCGACGTCAGGCCAAGCCACGCAGGCATGGATGGCAAGTTCGTGGCATGGAACAATCCCCCGGTCCTCGACGGCTACCGGGCCCATGCCGGCCGGTTCGCGAACTGCCGCTGCTACTGCGAGCCCGTCCTTCCGGAGGCGTAAGGGTTCAGCGTCTGAGGCCAAGTTCCAGCATCGCCGCCTCGGCGTCGCGCAGGCCATCCCAGGGATTGTCGTCCCAATCAGACGCGTCGGAGAACCGGTCGCCGATCCGGATCCCGGAGACCTGGAAGACCACACCGGCATTGAGGCCGAACAGGACCTCAATCCCCTGATCGTCGCGCACGGCGAGGACGGGGATCAGGCCTGAGGTCTCGTCATCGCAGCGCCGAACGGTCCGGGCGCGGTCGGGCTCGATCAGAAGCCAGCGCAGCAGCGCCACCGCCTCGTCGAATGAAACCGCTGCCATAGCGCCTTCATAGCCCGTCATCCGCCGCCGGTCACGTCGGCTCCAGAGGAGAACACCCATGTCGCTTCCCGACTACCGCCGCAAGGGCAAGGTCCAGGCTTCCGTTGGTGATTTCGACACCACGACGACCACGGGCGTCAACACCGGCGGCGTCGCCAACGCGCTGACGGCCTCGACGACCCACACCCGAGCCGGCGGGACGGCCCTGACCGCGCCGGTCAACCGCTTCACGACGGTGGCCGGAGCCGGCGATGCCGCCACGCTTCCGCCCCTCAGCCCTGGTCAGGGTGTCGTCGTCTACAACGACGGCGCCAGCGCCATGGCGGTGTTCCCGAATGGCGCCTCGGACAGCATCGACGGCGGTTCGGCGGGCGCCTCGGTCGTCCTGACCAACGCCAAGCGTTGCCTCTACTTCTGCGTCGCGGCCAACACGATCGTGTCGTCGCAGCTCGGCGCCGCCAGCGCTTAAGCCATGAGCTTTTCGACCGACAGGGCGGCGAGCGATCGGGCGACGGCGACGTTCGCGCCTGAACAGTTCGGTCGTCACCGCTACCAGACGCCCGAGGGCTTCGTCCTCTGGGAGGGGGTCCGTCTCGCCAGGGTCGGACCCATGCTCTACCGGCCCGACGAAATGCCGGATGTCGAACCCGGCTCCAACGGCATGGTGCTGATCGAGCGCGACGCCGACGTCCTGTTCGAGCCCGATGCGGTGCTCTCCTTCGCGGGAAAGCCGATCACCAACGATCACCCGCCGTGTCCGGTCTCGACCGACAACTTCAAGCAATACGCGGTCGGCGTGGTGATGAACCCGCGCAGGGGTGAAGGTGTCGAGGCCGACTATCTGCTCGGCGACCTCCTGGTCACAGACGCCGACGCCATCGCCGACATCGACGCCGGCAAGCGTGAGGTCAGCGCCGGCTACGACGTCGAGGTCGAGGAAATCAAACCCGGCCTCGGCCGGCAAATGAAGATCGTGGGCAATCACGTCGCCCTCGTGAAGCGGGGCCGAGCAGGCCCCTCGTGTTCCATCCAAGATGAGGAGCCAAAGATGGCAAAGCGTACGCGCACCATCTTCGATCGCCTGCGGACCGCCATCAGGGCCAAAGACGAAGAAGCGATCGAAGCCGAACTGAACGAAGCCGAGAAGGCCTACGACGACGAGACCGGATCGGATGACCCCCAACGGGTCGTCATCGAGATCAAGTCGCCAGACGCCCCTGTGGCGACTGAAGCCGACGACGAGGACGAATCCAATGGGAACGACGACATCGCCGAGATCAAGGCCGCCGTCGCAGCGCTGACCGCCGCCGTCCAGAAGCTTCAGGAGGGCAAGACCGAAACCGCCGACGATGACGGCGACGGTGACGGTGACGACGACGACACGACCGCTACCGATGAAGACGGCGATCAATCCGAAGAGGTCGAGCGCAAGGTCGCCATGGATGCCCTCGCCAAGGCCGAAATCCTCGCGCCGGGCATCAAGCTGCCGGTGTCCGACGCGGCTCGTTCGGTCAAGCGTTCGGCGATCACCGCGCTTCGTCGCCAGGCCCTGAAGAAGGCGTTCGCCTCCGACCACAAGGCCAGCGTCGAGGCTGTTCTCGGCGGTCGGAAACCGAACTTCGACACCATGAAGCCCGGCGTTGTCGCCGTGGTCTTCGACGCCGCCGCCGCGCTTGTCCGCGCCGCCAACAACGACGGCGCCCGTCCCCGCGAACGCGCCTTCGACGTCCCGCAGGGGCGGATGACGGCGGCCCGCATGCAGGAACGCATCCTCGAACGCCGCAAGTCGGCGCGATAACCCCGGAGCCAAGGAGAAAATCTCATGACGGCTTTCACCACCCGGGCGCCGGCGGGTTTCCCCGGCGCAATCACCCGCTCCGACAGCCTCACCGTCGAGCAAGAAGTCATCGACTCCACCAATCCGCCCACGGCCTTCGGCCAAGCGGTCAAGATCGTCAGCGGCAAGATGCAGGCCCTCCAGGCCGGTGATGCCGGGACGGTGGTCGGCGGCTTCCTGGTCCGTCCCTACCCGGCGCAGTCGAGCTCGACGGCGCTTGGCGCCGCAACGCCGCCCACCAGCGGCATCGGCGATCGCATGCGCCGCGGCTTCATCGCCGTGAAGCTCGCGCTCGGCACGGCGGCGAAGGGCGGTCAAGTCTATGTCGTGACCACGGCCGGCGGGACCGTCGTTCTCGGTGACATCGTGACGTCGGCGTCGCCTGCGGGCGGCGGTACGGCGGTCGCCATCACCGGCGCCTTCTTCAGCGGCCCAGCCGATAGCGGCGGTGTCGTTGAGATCGAATTCAACATCTAACCCGCGGTCAGAGGGCTACAGCCATGAAGCACAACCGAACCCTGCTCGCCTCGCCGGCCGTGATCGCGGTCATCGGCGCGGGCGCACTCGCCATCGCGGAGTCCTGCAAGCGCAGCGACCTCGCCGCGCCTGCGGTCCACCGCCGCACGTTCGTGAATGACTCGTTCACCACCTATGACGCCGCCGCCTACGACAGCGCCGGCGCCTTCCTGATCGGGGAACTGGAACGCCTCGATCCGATGATCCACGAGCCCCTGGTCTCCGTGACCTGGGATCGCGACATCGATCTCAGGACCGACGTCCAGATGGGTGACGAACAGTCGTCCTACACCGTCAGCTCCTTCGGGGCGACCGGTGGCGCGGCCCCGGCTGGCATCGCCTGGGCGGCCAAGGACACGACCACGATCCCGCGCATCAACCTCGACATCGGCAAGATCGCCAACCCGCTGACGCTGTGGGACATGGAAGTCGCCTACACGGTGCCCGAGTTGGAATCGGCGCGGCTGACCGGCCGGCCCATCGACACCCAGATGCTTTCGGCGCTCAACCTGAAGCACCAGATGGACACCGACCAGATGGTCTATGTCGGCGATACCGCGGTGTCGGCGACGGGCCTCGTCAACGCTTCGCTGGTGACCAACGTCTCCAACGTCGCCAACGGCGCCAGCGCCTCGCCGCTTTGGGCCAACAAGACGCCGGACGAGATCAAGGCCGACGTCAACGAACTGTTGGTCTCGGTGTGGGCGGCGAGCGGCTATAAGGCTCCGCCGGACAAGCTGCTGCTCTCACCCAACCCCTTCGGCTACATCACGACGACCAACGTCAGCGCCGCTGGCAACCAGTCGATCCTGAACTACCTGCAGGACAACAACGTGATGACCGCGCAGTACGGGCGCAAGCTCGACATCCTGCCGGTGAAGTGGCTTGACAAGGCCAACATCAACGGCCCCGGCGCCGCGGCGGCCAGCGCCGACCGCATGGTGGCCTACAGCCAGCGTCCGGAATACGTGCGCTTCCCGATGGTGCCGCTGCAGCCCATGCAACCGCAGTACCAGGGCATCTGGGTGAAGGTCCCCTACTTCGGCCGTCTCGGCCGGGTCGAGACCGTCTATCCGGAAACCCTCGGCTACCGCGACGGGATCGGCTGATCGGAGGCGGCGCCCTAGCGGTCCGCCAAGGGCGCCGTCGTCCAGCCACGAAAAAGGGAGAGGCCAGATGGCCACGATTTCAGTCAAGAAGCCGTTCCACCTGCTGCTGTCGGTGGCGCAACGCCTCAGCTTCGAACCCGGCATCCATGATGTCAGCGAGGAGGTCGCCAAGCACTGGTGGACAGGCCTGCATGCCGACGTGATCAGTCTCGAGGGCGAAGTCGCTGCGGTGGCCGAAGAGGCGGCGACGGAGGTGTCAGGCCTCGCCGCCAAGACCGACGAAGAACTGCATCAGCTTATCGCCGACGCCACCGGCAAGCGCGCCCATCCGAAAACCGGACGCGCGAAACTGGAGGCTATGGCGGCTGAGGCTGCCAAAGTGGTCGGCGACACCGCCGCGACCAATGTCGAACCCGTCGCCTCCGACGGCGTGCAGGGCGAAGCCAGCGAAACCGGTGAAGCCACCAAGACCGACGCCGCCCAGCCCACCGCCACGGGTGAACCGGCCGCCGCCGCTGCGGGTGAAGCCGACCCGACGGCCCAGTAAGCGCTAAGGCCCAGCCCGTGGACATCCAGATCTTCCGGACCAACAACCCGGAGTTCGCCAACGTCAGGTACTTCCCTGACGCGCAGATCGCACGCTGGCTGGCGGTGGGGGGCAAGCTCCTCAGCGCCGACCGCTGGGGCGAGCTTCTGGACCACGGGCTCGAGCTTTTCGTCGCTCACCACATCAGCCTCACCCGCCAGAACCAGAAGACGGCTGCGGCTGGCGGTTCGGTCGGCCAGAGCAGCGGTCCGGTCAGCGGCAAGACCGTCGACAAGGTGACCGTCAGCTACGACACCGCCTCAGCGACTGAACTGAACGCCGGCCACTGGAACCTGACCACCTACGGGACCCAGTACATCCGTCTCGCTCGCATGATCGGCGCCGGGGGCCTGCAGCTGTGAGACCCGGCCAGGTCACGGTCACAAAGGACAACACCAAGACCCTAGCGGCGGCGCTGCGGACGCTGGCGCAGAAGCAGGTCCTCGTCGGCATTCCGGCCAAGACCACGGACCGCAACGACGGTGAGCCGATCAACAACGCCACGATCGGCTACATCATGGAGAACGGCTCGCCGGCCGCGAACATCCCGGCGCGGCCGCATCTGAAGCCCGGCGTCAGGTCTGTTAGCGCTCAGGTCAGCGCCAGATACGGCGCGGCCGCGAAAGCCGCGATGAACGGCGACCTCAGCAAGATCGATCAGGCCCATGATGTCGTCGGCCTCATGGCCAGCTCCGCAGTGAAGCGCCAGATACTCGACGGCGACCTCCAGCCGCTTTCCGAGGCGACGCTGGCAAGACGCAGGGCCAGGGGCCGTACTGGCGCCAACCCGCTGATCGACACCGGCCAGTACCGCAACTCGATCACCTACGTCGTCCGGGCAAAGGGTTAGGCCATGCCCGACATCGACGTCTCCGACGTCCTCTGCGACCCGATGTTCGCGGAGCAACTGACCGTGCAGCGCCGCCGCGAGGTCGTAGGCTCCAATGGTCGCACCACAGTCAGCGTGAAGACCTACAAGCCCTACGGCGTCGCGCTGCCCCAACAGGGCGACGCGGCCCAGCGGGGACCCGATCACCAGAACCTGGCCCGCGTGCTCGAGGTCCACGCCCAGTTCAGGCTTCGCGGTCCGAGCACCGACGGGACCTCAGAGTTCCAGCCCGACGTCGTGATCTGGAACGGTGATCCCTACGTCGTCGTCAGGATCTTCGACTCCTCCCACTATGGCGCCGGGTTCACCCATGCCGAGTGCATCTCGCAGGCCAGCCTAGATCACGCACCAGAGACCGGGGACCTGCCGCAATGAGCAACACCTCGGCGACAGGCGGCTATCTCGGTCCCGCGAGCAGTTCAGTGCCGGTCGAGGACGATGCTCTCGAGGACTTCCTGCAGGGCGTTGTCGCCGCGATTACCGGGATCGATGGGACGCTGGTGCGGCCCCGCTACCAGGACAACCCGCCGACCCTGCCGGGACCCGATATCACCTGGGCGGCGACGGGCGTCATGCCGGACCGCAGGCGCGACACCTTCGCCGTGGTCGATCACGACAGCACCGGCGACGGCGCAGACGATCTGATCCGGCACGAGGAAATCGACCTGCTCTGCAGCTTCTACGGCCCCGGAGCCGGGGGCGCGGCGACAGAACTCGCTGATGGCCTCCAGATCGCACAGAACCGCGAGGTCCTGATCGCGGCAGGCATGGATTTCGTGGGCTCCGATGGGCCCAGACGCGTGCCGGAACAGATCAAAGGCCGCTGGCTCCAGCGTCAGGACCTGACGGTCACGATCCGGCGCGAGGTCCGCCGCCAGTACCCCATCCTCAACCTCCTATCCGTGACCGGCGATCTCAGCACCGGCACGACCGACCACCCCATCAACGCCTAAGGGGCAATCCACATGAGCAACGGCCTCCCGGTCTCGCGCCTGATCAGCGCGAGCGTCTCCCTGAACGTGCAGGGCGCCGCCTTCGCCAACCTGAACAGCCTGCTGATCATCGGCGACAGCGACGTCATCGACACCGACACCAGGATCGAAACCTTCGGCAGTCTCAATGATGTCGCCGCCCTGTTCGGAACGACGGCTCCTGAGTACGAGGCCGCCGCCTTGTTCTTCGGCCAGGCGCCGCAGCCGACGCAGCTCTATATCGGCCGCTGGGCGCAGGCGGCGACGTCGGGACGCAACTTCGGCGGCATCCTGAGCGCCAGCCAGAAGCTGCTTTCGGCCTGGACCTCGATCACGACGGGCGCCTTCCACATCCCCGTCGATGGCGTGACCAAGACCGTCAGCAGCCTAGACTTCAGCGCCGCGACCAACCTGAACGACGTCGCCGCCATCATCGACAGTTCCCTGACCGGCGCGTCGGTCACCTGGGACGGCAATCGCTTCGTCATTAAGTCCGACAGCACCGGCGCGGCCTCGGTGGTCGGATACGCCAGCGCGCCGGGAACCGGGGTCGATATCTCCGACATGCTGAAACTGCAGCAGGCCGATGGCGCCCGTCTGGTCGCCGGCGTCGTCGCCGAAACCGCCCTGCAGGCGCTGACCAAGATCGACGGCATGACGACCTACTTCTACGGCGTCATGTTCGCGTCAACGCATCTGGTCGACGCCGATCGGGTCGCAATTGCAGGTTATGTTCAGGGCGCGGCCCTTCCCCACCTTTTCGGTATCACCGTCAGTGACACCGGCGCGATCGACCCCACGGACACGACCGATGTCGGCTCGGTCCTGGCGGCGGCGGGATATACGCGCACCTTCGGTCAATACAGCCAAACGCCGTATGCCGTAGCCTCGGCGTTCGGCCGGCTGCTAACCGTGGATTTCGACGCCAACAACAGCGTGATCTCGCTGATGTATAAGCAGGAGCCCGGCGTCACCGCCGAGACGCTGACGAGCGAACAGGCCGCCGCGCTGGACGCAAAACGTTACAACTACTTCGTCAACTACGACAACAACACGGCGATCCTCCAGAACGGGGCCTGTTTCGGCCAAGCCTATATCGACGAAATCTTCGGGACGGACTGGCTGTCCAACCGCATCCAGACCGACGTCTTCAATGTCCTCTACGGGTCCGGCTCCAAGGTGCCACAGACCGACGCTGGTAATGCGCTCCTTGCCGCGGCGATCACCTCGAGCTGCGCGGCGGCGGTGAACAATGGTCTCCTCGCGCCGGGAACCTGGACCGGAGACAGCTTCGGCCAGCTGAAGAACGGAGATTTCATGTCGACGGGCTTCTACGTCTACGTCCCGCCGGTCTCGCAGCAGGCCACGGCCGACCGCGCCGCACGCAAGTCGGTCGCCTTCCAGGTCGCCGCGAAACTCGCCGGGGCGGTGGATACCGTCGACATCTCGATCAACGTCAACCGCTGAGGACATCACGATGGCCACCTATTCCTTCCTGTCCGTCCAGGCCAGCATCGTCGGGCCGGGCGGCGCCTTCTCTCTCGGCTCGGGCGCCGGGGCCTCGGAAGAGGGCATCTCGATCGCCTACAACGAAGAGAGCAACACCATGACCACGGGCGCCGATGGCGAGGTCATGCATAGCCTCAACGCCACGAAGTCCGGCAAGATCACGGTGCGGCTCCTGAAGACCTCTCCGACCAATCAGAAGCTGTCGCTGATGTTCAACCTCCAGCGCGCATCGCCGGCTCTTCATGGCCAGAACGTCATCACCATCCAGGACACCAACCGGGGCGATCTCGTGGTCGGCCGCGAGGTCGCTTTCAGCAAGGGCCCGGACCTCAACTATGGCAAGTCGGCTGGCGTCGTCGAATGGGTCTTCGATGGCGGCAAGATCGACGAGCTGCTCGGCTCCGGCAGCGCGGCGGCCTGACCATGGTTGAGTTCACCATCGGCGCCATCAAGTACCGGACGCGCCCGCTTGATGCGTTCAAGCAGTTCCACGTCTCGCGCCGATTGATCCCGGTGCTGGGCGAGCTCGCCAAGCTGTTCACCCCTCGCGACGGCGCGCTGCCGATGGTGGGCAAGGATGATCTTCCGTCCGCAATCGTGACCGTCGGCGGCGCGATCAGCCAGATGTCGGACGCCGACTCCGAGTACGTGCTCAGGACCTGCATGTCGGTCTGTGACCGCGAGATCGCCGGGGGCGTCGGCTGGGGGGCGGTGATCAACCCCGCCGGCGCGCTGATGTACGAGGACATCGGCATGGCGGGGATGATGCAAATCGCCTTTCAGGTCATCCAGGAGAACCTCGCCAGTTTTTTCGCCGCACTCCCGTCGAGCTCGGCGGGGTCGGAGGCGGAGCCGGGGACGTTGACCTCGTAACGCTGCCCGACGACGAGGACTGGCTGCTGCGCCCGGTGATGCGCGGCATGTGCCGCTACGAGAGCCTGAAGGACGGCTCTCTTGATCTCGCCGATATCGCTTTGATGAACGACGCCATCGACGTCGAAACCGAAAACCAGCGCCGTCTCAGAGACGCGGAAGTCGAGGAGGGGAGGCGACAATGAACGCTGAAGTCCTCCAGGAATTCCTCGTCGCGCTCGGCTTCAAGGTCGATGAATCCGGGCTGAAGAAGTTCAACCTTCAAGTCGGTAATGCCGAAAAGATAGTGGCCTCCCTCGCCAAGGCCGTGACGGCGATGGCGGTGACGGTGGTCGCCGGGGTGGTGAAGGTCTCCGACCAGTTCGAGGACCTCTACTACGCGTCACAGCGGCTTCACGCCTCGGTCACCAACATCAAGGCCTACGACTACGCGATCAGCCAGGTCGGCGGCACCGCGAAAGGCGCCCGCGGCGCGCTGGAGGGCATCGCCTCCTTCATGCGCTCCAACCCCGGCGGCGAGCGCTTCATCGCAAGCCTGGGCGTCCAGACCCGCGACGCCAATGGCAATCTCCGCGACACCGTAGACATCATGCGCGACCTCGGCGTCCAGTTCCGGCACATGCCGTACTGGGTCGCCAAGGCTCGGGCGAACATGCTGGGCATCGACGAGACCACGCTTCAGGCGATGATGCGTGACAGCGACAAGTTCTTCAGCGAGTACCGCCAAAACGTCCAGGCGGTTGGCGTCGACCAGCAGGCGGCTGCTGAGGCCTCGAAGAACTTCATGCAGCAGCTCCGCTCCTATTGGGCGGAGAGTGGGATCATCTTTGGCGGCGCCCTGCTTAAAATGCAGGAATTGGCGACCTCTCCTTATTGGAAGCAATTCTCTGGCGAAACCGATAAGGTAAGCCAGAAAACGAACGAACTCGCCGATGCGTTCGCTGGTCTCTGGGAGGTTATCGGGCCTGGCGTCAAGACCGTATTGACGGTTGGGCTGCACGTCGCGCTTCAGCAGACGGCAAATCTACTCGATCAGATCACTGCTGGGTTGAAGTTCGTCGTCGATCTTGCCCACGGCAATTGGGGTGCGGCAGGCCAAGATTACGTGAGATGGGCAAAGGCGCAGAACGGCCTGCAAGATGCGGGCGGTGGCGCTGCTGCGCCCCGAGCATCCGGTCCAAGGTCGTCGCCGATCTCCCCGGCTGAGATCGCGAAGAAGACAGTCGGCCTCGGCGATCAAGCCATGGCCTTCTTCCAGTCCAAGGGCTGGACCCGTGCCCAGGCCGCCGGGATCGTCGCCAGCTTGGCCCGAGAAAGCTCGTTCAATGCCGGGGCCATCGGCGATCACGGCCGCGCCTTCGGTCTCGGCCAATGGCATGCCGACCGTCAGGCCGCGTTCAAGCGTTGGGCGGGCAAGGATATCCGGCAGTCGTCCTTCGCGGAGCAGCTCGCCTTCGTGCAGTATGAGCTCACGCAAGGCATGGAGAGGCGCGCCGGCGGTCTCCTCAAGGGCGCCGGGGATGCGGCCTCCGCAGCGCGGCTGATCACCGCCATGTACGAGCGGCCGGCCGATATCACCGGCGAGGGCAATATCCGCGCCCGGATCGCGCAGAACTGGTTCAACCGGCCGCTGGGTGGCGCCGGTGGCGCAAGCGTCGCGATCAACCAGAAGACCGAAATCAAGGTCTACGGCTCGGACGCGCAAGCTACTGGCCGCGCCGTCGCGTCTGAGCAGAACAACGTGAACGGCAATCTGGTCCGCAACACCATGGGCGCCGTGCGCTGATGGCCGATCTGGTCACGATCCGTCCGAAACGCAGCCTGGGCGGCTTCGTCGCCCAGATCGTGGTCGAGGAACAGCACGACGACGAGCTCACGATCACGGAACATCCCGTCGAGACCGGCGCGGCGATCACTGACCACGCCTACAAGAACCCGGCCAAGCTGCGGCTTGTCTATGGCTGGTCGAATTCCAGCCTCAAGGCGGCGGGATCGCCTAACTACGTGAAAGAGGTCTACGCCAACCTTCTGACCCTGCAGGAGACGCGCCAGCCGTTCGACATCCTCACCGGCAAGCGCAAGTACACCGACATGCTCGTTCAGAGCCTCTCGGTTCTGACCGAGGCCAAGACCGAGCATTCGCTGATGGTCACCGCGAGCTGCCGCCAGATCATCATCGTCCCGACGCAGCTCACCAAGGTTCCGGACTCCTCGGTGCATGCGGATGCGTCCAAGACCGGGGCGACGTCGAACACCGGAACGAAACAGCCGGTCCCGGCCACGGGCGCGAACACGGCGGCGATTGTGACAGCGACTGGAGGCTGAGGTGGCGGTCTATGAGATCCCGCTCAGCGCCGAGGCGCAGACGTTCCGTATCCAACTCGCCGGCGTCACCTACCGGATGACCCTGCGCTGGACCGCCGCCTCCGAGGGCGGCTGGGTGCTGGACATCTCCGACAGCACCGATGTCCCAGTCGTGCAGGGCATCCCGCTGATCACCGGCGCGGACCTCCTCGCCCAATATCGTCACCTCGGCTTCAGCGGCTCCTTGGTGGTGCAGACCGACTACGACCCCGACACGACGCCGACCTACGCGAACCTTGGATCGACCTCGCACCTCTACTTCGTCACGGCCTGACCGATGGCCGATCAGTACCTGCGCAAGGTCTCGCTGGTCGTCGCCGATCAGTCCGGATCAGGCCTCGACCTCTCCGAACTGCGGATCAAGTTCGTGGTCAAACAGTGGGACATCCAGACCCCGAACAGCCTGTCGGCGCGGGTCTACAACGTCTCCGACCAGACCGCTCAGTTGGTCAAGGACGAGTTCACCCGCGTCGTGCTCCAGGCCGGCTACGACGGCGGTAACTATGGCGTCATCTTCGACGGCACCATCGTGCAGGCCCGGCGCGGCCGCGAAAGCGCGACCGACACCTATCTCGACATCCTCGCCGCTGATGGTGACGAGGCCTACAACTTCGCGATCCTGAACGCGAGCCTGGCTGCAGGCGCGACGCCGAAGGACCGGGCCGACCTGTCGTTCAAGGCGATGGCCGAACACAATGTCGGGACCGGCTACATCGCTGATCTCAGCGGCGGCGGTCTGCCTCGCGGCAAGGTCATGTTCGGCATGGCAAGGGACGAGCTGCGCAAGATCGCGGCCACGACAGGAACGACCTGGAGCATCCAGGACGGGAAGGTCCAGATCGTGCCGGTGACCAGCTACCTCCCGGGCGAGGCGGTTGTCCTGACGGCGCGTACCGGCATGATCGGGCTCCCGGAACAGACGGCCGACGGCATCAAGGTCAGAAGCCTGTTGAACCCGAGGATCAAGTCGGCCGCCCGCGTCCAGATCGACAACAAGTCCATCCAGAACGCCGAGCTCGACCTTCGCTATACCGCGATCAACTTCTTCCCACGGGTCACCGACGACGGCTTCTATCGCGTCATCGCCGTCGACCACAGCGGCGATACCAGGGGCAACGACTTCTACTCCGACATGATCTGCATCGCCGTCGACGACGCCGTGACGATTGGGCTCGCCACCAAGGGCTATAGCTGATGGACCGGCGGGAAAGGACCGACAACTACGAGGAGGCGGTCAGGGCGGCGCTGGACGGCCGCCAGGCCGGTATCTGGACGGCCCTGCCGGGGATCATCCAGTCCTTCGACGCGACGAAACAGACGGCCTCGGTCCAGCCGGCCATCCAGGCCCAGGTTCGCAAACCAAACGGCGATCTGGAGTGGGTGACGCTGCCGCTGCTGCTGGACTGCCCGGCGCAGTTCCCGGCCGGCGGTGGGACGACGCTGACCTTCCCTGTCGCCAGCGGCGATGAGTGCCTGGTCGTCTTTGGCAGCCGCTGCATCGATGCCTGGTGGCAGAGCGGCGGTGTCCAGCCGCAGGCCGAATTCCGGATGCACGATCTCTCCGACGGGTTCGTGCTGCTTGGAGTGAAGTCGGTCCCCAACGTTGTCGCCAACATCAGCACGACGGCGGTCGAACTCCGCAGCGATGACGACGCCACGAAACTCAGCCTCGATCCGAGCGCCCAAACGGTCGTCATCACGGCGCCCGGCGGGACCACGATCAACGCCAACACGACGATTAACGGCGATCTCCACGTCACCGGAACGATCACCGGCGACACCGATGTCAAGACCGGCTCGATATCGCTGAAGACCCACACCCATACCGGCGTCACGTCCGGCAGCTCCAACACCGGAGGGCCCGTATGAGGTATCGCGCCCTCGACGCCGACGGCGACATGACCTTCGGGCGCGGCGCCGACAACTATCTGGTCGACAGCCCAGAGGCCGTAGCGCAGGCCGTCCTGACCCGTCTGTTGCTGCGAACCGGCGAATGGTTCCTCGATGTGACCGAAGGCACGCCCTACGAGGGTTCCATCCTCGGCTTCGGGACCGATGACACCTACGACCAGGCCATCAAGGAGCGGATTCTCGATACCGAGGGCGTGACCGAGATCACGGCCTATTCGAGCACGCTCCAGAACCGGGCGCTCACGATCACGGCGACCATCTCCACCCTGTACGGGCAGACCACGGTGACGACGACGCTATGACCTACCCGCTCCCGACACTGGCCTGCACGATCAGTTCCACAGGGATCACGGCCCCGAGCTACGCCGACATCCTGGCCAGCCTGCAGGCGTCGTTCCAGTCGATCTATGGCTCCGACGCCTATCTCGACGCCGACAGCCAAGACGGCCAGCTGCTTGCTGTGTTCGCCGCAGCGATCAACGACGTCAACGCCCAGACCATCGCCGTCTACAACGCCTTCAGCCCAGCCACGGCGCAAGGGGAGGGGCTGTCTCGGGTCGTGAAGATCAACGGCCTTCGCCGCCACGTCGCGACGAATTCCACCGTGGACGTCACTCTTGTCGGCCAGATCGGGACGGTGATCACGAACGGTCAGGTCGGGGACGTTCAGGGCAATACCTGGAACCTGCCTGCCAGCGTCACGATCCCGACCGGCGGATCGATCACGGTGACGGCGACCTGCGCTGTTCTCGGCGACATCACCGCGGCTGCGGGGGATGTATCGAAAATCCTGACGCCGACGCGGGGTTGGCAGACCGTGACGAACGCGGCGGCGGCAACGGCTGGCGCCCCGGTGGAGACCGACGCCAGTCTGAGGAAACGGCAGGCGATCTCGACAGCGCTTCCGGCCCAATCTGTCCTCGACGCCATGATTGGCGCAGTCGCCAACCTGAGCGGAATCGGCCGGCTCGCGGCTTACGAGAACGCCACCGGCGCGACGGACGGCAACGGTATCCCCGCCCATAGCGTCGCCTTCGTTGTCGAGGGCGGCGACGCCACTGACATCGCGACCACCATCGCGCTCAAGAAGGCGCCGGGTGTCGGAACCTATGGCACGACGACGGAGACGATCATCGACCCCGCCGGGCTTCCCAACGCCATCAACTTCTATCGTCCGACCTCGAAGCGGGTCATCGCCTCGATCACGATCAAGGCCCTCACTGGGTATGTGGCGACGACAGCGACAGCCATCACGCAGGCCATGGCCGATTACGTAAGCGCGCTCGATATCGGCGCCGATGTTCTCCTGACCAAGCTCTACGGCCCCGCGAACCTGCCGGACATCCCGGCGCTCGGGGCGACCTTCAACATCACCGATCTGGAGATCGCCTTCTACGGAGGCACGCTCGCGGCCTCCGATCTCGTCCTTGCCTTCAATGAAGCGGCGAGCCTCGCCGTGGCGGACATCACCATCACGGTGACCTGATGAGCGGGAGCCTCGACGACTACCTGTCGCTGATCACGTCAGAGCACAGCGACAAGCCGAAGTTCATCGCCACGGTCACGGCGACAATTCAGCCGCTGGTGGACGCCTTCGCGGCTCTGACGGCCGTCCCACCGTTGTTCGACATCGACACCGCGAGCGGGGCGCAGCTCGATGTCGTCGGCCAATGGGTGGGCCGATCCCGCTACCTCTCGCAGCCGCTGACCGGGGTCTACTTCTCGTTCGAGACCGCTGGTGTCGGCTTCGACCAGGGAACCTGGCTTGGGCCGAACGATCCGACTACGGGCATGGTCGCGCTGCCTGACGAGCCCTATCGGACACTTCTGAAGGCCGTGATCGCCGCCAATGATTGGGACGGCACGATCCCGCAGGCCTACGAGGTCTGGTCGACGGTATTCGACGGCACCGGCATCTCGATCCTGATCCAGGACGGGAACGACATGACGATGCTGTTCGCCCTGTTCGGCGGCATCCCCGACGCGGTGACGCTGGCCTTGCTCACCGGCGGCTATATCGTCCTCAGGCCGGCGGGCGTCCAGATCAGCGCCTACATGGCGCCGTCCGTCGCGGACACGCCGTACTTCGGCTTCGACTACGAAAACAACACCGTCGCAGGCTTCGACTACGGCGCCTGGGGCACGATCCTTCCGGCCACCTGATCGGGACTTCCCATGTCAACCAACGACTATCAGGCCTTCGGCACCGGCGCCGGAGCCAACGTTCTTACCCAGTCGCAATACCTCGCTCTTGCCGCCCGCACGGCTGGCTTCTCCGCCGGTCTGGCGAAGTCGGCGGAGGTGAACAAGGTGCTTCGGCAGGCCTCCATGATCGCTGCGGCCTTGGCCCAACTCGTGGTGAACCGGCTCGCGGTCGACGTCCTCGACGACGGCGACCTCTCCGGGCTGATCACCAAGCTCGGCAGCGCGCTCGCCGGCGGGAACGGCAGCATCACCAACGCCATGCTCGCCAACATGGCCAACGGCACGGTGAAGGCGAATCTGAGCGGGTCTCTCGGAGCCCCTTCGGATGTCACGCTGGCGACGTTGATGGCCGCGTTCGCGCTGGCGACGACGACGGCGGCCGGCCCCGTCAAGCTATCGACGAATGCTCTGGCGCAGGCGGGAACCGACGCGACGACCGCGCTTACGCCGGCCGCCTTGTTCAGCACTTTCACTTCCAGTCTTGGCGCGAGCGGATATTACAAGAATTCCTCCGGGCTGATCTTCCAGTGGGGAACGTCCACCGCGACGCTTACGAATGACGGCGCGCTCCCGTCCGTTACTTTCCCGACGACATTTCCAACCGCATGTCAGGGCGTTTGGACGACCGGCAATAACGCCGGGAGCAGCGTAGACAGCGATTCACAAGTAAAGATCATATCCAAATCAACGACTGGATTTTCGCCTTATTCCAACGCCGCCGCCTCTACTAGCCACACAGACGGCTACCAATGGTTCGCCATCGGTAATTAGGGAGACCTCACGATGATTTTTTTTAGCCCGAAGACCGGCGGCTTCTACGACACCGACATCCACGGTGAGCGGACGCGGCTGGCGCCCGATCCGAGCTGGGTGCGCCCGACGGTTCAAGTGCCCGATCCGGAATGGACGCGGCCCATGATCCAGGCGCCTGACCCCGAGTGGAAAGGAAAGGGCGACGCTCCGCTGGTCGAGATCGAGGATCCCGACGCCGAACCGCCGATGGTCGAGGCGCCGGACCCGTTCGCGGTAGCGCCGTTCATCGAAGAGGCGAACCCGGACTGCCTGCTGCCGGATGATGCGGTCGCGATCACGCCCGAACAGCACGCCCAGCTCATGGCCGATCAGGAATCTGGGAAGGTCATAACCGTCAGCTCGGATGGGACGCCCGTCGCCGCCGCCCCGCCGCCCCCGACGCCGGACTTCCTGGCCGCCCAAGCCAGGGCCCGGCGCGACCAGATGCTGGGCGCCAGCGACTGGACCCAGCTTCCCGACGCCCCGCTTACCGCAGACCAACAGACGGCATGGCGCACCCGCCGTCAGTTCCTGCGCGACCTTCCGAACCAGTCGAAGTTCCCGACGCCCAAGGGCCTGTTCACGATCCGCGACCTCGGCGGCTGGAAGAAGGTCGACGCCGAGTTCTTCGACCCGAACAACGGCTCGGTGGCGAAGATCGAGCAGGACGCGGGGGTCTCCACTGCCAAGTGAGGCCCTCACCGCCGGCGCCGCCCGCCGGTGGCGCTCGCGCCGCCTCGGCGGCGCGGGCACGGGCGCGCTC
>Ga0207693_10001195_pt1 | contig 23193 bp, 23 predicted proteins | sample LARL81metaG_FD_184347 | JGI IMG/M metagenome (GOLD analysis project Ga0207693, IMG submission 184347) | Corn, switchgrass and miscanthus rhizosphere microbial communities from Kellogg Biological Station, Michigan, USA - LAR L8-1 metaG... | ecosystem: Host-associated > Plants > Roots >... | reverse complement strand
GCGTCATCACGCTCGCGTTGGTTGCCAACGGCAACATCTCGGCGTCCAACTTCCAAGTGCCCGACTGGGTCGTGGTGGCCTCAGCCACCGCGATCTCACTCGGCACGTTCACCGGAGGCTGGCGCATCATCAAGACACTGGGCACGCGGATCATCAGCATGGATCCGGCGCAGGGGTTTGCAGCTCAGGGCGCCGGGGCAGCAGTCATCCTTGCCGCCTCCAGCGTCGGCTATCCACTGTCGACGACTCACGTCATCTCCGGCGGGATCATGGGCGCGGGCGCCGCCAAGCGCTTCTCCGCCGTGCGCTGGGGCGTCGCCGGCAATATCGTCGCGGCCTGGGGCATGACGCTGCCCGCTGCCGCCCTCCTGGGCGCACTGGTGTACGGCATCACCACGCTCTTCGGCAACGGGGTCGCGGGGCCGATCGTGGTCACGATCGTGCTGCTGGCGGGGCTTGCCGCGACGTTCGCTCGACGTCTTCAGCACGCGCAGCCGGCACCGAGCACGCCATGACCCGTGCCGCGATCGACACCGCCGCCCTGCTGAAGATGGTCTATTCGTCGCTGCTCGCGAGCGTCTTCATCGCGGTTGTGTTCTCGACCGCGCTGCTCGGGGCGATCAGGGCGAGCGACTCCCGGCGCGAGGGACGCGGCGTCGCCGCGACGGCATACGCCGCGCTCGCTGTCGTCGGAGTGCTGCTGGCGGGCGGCGTGATCGTCTACGGCCTCGTGCTGATCGCCCGCAAGTCTTGAGACGGGCTCTCAGTACTCGGCGAGGCCAGCGGCGCGGGTGTGCTCGTCCTGGAAGGGCGGGTAGGTCTCCGTCAGCAGGAACAGATAGGCATCCGAGCGCGCCGTGTAGGAGTTGGCCAGGACCATTACGTCGAACAGGCCCCGGGGGAGTCTGCCGGTGATCAGGATCACGAACCACGCCGCGACTGCGCCGATCTCCAGCAGGATGCCGATCACGTAGCGCAGCACAACGACCGGGATCGCGATGATGAACCGGAATCCCGTCTTTAGCCGGCTGTATTGCGGCAACGGCCCGTCGAACTCCATCCTGATCGGATAGCTCATGTCCGGCGCGCCGCCAAACGGCGGATACGGATCGCACAACAGCGCCATGTACGCCGTCACGCGGGTCAAGAAGCGAACGACCCCGGCGACGAACTGATACAGCCCGTCCGGGTAGCGACCGGTGATCACGATCGCGAACCACGCGAAGATCACGGCGAAGAGAGCGACGATCTCGTAGAACCAGAGCACGATCGCGACCGGGATCGCCAGGATCAGCCGGAAGAACGTCGTCAGCCGGTTGTGCTGCTCGACGTAGTCGGCCTCGAAGGTGACTGGATAAGACAAGGCGTGCGCTCCTCTCTGGTCGCCCGATGGCGACCTGCCCTCCGGTGCCCCCCGGTGTGTGACGTATTAGATCAGCGAACACGCGTTTGGCCAAATCGCCGGTTCGGGTAGGTCATCCTCAGCCACGCGGGACCGCGGCGATCAAGGAGACGAACATGGCTGACAAGCACGTCGACGAAGGCAAAGGACGCATCAAGGAAGCAGCCGGCAGCCTGACCAACGACAAGAGCCTGAAGAACGAGGGCAAGGTCGACCAGGCCAAGGCATCGGTCAAGGACACGGTCGACAAGGCCGCCGACAAGCTCACCGGCAAGGACAAGGACTGAGGGCGGGCCCTCAGTCGCGGTGGTGGTTGACGACCTCGATGTTGTTGCCGTCGGGGTCGAGGACGTACGCGGCGTAATAGCCCGGGTGGTACCGAGCTCGTTCGCCCGGGCCGCCGTTGCTCCGATAACCGGCAGCGACGGCGCCGTCGTGAAACCGCCGCACAGCGTCGTCGTCACCCGGAAACGCGATGTGAAGGTTCTGCGTCGCCGGCTCGGGGACGAGGGAGAAGGAAGGTCCGCCGGGTGCGTGTCCGAACGTCGCCCGGTGGTCCCCTTCGCCGCTGGTCTGCCTGAACCCCGCGGCCTCGCCGGCGAGCTCGTAGAAGCGCCGGGCCGCGACGAGATCGGACACCCGGATCCATAGGTGGTCGATGATCCGCTCGCGGCTGCGCGGAGCCTCGTAGTGGACCGCCTCGATGCTGTTGCCGCTCGGATCCCGCAGGAATCCGCCGTAGTAGTCCGTGCGGTACTGCGGACGGGGCCCGGGTGGACCGTCGTCTCCATAACCGGCGTCGATGCCGGCTTGCCAGAAGGCGTCGACTTGCTCGCGCGACGGAGCCGCGAATGCGAGGTGCAGGCCGGTGGTGGTCGGCTGCGTGGCTGTGGCCTGCGCAACCATGAACTCCTGCCACTCGGTGAAGTCCTTAGTCCGGTAGCTGGTGTCGATGCCGAGTGGCGCCAGGACGGTCTCGAAGAACTGCTCCGCCGCGCCGCGGTCGGGAACGCGTATTGTCACGTGATCGAACAGCACAGAAACCGGAAACCTAGAGCAACCGCGCCGGTCGGCCATTACGTCCAGCCCGGCCCGACCGATTTGGACGACCGCGCTACGTTTTGGCGGCGCGAGAGCGGGTATCAAACCTGGCTAAAGCTATGAGTCTGATTGAGCGCGCGCGCCTCACGAAGTACTCAGCAAGTTCCACCGGCCGGGATACGCCAGCCGTCCGCGAGTCATATCCCGCGGTCGCCGAATCCGTTCCGGTCGCGCGGCGGGCGATCACCGCATGCGCGGCAGACGCCGGCGCCGGACCGAAGCAGCTCGAGGCGATCGAGCTCGCCGTTTCCGAGGCGTTGACCAACGTCGTCCTCTACGCATATCCGTGGCGGACCGGCGAGATCCACGTCACCGCCCGGGTCGCCGGGAGCGAGCTGTGGGTGCTGATCGCCGACAATGGCTGCGGGCTGCACGGTGGGCGCGATACCGATGGGCTCGGATTGGGCCTTGCGCTGATCTCGCAGATGACCGACGGGTTCTCCGTGGTCGGACGCTCTTCCGGCGGGACCGAGCTGCAGCTGCGGTTCACGCTCGCCGGCGCCTGACGCGCTGACGCGAGCGGCTCGACCCATCAGCTCCGAGGGTCGGTCGCCTCCGCGAGCTCCCCCGCTTCGTCGTGCTTCTCAACGACGACGTAGTTGTCGTGGGTCTCGATCACCATCTCCGCGCCCGGGACCTCGTGCCCGGGGGCGATCAGAAACCGCCTCGGGTGCGCCCGGACCCGCTCGTACGCGCTCGTGCGCAGCTCAATCAGCCTGCTGCATCCCAGCCGCGCACATTCGCACCGGTACGCGACCGGCGCCCCCTCCTCCCCGGGCCAACGGCCGCTTCGCACCGCCTCGTTGACGTCGCGGAACATCGACTCATTGCTCGCGACTCGCCGCTGGAGACTCTCATCCACACGCGAATATTCGCATCTGGGCGCTCAACCAAGATAGGTAGGAGCGCCGTTTAACATGGGGAGTCCTCCCGATGCGTCAGATCGGGCCTGCTCATAGGTTGCGGGACGCGGCCCAAGCCACGCGATGAGGAGGTCGAGATGCCGCGATACATCGTCCAGCGCACCTTTGCCGACGGGCTCGAGATCCCGATCGCTGACAGCGGCTCCGACATCTGCCGGCGCGTCATCGAGCGTAACGCCGACGAGGGCGTCACCTGGGTGCACTCCTACGTCAGCGAGGACAAGCGCACGAGCTTCTGCGTGTACGACGCACCGAGTCCCGAGGCGATCCGCAAGACCGCCGCGCGCAACGATCTGCCGGTCGATCAGATCACGCGAGTGCGCGTGCTGGATCCCTACTTCTACGTCTGAGGCTCAGGGCGGCCGGCGCTCGACGATCGTGGCATTTGCCGTCAGCGCCCGTCGGGACGTAGGACGGGCTTGACGTCCACGATGGGCGTGCCGTCGATCGCTTCGAGGTCCCGCACCCGAACGCGGGTCCCCTCTGCCGCCACGACCGTCACCCGGTGTAGGCCGATCGGGTTCGGACGATCCGCAGAGCGGGTGGCGAAGACTCCCGTGAGCGGGTTAGCAGGGTTGTCGCGAGGGTGGACGCTGCGCACGTCGCGCCGCGCCAGGTGCAGCCACGTCAACACGAAAACCTCCGACCCGGGACCGAGGTCCCGGGCGGCCTCGAGCATGTCCTCGTCGAAGACCAGGACTGCTTCGGCACCTCCCTCGTCACCCTGGCGCGGCGCCAGCGCCGGGTCGCTCAGGTGCGACTGGACCGTCCCTACCGCCCGAAGCTCGAACATCGCGTCTCAATCCTTTCCGGGGGCTGTCGATTTCACCGCATCCCGTTTGTCTTATAGGCGACCATTCCGAAAAGGAGGAAGCCATGAAGTACATGCTGCTGATCCACCAGGGTTCCACACCGCTTCCGGGCTCGGCGGCCTGGGACCAGCTGTCCGACGCCGAGCGGGGCGCGGTATTCGCCGACTACAAGGCGATTAACGAAGACCCCGGCGTCACACCCGGCGAACAGATGCAATCTCCCGAGACGGCCACCACGGTCCAGGTGCAGGATGGCAAGACGCTGACCACCGACGGACCGTTCGTGGAGCTCAAGGAGGCGGTCGGCGGCTACCTGTTCTACGAGGGCGACGACCTCGACGCCGCGATCGAGCTCGCCGCCAAGATCCCGGCGGCGCGGATGGGCGGCGCCATCGAGGTGCGGCCGCTCGGCAGCTGGTCCGGGTCCTAGCTGCGTGACCCTCGAGCAGACCTTCCGCGACGAGTGGGGCAAGGTCCTTGCCGCGTTGATCGGCTTCCTCGGCGACTTCGAGCTCGCCGAGGAAGCCGCGCAGGAGGCATTCGCGATCGCCGCCGAGCGCTGGCCGCGCGACGGGGCTCCGGACAACCCGGCGGCGTGGCTCGTGACCACCGCGCGCAATCGCGCGATCAACCGGATCCGGCGCGACCGCACGCTCGCCGAGAAGACACGGCAGCTCGACGTACCGGAGGCAGTGGAGGACACCTTGGTTGCAGACGCATTTCAGGACGAGCGCCTCGAGCTCATATTCACCTGCTGTCATCCGGCGCTCGCGACCGACGGGCAGGTGGCGCTCACCCTGCGGACGCTCGGCGGTCTGACCACGCCCGAGATCGCCCAGGCGTTCCTCGTCAGCGAGGCGACGATGGCCCAGCGCCTGGTCCGCGCCAAGCGCAAGATCAAGGCGGCCGGGATCCCGTTTCGGGTGCCGCCCGACCACCTGTTGCCCGATCGCCTCGCCGCCGTGCTCGCGGTCGTGTACCTGATCTTCAACGCCGGCTACTCGGCGCCGCCGACCCGGAGCGACCTGTCGGCCGAGGCGCTCCGTCTGGGCCGGGCGCTTGCCGAGCTAATGCCCGACGAGCCCGAGGTGCAGGGGCTGCTCGCGATGATGCTGCTGCACGACGCGCGCCGCAAGGCGAGGTCTCGAGATGGGGACCTCGTGCTGCTGGCCGACCAGGACCGGTCGCTGTGGGATGCCGGGCAGATCGAGGAGGGGCGCGCCGTGCTCGACCGGGCGCTGGCGCTGCGGGGTCGCGGTCCGTACGTCTTGCAGGCCGCGATCGCGTCACTGCACGCTGACGAGCCGCGGGACTGGGGGCAGATCGCCGCGCTGTACGGCGAGCTGGCGCGCGTCACCGGCTCCCCGGTCGTGGAGCTCAGCCGCGCCGTCGCGGTCGCCGAAGAGCAGGGTCCCGAGGCGGGCTTGGAGATCGTCGATCGCCTGGAGCTCGACGACTATCACTACCTGCATTCGACCCAGGGCGAGCTGTTGCGGCGCTTGGGGCGGACTGACGATGCGCGCGAGGCCTATCTCCGGGCGCTCGCGCTGGTCAGCGACGATGCGGAGCGGCGGCTGCTGGAGCGCCGGCTCGCCGAGCTCCCCGGCTGAGCGCCTCGAGTAGTCTCGCCGCCATGCCCGCACGCCGTGAGTCACGGGTAGTCATCCGCCCGCTGCGTGCCGAGGATCAGGCCGAGTTCATCGGGGGGATGCGAGCCAGCCGCCGCCTGCACGGACGCTGGCTGAGCCCGCCGACGACCCCTGACGGATTCGGCGAATGGCTGCGCCGCAGCCGCGAGGAGGCGTTCGTCTCGATCATCGCCTGCCGCCGCGAGGACGGCGCGATCGTGGGCTACTTCAACATCAGCCAGATCATCCGGGGATACCTTCAGAGCGCGTTTCTGGGCTACGGCGCCGTCGCCGCGCACGCCGGCTACGGATACATGACCGAGGGGCTCGAACTGGTCCTCGAGCACGCGTTCACCGACCTGGGCCTGCACCGCCTTGAGGCGAACATCCAGCCCGGCAACGAGCCGTCGATCGCGCTCGTGCGGCGCTGCGGCTTCGTCAAGGAGGGCTACTCCGAGCGCTACCTCAAGATCAACGGCCGCTGGCGCGACCACGAACGGTGGGCGATCCGCTCCGAGCAGTGGCGGGCGTATCGCAGACGTTAGGCTCCGCGCCGGGCGTCAAGCGCAGGAGCCCGGTTTGCATTGAGCGATTCGATCCGAGAGCTCGCCGGCGGGGACACGGCAGATAGTGCCGGAGCGCCGCCCGGCGCTCCGCCGCGGACCGGGGTAACGGTCGGCGGCCTGCGAGCGCCCCGTCGTCGGACGGGCAAGCACTCCGACGACGGCCACGACCTGTCGGTCATCGGCGGCCTCTCCGCGCTCAGCCTCGACGCCCTTTCGAGCGTCGCCTACGGCCCCGAGGCGATGGTGCTGGTGCTCGTCACCGCAGGCGCCGGAGCGCTTCGCTACACGCTGCCGCTGACGCTCGTGATCGCCGGGATGCTGGCGATCCTCGTCCTCTCGTATTCGCAGGTGATCGCGGCGCACCCGGACGGAGGCGGCGCGTACGCCGTTGCAAAGCGAAACCTCGGGCGGATGCCCGCGTTGCTCGCGGCGGCCTCGCTCGTCGTCGACTACGTGCTGACAGTGGCGGTCAGCCTGGCCGCCGGCGCAGCGAGCCTTGCCAGCGTGTTCCCGGGGCTGTCGGGCGACTTGCTCCCGATCTGCCTGATCGCACTCGCGCTGCTGACGGTGGTCAACATGTTCGGGATCAGCGAGTCCGCCAAGGTGCTCGCGCTGCCCTTCACGGTGTTCATCGTGAGCGTCTTCGCCACGCTGATAGTCGGACCGTTTCACCCCCACCCAGTCGCCCAGATCGGCACCCCGCTGCCGCTGCACGCCACGGAGGCCGTGGGCATCGTCCTGATCCTGAAGGCGTTCGCTGCGGGCTGCTCGGCGGTCACCGGCGTCGAGGCGATCGCCAACGGCGTGCCGGCGTTCGAGCAGCCGCGGGTGCGGACGGCACAGCGAACCGAGCTTGCGCTCGGCGCCCTGCTGGCGGTGATGCTGATCGGGATCGCGACGCTGATCCGCGTCCACGACGTGGCGCCACGCGGCGGTGTCACGATGCTCGCTCAGCTGACGGCCGGGGCGTTCGGCACCGGCTGGCCGTTCTACGTCTCGAACCTGGCCGTGACCGCCGTGCTCGGGCTGGCGGCGAACACGAGCTTCGGCGGGCTGCCTGTGCTGATGAGCATCCTCGCCCGGGATCATCGCCTCCCCCACGCCTTCTACCTTCGGGCCGAGCGCCCCGTCTACCGAATCGGGATCATCGTGCTGGCGGTGGCGGCGGCGCTACTGCTGGTCGCGGTCGATGCGAACACCAACAGGCTGATCCCGCTATACGCGATCGGCGTGTTCATCGGGTTCACGATCAGCCAGATCGGGCTCGTGCGCCACTGGCGCAAGGAGCGCCCAGCGAAGTGGCGCGCGCGAGTCGCGCTGAACGGGTTCGGCGCGACGCTGACCGCGATCTGCGTCGTCGTGTTCCTGGCTACGAAGTTCCTCGAGGGCGCCTGGGTGGTAGTGATCGCGATCCCGCTGATGATGTGGCTGTTCTCCCACACCGAGACCTACTACGCGAAGGTCGCCTCCGAGCTGAAGCTCGGCAAGACGCCGGGGATTCCGCGCGCGCGAGAGCGTGGTGGTCGTGCCCACGTCGACCGTCAACCTACTCACCAAGCAGGCCCTCGACGCGGCGCTGTCGATCGGCGACACGGTGGTCGCGGTGGCGGTGGCGGGCAATGAGGAGGAACAGCAGCGCGTCAAACAGGACTGGGATCAGTGGAAGTGCTCAGTGCCGCTGGAAGTGGTGATCGACCCCCATCGCTCGCTTGTGCGCACAGTCATTGACTACATCGAGTCGATTCCCAAGGACGAGGTCACAGTCACGGTGCTGATCCCCGAGCTGATCCCCACCAAGCGCAGGCGCGAGATCCTCCATAACCAGCGCGGCAGGCTGCTCGAGGCGGCGCTGAAGTCGCAAAGCGACGTGATCGTGGCCACGCTGCCGTTCCACGTCAAGGCGTAGTCGGCTGTTCATCCCACTACCCACGGCCGGTGGCATAGAGTCGGCCGATGATCGGTCCGGGGAGCGATCTGGGGGGTTTCGCGATCGAGTCGATCGCCGGTCGCGGCGGCATGGGCGTGGTGTACCGCGCGCGTCAGCGGCTGCCCGACCGGGTCGTCGCACTCAAGGTGATCTCGTCCGAGTACGCCGAGGATCCGCAGTTCCGCACGCGCTTTGAGCGTGAGGCTGCGATCGCCGCCCAGATCGAGCATCCGAACGTGATCCCCGTCCATGCCGTGGGCGAGGCCGATGGCACGCTGTTCATCGCGATGCGCTTCGTCGACGGGGTCGACCTGCGCAAGGTACTCACCCAGGAGGGCCGCCTCGAGCCCAGTCGTGCGGCGGCGATCGTCGATCAGGTCGCGCAGGCGCTCGACGCGGCCCACGCGCGCGGTCTCGTGCATCGCGACGTCAAGCCCGCCAACATCCTGGTCTCCTCCAGCGGCGGCCGCGAGCACGTGTACCTGTCGGACTTCGGCCTCGCCCGGCACGTCGTGGGCAGCCACGGGCTGACGGGCACCGGCGCGTTCATCGGCACGATTGACTACGTGGCTCCCGAGCAGGCCCGCGGCGATCGCGTGGATGCGCGCGCGGACATCTACTCGCTGGGCTGCGTCCTGTTCCAGGCGCTCACCGGAACCGTGCCGTTTCCCGCCGACAACGACCTCGCCAAGCTCTTTGCCCACGGCTCGCAGCCGCCTCCGTCGGCGCTCGAGCGAAACCCCACCCTGCCCGTCGAGTTCGAGGACGTGCTCAAGCGGGCCATGGCCAAGAACCCCGAGGATCGTCAGGCGTCGGCGGGCGATCTCGGGCGCGCCGCGATCGCGGCGGCGCGGGGCACGGCGGCCACAGCCCCCGAGCGCACGGTTGCAACCGGCGCGGCGGCGCCGGCCCAAGCGCCGGCCGAGGTGGCCTCCAGGCCGGCCGGAGCCCCGCCACCGACACCTACCGGCGCCAGACGCAAATGGGTGTGGATCGGCGCAGGCGTGGCCGCGCTGGCGGTCGCCGCGGTTCTGGCGATCGTGCTCTCGGGAGGCTCGAGCACGCCGGCCGTGTCGACGCAGTCGCTCACCCCGGTGCAGTCACAGGACGTCCCCACGATCACGCACAGACGGCCGCTCCAAACCAAAGCTGTCGATGCGCCCGGCGGGTACTCGTACCGCGTGATGCTCGACACGACCGACGCGCCTGCAAACAGCGCCTCGGGGACGCGGTTGCCGCTGTATATGACCTTGCTGGCCAAGCGCGGCTCGGAGCCGTTCGTGACCGTCCAGCGGCTCAAGCTGCCGGACGCCTGGAAGTGGACGAACAGCTCGACGGTTGCCTCGTTCACGCTCGATGCCGAGCCGGACGGGTCAGGCCAGATTGGCCTGTCCTGGTTCGTCAAGGCGGGCGATCAGAACGACGTCACGCACTACCTCGGGGTCGGCCCACAAGGGATCCAGATCCAGAGCTGAGCGGTCAGAGGCCGAGCGGGATCCGCGGCTCCCCGAGCGCCGCGCGCCCGACTTCGCCGTACCACATGTCGCGCAGCTGCAGGTTGCGATGCGCGACCGCCACCGCCATGTCTCGGAGGATCCGCGCCGTCCGCTCGCCGTCGCGTGCCACCCCGGCCCCGACGGTCTGAAACAGGTCGTCGTCGACCACGTTCCAGCACATCAGCATCACCTCGCGGGCGACCCCGGCGACGAGCATGTCGTCGCCGTAGCTGTAGTCGATCCCGTCCTCGACGTTTCGCCGGCACAACTCCATGTGCAGGTCGGCCGCCCGGTGCAGCGCCGCCTCGGCCGTCGCGATGTGGGTCAGCGCGCGTCCGTACCAGCGCTGGTACTCGCGGTTCTCGATGCGCGGCTGAAACGGCGGCAGACCCGTCGTCTTTGAGCGCATCAGCCGTTCGTATTCGTCGAGCATGTTGTAGGCGGCACCGACCATCACCGCGCCGAGCGAGATCGTGAACACGGACATCGCCCGGCCCGAGTACATCGGATTGCCGTGCAGCCGCCAGCCCGGCGTCCCGCCGCCCACGTCGATGTCGATCATGTTCCCCTGAAAGCCCCAGCTCCTAGGGATCCGGGTGTGGTCGAAGCGAATGCTGTGCGACCCGCTGCCCTTCAGCCCGAGCATGTCGCCCCAGTCGTCGAGCATCCGCCACTGCTCGCGGGGCGCTACGAACAGCAGCGTCGGTGGTGGCTCGTCGCCGTTGGGGTTGGGAAGCATCGCCTGGCCCATGTAGTACGTCGAGTAGGGCGCGCCCGAGGCGAACGCGACCTGTCCGTTGATCTCCCAGCCGTCGTCGGTGGGCGTCGCGGCGCCCACGGGCGCGGCCACGGATCCCGCCCGGAAGTCCCCGTTGGCGAAGATCTCGTCCTGGGCCTCCTGCGGCCACCACGAGCCGACCATGAGCGCATGGTTCATCGCCAGCCCGAGGCACCACGCGGTCGACACACAGCCTCGCGCCACTTCCTGGATGACGTGCACGTACGCTGGCACTGAAAGCTCCAGTCCGCCGTAGCGGCGCGGGACGTACAGGTCATAGAAGCCGGCGGCGAGGAACTGCTCGTGCATCGGCTGCGAGTAGTACGTGCGCCGTTCGGTTTCCTCTTGGTCGGCGATCAGCTCCGGCCGCAGCGCGATCGCGCGTGCGACCAGATCCTCCTCGGTCCTCGTCGTGACCATCCGGTGATCTTCTCCGGCGCCCGATCGCTGTCAAGCCAGGCCGCACGCGTCGTCAAGGCACGACGCACGCCCGAGCTTTACAAGCAGGGGATGCCCACTTGTTGGTCGGCACACATGCGCGCTTCCTTGCCAACATGCGCGCCACCGACAACTCTGCGTATCCGACCACCGAAAGGACCGCGCATGTGCCGTTGGCTCGCCTATTACGGGGCGCCCGTGCTGATTCACGATGCCCTCTACACCCCTCACCACTCACTCATAGACCAGAGCCTCAACTCACAGCTCGGTGCCGAGCCCACCAATGGCGACGGTGTCGGGATCGGGTGGTACAGCGGCGAGCCAACCCCCGCGGTGTTTCGCAGCATCGAGCCTGCGTGGAACGACCAGAACCTCAGCGAGATAACCGCCCACGTGCGGTCGCCTCTGTTCTTCGCCCACATCCGCGCGGCGATCGGGTCCCCCGTGCAGCAGACCAATTGTCACCCCTATCGCCACCTGCGATGGTTGTTCATGCACAACGGCTGCATCAACGACTTCGCCAAGATCAAGCGCGACCTCGTGATGGCGGTTGACCCCTCGCTGTACAACGAGATCAAGGGCTCGACCGACACCGAGGTCCTGTTCTACCTCGCCTTGACGCTGGGCTTGGAGGACGACCCGCCGGAGGCGATCTCGCGCGCGATCGGCCTGGTCGAGACGTTGGGGCGCGAGCGCGGGATCGAGTTCCCCTTCCAGGGAACGATCGCGACCAGCAACGGCGAGAGCCTATGGGCGTTCCGGTACTCGACCGAGGGCAAGTCGCGCTCGCTGTTCGTGTCGCGCGACGCTCAGACGCTCAAGCATCTGTATCCCGAGCGGGAGATCCTCAACGAGCTCTCTGACGACGCCCGGCTGGTCGTGTCCGAGCCGATCGGCGATCTGCCGGGCGCGTGGGTGGAGGTACCGGAGTCGAGCTGGGGGGTCGTGGGCCCCGGTCGGGAGGAGGTCCAGCAGCTGACGATCAAACACCCACCGACTTCGGTGCCGGTGCCCGCCTGAGCTCACCGCCCGACGCCGTTCAGCTCATCCACGACGCCGAGCAGGTCGCCGCGCCGGTAGAAGTCGACGGCCACGAGGTTGGGCAGCCGGTGCCGGATCCGCTCGCACCTCCGGGCCCGGCCCAGCAACACAGCGCGTTCGTTGACGATCGCCGCCAGCGAAGGACGCGGCGCCGGCGTCGTGTCGACCCAGTGGTTGAGCAGGAACAGCGGCGCCGACGCCTGGCCGCGGTTGGGCCTGCAGCTCGCGGCCACCTGCGACTCCTCGGTCAGCGCGGCCGCGGTCCTGAACCTGAACGGCGTCTCCTGGAGCCCTTTCGCGTACGCGAGGTGGTACCACGGCACGTCGCCGGCGTCGTTCTCGGCCATTATCACCAGCCGCTGACCGGACTTGACCATCTCTGCGAGCGTGGGAAACGGTCCCAATGGGCCGCGGTAAACGATGTCGAGCAGGCCGGCCCGGTCGAATGCGCGCTCGATGTCGACCGGGGTCACGCCCTCGTCCTGGTTGATGATCATCACGACGGCGCCGGGGTTGGCGACCAGGTATGAGCGGATGTCGGCCAGTGCCGAGTCAAGCGACACGGCCCCCAGCTCGCAGAAGCCGTGGCACAGATAGATCCCGCGCTTGCCGGTGCCGGCGGGACCGATGCGCGCGCGCAGCCGCTCGGCGGCGTTGACGGCCGGCTCGCCGATCTCCTGCACGGCCGTCGCCCGCTTGGGCAGACTCGCGAGATCGGTGCGGACCCTGCCCCCGCTTGACTCTCCGTAGTAGGTGTCGATCAGCAGCCCTCGGACCCCGTAGGCCAATTGGTCGGCGATCGTCCCGTCCTGCTGTCCGAAGTTCCACGTCGGGATCGTCACCGAAGCCATCGAGTTGTGGGTGGCTGCGAATGCGACGTCGTTGAGCGGACGACTGCAAAGCTCGGCGAAGCCGTTGCAGGTCTCGGATGTGGCGGCAGGCGCCTCCGGACCTTCCCCGTCGACGATCAGTGCCGCTGCTCCCGCCAGCACGACCACGACGAGTACGCCCCAGCCAAGACCTGGAATCGAGCGCCCTCGGGCGCGAGGACGCTCGGCCCGTGCAGCGGCGGCTCGCCGGATCCAGACGGTGGCCGCCTTCGCTCCGCGGTACACGGCGTAGATACCCGCCGCGATCGCGGCAAGGGTCAATGCCGCCGCCGGCTCGAGCAGGATCGCGACGCCGGCGGCGATCAGCGCCACAGACCGCCCCAGGCCCACCCGGATCGGCACATCGTCCCCGATGAGCAGTCGCCTCCAGGTCGCACCGTCGGCCAGTCGGGGCTGCGACGCGATTGCGGCGACCACGGCTCCCGCTGTGGCCGCGATCAGCGCCTGGCCGCGCAGGCCGCCGAGAAACGACCGCCAGACGGCGGCCGCGACCGCGCCGCGACCCGCGGGCCCGGCGTGTCGCACGACCACGCCGCCGATCACGTACGCCGCGACGATCACCAATCCACCCAACGCGAGGCCGAAGCCGAGCCGGCGGATCGTCGCGCGACGGTCGCGCGAGACCCAGATCGCAGCGACCGCGAGCAGCACAGCGACGATCGCCGCGACCCAGGCGGCCGTGTAAACGCGCTCGGCGATTCGTACGAGATCGAGCACGACCGCTCCCGGGCGCAGCGTCAGGAGCGTTGCCACGCGCTCGGCGCCAAGCTTCTGTGCGGCGCCCGGAGAAAACCGCGCGAGCGCCCCGTCGATCAACACGGCGGCGTCCCTGACGCTGACGAAGATCGCGCCGCCGTGCTGATGGGTCGCCGCCCGGTGGGCATCGAGCACGCCGCGGCGAAACAACGCCGCAAACGCATTTGTGCCGATGATCGAGCCGGTGAGCGCCCGGATCGCCGGTCGCACGGCGACGAGGTCGCCGCTACCGCTTTGGACGAACGCGTCCGTGAGGTGGTCGGCGACGTCGTCCTGCACGGCCTGGTCTCGCAGGGTCGCAACGGCGCGGGCGGCGAATGGCTCCGGCCTCAGCACCGCGCGCCCCAGGTACGACATCACCAGCGCGAGCAGCGCCAGCACCACCGCAACACCGCCTAGCGCCCGGTCCACGGCGAGCCACGGTAACGGATCGACGATTACGCCCCGCGATACGGTTTCCGTGCTTCGGTGTCACCCCCGGGAGGAGAGCTCTTGAACGACCGCCCGCCCCTACCTCCGTTCACCCGCGAGACCGCGGCCCAGAAGGTGCAGGCCGCCGAGGACGCCTGGAACACGCGCGAGCCCGAACGGGTGGCGCTTGCCTACACAGAGGACTCCGTCTGGCGCAATCGCGACACGTTTCTGAACGGGCGCGCTGAGATCGTGGCGTTCCTGACCCAGAAGTGGGAGCGCGAGCTCGACTATTCGCTGCGCAAGAACCTGTGGGCGTTTGACGACAACCGGATCGCGGTGCGCTTTCAGTACGAATCCCTCGACCGCGATGGGCAGTGGTGGCGCAGCTACGGCAACGAGCTGTGGGAGTTCGACGAGCACGGCTTGATGATGCGCCGCGAGGCGAGCATCAACGACGTCAGGATCGACGAGCGCGAGCGGCGCATCCACGGTCCCCGTCCCGAGAGCGAGCGCGGCGAGCAGAACCCGGTCCGCTAGCGTGAGCCAGGCATGAGCATGCTTGCTGCGGCGTTTGCTCCGGTGCATCAGCAGTATCTGCTGGAGGCTCGGCAGATGCAGGCTCTGTCATTCGCGGTGCACATCCCGCTCGTGTGCTTCGGGATTGCGTTCCCCGCGATGGTGCTGTTCATGGAGTGGCTGGGGATGCGGACCGGCGACCCGCTGTATCGGACGGTGGCGCGCCGCTGGAGCAGGATCGTGCTGGCGCTGTTTGCGATCGGCGTGATCACGGGGACGATCCTCAGCTTTGAGATGGGCCTGCTATGGCCGAACTTCACGGCGACGTTCGGCAGCGTGTTCGGGCTGGGGTTCGCGATCGAGGGGTTCTCGTTCTTCATGGAGGCGATCTTCATCGGGATCTACGCCTATGGGTGGGACCGGCTGTCGCCTCGCATGCACTTCCTGTCGGGCCTGCCGATCGTGCTCACCGGCTTCACGGGTTCGCTTACGGTGATCGCGGTCAACGCCTGGATGAACCACCCGGGCGGTTTTCGGCTGGTCGCCGGCAAGGTGGTCGATGTCAATCCGTGGGGTGCGTTGTTTGGCAATTCGCTGTTGTGGTCGGAGCTGATCCACATGTACATCGCCGGCTATATGGTCACCGGGTTCGTGATGGCAGGCGCGTACGCGTTCTGCCGCTTGCGCGGGCGGTGGACCCGGTATGAGCGTGTGGCGATGACGGTCCCGCTCACGATCGCCTGCCTGGCGGCGCCCGTCCAGGTGCTCGTTGGGGATTGGATCGCGCGGGTGATCGCGGTGGATCAGCCGATTAAGCTCGCGGCGCTCGAGGGGCTGTCGAGGACGACGCGGGGCGCCAGCGAGCACATCCTCGGCTGGTACACCAACGGCCAGATCAAGTTCGGGATCGGGATCCCGCACCTGCTGTCGCTGCTCTCCTTCCACAGCTGGAACGCTCGCGTCACGGGGCTGGACGCAGTCGCGGCGAGCCAGCGTCCACCGATCAACGTCACTCGCCTCTCCTTCCAGACGATGGTTGGGATCGGCACGCTCCTGGCGCTGCTCGGTGTCTTCTACCTGTTCGTGCGCATCCGCCGGCGGCGATTCCCGGTCTCCAAGTGGTTCTACTGGGCGGTTGTCGCCTCAGGGCCGGCCGCGACGGTGGCCCTGATCGCCGGCTGGGTGACGACCGAGGTCGGCCGCCAGCCCTGGGTGGTCTATCACGTGATGACGACCGCGCAGTCGGTCACCGGCGCGAGCGGGATCCCAGTTGGCTACACCGTTCTCGTCATCACGTACATCGCCGTCGCGGGGGCGATGGTGTGGATTCTGCGGCGGCTGGCGAACTCGCCGCTACATATCCCCGGCGCCGACGCGCCCCCGGATTCGACCCTGCAACCGGCCTGATGCTCAACGCCCTCCCGCTCGTCTTCGTGCTCATCGGCCTGGTGCTGTACACGGTGCTGGCGGGCGCGGACTTCGGCGCCGGCATGTGGCAGCTGCTGAGCGGCAGCGGCGAACGGGGCGAGCGGATCCGCGACCACTGCCATCACTCGATGGGGCCCGTCTGGGAGGCCAACCACGTATGGCTGATCTTCGTGCTGACCGTGACGTGGACGGCCTACCCGGTGTTCTTCGGGTCGGTGGCCTCGACGCTGGCGGTGGCGCTGTTCATCGCCGCGCTCGGCATCATCCTGCGCGGCGCCAGCTACGCCCTTCGCTCCGGCGCCGCCGGGACCAGAGAGCTGCGGACGATCGATGGCATGTTCGCGGTCGCGTCGTTGGTGACCCCGTTCGCGCTCGGCGCGGCCGCGGGCGGTATCGCTGCGGAACGAGTCCCGGTCGGCAACGCAGCCGGGAATCTCATCACCAGCTGGCTGAACCCGACTTCGATCCTCATCGGTCTGTTGGCGGTGGCCTTCTCCGCCTACCTCGCCGCCGTGTACCTCGCCGCCGATGCCGCCACGCGCGGGGAAACCGACCTTGTAGAGGCGTTCCGGGTACGGGCACTGGGCGCCGGCGCCGCCGCCGGCGGGCTCGCGCTGGCCGGGCTCATCGTCGTCCACGCCGACGACCACCCGCTCTATGCCGGTCTCGTACATGGCGCCGCGCTCGCGGTCCTGATCCTGTCGGTCGTGGTGGGAACGGCGACGATGGGGCTCAACACGGCGCGCCGGTTCGAGCTGGCGCGCTACACGGCCGCTCTCGCCGTGGCGCTCGTCGTCGCCGACTGGGCGATCGCGCGCTGGCCGACCCTCCTCCCGGGACTGACCATCGACCAGGCGGCCGCCCCGCACGACACGATGGTCGCAGTTGTAGTAGCCGTCCTGGCGGGCGCCGTCCTGCTGTTCCCGGCTCTCGCGCTCCTGTTCACGCTCACGTTGCGAGGCCACCTCGGCGAGCACGGCGAACCGGGCGAGGCCGTGGCGACCCAGGATCAGGCCGGCGTCGCGCAGCTGCTGCTAGGGCCGACGCTCGGAGCACGGCTGGCCGTAGCGCTGCTGATCGCCGGCGTCGGATTCCTCACCATCGCCGAGACGGCGTGGGCGCACGCCATCGGCGTCGTCAGCCTGCTCGCGTTCATCCTCGTGGCGTTCGCGGCGCTCGTTCCCCAGGCGCTGGCCGAGGACGTCTGAGCAGCATCGCTGCCAGTACGGCCGCCCAGACCGCAAGCGCGATCCACACCCACACGCGCGCAAAGCTGGTTGCGGCGCTGACCGCCGCGACGGTCCCGACCACGAAGCTGCAGGCGGCGTACATGCCGACCGGGAACACGGTCGACCAGCGCCGCACGTCGTAGCGCAACCGCGGCCACCGCGCTTCGGCCACGAGCAGCACCGGCAGCCACAGCATCGTGGCGATCCACAGCGCCAGCGCGATCGCTTTGAGCGCGCCCCCGCCGCCGAGCATCGCAAGCGCCTTCGCCCCTGCCGCGATCCGGCCGGCGGCGAGCGTCGAGATCGCCAGCGCTCCGCCGGTGATCCAGTGGTCTCCCCGGCCGGCGACGAGCTCATCGAGGTCAAACCGTGAGATCACCAACACGTAGAAACAGAGCCCGAGCGTGAATGGCACGAGCGCGGCCGCCAGCAGCCAGCGAGCGTGTTCCCGGGCGGCGAGCGTCGCGGCCAGCTCGGCGAGCGACTCGGTTGCGACCGCCAGCAGCAGCGTGGCTCCGACGGTGGGCCGCTCGAGGCTCGCCAGCACGGGGCCGATCAATGCCGCCCAGACTCCCGCCGCGATCACCAGCGAGGCGATCCCAGCCCACGACCAGCCAAGCGCCGTCAGCCCCGTGCCGAGCACGGCCGTCCCGGCCACCGAGGTGAGCGCCGACGGGGTGCGCGCGTCCGCCTGCAAGCCTGCGCGGTCATGCATCACGCGCGCTGCTGCGAGGGCGGCGAGCGTCACCCACATCACGCCCGTAATCGCCAACAGGACCCTCGAGATCGTCCGCTCGCCATCGAGCGACAACGCGACCGAGACGATCCCGGTGCCCATCACGACGGCGCCCGCTGCCGGTTTCGCGTACGCGCGCGACCCTGCTCGAATCAGGCCAGCTCCTCGCCGTCGTCGTCGGCATCGATCAGCGCAAGGCGCTCGGGATGCTTGAGGCGCTCCATCGCTGCGTTGGTCAGCAGCCAGCGGTCCGTGCGCTCGCGGGTCAGCAGCCCCGCACGCGCGAGGCGCTGCAACGCGATCGTGACAGTGGGCCGCTGGGCGCCGATCAGCATCCCCAGCACCTCGTGGGTCAGCGGCAGCGAGACGCGGACGCCGTCTGGCCCCACCTTGCCCCACCGCTCAGCCAACAGCAGGAACAGGATCAGCAGGCGGGGATGCGCCCGCGGCAGGTGCATGACGGCCTCCGTGAGGCACAGATAGCGAGCGCGCTGAACGACGCGACTGACGATCCTGCTGTTGATGCTCGGCCACGGAGCGATCCGCAACACGAATGCCGCGTCGAGCACGGCTAGCCGCACCGGCTTGAGCACGAGCCAGTCGATCTCGATCGGCAGCGGTTCGTACTCGCCGTCGGCATCCCACGGGCGCAGCAGATCGCTGGGCCCGAACAGCTCACACGCCGCGCGTTTGCCCACCGTCACGCGCCGGAGCATCAGCCCGTCGATCAAAAACAGGCCGAGCCAGCCGGGTTCGGCCACCGCGGATACCGGTCGTGGGTCCCAATCCGGCGGTCCCACCTCGACAACAGTCGCGACCGCGCGACGGCGCGCCGTCTCGAGGTCGTCCGCGGGTATCCCGGCCGCCAGGTCGGGATCCGCGTCGATGAGTGAGACCGTCTGGCGGGCGCTGTCCAGGCCGCTGGCCACCGTTTACAAGCTATCCGACGACCCCGTCCGGACAGGCTGCGCTCGCGACCACCCGGCCTCTAGGTCAGTACCGCGTCCTCATAGTCCTGGCCGGGGGCGGTCGCATCGAACAGGTCCCACTCTGCCATCCACCGGTGCGTGCGCTCGAACATCTCGCGCGTGTAGGGCTCGAACACGATCCGCTCCCCGGTGCCGAACCGCCGTACGTCGGCCAGCTCGAGCAGGTCCTCGGGGACCTCGCGCAGCCACAATGGCTTGTAGCGCTCGGCCTCGAGGTCGATCTCGCGCTGCGCGCGGCGCATCGCTCGGAAGTAGGCCTCCAGTTCGCCGCGGTCAACGGCGTCGCTGACTAGGAAGCCCATGATGAAAGTGGTGTCGACGAGCTTGCGAAAGCCCGCCAGCTCGAGCAGGTAATACTGCGCGCCGAACACGTTGGCCGCCTCGATGCTGCGTTCGCGCATGAGCCGCACACGATCAAACGGCCGGCCCACGAACGCGAGCTTGATCTGGTCGCGCCGGAGGAAGGGCTCGAGCCCCTGGATCGCCGAGTAATGGCTACCAGAGTGAAATCCGACGCCGACCTCGACGTCGGCGAGGTCATCGGGCCTCTCATATTGGGAACCCGGGGCCACGAAGATGCCCGAGTTGCAGACTGAATAGGCCGCTCCCCACATCTTGCCGTGGCTTGCCGACGCCGCAGCGTTGACGGCCCAGTGGCAGGCCCCGGACACCGCGCAACTACGGCCCTGCTCCATGTCCTCAAGCGCGCCGCTTCGGACCGATAGAGGCGCGGAGTCGGCGGGCTGGACGGCCGCGTCCGCACCCGAGCCGCCGCCCGCAAACCCCGCCGTCTCGAACTCGTAGTCAAGTCCTTCGTCGGCGAAGAACCCGTTCTCGTCTGCAACCCACTCCTGCAGGCGGACGTGCGGCTGGATGCGGAACTTGGCCATCGGGTACCTCCTCTGCTGCGGACCCTGAACGCGATCAGGCGTTGAGGGTGACGGCCTGCGTGGTCGCGACGTCCTGCTGCTTAATGTATTCAGGACGTACCCGGATCGATGGGTAGTCCATCTTCTCCTCGTTGGCGCGCTGCGCAAGCCCGCTGACATCGCCGAGCCCAAGAACGTCGCGCGCCAGCTGTGTCAGCGGCCCGTCGGCCTGGTACTCAACCCGCTGCATCGTCAGCAGCTTGATCACCCACAGCGGCGTTCCGTTGAACTTCTCGAACATCGCATGTCTGGCGCCCCACTCGGTCAAGAAGCGCTCGTGGATCATGCGGAAGATCTTCGTGCGGTCCTCCGCGCTGGTGTTGTGCCCCCGCAGCGCGGCCCGTAGCGCGCCGCCGAGCTCGGGGTTGTCCAAGTCGGCCTTGTTCGGATAGACGACGACACCGCGCCCGCAGAAGTCGATCAGCGTCTCGATCATCTTCGAGACGTTCTCTAGGTAGTACGCGCGACCGAAATCGACGAAGATGTTGTTGGGCTTGTAGAGACCGCCTGGCGAGATGAATCCGGTCTCCTCGGCCGCGATCGTGAACGCCCGGCATGTCTCGCGGAAGCGGACCAGGTCGGCTACCTGCGAGGCGACGATGGGCGCCTGTGACGTGCCCAGCGCCTCGGTGATCAGGATCCCCAGTCCGGCGATCATCTCCGCATTGACCACGTGGCGGATCTGCGTCTCGGCGTGAATCCAGTCAAATAGCCGCTGGGGATAGAACTTCGCGTGGTCGGGGTTGCCGATGTGGAACACGCGGTCCCACGGGATCAAGACGTCGTCGAAGTAGGCCATGCCGTCGAGCTCGTCACCCCGGCTGGCCAGCGGCCGGTCGAACGGGTCGGCGTCGGGGTCGGCGAGTGATGGCCTGACCACGTGCGTGACGCCGGGATCGTTCGCCGGCACCAGGGCGAACACGATCTGGTCGCTCACCGCCCCGGGCTTCCACAGCACGCCCATGAAGATCTCGTTGGCAAACGCCACGCCCGTGCCGATCGCCTTCCATCCGCGCACGACGATGCCCTGGTCGTTCTTGTCGACCATGCGCAGCATCGGCGTTTCGGCCACCGAGTCGGGATCCGAGCGGTCGCCCTGGACGTCGAGGAACATCGGCGACGCGGAGAAGTCGTTGCACCGCAGGTACTCCCACTTGTCGCGGATGTTCTGAGCCAGCGGGCGTCCATCGTGCCCCTCAGATTCCGACTCCCATGGCTCGGGGTCCTGATACAGCGTGTAGAACACCGGCAGCATGCTCGCCGGCGGCCGCGTGAACATGGCGCCTCGGGCCCAGTGGCGGAACACATAGTCGTGGTACTCGCGGCGCGCGACGAGGTCCTCCTTGTTGCGCGGGAGGAACCAGTGCTTGGCCCAACGTTCGCCGCTCTCGTCGACGAACGTCATCACGTCCTGGTGCTCGGGATCGTGGTGCATGTCGTAGTACTCGGCGAGCGCCTGCGCGTAGCCCCGCGTCTTGGGATGTGTCGTGAGGTCGTCGATCATCTCGCCGCCGCAAAGCACACGCCTTCCGTCGCGGATCGACTCGAGGTACTGCTGGCCGGTCCTGATCATTGGTGCCTTCTCCTCTGTTGGTCGCACCAAGAGGTTCCACCGGCCCCGTTAACAAGCCGCAAATCCGATCGCCCTCGGTGGTGTTGAATTGGCGGCGGACTGGAAGCCCCATCAACCCCATGAGCACGCAGGCCAGGGTCATACGCCGCAAGATTACGGTTCCGCCGCTGCCCGACCGTTTGGCGGCGCGGCAGCGCATCGAGCGTCTGGTGGCGGAACTGATCGAAGAGCATCCGACCGTGTGGGTCTGTGCAACGGCCGGATCTGGCAAGACCACGGCGGTCGCCCAGGCACTGGCCGGCACCGGACGACCGGTCGCATGGCTGACACTCGATGACACCGACACCGCGGCGGGGCGGCTGCTGACCTATCTCGAGGCGGCGCTGGGCGCCGAGGTCGCCCAGGCCCAGGGTGTCGCGACCCAGGCACTGGCCGCGCGGCTACCGCACCCCGAAGCGGCCGGCCTGCTGGTCGAGGCGACAGATGGTGTGCCCGTCCTGCTCGTGATCGACGAGCTCGAACGCCTTGCCGATGCACGGGAAGCGCTCGCGGTGATCGCCGCTCTGCTGCGGTACGCCCCGAGCTCGATGCGGATGGTGCTGATCGGCCGCCGCGAGATCGACCTGGGCTCGGGGGCCGCGCCGGCCCCCGGCGCGACCGTCGCGATCAACGACGCAGATCTCGCATTCACGACCGCCGAAGCGGCGGACGCGCTTGCGTCGGCGGGACGGGTAGAGGTGGACCCGAGGCTCGCCGTCGAGGTGACCGGCGGCTGGGTCGCGGGAGTCCTGTTCGAGGCTTGGCGCTCGACCGAGCACGTGGCCGGGGCAGGTGGCGAAGCCGACGCTCTGCACGGCTATCTGTCCTCGCAGATCCTCGATCAGCTCAGCCCGCACGAGCGCGAGTTCCTGATCACCACGTCGCTCCTCGACGACGTCACGGCGGAGCGCGCTGAGGCGCTCGGCGAGACCGACGCAGCTGCGACCCTGGCGGCGCTACGAGCCAAGCACCTCCCCGTCTCGTGGCGCGACGGCGGCCATGCGATGCGCTGCCACGCGCGGGTGCGGGAGTACCTACTCGAGCGCCTCGAGCGGCGAGGGGCCGAGGATGCCCGCCGGGTGCGGGCGATGCACGCCGAGCTGCTGCTGGCCGAGGGACACCACGAGGAAGCCGTTGAGGAGCTGCTGCGGGCGCGTCTGCTGGAGCGTGCGGTCGAGCCCGCTCAGCTCGTCATCGAGCGCGTGATCGACCGGCTCGACTACGCGATGGCCGAGCGCTGGCTGGCGGCCCTGGGGCCGCTGGCGCAGGCCGGTACCGGAGGTATGGCGGTGGCGGAGATGATGCTCGCCCTTGGGCGCGAGGATTATGCACGCTGCGGGCGCGTAGCCGACAGGCTGCACATGGTCTCAGCACGCCAGCGCCTTGCCCGGGAATCACCGCGGGCGGCGGGGATGATGGCGTGGAGCTACTGGCACCTGGGCCGCTGGCGCGACGCCCAGGAGGTGGTGTCGGCGGCCCCTGACAGCCCCGAGATCGAGGCGGTCCGGTTCACGCTAAACCTCGTCGACCACGAGCTCGCGGGCGGGCGGCCGATCAACCCCACGCTGTCGGGCAGCCCGCT
>Ga0207693_10001194_pt1 | contig 23199 bp, 25 predicted proteins | sample LARL81metaG_FD_184347 | JGI IMG/M metagenome (GOLD analysis project Ga0207693, IMG submission 184347) | Corn, switchgrass and miscanthus rhizosphere microbial communities from Kellogg Biological Station, Michigan, USA - LAR L8-1 metaG... | ecosystem: Host-associated > Plants > Roots >... | reverse complement strand
CCGCTGAAGCGGAACGTCACGATCGAGGATGTCGGCGGCGCTGGCCTCTATCTGTTGAGCGACCTCTCCGTCGGCGTCAGCGGCGAGGTTCATCACGTCGACTGCGGCTATCACGTGGTCGGGATGAAGGCGGTCGACGCTCCCGACATCTCGGTGGTGTGAACCCGGTGGGCGCGCCATCCTCTCAGGTGCGCCGCGCCATCCTGGCGCTCTTTGTTGCCGGCCTCTTGGTTTGTGGAGCCGCAACCGCGGCCCCGGCCGAGGACGACATGGCGATCGCACAAAATCTGGCAGAGATGTTGCGCGACGCCCGCACCGTCATCTCCGACCAACAGGATCTGATCAACGATCCGCAGCTCGGCGACAAGCATCTGACCGGCGAGGCCGTGCTTGAGCAGACGCTCGCGCGATATGTTAAAAATACCGCGACGGACCCCAAGAAGATCGATCCCGCCTTAAGGCAGGGCCGCTTGCTGCGGGCGATGATGGCGGCGATCGTAGAAGTCGTCGATGACAATCAGTCGACGATCAACGAGAAGGGCACGGCGTTCAAGGGCTTTATTCCGGCTGTATTTGCACGACTGATCGCGGAAAGCTTCGTCCATCTGGCGAAGGGCGAAGCCGAGATCAAGGTCACCGCCCCGTTGGAGCTCGTCCGCAACCGCAAGGCGCGCCCGGATCCGTGGGAGACCGAAATCATTGAAAAGCGGCTGCTCGATCCGGCCTGGCCAGCGGGCCAACCGTATTCCGCCACGGTCGAGACCAAGGGGCGGCAGGCATTCCGCGTCATGGTCCCCGAGTATTACGCGGAATCCTGCCTTGCCTGCCACGGTTCGCCAAAAGGCAGGATGGACATCACCGGTTACCCGAAGGAGGGTGGCAAGCTGAACGACCTCGGCGCCGTGATCAGCATCACCCTTTATCACTGAACGGGCCGGGCGGATGAATCCGATGATCGCGCGGCTGACGATTCGTACGCGGCTGATACTGCTGACCTGCGCCGGCCTCTTTGTCTTGATCGCGACGAATGCTTACCTGACCAAGAAGCTCGCCGAGAATTCCGCGGGGATGGTCACCGCGGCCGATCTCCTCAAAAGCATCGAAGAAGCAAACAGCGCGCAAATTGCCTTCGGCGAGTTGCGTTATTGGATGACCGATCTGGCGGTCAGTCAGCTGACGATGGCGGAACGTAACGCCGCAGCCGCCCGCGCCCGAGTGGAACAGCATCTCGACCAATTGCAGCCGTGGAACCCACAGAGGATCGCGGCGGTGCGCAACGAGCTCGCGCAATACGCGGATTTGGCCGGCAAGGCTGTCGAGGAGTACACCGAAGACCGCCGGGTGATCGGCAATTCGCTGCTGGCCCAGGCGCGGCAGCACAGCCTCGTCGCCGATCAATTGATCGCGTCGATAGTACAGGAACTGACCGGCGCCGCCATCGCCGCGCGGCAGCGCGTGGTCGCTGAAGCCGAGCGGGCGACGCGGCTATCGCAGATCGTCGTGGCGGCAGCGGTCGTTCTCGGATCTCTTCTGACATTTCTGATCCTGCGCTCGATCGTCCTGCCGCTGCGCCGCCTGACGGCGGCCATGGACGGGCTGAACGCCGGCAACGTCACCGTGGCTATACCCGAGGCCGGACGCGACGAGATCGGTGCGATGGCGCAGACCTTGGCCATGTTTCGCGACACACTGAAGGAGTTGCGCGAGACATTGGCGCAACTCGAGGCATTGCGTGCCGTCGGACGGGCGGTCGGCTCGACCCTCGATCTCGAGCGCGTCTTGTCGCTCGTAGCGGCGCGGGCGGTCGAGTTCGCCCATGCCCAAGCCGGCATGATCTATGAATTCGACGAGGCGGCTCGCGAATTTCGGTTTCATACCAGCCACGGCGCCGAACCGGCGCTGATCGAGCAATTGCGCGCGTCACCGATCCGTTTCGGCGAAGGCGCAATGAGCGCCGCGGCGGTTGCCGGCTCGCCGGCGCAGATCCGGGACCTGGTCGGGTATCGCAAGCTCGCCCTGCCGAAATTGGCGGATGCCCTCGCTCGTCTGGGATACCGTTCGCTGATCGCCGCGCCCTTGCTGTACGAGCAGGATATCCTCGGGGGACTGGTCGTCGCTCGCCACGAGGCCGGCGAATTCTCCAGGGAGGTCGTCAGCCTTATCGAGTCCTTTGCGACGCAGTCGGCGCTCGCCGTGCGCAACGCCAAACTGTTCGACGAGCAGCGCCGGCGCGAGCACGACCTGCGGGTTGCCCACGAGCAATTAAAACAAGCGCAGGCCAATCTCGTCCAAGCCGAGAAGATGGCGTCCCTGGGCCAGCTTACCGCCGGCATCGCCCATGAGATCAAGAACCCGCTCAACTTCGTGAACAACTTTGCCGAGCTCTCCCGCGAGCTATTGCAGGAGCTGTGCGATACGATCCCTGCTCCCGGCGCCGACCAGGATGAGCTGATCGCTACTCTGACCGCCAATTTGGCGAAGATCGTCGAGCACGGGCGCCGCGCCGACGGCATCGTGACCAGCATGCTGCTGCATTCGCGCGGCGGCAGCGGCGAGCGCCGCACCACCGATCTCAACGCGCTGGTCGATGAGGCGCTAAACCTTGCGTTTCACGGCGCACGCGCACGTGACAAAAGTTTCAACATCTCACTGGAGCGAGATTTCGACAGCAAACTCCGTCCGATCGAGCTGGTCCCGCAAGACATCACCCGCGTGCTCCTCAACCTGTTCGGGAACGGCTTTTATGCGGCAAACAAACGACGGCAGGAGGGGACCGACCCGGGGTTCCGACCCTCGTTAAGGGTAACAACGCGCGATCTCGGCGACCACGTCGAGATCAGAGCGCGCGACAACGGCGTCGGGATATCGCCCGAGGTGCAGAGTAAGCTGTTCACGCCATTCTTCACGACCAAGCCGACCGGCGAAGGTACCGGGCTCGGCCTGTCGATAAGCTACGACATCGTAACCCAGCAGCATGGCGGCACGATCACCGTCGACAGCCGTCCTGGCGAGTTCACCGAATTCACCGTGCGGCTGCCACGCAAACTGCAGGCCGCCGAACCGGCTGCGGCCACAGGAGCGTCGGCGTGAGCGACAGGCCGCCGGCGCATCCGGATGTCGAGATCGTCGAGGCGACGAAGGCGTTCAATCGGTTTCTGCGGGTCGACGTTTTCCGCTTCCGGCACCGGCTGTTCTCCGGCGAGTGGAGCGCATTGCGCAGCTACGATGTGGTGCGGCGCGGGCAAGCGGCCTCGATCGTGCTGTACGACCCCGACAGAGAGAGTGTGGTGCTGGTCGAGCAATTCCGCCTGCCGGCGCTGCTCGCCGGCAGCTCGCCGTGGCAGCTGGAGGCGGCCGCCGGCCTCGTCGACAGCGGAGAGACGCCATCAGTGGTGGCCATTCGCGAGACGCGGGAGGAAACCGGGCTCGCGCTGATCGGCGAGCCGGTCCCGGTCCAGCGCTACCTGCCCTCGTCCGGCGGCTCCGACGAGTGCGTGTTCCTGTTCTGCGGCCGGGTCGACTCGACGGCCGCCGGTGGCGTGCACGGCGTGGCCGAAGAGCACGAAGACATCCGTGTGGTCGTCAAGACCCTCGCCGAGATCGAGACCCTTCTCGACCAGGGCGCAATCGAAAGCGGCCACACCCTGATCGGCCTCTATTGGCTGCTGCGCCACCGCAACCATCTCCGCCAGCTTTGGGCGGTTCGTTAGACCTGGTTTAGCGCAATACAAATGGCTTGAAATGCTTCGACAGCGCCAGGCCCTGGCGCTGATAGGAGGAGCCGATCGAGGTGCCGTAGAGCTTGTCGGGCCTGGCGATCAGCCTCTCATAGACGAGGCGGCCGACGATCTGGCCGTGCTCGACCAGGAACGGCACTTCGTGCGAGCGCACTTCGAGCACGGCACGGCTGCCGGCCCCGCTGGTCTCGGGAGCACCGAAGCCTGGATCGAAAAACCCGGCGTAATGTACCCGGAACTCACCGACGAAGGTGTCGTAAGGCAGCATCTCGGCGGCATGATCGGGCGGCACGACGACCGCTTCGCGCGACGCCAGGATGTAGAAATCGTTGGGATCGAGCACGATGCCCTCATGGTCCCCTGGGCCGCGGTGCGAATAGACGGGTTCCCAGAAATCGCGTGGATCGTAATGAAAGCTGCGGTCGATATCGATCACATCGGTGTGCCGCCGCGCCTTGTACCCGACGATCCCGGTCGCCGTGTCGCCGGCGACGTCGACGGTGAAAGGGAGACCGTTGCGGATCGTCCCGGGTCCGGACTGGGCGTCGACGAGACCCACCTCCTCGTGCAGGCGGCGCAGTGCGGTGTCGCTGAACCCGGGCGAGCCGCGCCGGATACGCAATTGCACGAGGCGGGAGCCGGTGCGCACCAGGATGCTGAAGGCGCGCGGCGAGATCTCGGCGAAGAGCGGGCCCTTGTAGCCCTCGCGGATCCGGTCGAACTCGGTCCCGAAATCAGTGATGACGCGGGCGAAGACGTCGAGCCGGCCTGTAGAGCTCTTCGGGTTGGCGGCCGCCGAGGTGCGCTTGCGCAGCGAAACATATTCGAGCAACGGCACGATATAGACGCAGTCCTTTTCGAGGACCGCGTCTTCTGTCAGATCGATGCGGTGCATCGACAGAAGATCGAGCTTGTCGCGCACGCTCGCCCGCACGCCGGGCAGAAAGCTCGCCCGCACCCGGTAGGCGACCTCGCCGAGCCGCAGGTCGATGCTGGCGGGCTGGATCTGATCGTCGCCGATCGGCTGCGGCGACAGGATCTCCCGGCCCTGCGCGACGGCCTCGCGCAACAGCTGCGACGGCAACAGACCCGTCGTCACCTCCCTCTGTCGGTCGCCCTCGACCGCATCGGACGCAGGGAACAGATCGTTCGCCTCTATCTCGCTCATGCGGAAATCCGCCCTGGAACAACGAAGGCAGTTCTAAGCCAAGCCCGCGTCCCCGGGAACACCAGCAGAAATATTGCGTCCACTGTTGTGCCGCCGATACTGTCGGCGCAGAGCTGGGTACGGAGAAGGCCATGCAGATTCGCGACGGCTTTGTCGGCACGGTCGGAAAGACGCCGTTGATCAAATTGCGGCGGGCCTCCGAGGAAACCGGGTGCACGATCCTCGGAAAGGCCGAGTTCCTCAACCCCGGCGGGTCGGTCAAGGACCGTGCCGCGCTCTTCATCATCAAGGACGCCGAGGAGCGCGGCCTGTTGCGCCCCCGCGGCGTCATCGTCGAAGGCACCGCCGGGAACACTGGTATCGGGCTCGCGCTGGTCGGCAATGCCCGCGGCTATCGCACCGTAATCGTCATGCCCGAGACGCAGAGCCAGGAAAAGAAGGACATGCTGCTGTTGTGCGGCGTCGATCTGCGGCTCGTTCCCGCCGTCCCCTACGCCAATCCGATGAACTATGTCCGCTATTCGGGTCGCCTTGCCGAGGAAATCGCCGCGCAGGAGCCGAACGGCGCGATCTGGGCGAACCAGTTCGACAACCTCGCGAACCGCCGTGGCCACTACGAGACGACCGGCCCCGAAATCTGGGAGGAAACCGACGGCAACGTCGACGGCTTCACTTGCTCGGTCGGGACCGGCGGCACGCTTTCCGGCGTTGGTATCGCGCTCAAGGAGCGTAACCCCAACGTCAAGATATATCTGTCCGACTGCATGGGCTCGGGCATTTACAGCTGGTACGCGCGCCGCGAATTCAAGCCGGAGGGCAACTCGATCACCGAGGGCATTGGCAACAACCGCGAGACCAAGAACCTCGAAGGGTTCACGCCGGACGGGCAGTACCAGATCACCGACGCGGAGATGCTCCCGATCCTGTTCAGCCTCGTGCAGGAGGAAGGCCTGGTTCTCGGCGGCTCGACCGGCATCAATGTGTGCGGCGCGATGCGCCTTGCGCGCGAACTCGGGCCCGGTCACACGATCGTGACGATCCTCGCCGATTCCGGCACCCGCTACCAATCCAAGCTCTTCAACCCCGACTTCCTGAAAGCCCGCGACCTCCCCACTCCACCCTGGCTCGAGTAAGCTGAAATCGGTACCTTCCCATCCCGGCGAAGGCCGGGATCCATTCCTCAAGCTGCGCGATGTATTTTGTCTATCTGCTGGCGAGCGGACCATATGGTACGCTGTACATCGGGTGGACGACCAACCTTGCACGGCGAGTCTGGGAACATAAAAACCGAGTCTGGGAACATAAAAACAAAGTGGTGTCGGGATTCACGACAAAATATGGAGTGGACCGGTTAGTATGGTTTGAGAAACATGACGACAGGGAAGCGGCCCTGCGTCGCGAAAAACAGATCAAGGGCTGGAGACGAGACTGGAAGATCAATTTGATCGAGACACAAAATCGGCATTGGATCGACCTCTATGACAATTTGCCCGATGCGTAACGGGCGTTGCACGATGGGTCCCCGCCTTCGCCGGGATGGTGGATAGGGGCGAGGCAATGACCGAGCTGTTGTTTCGTGACGACGGGTACCTGCGATCCTGCGCGGCGCGGGTGATCGCCGCCGACAGGTGCGGCATCAAGCTCGACCGCACGGTCTTTTATCCTATTGGCGGCGGCCAGCCGGGCGACGCCGGGGTGCTGCGCCTTTCCACAGGCCAGGCGATCGCGATCGCCGATACGGTGAAGGGCGACCGGCCCGACGAGGTTGTCCATATCCCGGCGCCGGGCTCTGCGCTCCCTGATCCGGGGGCGGAACTCGTCGCCGAGATCGATTGGGAGCGGCGCTACCGGCTCATGCGCATGCACACCTGCTTGCACCTGCTCTGCAGCATCGTCCCGGGGGCGGTGACCGGCGGTCAGGTTTCCGACGGCAAGGGCCGGCTCGATTTCGACGTGCCCGGATCGAGCCTCGACAAGGAGACGCTCGCGAGCCGCCTCAATGAGCTGATCGCCGAGGCGCATCCGGTCGAGCCGCGGTGGATCAGCGACGCGGAGCTCGCCGCCCAGCCTGAGCTCGTCCGAACGATGTCGGTCAAACCGCCGAGCGGGATGGGTCGGGTGCGCGTCATCGAAATCTCAGGTATCGACCTGCAGCCCTGCGGCGGCACGCATATCCGTAATACCGGCGAGATCGGCCCGATTACGGTGACGAAGATCGAGAACAAAGGGAAGCAGAACCGCCGTGTGATCCTCGCTTTCGCCGACTGAGAAGGGGAGGAGCTATGCCCTACGCCCGTCCCGAAGCCCTCGTCGACACCGAGTGGCTCGCAGCGCATCTCGACGACCCGCATGTCCGGGTTATCGACGTGTCCTTCAAACTGCCGGGGATTACCCCGACGGCGCGCGAGGATTACGATCGCGGCCACATCCCAAGTGCGGTGTTTTTCGACATCGACGATATCGCAGAGCCGGCCACTAGCCTGCCGCATTTGATCCCGTCGCCCGAGCTGTTCGTGCGCAAGATGGAGGGGCTCGGCATCGGCAACGACGACCGTGTCATCGCCTACGACAGTGCCGGCCTCTCCTCGGCCGGTCGCGCCTGGTGGATGCTGCGCCTGTTCGGACACCACAATGTCGCGATCCTCGACGGCGGTCTTCCCAAATGGAACGCAGAAGGGCGGCCGGTCGACACGGCAGCGCCACACCCACCACGGCGCCGCTTCACAGCACGGTTCGATCCGGCGCTGGTCCGCGACAAGCGGGCGTTGCTCGATAATCTGTCGACGCCGCAGGAGCAGGTCATCGATGCCCGCGCCACGGGCCGGTTCGAGGGCACTGCGGAAGAAACCAGGCCCGGATTGCGCCGCGGCCACATTCCGGGCAGCCGCAATCTGCCTTACGACAGCGTCACCGATCCGCAGACCCACCGACTACGCAGCGCCGATGAGCTCTCCGCACTCTTCCACGATGCCGGGATCGCGCTCGACCGCCCGATCGTGACGAGCTGCGGTTCTGGGGTCACCGCGTGCGCGCTCGCCTTTGCATTGCACCTGGTCGGGCATCCAGGCGCGGCCGTTTATGACGGATCGTGGTCGGAATGGGGACTGCCGGGCGACACGCCGGTCGAGATCGGTCCTCCGCCCGTGAAAACGCCGTGACCGTACTCGAAGACGTCATCACCTATCTCGAGATGCTCGAGCGGCCCGTGGGCCGGCGAGTTCCGGCGCCATTCGACAAGCTTGCCTTGATGCGCGCCGAGAAATGCACAGTCTCGTTCTACCGCTACATTTACGATTCCGTCGGCCGGCCGTGGCTGTGGTTCGAACGGCGCCTGATCGACGACGCGGCGCTGGCGGCGCAAATCGCTAAGCCTACGATCGAGATATTCGTGCTTTTTGTGCGCGGCGTACCGGCCGGTTTTTTCGAGCTGGACACAGCGGTGGCCCGCGAAACGAAGCTGTGCTATTTCGGGCTCATTCCCGACTTTATCGGCCGCCGGCTCGGCCCCTACCTCCTGCAGGCGGCGATCGACCAGGCCTGGTCACGGCCGATCCGCCGCTTCTGGCTCCATACCTCGACCTTCGATCATCCAAAGGCTCTGAGCGTCTACCAGCAGGCCGGTTTTGTCGTCTACGACCGCCGCCGCGTGTACTTCGATGACCCGCGCGACGACACGATTTTGCCAAGATCGCGTCCGCAATAGAAAGCGGGCCCACTGCGCTACTTCGGCTTGGTGCCGACCGCGCAATGCAGCGGGTGGGCCATGAAGAGCAGACCATCCCGCGCCGCCCGGTCGCGCTCCGCTTGCCAGATCGGCAATTCCTCCGTCGACAGCTGGGACACGACGTGATCCTCGCGGTTGCGCCAGATCGGGCCATCCGGGTGATCGAGTGTCACCAGAGTCGGAAAACACACGAGATCGACAAAACCGGCATCGCGCATCCGCCGATAGAGGCTGTGGTCGGCGACCCCGCCCGGCGCGACTGAGTGCGGCGGCGACTCGACCTTCCGCAAAATTGCCTCTGGCAGTGTGAGGTTCCACCACTGTGGCATGTCGAGCGCTCTGACGATAAGTCCGACCCGCCCACCGGGTCGGAGGATGCGTATTGTCTCGGCGATCGCCTGATCGCCGTCGCATTCCTCGAACACCGTGACAGAATAGGCGCAATCGAAAGTTTCCGCTTCGAAGGGCAGCGCCTCGGCATTGCCCTCCGTAAAGCGAATGGCGCCGGCTAGGCCTTCGCCTTCGGCGAGCAGCGCTGCTTCACGCAATAGGAAAGGATTTACATCCGCCGCGGTAATCGGATTGGCGGTGCCCAGCCGCGTCGCGAGCTGGCGCACCAGCGATCCCGCGCCGCAACCGATTTCGAGGATTTTCTCCCCCGGCTGCGGCGCGATCACGTCGATCAAGGTTCGGAACATCGCGCGATAGCTCGCCATCTGCGCGCGATCCTCGAGCGAAGCGACGCCGCCGAGATAGGGTCCTCCGAGGGTCACGACCGTGAAGCGTCGAGCCAGACGCGGGACCGCGGGGTCCCACTGGGACGGCGCGAGAAAAAACGGCAACAGGATCAAGGTCGGACCGGAGCCCTCGATCCGATAGGAAATGCCGGCATAGGTACCCTCGTTCCGTGCGGGGCGCGGTGCGCCGACGCGCCGGCCGGCAGTGGCCAGCCGGCTGAGGAAGGCGATCATTTGCTCGGCGATCTCGTCGGTGCGGTCCGCGACGGCGTCCGCCCAGCTGCCGGGGGCATCATATCCGGCGAGGACGCAGCGCTCGGCGGCGGGTAGGCGAGCCGCCGAGCGTGCCGTAGCCTCCGCCGCCGGCCCGCGCTCGCCGGCGATCATCAGAACCCGATCGGCGATGGCGGCGAACGGGGCCGGATCGAGCCGGCTCGGTACGCACAACACAACGCCGTCCACTCGCTCGGGGTGATCCACAGCTAAGCCCGAGATATCCCGTGGGATCGGTGTGCCGAAATACGCGGCGTCTAGGCCCAGATGGTCCATCAGCGCGACCAGCCGTTCGGTCGCAGACATATCGGTTTCCTGCACAGTATCCCCCTCCCTCTGATCCGCTGCCTTAACCGTATCGGGCTGATAGCGAGCAATCAACTCTCACACGGAGTACGACCGCGGGTTTAGGAGATTCCGATGACGCGGAGGAAGGGCTACCGTCGCCGATGCCGCCCAGGATGTATCGGCGGTCGGGCGGACGGTCGCCACTGCGCTGAGCAGACAAAGACGGCAACCGGCGCGCCGTAAGGAAACGGGCGCACGCCTCACCTTCAGTGGGCGAGGATCTGGCTCAGAAATAGTTTCGTGCGGTCGCTCCGGGGGTTGGCGAAGAACTCCTTTGGCGGCCCGCGTTCGACGATCTCACCGCGGTCCATAAAGACCATCGTGTCGGCGACGGTTCGTGCGAAGCCCATCTCGTGGGTGACGCACACCATCGTCATTCCCATTTCGGCGAGCTCGATCATCACGTCGAGCACTTCCTTGATCATTTCCGGGTCGAGCGCCGAGGTCGGCTCGTCGAAAAGCATGATCTCAGGCTTCATGCACAGCGAGCGGGCGATCGCGACGCGCTGCTGCTGGCCCCCGGAAAGCTGGCCCGGATATTTGTCCGCCTGTTCCGGAATGCGCACCCGTTCGAGGTAGAGCCGCGCCGTTTCCTCGGCCTCCTTCTTCGGCAATTTGCGCACCCAGACCGGAGCCAAGGTCAGGTTTTCCAGCACCGTCAGATGCGGAAAGAGGTTGAACTGCTGGAACACCATGCCGACCTCGCGACGGATCGCCTCGACGTTCTTCACGTCCGAGGTCAGCTCGATCCCGGCGACGAGGATTCGGCCGCGCTGATGCTCCTCAAGCCGATTGATGCACCGGATCATCGTCGACTTGCCGGAGCCCGACGGCCCGCAGACGACGACCCGTTCGCCCCTGCCGACATCGAGATTGATGTTTTTGAGAACGTGGAAGTCGCCATACCACTTGTCGACGCCGCGCAGCTCGATGATCGGCACCTCCCGATCCAAGGCCGTCATCGCCGACGCCCATTGTTGAATTCGCGCTCGAGCATCTGGCTGTAGCGCGACATGAAGAAACAGAAGCAGAAATAGAATGCCGCCGCAAAGACATAGGCTTCGACCGACGTGCCGCGCCAGTTGGCGTCATTGAGCGATGCATTGATCGTGCCGAGCAGGTCGAAGAGCCCGATGATGATGACGAGCGTGGTATCCTTGAAGGTACCGATGAAGGTGTTGACCATCGGTGGGATCACCAATGCCAATGCCTGCGGCAGGACAATAAGCCGGGTGCGCTGCCAATAACTGAGCCCCAGCGCGTCGGCGGCTTCGATCTGGCCCTTGGGAATCGCCTGCAACCCACCGCGGACGACCTCGGCGAGGTAGGCCGCGGCAAACAGGATGAGCGCCACCTGCGCGCGCAGCAATTTGTCGATGGTCATGCCGCTCGGCAAAAACAATGGCAGCATGACCGAGGCCATGAACAATACCGTGATCAGCGGCACCCCGCGGATCAGCTCGATATAGGCCACGCAGATCATGCGCACTGCCGGCAGCCGCGACCGCCGCCCGAGCGCCAACAGGATCGCCAGCGGGAAAGCGAAAGCGATCCCCACCACCGCAAAGATCAAGGTCAGCGGCAGTCCGCTCCATAATTCGTTGCCGACATAGCTCAGACCGAAAATCCCGCCCCACATCAGGATGCCGACCGCCGCTAGCCCGCCGAGCCAGATGAGGATGAGCCGCCGACCCCATAGCCTGCGGTCGCAGCTGGCCAGGATCAGCGCCAGGAAGATCAGCACGGCGCAGAACGGACGCCATTGCTCCTCGTAGGGATAGGTGCCGAAGAGGATGAAGCGAATTTTCTCGTGGATAAAGGCCCAGCACGCGCCGGCACCCTGGCAAGCACGGCTGTTCGGGGCCGACCAAACCGCGTCCACCAGGCCCCAGCGAACCACCGGCGGGATCGTGGCCGCGAGGAAGGCGATTGCGAGTACGGTCAGGATCGTATTGGGGACGCTGCTGAACAGATTGGCGCGCAGCCAGCCGATCGGGCCGGAGGTCGCCGGTGGCGGCGGTTCTATAGCGAGCGGCAGATCTTGCGTAACGTCGGTCATTGCGGAATACAATCCCGGCCTGCTTCCGCCACACCGGCGAAGGCCGGTTCCCATGCCCCTGACGGATCTCGGCCTTCGCGATGACGGGAGGGCATCCCGCGCATACTAGCGTTCCACCAGCGCGACGGAGCGGTTGTAGAGGTTCATCAACGCCGAGATGATCAGGCTGATCGTCAAATAGACCGCCATGATCATTGTGATGCCTTCGACCGCCTGTCCGGTCTGGTTGATCGTCGTGCCGGCGATCGAGACGAGATCCGGGTAGCCGATCGCCACCGCCAACGAACTGCTCTTGGTCAGGCTCAAATACTGGCTCGTCATCGGCGGGATGATCACTCGCAATGCTTGCGGCAATATGATGAGCCGCATCCGGTGGCCCGGCTTGAGGCCGAGCGCCATTGCCGCCTCGCTCTGGCCCCAACTGACAGCGAGAATGCCGGCGCGCACGATCTCGGCGATGAATGTGCCCGTGTAGATGACGAGGCCCAGCAACAGAGCGGCGAATTCTGGCGACACTGCGTGACCGCCGACAAAATTGAAGCCTTTCAGTTCGGGACGATCGAGGGCGAGCGGCGCGCCGCTGCCGAGGAAGACCGCGAGAGGCAATCCGACGACCAGCCCCAGCCCCACCCAGCCCGTTGCGAACTGTTCCCCGGTGCGCGCCTGCCGCTGTCGGGCCCAGCGAAAAATTCCAAACGTGGCGACGACCCCGACGCCAAAGGCCAGCGCCATCCAGCCATACGCCGGGTCGGGGCTCGGCACCGGAAAGGCGATGCCGCGATTGCTGACGAAGACATCGGGCATCGGCTGCCAGGCCTGGCGCGGCGCCGGGGCGCTCTCACGCAACAGCCCCCACCAGAAAAACAATTGCAGCAGCAGCGGGATGTTGCGGAAGGTCTCGACGTAAATCTGCGCCAGCTTGCTGACCAGCCAGTTGCGGGATAGTCGCACGATCCCCATCACGGTGCCGAGGATCGTCGCCAGCACAATCCCGAGACCGGCGACATAGAGCGTGTTCAGCAGGCCGACGAGAAACGCGCGAGCATAGGTGTCGGCCGGCGAATAGGCGATCAGCGACTCGCCGATGCCGAAGGCGGCTTCGCGGTCGAGAAAGCCGAACCCGCTCGCGATGTTCTGGCGACGCAGGTTAACCAGAGTGTTGTGTACGAGAAAGGCGCCGAGGGCGAGGACGGCCGCGACGAACAGCACCTGAAAGACCATCCCGCGGATCGCGGGATTGCGCCATGGGGTGGGACGCGCCGGGCGCCGGATGATGTCCGTCGCCATGTCCGTCATCCGGTCCCCAGGGGTTCGCTCGTTTCAGCGGATCGGCATCGCGTAGAGGAGCCCGCCTTTTGTCCACAAATTGTTGAGGCCGCGCTCGAATTTGAGCTCGGTGTCCTTGCCGAGAGTGCGATCGAAGATCTCGCCGTAATTGCCGACGAGTTTGATCTCGTTATAGGCCCATTTCTCGTCGAGCCCGAGCGCCTTGCCCATTCCCGGGGTCGCGCCGAGCATGCGCTTGATGTTGGGGTCCTCGCTCTTCAGCATGTCGTCCACGTTTTTCTGGGTGATACCTTTCTCCTCCGCTTCGATGAGCGCATAGACCACCCAGCGCACGATGTCGCTCCACTCCTCGTCGCCGTGGCGCACCACCGGGGCCAAGGGCTCTTTCGAAATCCGCTCCGGCAATACCACGTAATCGTCCGGGTTTGGCGCCTGGCTCAACCGGTCGGCATTGAGCGCGGAGGAATCGCTGGTGAAGACGTCGCAGCGTCCGGAGAAGAAGGCATTCAGGGCCTCGTCGCGCTTTTCGATGACGACCGGCTTGAACTCCATCTTGTTGGCACGAAAATAGTCGGCGAGGTTCAGTTCTGTCGTAGTGCCCGGCTGCACGCAAACCGTCGCACCGTTCAATTCCTTGGCGCTTTTGACGCCGAGCTTCTTCGACACCATGAAGCCCTGGCCGTCATAGAATACAACCGGCGCGAAGTTGAGCCCGAGCGCAGTGTCACGCTGCAGGGTATCAGTCGTGTTGTTCGACAGGATGTCGACCTCTCCCGACTGCAGCGCCGTGAAGCGCTGCTGAGCCGTCAGCGGTACGTATTTGACCTTGTCCGCAGTGCCGAAGATCGCCGCCGAGAGTGCCCTGCAGACATCGACATTGAAGCCGGCCCAGCGGCCCTGGCTGTCGGGTGCGCCGAAGCCGGCGATGCCGGTCGCCACGCCGCAGCTGATCTGGCCGGCCTGTTTGACCTTGTCGAGGGTCGGCCCCGCCTCCGCCCTGGTAGCGAAACCGAGCGCGACGCCTACCGCAGCGAGCGCGCCCAACCAACGCCGATTCGTCATCTCAAACTCCCCGCCCGCTAATCGCTCCGCTTTATTAGAGATCTAACATATTCGAGTCGCTGCCAGCAACGCGGCGCGACCCGCGGAGCGGCTGACGTATCCCCGTTGGCTAATCACTTTTCGGGTATCTCTCGATGCGTAGCCATCGGATTCATTGTGGTTTTTGCAGCGGCGTCTGCTCGACGAGGCGCCATAGATACCAGCTAGCCACGGTCCGATAGGGCTTCCATCGGATGCCGTAGGCTTCGAGGTCCTTGCGAGACGGCAGCTCGCCTCGGCCATAGGCGAGCGCGAACCCTTTGCGGATGCCGTAATCATCCGCGGGCAGCACATCTGCCCGGCCGAGGCGAAAGATCAGCAGCATCTCGACCGTCCAGCGGCCGATGCCGCGAACCTTGGTGAGATGTTCGATGATCGCTTGGTCGTCCATGCCCCGGATTTCGGCGAGTGTCGGGATCTCACCGCTGACGGTCTTGCCGGCGAGGTCGCGTAACGACAGCGCCTTCGAGCGCGACAGACCGGCGCCGCGCAGTTCATCCTCGGATGCGGCGAGGACCTGCTCGGGGGTCGGTTCTGCGCCTGGAAACAACGCGCAGAACCGTGCAAAAATAGTTGCCGCAGCCTTGCCGGTCAGCTGCTGATAGACGATTGCCTGCGACAGTGCGGCAAAGATGCTCGGCGCGGCGATGAGCTGCAGGCGAAACGGGCCAATCGCGTCGATGACGCGGGCCAACAGAGCATCCGTGGCGCGCAGGTGCTCGATCGCAATCGTCGGCTCGAAACCGAGCCGGTCATTCATTCGCCGGCTTCGATTGCCAGCATGCGGCGCTTCGTCGCTGTGCCGCCATGGGCTGAAAAGCCCCCGATCTTACCGCCAGCCGCCAGCACCCGGTGGCACGGCACGACGATCGGAAACGGGTTGCGTCCGAGCGCTTGGCCCACTGCACGTGCCGCGCCGGAAATGCGAAGCCGCGCTGCTACATCGCCATAGGCGAGCGTCTTTCCCGGCGGGATCGTGCGCGCCACCTCGTATACGCGGCGGTGGAACGGTGCCACGCCTTCCATGTCGAGCACGATGACGGAGAGATCGCTCGGCTCGCCGTGGAGCAGTGCGACTATGCGGTCGATGGCGTCCTGCACTTTTGCCGGCGTCGCCGTTTCCGCGGCGGCCGGAAATCGGTGCAGCATCCGCTCGCGCGTCTCCATCTCGCTAGCCTCGGGGAGCTGGACGCCGACCAGGCCCTGATCACTCCAAGCGATGCCGCACCGGCCGATCGCCGTGTCGAAAAGAGTAAACCCGTATGCCGTCATCTCCGCATCATACCACTCGGCCCCGCTTGCCACTAATCTTGCCTTTCGAGAGCGTGCTGTATTGCCGCGGTATATGCTTCGAGACGCGGCCTGAGAACGGCCCTCAGCATGAGGCAGGTCAGCGATGAGCAGGCCGTGAAGTGGCCGTCTCGAAGGATTCACTGCGCCGCTCCGAGGCTCAGCCCTTGGTCGCGGCGCGGAAGAGGTGCTCGAATTCGGCGAGCTCGGTCGGGGCCGCGTCGGTCACCGCCCAGAAGCCGAGGTCGCCCTCGTCCCAATGCCGCAAATTGTAGCCGCGGCGGCTCAGGGTTTCACCACCGTCGGCCCGCGAGGCCGGAAGCACGAAGAGGCTGATCACATGTTCGCGGCGCTTGTAGACGAGGGCAGGGACCGGCTTGCCCGCGATCAGGTCGAGCCGTCCGCCGACCAGCGGGAAGCCCTCGGCGCTTAGGTCGACGGCCGGCGGCGACAGATCGGTGCGGCCGGCAAACCATGGTTTGACCGTGTGCTGATCCGACGACGCGACGTCGGTCAGGTGAGTGCCCAACAGCGAGCGGAGATGGCTGTCGATGATCTCGGTGGTCATTGTGTCGGTCTGGCGCTCCCCCAGTAGCATAAACGTGCCGCCCGAACCGATCGCGACGGCGAGCATGATCGAGGCGGCGTAGGCGAGCCAGCCCGGCGCCCGCGACAGTGCCGCCGGCGTGTTGGCCCTCACTTCCCGGCGGAGCGCAAAGCGGATCTGGGAGCGTAGCGCCTCGGGCGCCTGGTAGACCGGAGCGGAACGGCGAATGCCGTCGCGCAGCCGCTCGAGCGCCGCCGCCTCGGGGCCGCAATCAGCACAGCTCTGCAGATGGTCGCTCAGCGGCAGCCGTTCAGTCTCGGCGAGTTCGCCGTCGAGATAGGCGTCGAGCCGGAGGCGGACCTCATCGCATTGCATCACCCACATCCCTTTCCGTCCCAGGCCCGGCGCAGCGCCGAGCGCGCCCGGTGCAGCCGCGACATCACAGTTCCGATCGGCACCCCCGTGACTTCGGCAATCTGGCGGTAGTCGAGCTCGTGCAATTCTCGCAGAACGATCGCCTCGCGTAGCGGAGCCGGAAGCTGTTCGATCAGCAGATCGAGGCGCCGGAGATCGGAGCGGCTCTGCAGCAGCGCATCGGCATCGACGGCCCGCGCCGACGGGCTGTCAACCAAGCCGTCGCGGTCGTCGTCGAGTTCGAACGGCACCAGCTCAAAGGGTCGATTGCGTTGGAGCCAATCATAGGAGGTCCGCCGCACGATCTTCAGCAGCCAGCTCTTGGCGTCCACGTCGCGAAAAGTGTCGAAATAGCGAAACGCCCGCAGACAAGCCTCCTGCACAACATCGGCGGCGTCGGCATCGTTGCGCGTCAGCCAGCGCGCAAGCGCATAGCCGGCGTCGAGATGGGGGAGCACCACCGCCTCGAACCGGCTCTGCCGACGCCGCTCCGCGATCCATGCCATGCGCGCTCTTCTACCCCGCAACCCGCAAGACCGGGGCAAACGGCGGATTATTCCCGGCCGTGGCCATTTGGTGTTGCTGGCGCGTGAAATGTGCAGTTCTTGTAGCGGATTGCGGTTAACCCGGTCAGCCCCAGCTAGCCGTCGCTACTAGCCTCACTCGTCTCCTCACGGCCCTCGTCGAGAAGCCGCTGTGCCAGCGTCAGGTGCGGCTTATCGATCATCTTGCCGTCAATGGCGATTGTCCCTGCCTCAGGATTTTCAGCAAACGCCCGGACGACCTTGCGCGCCCAGGCGAGTTCCTCCTGACTGGCCGCAAAGGCCTGATTGATCACCGGGACCTGCCCCGGGTGGATCGCCATCTTGGCGCTGAAGCCGGATCGCCGCGCCGCCACGCACTCGGCGAGAAGCCCCGCCTCGTCCTTGAAATCGGTGTAAATCGTATCGATCGGAATGACGCCGGCCGCCGCCGCACCCAGCAGGCACAGCGAACGGGCGAGCCGGTATACATCGTCGTAGACGCCGTCGGCCCGTCGGTTGTTGCCTCCGAGACACGCCGCCAGATCTTCAGCTCCCCAGGTGATAGCTTCGAGCCGCTGCGACACACCGCGATATCCGCCGAGGGCAAATATTGCGGCCGGAGTTTCGGTGGCGATGGCGATGACCCGAATGCCTCCTGGCGGGAAGGTGGAGACTGTCTCCAGCGCTGAAAGGTAGTGATCGAGGGTCTTCAGGTCCTCGGGATCACATTTCGGCAGGAGTATTCCGTCCGGCCGTCCTCCGGCTACGGCAGCGAGATCGTCGAGAGCGACACCGCTCGACAGCGGGTTAATGCGGACATAGCGGCGGAACTCGACGGAGCCGGTCGATTCGAGGAAATCGCGTGTCTGACGGCGCGCCAGCGGTCGGTTCGCCGGTACCACTGAATCCTCGAGATCGAGGATCAACGCGTCCGCGCCGGATTGTGGCGCACGGGAGAGCTTGCGCTCGCTATCGCCGGGAACAAATAGCAGGGAGCGCAATTCACCCCTCCGTCGATCGGCATTTCATCAAGCCGGCGCGCCGGCAGATCGCAACGGTTTCGCCGCGCTGGTTTATCCCCTGATGCTCGAACTCGACGATTCCGGCGTCCTTGCGCGACTGGCTGCGCCGTTTCGACCGCACGATCGTGCGGGCGTGCAATGTGTCACCGTGGAAGACCGGCTTTGGAAACCGAACATCGCTCATCCCCAGATTGGCGACCGTGGTCCCGAGCGTCGTCTCGCCGACGCTGATGCCGATGACCAAACCGAGCGTGAAAAGGCTGTTTACCAGGCGCTGGCCAAATTCGGTCTGCCGGGCGAACTCCTCGTCCAGGTGCAATGGTTGCGGGTTCATCGTCAATGTGCTGAACAATACATTGTCCATTTCGGTAACAGTCCGGCTGATCGCGTGCTCGAAGATCTGGCCTTCTTCAAACTCCTCGAAGTACAATCCGGCCATCGGCCCTCCTTCCCAACTGTGCGGTGCCTCCGCCGCAGTATCGTTCCACCGAACCTGAATCCAAGTTGCACGGGAATCCGCTCGACCGGGAACGCAGAAAAACATAGCATGTGCCGCGCCGAAAGTGCATCGACGGGGCGCGCTCCAGCCACGGCCCGGGGCGGTTCGACAGTGTAGGAACGGGTCGGGAATGGACATCAGCCAGCTGATCGCTGAGAACGGCGGCTTTTTTTATCTGATCGCTTTCCTCTGGACCTTTCTCGAAGGCGAAACCTTTGTGCTCTTCGCAGCCTTTGCCGCGGCACAGGGTCTGCTCAACCCGGCGCTGCTGCTCCTCGCCACGTGGCTCGGCAGCTTCTCGGGCGATCAGACCTATTTCTGGATCGGCCGGTATTTTGGGCTGCGGCTGCTCAATCGATTCCCGAAATGGCGCTATGGCGTCGAATCGGCGTTGTATTGGCTCGAGCGATACAACACCGGCTTTATCCTCTCTTTCCGCTTCATTTATGGTATCCGAAATTTCTCTTCCTTTGCGATGGGGCTGAGCGCGGTTTATTGGAAGCGGTTTTTGATATTGAATTTCCTAGCCGCCGGCCTGTGGGCGGGGAGCTTTGTTGCGCTGGGCTATTTCCTCGGGCACGCATTCCGCGCGGTACTCGGCCATCTGGTGCGCTCGTTCAGCCTCGTTATGCTGATCGTCTTCATCGTCTTCGCGGTCGCCGTGTGGTTGTTTCACAGGCTCCAGAGACGTCGCCAGCTCAGAGTTCCGCCGGGTGCCAAGATTGTCGTCCCGCCGCCCTGAGGCGCGCCCGATTACGGCAGAATCGCTACTGGGGTATCTATGGAAAGGCCGAGCGCGGCATCTGCACGGCCGGAATTGACAGCGATTTCGGCGAGCCCGTTCGAGTTCTCGTACCAGAACGCCTCGCCCGCCGGGACATCCGAGAATGTCCGCCGACGGGCGAAAACTCGCCCGGCAGCGCCGAGTTGCGCCTGATCGGGGAGCACCTTCGCTCGTAGGCCGGTCATCGCATTGCCAAACCGGTCGATATAAACGATTTCGGCAAGGTCGTCCGGCCATTCGGGGCGGCGACGGAGCGCGCGGGGACGGAGCTGGCCGCCTACAGGAGCGCCGCGAGCAAGCTGCCCCGCGACCGGAGCGAAGAGATCGCGACCGTGAAAGCTTGCCGATATCGCCTCCGGTCGCGTGGTGACCTCCCAACTCCGGACCCGATCGGCACGCCGCGCAACGATTTCGAACAAGCCGTTATCCGGGCCGATATAGGAGCGGCCGTCAGCCTCGACGACAACCGCCCCGCGCGCGCTGCCCACGCCGGGGTCGACGACCGCGAGAATGACGGTGCCTGCGGAGAACCATGTACCGTACGCGGCCAATAAATAGGCGGCCGGCTGGGGCTTTGCCGGAGGAAGGTCGGCAAACAAATCGATCACCGGAACCCCGGGGGCGATTCGGTGCAATACGGTCTTTACTTGGCCGGTATAGGGCCCTTCCAGGCCAAAGTCGGTGAATAGGACGATTATCGGAGCCATCTTCGCGTCTCGGACAGGCCGGGATTGTAACGATCTGCCGGCGTGATCTCCAAGCTTTGATCCTTTCGGCGTAAATGGGCGCTCATCGGGAAATCATTTGGATAAGAAGGCGCCAATCCCAACCAATCTTTGGTTGGATGTCGTGCGCTTTTTTTAACCTATAAGAACAGAGAGCTCTGTACTTAGGATTTGTCGAGTTCTAACACTATTGCTCTTGAAATTGATAAAGTCCTCCGGGTATCCTCGGGTGTCGCGACGTGCTTTGGGGGATTGCGATGAAAAAAGCTGTTTTGGCGGCCGTGTTCATGGCTGCAGCGTCGGTTGCCACCGCATCGGCCGCCGATCGGGATTGCTTTTCGCCGGCGGACATCGAAGCGGAGCAGGCACTGCTGTTTCAAACCAATCTGATGGTCATCAGCTCGGCTTGCAGGGACACTGTCTACGGCGAATTTCGGGCACGCAACACGGCCGCGATCTTGCGCTATCAGAACGCGATGATCGAGCATTTCCGCCGTACCGGGGCGCGCAACCCAAAGAGTGCCTTTGATGCCTGGCAAACCAGCCTCGCCAACGAGGCCGCGCGCAAGCAAGCCACCGTTCCGACAGGGCAATTCTGCCAGCAATCGACCGAAATGCTGAAGCTGGCCAGCGCCCTCGACACCAAAGCATTCCGCGATTACGTGGTTGCCCATGCCGTGGACGGGGTTCATCCGAGGTGTTCGAAATAACTGCCCGGTTACAAATAGAGGCGCCATGCCGATTGGGGGAGAACCGGCATGGCGCTGCGGCGCGATCCGGTGATCGCGGTACGTGGCGGTTGAGGAGACCACGCCCGAACGGATCGCACCAGAAGATTCCTCTACTAGCCAAACGCGGAAAAGCGCTACCGGTTCCGTCGATCTGCACCGGGCAGGGGTAACGCCATGGCTCCTGCCAACCCAACTGCGGAGAGCACGGCCATAAAGAAGTAGGCGCTTCCTCCATGGGCCGAAAAGAGCGCGCCAGCGACCACCATCACCAAGCCGCTGCCCAGACCCGATGATACTGCAGCATAGAGGCTTTGCGCGCTTGCTGCTGCCGAGAGCGGCACGGCCCGCGACAGGAAATGCATAGCTCCGAGGTGGCTCGCTCCAAACGTGAAGGCGTGGAGCAGTTGCAGGGCGGCGATGAGCGGCAACGACGTCAGCGCCCCCGCCAGACCCCAACGGACGATGCCGCACGCGCCCCCGAGCACCATAAGTCCAACCGGCCCTAGCGGGGCGAGGAGACGCCGGCTTTGCCAGAAGAGGAAGATCTCGGCAACCACGCCTTCCGCCCAAAGCAAGCCGATTGTCGTCTCGGAGAAATCGAGCGAGCGCCAGTAAAGGGTTCCGAAGCCGTAATAGACTTGGTGGCTAGCTTGCAACGCGGACGAGGCGATGACGAAAATCCAGAACCTGATATCACCCACAACAGCGCGGATTCCTGTAATCCGCCCAGGACGGCTTATCGGGCGGATTCGCGGAACACAAAGGCACGAGAGGAGTACGAACGTCGAGGCGCCGATCACCAGCGGGAGCACTCGCTCGCCCGAGGACGATACGAGTGCCGCACCGCTTGCGGCCGAGGCGAAGACGAAGCTCACCGAACCCCATAGACGGATGCGCCCGTAGTCGAGGCGATCGGTGCGGGCAATGGCGAGCGTAATAGTGTCGCCGAGCGGCATCAGCGCCGATTGGGCAGTCAGAGCGACGAGATTGAGCAAGACGAGCGGCCAGAAGCCGGAGGTAGACAAGAGCCCCGCATAACCGGCAACAGCGGTCGCCGCGAGCGCGACCATCAGCACACGATGCTCCGCCGTCCTGTCGGCAATGACGCCGATCGCCGGGGTCGCCAGCACTTTCGCCCAGATTCCGGCTGCCAGGAGGATACCGATCTCATTCGCGTCAAAGCCGCGCGAGGAGAGCCAAACCGGCCAGAATGGAAGCTGGATGCCGGTCACCAGAAAGGTTGCGGCGTAAAAAGCCGAAAGGCGCATCGCCGGACGCGAAACAGCTGCTCTCGACATTGTGACGGTCTCGACGGTACGCAGATCAGTGATTATGTGGCGAAGGTGCTGATCGGCGTTAATCAACTGGGCACGCTGCTGTCGGTGGTCATCATCGACGTGGTGCTCGCCGGCGACAACGCGATCGTCGTCGGAATGGCCGCGGCGGGCCTTCCGGCCGAACGGCGGCGGCGCGTTATAGTGCTGGGCATCGCCGCCGCGACGGTCTTGCGGATCCTCTTTGCCTACTTCGCCGTCCAACTGCTTGCTGTGATCGGCTTGACCTTGGCGGGCGGTGTGCTGCTGCTGTGGGTCTCCTGGAAGATGTACCGCGAGATCCGCGAGACCGACACCGACGAACAGGCAGAGTTGGGCGGCGGTGATTGCTGCGGCAACCGGCTCCGCATCCGCCGGACGACCTCGACGGAGGCGCTGACGCGGATTGTCCTGGCCGATGTTTCGATGTCACTCGACAACGTGCTGGCAGTCGCCGGAATTGCCCGGGATCACTTCTGGTTGCTGGCCTTCGGGCTTGTCCTCTCGGTGGCGCTGATGGGGGTCGCCTCGACATGCATCGCGCGTCTTCTCGATCGCCATTACTGGATTTCCTGGGTCGGGCTCGGGATCATCACCTTCGTCGCGCTGCGGATGATCTGGGAAGGCGGGACCGAGATCCTCAAACAGGCCACCGCGTTGGGTCTGTCCTGACGCCTCCCGGGCGATGCGGCCTTCACCCGCGGCTGCAGGCGCCGCCGCCGAGGACACAAAATTTGGCGCAATGCGGGTGGTTGAGCGGCACGGCGCCGCTCGCCTCGGCAAGGGTTCTGCCGCGCTCGAAGCGAGAATCATAAGGGAGCAACGTGCAGGCAAGGACGACCGGATGCGCTTCGCCCTTGCGCTTCACGACCATGCGCGAACTCGCGCACATGCCGCTCTCCGGCGATTTCCCGAG
>Ga0207693_10001193_pt1 | contig 23201 bp, 21 predicted proteins | sample LARL81metaG_FD_184347 | JGI IMG/M metagenome (GOLD analysis project Ga0207693, IMG submission 184347) | Corn, switchgrass and miscanthus rhizosphere microbial communities from Kellogg Biological Station, Michigan, USA - LAR L8-1 metaG... | ecosystem: Host-associated > Plants > Roots >... | reverse complement strand
AACTGCCAAATCCAACTTTTCACAGAAGCCAACGAACTAAACGACGCGCCGTAGCATTGTGCGTAGGCGGATCAACTATTAACCATGAACTCGCTGCCCGAGCGACCCGCCGTCAGATTGGTCCAGCGAAATGCATTGACTTAAGAATGACGGCTCACTATCCAAAGCCTAACGCAAAAACACCGGCTTTACCCGGTCCGGCGGCAATAGCTAGAGACCGTTGTCCGTCGCGGTATACACATTGAGCGTGGTCAGCTCAAAAATACGGGGATATCCCCGGAGGAAAACACAAATGAAAAAACTGATGTTGGTACTTATCGCGTCGGCCTGTTGCACGGCTTTCGCGATGAACGCGTCGGCTCAGCAGGCCGACCAGGCAACGGCCGATGCCGTCATTGCCATGACGAAGGCGCAATGGTCGGCTGAAATCAAAGATCCCACGAATGTCGCCGAACAGATGAAGGACGCGTCGGACGACTACACCGAGTTCAACGGCGATTACGCCACGCGTCTCGATGGGAAAGCGATGAGTTCACGGCTGGCGGAGGCTACAGCAAAAGCCTCAGGCAAGACGGTCGCGGCAGAAATGGCGAATCCCAAAGTCCAAGTCTACGGCGGGAACGTTGCCATCCTGACCTACAACTACGTAGGCCTAATCCAGGACAAGGACGGAAAGACGGAACCGGCGCGGGCAAAATCCACGCGCGTTTTTGTGAAAAAGGACAACAAATGGGTGTTAGTCCATGCAAACTTCGGATCGGATCCGCTACCAAAACAATAAGACTCTGAAAATCTGAGAATGGGGACGTCAGTACGCGCTTTTGCGTTTTGGCGGCTCCTATTCTTCAGAGCGTCGCGCCTCGACAACTTGACTGCTTTAAGCAGTCAAGTTGGAAAACGCCGGTGTTGATTGTTGCGGGAAGCTGAAAGTCGCGAACTGACCTTTGTCCGCGGTCTTGGAAATTGGGTCACATCTAAAGAGGCGTGTTGCCCAAATCGACGGCAACAATTCACGCGCAGATCGCCCAGCTTTGTCATTTCGAGCGAAGTCGAGGAATCTCTTATTTTAGCAATTACTAGTAGTAAGAGATGTCTCGACATGACAAAAAGCCGATTCGCGCAACACGCCCTTGAGATCTGACCGCGGTTTAGTCGACTTGCCTTGCCCCCGTTCTCACATAAAAACACGCATGCGCTCTGTGCTCGTGCTGCTCGTTTCGATTCTTACCGCCGCGATCTCGGCCGCGGCAGACCTATCAGCGAAAGATCTTGTCGCGCAGCTTTATCAAGCACACCGCTCAAAACACGATCCGCTGGACGAAACGCAGTTGCTTGGCCGCTATTTCGATGCCGAGCTATTGAAGCTTTACCTGAAAGACAAACGCGAGGCGAAGGGAGAAGTCGGTCGTCTTGACGGTGACCCGCTTTACAACGCGCAGGACATTCAAATCAAAGACTTCTCCGTTTCAGTGCCGGAAATGGTCGGGAGAGAAACGCGCGTCACGGTTCATTTCAAGAATATCGGTAAACCGGCGCGCATCATATACGTGCTCAGCCGAACGGCCGATGGGTGGAGGATCAGCGACATTCGCTACGACGATGGCTCATCGCTCAAAAAAATCCTTCAAAGCAAGCTCTGACCTCCAGCTCAAGCGAGCAGCAGCTCGGTTCGGCTGAATGAACATTCCGCCGAGCGCGATGCAACCAGGCGAGAACGATGATTTCGTGACCGACCTCGATTCCCAACAACGCCTCCGCGAGTCTCTTGAGCTCAGTCAACGGATTCATGTCATCAACTCTCGGCGCTCCATCGTCTCAAACGTCAAATGTTTAGACGGGACCCGAACTGCTGCCCTTTCCATGGCTGCGTGGCGAGTTCGAAAAGAACTGATCTCGTCTTGAAGGCAATAGCTGTGATATCGAAAGCACCACCATGATTACTGGAGCTATCGGCCCGTTCCAAGGCGCACGCGCAGCTTTGGTTTCTTTCGCAATAGGAATTGGCTGTTGCGTCCTGGCTACTGAACTCGCACTTGCTAATACTGCTCCCTGTTTCAATAAGGTTCGTCCGACCGAGCAACTGGTGCTCGCCACTTCAGCCAATGATCGGACCCTGCGCAGGCAATTACTTGCGCTTTCGCCCGCGGTCCGCCCGGATGAAGCGGAGCATGTCGTGCACTGCGCCTACACGACCGGACGAGAACTGGCCCGCGAATGGCGAGTTGTCTGGATGCCGGGCGTTCAGAATTTTCTCGTTAACATCGGCGCCCGAAAGGGTGGACTCTGTTTTCAATGGGCCGGCGAACTTTTGAGTCGATTGGATGCGCTAAGGCTGCAAACACTGGATCTTCACTGGGCAGAATCGTATGCGGGAACATCGGCCGAACACAATGTGATCGTCGTGACCGCAAGGGGACAACCTTTTGAGAAGGGCATCTTACTCGATAACTGGCGCTATGGAGGACACCTCGTCTACGGCCGGGTCACAATGGATCCCGAGTACAGATGGACGGAGGATCCGGCGGAGCTTGCCCGCAGATTGAAAGCAAATTCCACTCCTACGCCACAGTCCGGGCCTGCAACCGGCGAAACGAAAAAACGACTGATGCGGCGCTGACCAGTGCCTTGATGATCGTCTCCAATGTGCGATAACCAACCGTGAAACCTCAAACGCTGCGGGAACGCCGCCGTCGCCACAATCGGTACACCCCAAACGCGGCAACACCCAGTACCAGGAGCACTGTGGACGCCAGCGCCACGATGTTGTGGATGGGATTAGTAAGAACGTAATTTGGGTATCGCGCGTAAAAGCCGTTGAAATGTTCGAACGCTGCTGGCAACGCGGTTAAATCTGCTCTCGCCAATTCAAGTCGGTGCTCATTGGGATGGTAGTGAGATCCGAATCGGTAAGTGCGTCCTGCCTGGTTTAGTTCAATATGGCCGCCCAGGATGTGGGTGAGCGGACGCGTCTTCAGAAAGTCGATAACCCGCAGGGCGCTATCGCGGTAAGCCGCAGCATCGTCAATCAGCAATCGGGCTGGCATGAGGAAGTCTCCCGAAAAAAGAATGCCCGTTCTATCGTCGTAAAACGCCACGTGAGTCTCGTTGTGGCCGGGCGTCGGGATTACGTCCACAGTTCGGCCACCTAAATCGATGTGCGCAATTCCATCGGGCCAGTTATTGAACCCGAAGAACGCGCGGACCCCCTTGAGATCGAAAGGCACGACCTCGACCGATGGAAGGGACGCAAATTGGGGGTCGCCGGCGCGATGATCCAGATGCCTGTGCGTGTGCGCCACCAGGAGTGGAAGCTTTCTGCTGTCCTTATCCGGCAACAACTCCATGATCGTTTTCGCCAACGGCATCGCTTTCGAGTCGGCGACGGCGCCCGTGTCGATTAAGAGAGCCTTGTCGGCACCGATAAGGAGATAGATAAAATTTGCTTCGAAGTCCGCGCAGGGACTTTGGCGAAGGATGAAAGTTGTCGGCTCATAACTGTGCACCTGCAATGGAGGCTGCGGCGATGCTGCACAATCCTCGGCACCAATGTTCCATTGCGCTGGGAGTGAACCTGGCACCGTCTCTGCGAAGACGGGTAACGCTGACAACAGTATGGCTGCGAGCGTTAGTAACGTCGCGTCTGACGACTGAGAAACAAAGCGGCGCAGTTTGTCGGTGTGCATCGAGTCAATCCAGCGGTTTGGACAAAAAGATGGCTGCGCTACCATTTTCTTGCAGCGAGTAGTGCACAAAACCGGCAGCCTCGTATGCACGCAGGGCGCGATCGTTGTTGTCCATGACCTCAAGGGTCAACTTGCAGCAACCGAGTTCACGAGCTTTGGCTTCGACGGCCTCGAGTAGGCGCCGTCCGACGCCCTTTCCGCGAAATACCGGTAGCACCATGCAGTCGTGGATGTTAACGAGCGGTTTGGCAGCAAAGGTGGAGAAACCGATGAAGCACACAGCCACAGCGACCGGCTGCTCACCCTGGAAAGCCAAAAAGATCAAAGTCGTCGGGTGCCGCTGCAATCCGGGAATCAGACGCGCCCGCACATCGGGATCGAGTGGTTTGGCACTGCCCATCGCGTCCATTGAGTAAGCGTCGACCATTGTAAGAACGGCCTCGCAATCCTCGGATAAGTTTAGATCTGCTTCTACAATTCGAATAGACATTGATGCGTCACTTCCTGAATAAGATGCTAACCGCATTTACCTCTTACGCACTCGGACAAAGTTTTCCGAACCTATTAAATTGACTCATTCGCTCCAGCTCAATTGATGTGGCCCATGCCAGTGGGGCTCGCGACCTTCATGACTTGCACACTGTTAGTGGCGTGACAATGGTCGTCGTGCTTTAGAGCGCGTCAATTTGCCTCGTAAAAAAGCACGCTTTGAGTAAAGAGAAGCACTCATGAGCGATGTCACGGAACCCGAGCTGCGTTTGGAGATCGCGCATGTCTTGTTCATCGACATCGTTGCTTACTCCAAGCTGCTGATCGATGAGCAACGCGATTACTTGCACACGCTCAACGACCTTGTCCGCGCAACCGACTCATTCCGCACCGCCGATGCTGCTGGTAAACTGATCACGCTGCCGACTGGCGATGGCATGGCACTTGTCTTTGCTACAACGCCGGATGCGCCGGTGGTCTGTGCGCTGCAAATCGCCAAGGCCCTCAAGAGTCATCCGAATTTGCAGGTGCGCATGGGAATCCACAGCGGACCCGTGAGTGGCCTTGTGGACGTAAGCCAGAGATCGAACATCGCGGGCGCGGGAATCAACATTGCGCAGCGGGTGATGGACTGCGGCGATGCCGGGCACATTCTGCTCTCTAAACGTGTTGCTGACGATCTGGAGCAATATCGCCAGTGGCGCGAGAACCTGCACAACCTGGGCGAATGCGAAGTGAAACATGGGGTCCGGGTACACGTCGTCAATCTCTACACCGAGGAAGTGGGGAATTCGGCGGTGCCGGAAAAGCTCAGGAAGGTTGAACAGCAGGCCATCGCGACGGCACCAATCGCGATCGGCGATGCGAAAACGAAGCCAAGCCGCTGGGGCGTGGTGATTGCATTGGTGTTGGTGGTCGCGGCGTTCCTAGCCGCCGCGTTAATCGCGTTTCAGTTTTTCCGGACACGAAATTCGCCAGCTACTGAACCGCCGAAACAAACGGCTTCAACGACCGCGCTGGACAAATCGGTCGCGGTGTTGCCGTTCGAGAATCTTAGCTCGGATAAGGAGAACGCGTTTTTCGCGCAGGGCATTCAGGATGAAATCATCACTACCTTGTCCAGGATCGGAGGGCTACGTGTCATCTCGCGCACTTCGACCGCGCATTATAACAGCGCCCCGGAGAATCTGGCCGAGATCGCGCGCCAGTTGCGTGTCAGTCATGTTCTGGAAGGAAGCGTGCAGAAGGCTGGCGATCGCGTCCACATCAATGTGCAGTTGATCCAGGCGGAAACCGACGCGCACCTCTGGGCGCAAAGTTACGACCGGCAGTTGACCGATATCTTCAATGTGGAAGCGGAAGTGGCCAAGAGTATCGCGGACTCACTAAGGACTACGCTTTCTCCACAGGAAAAAGCGCGGGTAGAAGCGAAGCCGACGGAAAATGCGGACGCATATGTAATTTACCTGCGGGCTCGCGATTACCAGACGCGGCCCGATAACCTGCTGCAGGATTTCCGGTCAGCGATGAATCTTTTTGAACAGGCGATCGTGCTCGATCCGAAGTTCGCTCTCGCTCATGCGCGCCTCTCGGCCGTGACAAGTAATCTGTTTCATTTCTACGAACCGGTTGAAGCGCTCAAGCAAAAGGCCCACGCCGAGGCGCTCGAGTCGCTTCGGTTGCAGCCGAATCTGGGGGAGGGTCATCTCGCGCTCGGCCTTTATTACTACTACATGGAAGGTGATTACGAAGCCGCCCTGCGTGAACTTAATCTGGCAGCGAGTGCGCTTCCCAACGATGGTGACGTAGGTCTCTATACGGCCGCGATAGAGCGACGACGAGGACATTGGACCGAGGCGCTTACGGCTTACTTGCGCGCGGAAGCTATCGATCCGCGCAATTCCGTCATGCTTTACGATGCGTCACAGACATTCTTTGGTCTGCGTGATTGGCGCACCGCAGCTGAGCGAATGGACCGTGTCCTCGCGCTCTCCCCCGATTCATTCAATGTCAGGATTCAACGCGCTTATATCGAATTTTTTTGGAAGGGCAGCACTGCTCCTATTAAAGCAGCGGTGGATTCTCTGCCGCCGAATCTTGATCCTGATGGCGTCGTTACCTTCGCGCGCTGGGACGTGAGCTTGATGAACCGTGATGTGACTGCGGCAGACAAAGCACTGGCCGCCTGCCGGCTCGATACAATTGCTTCGCAAACCGGATGCCCGCTGCCGAAGAGTTACTTGCAAGCTTGTGTCGATCTCGTCCGTGGCGCGCCCGCAAAGGCGCATGCGGAGTTCGAAACGGCCCGGCCGTCTCTTGAGAAGACGGTTGCAAACAGTCCTCAAGACGGCATCCGGCGAGCGCAGCTCGCGTTAGAGTATGCGTTCCTGGGACGCAAAGAGGATGCACTGCGCGAAGGAGAGCGAGCGATGGAACTCAAGCCGATCTCGCGCGATGTGATTGAAGGAGCGGTGGTGGAAGATTTTTACACCCTGGTCTGCGTTTACACCGGAGAGAAGGACAAAGCGATAAGCAGGATCGAGCGTCTCCTGACCGTCCCATTCGCGGTAGATTATGCCGACGAAAGCATCACCCTGGCGGATCTGCGGCAACGCTGGGAATGGGATCCTTTGCGCAACGATCCGCGATTTCAAAAAATTCTTGCCGGCCCCGAGCCCGCCACTTCGTACAAATAACGGTCCGTTATTGTTTGGAAAGCTTCGCTTCCTCCAACAAGAGAGTCTTCACATCTGCGAGAATAAGGCGTGGATCGAGTGTACCGGAACTATAGATATTCCGGATCCGACCTTCGCGATCGATTAAAAAGACGCGCAAGGTGTGATAAAGCGGACCTTGTGGATCGGCTGAGTTAGAGCGTTTATCCACCGCCTGATCGTACGCGACGAGAATAGGTTCTAACTCGGCGCGCGATTTCGCGGTAACGAAGTGCCATTCGCAGCCCGACTTTGCTTCGCGAACATTTTCCGAGTAGGCGGCCAGGTGCTGCGGAGTGTCGTAATCGGGATCAAAGCTAATGCTGACAAGGCGCATCATCCTAGCGAGTGCCTTGTCCTTTGCTGTCACATCGTGAAGCTGACCCAGGACTCCGGTAGCATAGGGACATGCCTTCGGTGCGGCGCAGCGCGTGTAAATGAAACTCAACACTGTGACGCGCCCGTGAGTAAGATCGCGAAGGTTTACGACTTTACTATTCGTATCGAGTAATGCGCCATCGCCGGCACGCTTCACCACTGGTAAGGCGTAACTACCCGGTACCGGCGGATCGTAATCGTAGTCGGAATCGTGCAGAAGATCGGACGCTATCGTTAGGCGTGCGATCGCAGCGAAGACAATGAATTTAAAAATCCAAATTGCCCTGACCCCAACCCTCTCCCAAAAGGTGAGGTAGTTCCTTCTCCCTCGGGGAGATGGTGAGGATGAGGGAGAAATATCTAACGTCGTCCGCGGAGCGGTTGAGCTACCCTTTTCTGACATTGGTCGCGGCACTAGGCCCCTCCCACATTTTTAGTTGGCGGCGACCGTGCGCGGCGAACCGATTTTGCTTGAGCCAAAGAGCATGTGGTGCGCACGGCCGAGCTTGAGCGCGGTAAAATCGAGATCGAATGCCGGTTTCAGCTCTTTTCCATCCCAGGTATAACCGCGAAGAAACTGTTCGTTATCGGCGCCCTGCTTGTCCCACCTTGCCAGGAGTGAACTCGTGAAGTAGATCCGCTTCCCGTCCCAGCTCTGCGAGACCATGTTAACCTGCTTGCCGATTTGTTTCTCGTAGATCTGCTTTGGGTGTTGCGGATCTGAAACATCAAAGACGCGGCATTTACCGTCGCCGAAGCAACCGACAAACACGGTTTTATCGTCGGCACTCAGACTGATATCGACCGGCAGCACCCCACCTTTGACATCGCTGATCGGCGCAACCGCTTTCGCCTGCCATTCACCCTTATCATCGGCATAAACAAGCCAAAGCTTCGAGGTCAGCGCGGTAGCAGTGAACGCATAATTATGGTTAGGACCCCAGGCCCAGCGAATCTCAAGCGGCGCGCCTGGAACTTGAAAAATTTTCCTCGGCTGACGCGCGTGAAAGTCCCACATCACCATGGTGCCGCCGAAATGTTTCATCGCTTCCGGGTCGGCGGCTACTTTCCCGAATTCTGTCATGTAGTTTTTCAGCCCGGTGAAGGATGAGGTGAGAAGTGCGTTTTTGCGCGGTTGAACGCGGGCGTCATAGCCGTAACCGTCGGCAAACTCGGCACCCGCTGCACCGCGCGCATCGTCCTTTGTCGGCAACCAGTGGGTTGCGATGTAGTTGCCATCGTTGCCGTATTCGACTAACGCAGTGCGGCCACTGTGATCTTTCGCATTGGACAGGCAGGGAATGAGGACGCGCCCGGGTAGCGCATAAGCGCCGTGCGGCCCGACCGCGCCGCCAGTGGTCTCGGCAAAGTTGTCGATTGTCTTAACCAGGGCCGGCTTCGCTGGATCGGTGTGAACGTCGAAGATGAAAACCTTGCTCGTATCAAGACCGGCGCACCAGAGCTGGCGCCGATCGTCCCTGAACCCGGCGTGGTGCGCTTCGTTGCGTCCATCGACGGAGGCAGTGCTGATGACCTTGCCGTAGGTAGATGAGCCTGGTCTGGCATCGACGGTGACGAGTTTATCCTGGCCATCACCGAGACCTTCGACTCCAAGTGTCCACACATAGACAAACTCTTCCTGTCCGTCGATACGGGCGAGGTACGGTGACGAGCAGGTTTCGTCAGCGCGCGTAACACGCAGACTAACCGCAAGAGTAAGCGCAAGTGCGCCGGCGACGACAGAAATTCTGACGATGTGTAGCTGATAATTGATTGGCAATTTCATTTTAGCGGGTGAATTGAGCGGCGATTATTAATGTTGCGCCCCGCGAGGCAACGCCGGCGTTCGCCCTTATCCCCACTCACTCGCCCGCCGCCACTGCTCATGCGATCGCGTTGTAGGACCTTACCCTATACGACTCAAACCTTTTTTCGCCAAACCCTTTTGTGACCGTCTTGTGACGCCTCCCTTTATTCCGGCAAATCAATAAGACGATCGCTTCGACGGCATGCGTATCGATCCGCTTCACACTACGGCATCAATTCATCGGCCGGTCTGACTGGCCGCTCCGGTATTTGCCCATCCGGAAGCTGCCAGGATCGTTGGGAACGGAAGGGCATGACGAATAGTTTGCCGAGCATCAAATCGGTTTCGTCGGATAAGAAGGGACGCTATTTTTCGTGTCAATTCGTGTGTTTCGTGGACACAAATTCAAATTCCTGTGTAGCTTCTAAACTCCAATTTCCATTTTCATGCCGGTTGCTCTACAAAAAACCAGCGGATCGTCGTCTGCCGGAGGTGTCACATCGACCGCCGAAATTCGACAGCAATTCCCTGCGCTAATGCGCGTTCATAACGGTTACCCGGTCGCGTATTTCGATGGACCGGGCGGGACTCAGGTGCCGCGCACCGTGGTCGAAGCGATGAATGATTATCTTTTCCACCACAACGCCAACACGCACTGGGCTTATCCGACGAGCGAGGAAACCGACGCGATCATCGATTCCGCGCGAAGCGTGCTGGCGGATTTCCTGAACGCGACGCCTGAAGAAATCGTTTTCGGCGCCAACATGACGACGCTGACCTTTCATCTCGCCCGCGGACTTGCCCGAGAGTTCGCACTCGGGGATGAGATCGTGATCACGGAGCTGGATCATCATGCCAATATCGCCCCGTGGCGACGACTGGAGAAGGAATGCGGCGTGACCGTGCGCATGGCGAAAATGATTCCGGAAACCGGCGAACTGGATTGGGAAGATTTTTCGCGACAGATAACGCGCCGGACCAAACTGATTGCGATCGGAGCGGCATCGAATGCTCTTGGCACCATTAATGATGTGCGGCGTGCCCGGGAAATGGCGCACGCGGTTGGTGCGAAACTTTTCGTCGATGCTGTTCATTATGCTCCGCATGGTTTGATCGACGTTCGGGAATGGAATTGCGATTTTCTTGCCTGTTCCGCCTACAAATTTTACGGCCCGCACATTGGGATTCTTTACGGCCGACGCGACCTCCTCGAAGCGCTGGATTTTCCGAAGCTGATCCCCTCACCGAATTCAGCGCCAGAACGGGCCGAGACTGGGACGCAAAACCATGAAGGAATCGCGGGTGCGGCAGCGGCGGTGAATTTTATCGCTTCGCTCGCTGCGGCTCCAACGCGTCGTGAAAGTCTGGGCCTGGCGTTCCGTCAACTTCACGAACGCGGCAAGGTATTGATCGAGCAACTTTGGAACGGCTTGCAGGAAATCAGTCGCGTCCGGCTTTACGGCCCGTCGCCCGACAAAGCGCGTACGCCGACAATTGCATTCACGATTAATGAAATGTCGTCGACACAAGTGGCGAAGAGATTGGCGGAACGCGGACTTTTTCTTTCCGACGGCGACTTTTACGCGATGACAGTGATTGAACGGTTAGGTCAGGCGGGAGTGGTCCGTGCCGGTTGTGCCTGTTACACGACCGACGAGGAAGTGAAACGAGTGTTGGCCGCAGTGCGTCCATTGTTGTAGCGGCGTTCGCCGCGGCGAAGGCCGATCCTTAAAAACAGGCGCTCAGCACAGGACAGTAAGGATGATGCAGCACGCTGTCATGTTGACCTGGGTTCGCGCGCCAGCCTGAGCGTGACCACAAATTTGCCGGTCTGGCCCTCGGCCGGTTCGACCGTCCCCTGCCCGTTCCAATTGCTCCCTTGTTCGTCGGTAAACTTCCATTCGATTTCACTCGGGCCCGAAGGCGTCAGCGTTACCGGACCACGCGTCCGTGGAGTTCCGCCAACAATCTTTTTGCCGACCAATTCCAGAATTGCGCTCACGGAAGCAGGCTGGGAAAAGAGCACTTTGGCTTCCCAATGCTCGGTGTCGCCCTGCGTCGAAAGAGCCTTGGCATCGACTCCATCGAATTCTGGAAAATAAGTGTCGGCCAGTGCCGCCCGAGCGAATTTTGAATCAGGGTCCCAGCGATATTCCATCCCCAAAGCCGTCGCCTGCGCTTCACCCCTGCCCTTAATTTTTTCAATCACATGAAATGCGCCGTCGATTCCCGACGACAATCCGGCGGTGGTAATGATCTTGCCGTTGTCAACGTAACGCTGATCGCGCACCACTTTTATCTTCGGCGAAATCTTCCCCAGGCCGTCAATCGCATGACTGACTGTTGTCGCCGTCAGGCCGTCAAGGAGACCGGCCTTTGCCAAAATGAACGCGCCGGTGCACACCGACATGACATGTTTCGATGTTTGCGCGTTCTTCTGTACCCATCTCAGCAGTGCGGCGTTCTCCATCGAGTTCTTGACCGCGCCTCCGGGCACGAGAAGCACGTCAGCTGCCGGGCTGTTGGCAAAGGTGTAATCGGCAGTAATTTTTTGGCCAAAGACCGCATTGATCGGCTTCGCCTTTTCCGCCACTGTGAAAATTTCGAAACCGGCTTCGCCAAATGCTTCCCATGGTCCGGCGTAATCGATGATTTCCGCACCGTCGAATAAGAGGATGGCCACGGTGGTTTTATGCTGTTTCTTGTTAGCGCCCTTCTCGATCAAAGGCATTCTGCATTCGGGGCAGGCGCCAGGTTTGTCGAATGTCCGGTTATCAAAGGGGCATCCGCAATCGGGGCAAACATAGATCTTAGGAGTCTCTGCGAGGCTAATTGTTACAGGCGAAGCGCAGAGAGCCGTGCTGAGTATGGCAATGATTAGTATTTTCATTTTGATTTTCGTTGGTGGTTGATGCTGAAAGGAGTTCTCAAAGGCTCGGGCGATTTCGAAGTGCCATTTCGCTTCCGCCGGCGCGGAACGGTCGAGCGGCGGTGTCCGAACAACGCATTCCGCAGCAGAACCGGGACTATGATCGAGAGGGATAGCATTTTGAGTTGTGCCGTTGGCGTCGTGAGATAGCGCGCGCATCGAATCGGTCCCGGTAAGTACTTGGCCTGACCCCGAACCGGCGGAGGAACGCGCGCCGGAATGCGTCGTCGCTCTTGAATCCGACGGAAGTCGCGACGTTCTCGATCGTTTGGGTCCGCTGGGTTAGTCGGCGGCGCGCTTCATCGAGTCGCAGATTTTCGACAAACGCCGCCGGTGTTCCTCCGAATACTTGCTTGAATCGCCTCGCAAAATGGCGCGGCGACAAGCAAACGCGTTTGGCCAGCGCATCGAGCGAAAGATCGCTTCGCACATGTTCCACCATCCAGGATGCCAGATCGGAAAAGCGGTCGGCGGAGTTGATCTGGAATTCGAGCGGCTCGGAATATTGTTTCTGACCGCCGGAACGTTTCAGAAAGACGACCAGCTCGCGCGCGACCGAGAGCGCGACGCGCGGACCGTAATCTTCTTCGATCAATGCCAGCGCCAGATCGACGCTCGCAGTGATTCCACCGGAAGTATAATACGGTCCGTCTTTCAAAAAGAGCGCATCGTGATTGACGTTCAATTTCGAAAAGCGCCGCGCCAGATCATTTGCGAATCGCCAGTGCGTTGTCACTTCGCGTCCGTCGAGGAGGCCGGTGCGCGCGAGCGCGTAGATGCCCGTGCAAACCGACGCGATCCGGCGAATTCGCTTCGCGCGAGTCGCAATCCATCTGGCAATCAGTTCGCTCGATTGGCCGATGCGCGCGCCGCGCCCGCCAGGGATGATCAGGGTGTCGATAGAGGGCGCGTTACGCAAACTGGTCTGCGGTTGAAAAACAACGCCGGATTCCGCCCGGAACGGCTTGCCGGTCAAACCGATGACAATCACCTCGTAGCAAGGTCGCCGTTTCCCCATCTCATCTTCCGCTGCCGCGATGGTAAATGCGTCGGATGGTCCGATCACGTCCAGCGCCTGGACTCCGTCGTATCCGATCAGTCCGACTCGCAGCGGTTTCATTTCTGCCCCGAAATTAAACCGGAAACGCGATGGCAGAAATGACGAGTTTCCGACAAATCAGGACATCGAGATTTCTTACCCTGACGCGTTGAAATTCAAAGCCGACGCTGACGCTGCGCCGACCTCTTCAATGCGAAGCTCGCAAACTGTAGAGGCGGGCGTGTCGCCCGCAGAGCCAAGATGGCGTCTGGCAAGACGCCCTACAATTCGAGGAAGACAGCCACACCGTTGCGGCCGACACGGCCGCCTCTACAACGCGATTGCGACAAGGTGGAAGCTTGTCAGCCGAGGTCCGAGCCGGACTGGCGAGCGGCGAGACGCCTAACTTCCGAAGCGACGAACGCAAAGAGCGATGGGTAATCCGACCAACAAAGGATGGCCGATCGGGCCGGTGATGTAGGTGGCGAGGTTGTAGTTTGCATGACCGATGGCCGAAAGCGGAATAACCACGAAGTACATGAACAGAAAGACAAGTTCGCCGTAGATGAGACCGCATAGGACCGGGCGCTGGACAAGGACACGAAGTTTTCTGCTGACAACGTAGTAAACCGTCGCCGCGCCGAACGCGACGGTGAAATGGCAGAGAAGACCAACGGCGGCGGATGTCCATCCCATTTGACGCGAGTGCCGCCCAAAAATGCCGCCGGCAACCGCCTGTAAAATTCGAAAGGGAGTCGACCCCATCAGGCTGAAGCCGATGAACGCTTGAGTGAGATCGAAGATGCCGGCCAATAGCCCGCCCGAGAAGATTGCCGCAAAGGGACCTTTAGAGAGAAGTTTCATGTTTGCTTAAGAACAGACTACGGATAACCGCTAAGCACGCTAATAGACGCGAAATTTTTCCGGGACGCGTCCACAGGTAGCTAAGTGCAACAGCTCTTCGTTACCTCCCCTGCTCGCGAAAGCTTTCGGTCCTGTTAAAATTTCCAGGTTACTGGTCGAAGCCGGGACGCTTAAACGCGCGAGCTCTGGGAAAGAGTTTCTCAGTCTCGCGGCGGATGGCGGACAGCTTCGCCAATAAATCAAGAATGCCGTCGGCGTCATCCGGGCCGAGTGCAGTTCGTAACCCCGACCACGCAGCGATAGAACGATCCATCGCGATGAGCGCGATCTTAGCCGAGCCCTCCGAATCCTTGGGGAACGCTCTCAGTTCCTCATCGGTCTCCAATTCTTCGCTCGCGCGCGACCCGATCGCGCGGCTGAGCTTCACGTAGATGAAATGCTGATACCATCGAATCACGTCGACGAATTCGCTCAGCTCCGCGTATTCACCACGCGGATCGCCCACCTCGATCCGAGCCAGTGTTTCCAATTCGATTCCCTTGGCGTGGAACGCGGACTCCGCCTCTTCGAACCATTTGTCGACTGCTTCCAGGTAGGCCATGGCCGCGCGCACGACCGGACGATTCTTCGCTGCGCGGCGTCGCTCCAGTCGTTCCTGCGCCTCGACTTCCGCCTGCAAGTTCGGATCATCGAGATCGACGCCCATTTCTTTCGCGTTCTCGCTGACCATTTCAATCGTGTCGCGGAACGTGTTCTCCAGTTTTTTCCAGAATTTCTTGTTCGTTAAGTCGCGCGCCTCGGGATCGCCGTCGTCCTCTTCTTTTTCCATCGCGTAATTGAGGCAGCGATTCGATAACGGACAGCGCTCGCACCAACGATCGCAGTAATTGTAAATGCCGGGGATGAATCTAGGATCGCGCGCCAGTTGATTGAGGGCTTTGCGCTTCATGTGGGACGCCGAGGGTTATAGGTTATCGGTCTCAATCATCAACTCTCAACTTTCTGGCCCAGTTCGCGGAGAGATTAGCGACAACGCTCGGCCGACCAACTAAATAAAATATAGGGGCTGACTTCCCCGAATTTCTTTTGTCAGATGCTCTGACCCGGCGGCTGCCGAAACGCCAGCTAAATCGTCAATCTGTTGCGTGCTCCGACTTCCGATTTCAGTGCTTTCAGCGTCTCAGGTTTTCAGCGTCTTAGCGTTTCTGCGCGCCCGCTCTTAACTCTCAACTCTCGACCCTTTGAGTCCTGTGTTTTCTCTTTATTAAATGCTCGCGCTTAGGCAACCCAGTGATAGTTCAATACCAAATGAAATCCCGGCAAAGTCCGAGTCGGACTGACAGTCTGAGCCAGACGGGCAGTACTTTCTTCGCAGCTTCGATTCTTTGTTTCACCTTGGTTGCATCAATGCATGGACAACAATCGCCGACAGAACGGGTGACTGAAATTCAGGCCGCCTTACGCGAGGCCAAGCTGGACGGCTGGCTCTTCTACGATTTTCGGCACAGCGACCCACTCGCATATCGGATTTTGAAGTTGGATGAAAAGATGTTCGCGTCGCGGCGCTGGTTCTACTACATCCCGGCGTCGGGCGAGCCGGTGAAAATTGTGCAATCGATCGAGCAGTTCAAACTCGACTCGTTGCCGGGAAGGAAACTCGTCTTCCGCGGATGGCAGGAACTGCACACTCGCTTGCGCGAGGTGCTGAACAACGCGGGCAAGGAATCCAAGCGCCGCGTTGCCATGCAGTATTCGCCCATGAATGACATCCCTTACATCTCACGTGTGGATGCGGGAACGATCGAGCTCGTTCGCTCGTTCGGGGTTGAACCGGTAAGCAGCGCGGAACTGGTGCAACAATTCGAGGCCGTGTTTTCTGCTGCTCAGCATCAGATGCACGTAGAAGCTTCCGACAAAATGCATCGCATCATTCAAGATGCGTTTGCCGAGATTGCGCGCCGCATTCGCGCCGACGAACCAACGACGGAGTGGGATATCGCGCAGTTCATGCTCGGTCGCTACAAAGAGGAAGGGATGCAGCAGGAGCCGATGATCGTGGCGGTCAACGCCAACACGGCTGATCCGCATTACATGCCGACAAAAGAAAAGAATTCACCGATTATACGCGGCGATTTCGTGTTAATCGATGCGGCCACCAAACTTAACAAGCCTGACGCAGTGGCAACCGACCAGACCTGGACTGGCTACGTGGGCGAAACCGTTCCGGAAGAGTACACCCGCATTTTCAACATTGTGCGGGAAGCGCGCGATTCTGCCGTCGATTTTGTCCGCAAAAACATTCGCGCCGGTAAACCGATTCGCGGCGCTGAAGTGGACGATGTCTCGCGCGGCGTAATCACGCGCGCCGGGTTCGGCGACCAATTCACCCATCGCACCGGCCATTCCATTGGCGAAGAAACCCACGGCAATGGCGTCAACATCGACGATTTCGAAACGCGCGATTCGCGGCGCATCACTCCCAGGGTTTGTTTTTCGATCGAGCCCGGAATTTACCAGGAAGGAAAGTTTGGTGTCCGCTCCGAAATTAACGTTTACGTTTCCGACAAAGACATCGAAGTGACCGGCCAGCCAATCCAAACGGAAATAATCGCGATTCTAAAAAATCCGTAAGTTGGGGAGCGCACGGGAGGCAATCCCCTCATCGCTTTTGAGCTTTCCGGAGTTGCGGCTACCAGCCTCGCGATAGAAAACGCCGATGCCGTCAACATCCACCCTCCGATGCCTGACCATGCTCACGGAAAATCCTTTCGCTCTCATGACCGGAGTTTGCAAACCACGTGATGCCCCACCTCGGATTCAGGTCGGCTCCTGAGTCATCGGCACGCGTCATGCTCGAAAGTTGGCTTGTATGAGTGTTCTTTTCGTCCTTCTTGTTCTTCTCATTGGTTTGCTGGCCGCGGCCGCATTTCTTTCCAAGACTTCGCTTTTGTCGCGCGCACTGACCACGCCCGGATTCGACATCGGCGCGCCTGTTGTTTACCAGCGACAGGAGGTCTCGACTCATCCAGTCGCCGATGCGCTCAACGTTCGTCCATCAGAACGCGGTGAGTTCTATTATTACAGTTTGGTGAATTATCTTCGCGTAACTCAGGTGCTGGACGATGGCCGCATCATCGCTGTCACTCGCGACAATAAACGCCTGTGCTTATCGCCTAACGATTCGCAATTGCGCAAAGCGCGTTTTACCGAGCGTTTCATTTACCGCTGGCGCTTCCCGCATCTTTCAGCTTAATCGCCAAGCGTGCTGCCGCTAGACGCGCCTTCCCACTCGTGTCCAGTCTTACAGCGATCGCAAACGTAGGCGAATAACTGCCGCCGATCATCGATCTGGCTCAAGCGGAAACGCATCCTTGCGTGACAACGCGGACAACGAACCGGTAACAGGCGCGGCAGGACGTACGACAAAACGAGAAACGGCAGAACGATCACGAGCAAACCGACGAGAAAGCTTCCATGATAATGCGTGTTCACCAAGATAATCGCGCTGATAACAACCGCACTGATCACGAGAGTCATTACTACTCGCGCGACGGTTGGCGACATACCGCTAGTAAAGCACCATCCGTGCAATTTTAGCTTTTCAACTTTCCAGCGCCTGCACGAATCGCCTCCGGTCTTCGTCATCCCGGAAAATTGGCTCGCGCCGATTGCACCGAGGCATCACTGCGCCAGGCCGGCTTGGTAGTCCACCTGAACCACGGCGCAGTCGGAGGGAGTGATCAGCGGCAGAGAAGCCATCGAAACCTCTTTTCATGAACGACCGATTGCATCGTGAATTCAGGCCAAGGCACGCGCCACTGGACCATCTCTATATAATAGCGTGACTGGCAGCGAACGAAGGAAAATCGCCGCGGAAGAATTTTGGCAATGCGCGAAGCAAGCTGCGGCTAAATGATCGCGATTGCCTAACGAATAATTCCTTTTACGGCTTTGCTCTAAACCGAATCGACGTCACGTAGTTGATTCACGAGAATCCACACCGTGTTCCTCGCTCGACGCCCGAGCGATCAACTCGTCCAATCTCGAAAGCAAGAGCTTTAAGACAGGAGACTTGTTCGACTTCTTGTAACCGAGCACCAGGTCGATAGTCGGCGTTTTGCCCGCGAGAGGACGACTCGTCACAGACGGGCTGAGAAAGTTCCGTGTGTAAGCAGGTAAGAGCCCTACACCGCGCGTGGACGCTATTAGCGCCAAAGCGCTTTGTCTGAAATCGGATCGTTTAGTTCCTATTACGACGTGGTCTATCTCGTGAACCGGCTTAACGCGGATTCTCGCCCGCTTTAGGTAAGTGTCGATGACCCGACGCAGTACGGGAGCTGCGGTGCGCGACACCGTTACGAATGTCTCGCCCACTAGATGGGCCGGATTGACTGCTTTGAGCGCCGCGAGACGGTGGTCGCTGGGTAAAAACATCAACAAAGGTTCCTTAACGAGAAGGCGGAACGCCAGCTCCGGGAACCCTCGCTCCCGTCGAAGGAACGCTGCATCAACGGTTCCCTTCAAAAGGGCATTTGCGAGCGATGGCGAGTATTGGCTCGATATAGTTACGTCAATGTTCGGCAATTCTTCGCCCAGTATTCGGAAGGCTTCTGGCATCCACGTCAGTTCGTGGTTCGTGAGGAAGCCCATAACAAAGCGCGGCTTCGCTGGATGGGCGATCCCGCGTGCAGCGTCAGTTGCCGCTTCCACCTGCGACAGAACCAACCGCGCGTGATCCAGGAACGTTCGGCCTGCCGTGGTCAATTCAATGCCGCGAGCTCCGCGCGTTAGCAGTTGCGTGCCGACCTCATCTTCGAGATACCGGATTTGCCGGCTCAATGAAGGCTGTGACGTGTGTAGCTTTCGCGCTGCAGCCACCGTGAGACTTCCCGCGTCGGCTACGGCAACAAAATAGCGAAGATGTCGCAGTTCCATATTTCCAGCCATGCTTCTGAAGCATGAGGGCCAAACTTACAAAGTCTTTTTCAAAACCCAGCAGCCGGCGTTAAATTCTTGATAAGAAAGAAAACGCAAATGAACACGATCAAAACAGAGAATGGAATGCAGTTATGTCAGGAAAATTGCGGCCAACGGCATCGCGCCGTTTTTAACGATCGGCCTTTGCGCCGGATTACCAACGCCGCGCTGTTCAGTATCGTGGCGGTCGCCGCGATCACGCTTTCGATCGTTGCGGAGCCTGCTCAGGCACAGGTCGGTCAGGCGATAAAGAACGTCGTCCTGGTGCACGGCGCCTTTGCCGACGGTTCCGGTTGGGAAGCCGTCGCCAACATCCTCAAGAAGGACGGATACACAGTTTCGGTGGTGCAGCACCCGGAAACGTCGTTCGCCGAAGACATCAAGTTCACGAAGGCTGTCATCGATCGACAGTCCGGCCCGGTAGTTTTGGTAGGCCACAGCTACGGCGGCCACGTCATCACTGAAGCCGGCAACGATCCGAAGGTAGCGGCACTTGTTTATATTGCCGCGTTCGCGCCCGACGCCGGGGAGAGCCCGGCTAAGATCGAGCAGGACGTGCCGCCAGCGACGAAAGGGATAAAGCCGACCGGCGATGGCTACTTCTACATCGATCCGGCAGTCTTCCATGCCGACTTCTGCGCGGACGTTCCGGAGGCTAAGGCGACGTTCATGGCCGAGTCGCAGGTTTTGTTCTCCGCGGACTCGTTTACCTCACCGATTAAGACTCCGGCTTGGAAGTCGAAACCGAGTTGGTACATGGTGGCCACCGCCGATCGCTCGATCAATCCGGAGCAGGAGCGCATGATGGCGAAGCGCATGAACGCCAAGACCATCGAAGTGAATTCCAGCCATGTGGCCTACATTTCCCATCCGAAGGAAACAGCCAAGCTTATCGAACAGGCTGCCACCTCCGCGCCCGTTAAACAATAGGGTGCGAGCGCGATCAAACATTGCTTCAAGCAATCACATAGCCGCCATCGGCGAGCAGGCCGTGGCCCGAAACAAAAGTTGAATCGTCTGAGGCGAGAAAAGCCACAACCTTGGCCATTTCTTCCGGAGTGCCCATTCTGCCGGGGACGGAGGCGGCACCGAAGTCTTGCTTCGCCTTTTCAGATGGCCAGATACGGTCTTGGAAGGGCGTGTCGATAAGACCGGGACAAATAGCGTTGACCCGGACTCCCTGCTTAAACCACTCAATCGAGGCAGTCTTGGTGAGGCCGAGAACAGCGTGCTTGCTCGCAATATAAAGGGCAGCATTGGCGAATCCAATCACTCCGCCCATGGAGGCGTTATTGATGATGGTTCCCGAACCTTGGGCCAGCATGGCTTTGGCTTCATGTTTCATGGACCAGAAAACGCCGCGTACATTTGCGTTGAAAATCGTATCGTAGACCTGACTCGATTGTTCAACGAACGGCGTGAACTCGCCTTCGGTGCCCGCGTTGTTAAATGCAATGTCAAGGCGACCATAGGCCTTGAGAGTTGCTGACACGAGGTCGATCACATCTTTTTCGACGTTCACGTCGGCAACACTCGCGGTAGCTTCCAAACCCTCGCTTTCGATTTGGGCTACGAGGCTATCAATCTCCGGGCGACGGCGCGCGCTGGCGACGACTTTTGCACCGCGCCGGGCAAATTCCAAAGCAGCGGCGCGTCCGATTCCAGAGCTGGAACCTGTCACTAGCGCGACTTTGTTGTCCAAGGTTTTAAGTGTTTTCGATGTGGTTTTCATTTTTTCCTTCTCGGGGTCACGCGACTTTGCTGTGAATGACCGCTTTCGTCTCTAGGAATTCTTCGAATCCGATTTCGCCCTTTCATCGTTGTCTTTCTCTAGGACGAGTTTGCTGATGCGCTGACTTCTTTACTGATCCCAAACGATCCCTCGATAAGGTCAGCGGCAGCTGAGAGTCCATTGGCCTCCGTGATCTCCTTCTGCAATTTACTTGCGTTGTCTCGATAGGTCGGGTTGGTCAACACCTCCTCCAAACGAAGTGCAAGGTGATCAGCGGTGAGTTTGTCTAATGAGGTAACTACGCCGGTCTTATGATGCGCGATCCTCGCGGCGACACCTGGTTGATCATAGGTTACAGGAATCGCTAACTGCGGAACGCCCTGAGCCAAAGATTCGAGCGCGGTGTTCAACCCGGCGTGGGTGATGCAAACTGTGGTTTGTTTCAGTAATTCCAATTGCGGCACTCGCTTTGCAATGATGGCATTTTTTGGAACCGGTCCGATCTGCTTCGGATCGAGTTGATCGCCGATAGAAAGCACAAGTTGTAAGTTCTTATTCTTCGCTACCGCAGCTACGATGGTGCGGAAGACATCCACCTGACCGTTCAAGATCGTCCCCATTGAAGCGTAGATAAGTGGCTCACCAGTTAATCGCTCCCAAGGGAAATCCACCTTCTCGCGGCCTTTGCTATCGAAGAAGGGACCGGTGTGGTGGAACTGCGAGAGCCAATGTGAACTTTCAAAGTCGAAGGCTCGAGGAACTTGAGTAATCAATGCAAGCGGCGAAACAGTGGAGTCCAGATCGTTCCAGTCGATTCTTAGTCCGATATTCTCAGCATGTGCCTTGACGCCCCCATTGACGCTTTCCAGCAAGTCAATCGCTTTTACGACACCTTCTCGATTTCTGGCCAAAGCTGCAGGAGTTGTCTCATGGGGCCAGTCAAACAGGCAAAGTGGAGTGTAGCCAGAGTGGTCATGGTGCACTCCGGTTGATACGTGGACATACGGCATGCCCAACCGCATCGCACCCAGTTCTGCGTAGAACTGGACTGCATCGATTATCAGCGCGTCGACCCCGTTTTCTTGCACCACTGCGGGCAATGATTTGAGTATTGCCTCTGATTGAGCCAGGATCACGCGAAGAGAAAATTGCAGCGCATCCAGCCCCTGCTTTTTGCTGATCTCTGGTAGCTTTTCGTTGATGTGATCTTTCTCGGGACCACAAACAAACGGTAGCCCGCCGGCGCCTGACGAATACAGGAAGACAACCTCATGATTGCGCGCCTGAAGTTGGCGCGCCAGAGCAGTCATCGGGTTGAGGTGGCCCGGTAGACCAACACAAATAAAACCCAGTTTCATAAACGTCCTTTTTGTTCGTTACTTTCTGTTTTCTGAACCAACCCACGTTCGGCTTCCGCGGGAATTTCGGGTAATGCTGATTGGTGATTGCCGTGATGCGTTTTTTGCATCACGTTTTTAAGCCGTGCTTGACCAACTCCGCTTATTTATGACCGTGGTCGAGGAAGGCAGCCTCCGCCGGGCTGCCGAACGCGCCCACATTTCGCAATCTGCCGTGACCCGACAGATGCAAATGCTCGAACACGATCTCGGCGGACGAATACTGGAACGGACGTCGAGCGGTGTGCGTCCGACAACTGGCGGTCATACACTGGCCCGCAAGGCGAAGCTGCTTTTGGCCAACTACGAATCGACCATAGGCGATGTGCGACGCCTGGTCCGCGGACAGGGAGAACGATTGCGAATCGGTTATCTCGCTTCAGCTGGACAGCAATATTTCAGTGAGCCAATCAGAGCCCTGCGCCGTTTGCACCCGAAAGTGAAGATGAAATTGCTCGACTTGACGCCGGGCGAAATCATTCGCGCGCTGCGCCGAGCCGAAATCGATCTGGCATTGAGTTATCTCGGGATGGACTTGTTGTCTCGCGACTTCTATACGCGCAAGATTGATGACGTGGGCAGCGTGGCCGTGCTTCCAATCGATCACCGATTTGCCTCTCAAAAACAGATTCTCATTTCGCAACTGAAAGAGGAGCGCTTCTTACAAGTGGCGGAAAGTTGCGCTCCCGGCTATAACCAACGAGTCAGTCAGTTCTGCCGTCGCTTCGGCAAGTTTCGTCCGCGGTTTGCACCCGTTAAAGCCTTCGAAAGCATGGCGGAAAGCCTGGCCATACTTGGCAACGAAGACGCCGTCTTGTTAAAACCGAGTTTCGTTAGGTACCTGGAGGCACCGAATATCGTTATCGTTCCGATTGCTGACAAAGGCGCGACCTGGGAGGTTTTCGTCGCGTGGCAACGAGGCAAGACTGCCACAGCGGTGCGTGCGTTGATCGACGCGCTTGATCTCAAGATTGCCTAGTCTTATTAAGACCGGGGCAACAGGGACTCATAGGCTTTATTCCTACTTAGGTGCGGAGAAGCAGGCCGCGGAGTCGGCAAAAGCAGTGTCCTACGGAGCCTCTGCGGTTCGTTCTTGTCCCGGAAAAACGCGCACCTGCCGACGTTTGGTCAGAAACGTCAGTACCCATTGCAGCATGACGAAGAATCGGTTCGCGAACCCGATCAGGAAATA
>Ga0207693_10001192_pt1 | contig 23230 bp, 21 predicted proteins | sample LARL81metaG_FD_184347 | JGI IMG/M metagenome (GOLD analysis project Ga0207693, IMG submission 184347) | Corn, switchgrass and miscanthus rhizosphere microbial communities from Kellogg Biological Station, Michigan, USA - LAR L8-1 metaG... | ecosystem: Host-associated > Plants > Roots >... | reverse complement strand
CTGATCACACGCACACCGTGATCGCGCAGATTTTTGATGGTCGATTCCGGCAACTTGTTTTCTGTCGCGCTATCCAGCACGCTGACATTGGCGTCATGCGAACGCAGCAGCAGAGCCGCGGCGGTGCCGCTGAGACCAGCACCGAGAACGGCGATATTCTTATTCTGATAACGCGAGTTCATCTCACCTTCAGCGTCGCTAATCCGAGCAGCGCAAAAACCGCCGACAAAATCCAAAACCGCACGATGACGGTGTTCTCCTTCCAGCCGACCAACTCGAAATGATGATGCAGCGGCGACATTGCGAAAATGCGACGGCCGGTGAGTTGAAAACTCAGCACCTGCATAATGACCGAGATGGCTTCGATTACGAAAACGCCACCGACAACGGCGAGCAGAAACTCCTGCTTACAACAAATCGCGACCACTCCGATCATCCCGCCGATGGAGAGCGAGCCGGTATCGCCCATGAAGACTTTGGCCGGATGACAATTGAACCAAAGGAAGCCGAGTCCGGCGCCGACGAGCGCAGCGCAAACCACGGTGAGCTCACCGGTGAATGGATAGAACGGCACCTGTAAGTACTCTGCGATCCTAAAATTTCCGGCGGCGTAGGATAAGAAAGCGTAGGCCAGCGCGACCGTTACGGTGCAACCGATGGCGAGACCATCGAGGCCATCAGTCAAGTTAACGGCGTTCGACGAACCAACGATCACCACGGCAAAAAAGATCAACGTGAACCAGCCCATGTTGGTGATCACGGGAACTTTGAAGAACGGCAGATAAAGAGAGCGGGCCTGGACTTGCAGCAACGGGCTAGTCAGAAAAACGACGGTGACGACAGCTGCGAGCAGCAGTTGCGCGGCGAGTTTCACCCGGCCGGGGATACCATCCGATTTTTTCTTCGTGACCTTGAGGTAGTCATCGAGAAATCCGAGGACGCCGAGGTAAACCATGCTGAAAAGAACGAGCCAGACGAACCGATTATCGGGGCGGGCCCAGAGGACGCTGGCGATGAAGACGGACCCGATGACGAGCACGCCACCCATGGTGGGAGTACCCTGTTTGCCGCCGTGCAGTTCAGCCAGACGGCGGACTTCCTCGACGCTGCGGATGGGCTGGCCGATTTTGAGCGAGATCAGTTTGCGAATGATGAAATTCCCAAAAACCAGGCAGAGCGCGAACCCCGTCACGGCCCCTGCAACGGCGCGAAAGGTGACATAGAAAAAAACGTTCAGGCCGCCGACCTGATCGCTCAAGCGATGAAGATAAAACATCATCGAATGTTCCCTCCTACCGGTTGGAGTTTGGCGAATTCATCCAGCACCAACTCGGTGCGGGATGAGCGACTGCCCTTGATCAGCACCAAATCACCGGGTCCGACAATTTCGCTCAAGATTTCAGCCGCGGCGGCCGCGTCCTTCGCGACGGCGGTATTTCCCAGTCCCGCCCTTTCCGCCGCGCTCGCGATCGTCTCCTCGGCGATCGCAATCAGGCAATCGATTCCCAGTATAGCAGCCGTCTCTCCTACTTCGCGATGACCGCGTTCCGATTCCGCGCCAAGCTCCAGCATTCGTCCAAGCACGGCGATGCGTTTTCCGTCGGCATCCAATTCCATGAGTGTGCGGAGGGCGGCTTTCATCGAATCGGGATTGGCGTTGTAGCTGTCGTCGATGAACTGGACACCGTGGATTTCGCGGATCTGCAAGCGCGCCTTCGCCAGCGGGGCCGAAACCAAACCGGCGGCGCATTCCTCCAGTGAAACACCGAACGCGCGTCCAGCGGCGACCGCGAGGATGGCATTTTGCACCATGTGCAATCCGGGGACCGGCAACTGCGCGCGACAGCGATGGGCACCTTCGACAACGGTGAATTCGCAACCGCCGGCCGTTTGCTGCACTTCAATCGCGCGAATGGCACCTCCTTCGATTCCGGCGAAAATCACGCGCGCACGTGCCCGATTCGCGATCGAACCGCTAAAGTCATCATCGGCATTCAGAACAACGAAACCGCCCGGGTCGATCGCTTCCGCCAGCGCGCCTTTTTCCTGCGCGATGGCTTCACGCGATCCCATGAATTCGATGTGCGCGATCCCGATGTTGGTAATGATGCCGGCATCGGGCGAGGCAACGCGGGCCAGGGCGGCGATCTCCCCCGGATGATTCATGCCCAGTTCCCAAACCGCGAACTGATGATCACGATTTGCCTCCAGAATCGTGCGCGGCAGTCCGACATGATTGTTAAAATTGCCCTCGGTTTTCGTGACACGGAAAGCGCGCCCCAGGATCGATGCCGCGAAATCCTTGGTCGAAGTCTTGCCGTTACTTCCAGTGATGCCGAGCACCTTTAGCGGGAGCGTTTTTCGATAATTGGCGGCGAGATTTTGATATGCGACCAGCGTGTCGGCAGCGCGCAAAATCGCGAATGTCTGCGGCAATCCTGGCGGCGGATCGCGTGAAACAAGCGCGCCAGCGGCTCCAGCTTTGGCCACTTGTTCGAGAAAATTGTGGGCATCAAAATGCTCTCCGCACAGAGCGACGAAAAGATCTCCGGGCTTAATCGTGCGCGAATCTGTGCTGACATGGGAGATGGCGAGGTCCGAATTACCCAACTCCAGCCGGGTAGCGGATAGACTGGCGATCTCCGATAGCGACAACGAATTCATAAGGCTTGTCGCGAATTATTCTGGAGAGCGCACGATTCGCGCGCTCCGTTGTTCGAAAACCGAAATCGCATATTCAAAATTTCACCGGTAAATCATCCAGCGCACGACGCGCGACCTGAATGTCGTCGAAGGGGATGGTGTGATCGGCGAACTCCTGATATTTTTCGTGCCCTTTGCCGGCAATCAGGACTAGATCGCGCGCCTGCGCCATCGCCGCGGCATGTCGAATCGCTTCCGTGCGGTCCGCAATTTTCTCGTAATGGGTCGAGCGAAATCCTTTCTCGACCTCGTTAATGATCGCGTCCGGATTTTCCTTGCGTGGATTGTCGGAAGTGATGATGGCGTGGTCGGCCAGTTCATCGGCTACGCGTGCCATTAGTGGCCGCTTTTTCCGGTCACGATCGCCACCGCACCCGAAGACCACGATAAGTTTCCGAGGCCTCAATTCCCGCAGCGTTTTCAGGACATTGCGCAACGCATCATCGGTGTGGGCGTAATCAACAAAGATTTGGAATTGGCGTTTTGCCGGCACGAGCTCGAGTCGCCCCGGCACTTGCGGTGCACGGGCGAGCGAAAGAATGCCATCGCGCAGATTCACGCCCAGCGCCGTCGCTGCAGCCAACGCGGCCATTGAATTGGCGACGTTGAAGCGGCCGATCAACGGAACCCGCACCAGATAACTCCGGCCGCGCGCGTCAAGCTGGTAGGAAGTGCCGGCGAATTCGGTGCGGTAATTGGAGGCGCGAAAATCGGCGTGCAACCCCAACCCGTAAGTGATGACCGGACTTTTCCCCGCGATTCGATCGAGCAATTTTTCCCCGTAGCGATCGTCAATATTGATGACCGCGCTGGCCCGCTTCTTTTTCGATTGCGACGGGAGTTGGAGAAAGAGTTTTGCCTTGGCCTCGAAGTAATTCTCCATCGTCCCGTGAAAATCGAGATGGTCCTGGGTGAGATTGGTGAACACCGCGACATCCCATTCGATTCCACGGGTCCGTTCCTGTGCGAGCGCGTGGGAAGAAACTTCCATCGCGGCCGCACGCCCACCGGCGTTAACGATTTGCGCTAACAACTCCTGGATATCGAGCGCTTCCGGCGTGGTTCGGATCGCAGGCAGAATGCGATCGCCAATCTCATATTGCACAGTGCCCAGCAATCCGCAGCGCACCCCAGCCTTTTCGCAAATGTGTTTGATGAGAAACGTCGTCGTGGTTTTTCCGTTCGTGCCCGTAACCGCCGCCATTTTCAATTTGTGGGCCGGCATCCCGTAAAACACTGCGGAAAGATCGGCCAGCGCCCCGCGGCTGTCGTCGACCACGAGGCAGGTTGCCCGCGGCGATACAATTTCCCGTTCGGCGACGATCACGCTCGCTCCCTGCTCGATCGCTTGGTCGACGAATTGATGGCCATCGCTTTTCTCACCGGGGATGGCAACGAAAAGAGTGTTGCTTTGCACTCGCCGCGAGTCATACGCGATGCTTTCCACTTCGCGATCAAGTGTGCCGATGACCCGATGTGGCGCGAGCGCACGGCCGAGAACTTTGAGCTGCATGTAAAATTAAAATGACTGCTCAATGCCCCGATGCGCTGGTTGAAGCGACGCGGCCCGGCGCAGTCGGCTTGATCAAGTCTGGTTGCGGGGCGAGGTCCAGGTAACGCGCGGCTTTGTCGGCAATGCGGGAAAAGATCGGCCCGGCGACGAGCCCGCCATAATTCAATTCCGGTTTGGAAGTCTTGGCGTCATCGAGCAAGACCAGCCCGACAAACTCCGGATGATCGGCCGGCAAAAATCCGATGAACGAGACAACATACTTTCCTTTTTCGTAACCGCCGTGCGGATCGACTTTTTGCGCCGTCCCGGTTTTCCCGGCAATGACAAAACCAGGAACGGCAGCAGCGGCAGCGGTCCCGCGATCGCTCACCACTCCGCGCAGTGCGTTGCCGATTTGCCTCGCCGTCTCCGGAAGAATCACCTGCCGCACGACCGAAGGCGAAAATTCGCTGACCGTCTTCCCCTCCGCCGTCGTGATCGATTTGACCACCCGCGGCGTAATTAATTTTCCGCCGTTGGCAATCGTCGCCATCGCTAATGTCATCTGCAACGGTGTCACCGCCACCTCGTGTCCCATCGGTATCCGCGTAATGGAAATCTTACTCCAATTTTGCGGAGGTCGAATCGTTCCGGTGATTTCACCGGGCAATTCGACCCCTGTGCGTTCCCCAAAACCAAAGCGACGGATGTATTCATAAAATTTCTGGTCGCCCAGGCTGAGGGCCAGCTTGGCTGCGCCGATGTTGCTCGATTTCACAAGAATATCCTGCACGCTCAACTCCCCGTAAGGGCGATGATCGTGCAGGGTGCGTCCGCCATAATTCCACGCGCCGTTCTCACAAAAAATTGTCGTGTCCGGCCGTACCTTCTTTTCATTTAACGCTGCCGCCGCCGTCACGATTTTGAAGGTCGAACCCGGCTCCATCATGTCGATGACGGCGCGATTTTTCATTTGCTCGGGCTTGGCCGTATTGCGTTGATTGAGATCAAAGTCTGGCCGGTTCGCCATTGCCAGAATTTCACCCGTTTGCGGCCGCATCAGGACGATGGTCGCCTTTTGCGGCGAATACTCGCGCACCGCCGCGTCGATCTCGTTCTCGACGATGTTCTGCAAATTCAGATCGATGCTCAGATGCACCTGATAACCGTCCCGCGCCGCTCGTTCCTGCCCGCGATAGAGCACGATCTCCTGGCCAGCTCGATCGTGTTCGATGTAACGATAACCATCCTGCCCGCGCAGATATTCATCCATCGACGCTTCCACTCCCTGAATTCCCTTGTGATCGAAATCGGTAAACCCGATGACGTGACAAAGCATCGACCCGTTTGGATAAAGTCGCGCGGCGTCGTGTTCGAAATAAATCCCGCGCAGATTTTGTTCGCGAAGTTTGGCCCGAAGCGCGTCGGCTGCTGAAGTCGGCACATCTCGTTTCAAGACGATGTAATGACGATCGCTCCCGAGTTTTTCGGAGAGTTCGTCCCGATCGAGTTTTAACTCCTGACTCAGCAGCGCGACGGCTTCGGCCACTTTCTCCTTGGTTAAATGCGAGGTATCAGCGACGACGATTTCGACCGGGATGTTGTGGGCGAGAATTTCGCCATTGGCATCGGTGATGACACCGCGCTCGGCGTAGATCGGTTGTTTGTAAACGTGTTTCTCGGCCGCCAGCCCGGCGTACTCGTCGTGCTTAACGAGTTGTAGATAAACGAGGCGAAACGAGAACCCGCTAAAAAGAAGGACAAAACAAATGCAAACAAGTGCACACCGAGTCCGACCGTTCCATCTCATCTGCCAACCTGGTCGTTTGCCACCGGACGAATGGCATTTTCTTCGGGCGCGGGGCGGACCGGAGCGAGCCGAACGATGTTTTGTTCCGTAATCGGAATCATCTTGAGGTAGCCTTCCTTCAGCCGGCGTTGCAGAGCGCTGCGTGATGTCAGCGCTGCGATCTGCACATTGGCGACGTCGTTTTGCTTGCGCAGACCCGCCAGTGCCGTCTCCAGCGCTTTCTGGCGATCCCCCAGCCAATGCAATTGCAACGTGAGGTAGACGTAGCTGAGTCCCGCTACCGCCAGCAACGCCGTCATCACCATCCAACGCGCCAAAGAAGCTGCGTCCAAACGATTGAGTTGCGTGGACCGCCTCATCTCAGTTTTTCGGCAACGCGCAGCTTTGCGCTCCGTGCCCGCGGATTGAATCGTTGCTCGTTTTCGCCCGGTTCAATGGGCTTCGGCGTAATAACGAGGAGATCGCGCGCTACGTTCTCGCGCGGCTCCGGCCATTCCGGCCGATCCACATATTCCCGACTGCGATCGCGAAAGAAATTCTTCACCATCCGGTCTTCGAGCGAATGAAATGAAATCACGGCAATGCGCGCGCCCGGTTCGAGACGACTGGTGATCACACGCAAGCCCTCTTCGAGCGCTCCCAGCTCGTCGTTAACTTCCATCCGCAACGCCTGGAAAACCTGTGTCGCCGGGTGGCGACGTCCGTGGCGGCCGACGATTTTCTCGATCGCGCGTGCCAACGGCAGGGTCTCCCGAAACTGCGAAACCTTGCGTTGCTTCACAATGGCGCTGGCAATGCGACGTGCCGCCGGTTCTTCGCCCAGATCGCGAAATAGCCGCGTCAATTCTCCCTGGCTATAACTGTCGATGATCGCGCCGGCCGTTTTTTCTGTAGTCGGGTCCATCCGCATGTCGAGCGGGCCGTTTCGTGTCAGGCTAAACCCGCGCTCGGCGTTTTCGAGCTGGCGGGAGGAAACACCGAGATCGAGAATCGCCCCGCCGATCTGCTCGAGTCCCACCGCATCGAGCACCCTATCGGCGTGGCGAAAGTTTGCTTTCCGTAAAGTCACGCGATCGCCGAATTCTTTTAAGCGCTTCGTCGCTTCCGCGATCGCATCGGGGTCCTGATCGAGCGCTAGCACGTCGGCGCCGGTTTTCAGAATTGCTTCGCTGTGTCCGCCACCACCGCAGGTCGCGTCGAGGACGAGGGCGCCTGCACGCGGCGCCAGCAACCCGACCGCTTCGTGCACCAGAACGGGCCGGTGATAAATGAATTCTTCCCGCTCCTGCGCTTCCTCTTCCAGCATGAACGGGCCGGGCGCGAACCAAACTGGTCGTTCGAAGAGCAATGCGTTCATCCTGGTCACAAACCAATGACGTTGGCGACGTGCTGGTAGGTTGGGGTCTCTTCTTCGTGCGCGCGCTTCCACCGCGTCACATTCCAAATTTCAAAACGACCTCTTCCGCCGACGAGAGCGACTTCGCCTTTCAATCCAATTTTGCGGCAAAGGTCTTCCGGCAAAACGAGGCGACCCTGTTTGTCGGCCACACCGTGCTGGGCGCGGGAATGCAACTGTCGCAAAAAAACTCGACGCTCGCGTGCGGCGACGGTGTTATTGTTTTCGGCGACGGCGCTCATGCGGGCGAACTCGTCCGGGGCCATGACGAGGAGGAACTGATCTTGGGAATCAGGAAGAAGAATGAATTCCTCAGCTCCCTTGCGGCGCCAGCGGGAAGGGATGGTGATGCGATTTTTTTCGTCGATGGCGTGAAGGAATTGACCGGCGTAAAAGGCTTGAGCTGAGGCAATCGAATCCATATGCCGGCGGGATTATCGTCCACTTTAATCCACTTCGTCCCACTTTTAACCACCACATCCCCTTGTGGTCAATACTTTTTTGTTCGATCTTTTCTTCTTTCGAACAAATCGCGTTTGGAGAAAAGGTTTGGGCGCCGACCGGCCGTCGCGCGGCCATGGCGTGGCAGGCGAAGCGGCGCTCTCCAACATTCGTAATGATTATCCACGCCATGTTGCAGCTGAATGACACGCTTCGTCGTGTCTCAAACGTCCGTGGCGTGCACACAAACGACTTCCAATCGGCGCTAGCCTTCTTTCGGTTTCCCTTTAATTTCCCCCGCCGCTCCGCTTTGAACCATGTGTCGCATCGCCTCCGCCCTCTTCTTTGCTCTCGCCGCCGCACCGCTCTGTGCCCTCGCCCAGCAGGACAGCGGCGATGTTCGCGTCAGCATTGTCCTTAACGCTGATGGCTCGCGCACTGTCTACGAGACCAATGCGGCCAGTCACAAAACTGTCGCCACTACTACGGGCAAGGATGGAAAGGTGCGCGAAAAAATTCGCTGGGATCTGGATGAGAGCGGACGGTTTTTTCGTGGTGAAGTTTTTGGGCCAAAGGAACAATTTCGATTTATCTTGGAAAACAAATACGACGCCAATAATCACCTCATCGAGGAAACGCATCTGGCCAAAGACCAGAGCGTAATGGGTAAGATTGTTTTTCGCTACGACGCCGCCGGACATCAGATCGGTTATTCCGCTTATGATGGGGCGGGAAAACTTCTTGGCCAAACCGTCGCGCCCACGGCATCGCCGGCAAAACACAAGTAAGCGGGTTGCCTCATTCAGCGCCAATGGCAAGGGATCATGCTCATGCTCCTACTCATGCTCATGCTCGGTCCCATAAATTCCATCCTCCTCATGCAACGATCCCGCATAGTTGGAAAATCTTTTCTTCGATCATGAGTATGAGTATGAGCAAAAGGTCTTGTTCCCGGTTGGCGCTAAACCCGTCGCTTGCCTCAGGCCCGAAAGGGTATTAAGGGGAACTTTTGTGATCGAATACCTCCAGAAAGGAGGGCTGCTGATGTGGCCCATCCTCGTTTGCAGCATCATTTCGATTGCCGTGTTCGGGGAGCGGCTTTTTTATTTGCATCGGGCAACCATTCATGTGGGCGAGTTCCTGAAAGGCGTGGCCAATTTGCTCAAGCGCCGCAATTTCGCGGAAGCATTGCACGAATCCGCTGGCACGCCCGGTCCCGTCGCACGCGTGATCCACGCTGCTATTATCCGTCACGATCTACCGCGGTCAGAGTTGCGCGAAATTGTTCAGGAAGCCGGCCAACTGGAGGTACCGAAGCTGGAGCGGTTTCTCGGGGTGCTCGCGACGCTTGCCTACCTGGCGCCGTTGCTTGGTCTGCTCGGGACCGTCGCGGGAATCATCGAGGCCTTTGGTATCATCACTTCCAACGGCGGTTATGCCACGGTGACCGAGTTGTCGGGCGGAATTTACAAGAGTCTGCTGACGACCGCGGCCGGTCTTGTCGTCGCGACGCCAACGTTTGTCGCCTACAGCTATCTTTCGTCGCGGGTCAATACCCTGATGCACGATATGGAACGTGCCGGGATCGAAATCGTGCAGATGCTGACCGAGACCGAACCGGAAAGTGGAATCATTTCGTTTCAACCGAGCACGGAAAGCAGCCCGCGCGATTTGCGCCGGGAAAAATAATGGTTGGCGATGAAACTGGTCCGAACGAAACAATATCAGTTCGGGTGGCTGTTGATTCTCCCGTTGGTCGACCTCGCGTTTCTCATGATTTTTTTCCTGCTTCTCAGCTCGAACTTCGTTTTGCAGCCGGGAATATCGGTCAACGTTCCGTTCTCGAAATTCATGTTAGCTCCGCCGATAAAATACCAGATCATCAGCATCACAAGCGGGGCGACGGTTTATTTTCGCGACCAAAAGACTTCGATCGATGACCTGGGCCCGCAGCTTGAGACCGCGCGCAAGGAAGGTCGTTCTATCATTATCAAAGCCGATCGCTATACACCTTATGAGACCGTCATTCGGGTGGCCAATCTCGCGCTCGAGCATGGTGTTCCGTCGGTCGCGCTAGCCACCGCCCCGCCGAAGTGAGCGCGTCGACCACCGCGCCACTCATTTTTAGTTGGGTGCCCCCACGCAAACGCCGGCGCGCTTTGATCGTGTTCTTAATTCTTTCGCTTCTCCTGCATGCGCTCTGTTTTTACATCTTCCAAATTGTGTATCCGCCGACGGTGGCACTCTTGCCGCCGCCGGCGCGGATGACATTGATTTCGGCGGATAATCCAGAATCGCTCGCACTTTTGCGCTGGGCCGAAGCGGAAGACCCCGCGCTCGCGACTACGACACAGCGCACCCCGGAAGCGAAGTCTTTTGTACTGCCATCGATCGAGCATCGCCCTTTCTACGCTACGCATCAGCCGAAATTACGAACGCTGCCTCCGCTTGCGCCTGACCTGAGCATTCCAAGTTCAGCCGCGGTCGGTCCTGTTCGTCCCCCGCAAATGAAAGGGAACACGACCGGATTTATGCGGAAAACGATGGCCCTTTTCGCCGATCCACTTCCCGGTTTAGGCGACCCTGTTTTCGCCGACTTCAAATTTCGTCTGATCCGGCCGGATGCACCGGCCAATGCGCGCTTTCGCGTTGCCATCGACGGAGCAGGCGCCATCCGCTTCTGTTTTCTAATTGAATCCTCGGGCGATCCGGCTCTGGACGAGCAAGGACGGAATTTTTTGCAGCTCTGCCGTTTTAAAACCAAGGAGAATGCGCCGCCGACAAATGCGACTGGCCTTTTCTGGACAACCACGACCATTCTCTGGGGCAACGATCTCGTCTCCAACGTCGCTGCTTCGCCCGTTTCCTCGCCGTGATTCGCGTTAGTCTGGCCGCGCTGGTCACGATTTATCTGCTGGTTTTTCTTGCGGCGGTTTTCCTTGTCTGGTTAAGTAGTGAATGGAACCGCAGGCGGCGCGAACGCAAAGCTTTTCGCTACCGGCTGCGGTGTGTCATTTGCGGCTTCGAGTTCGAGGACCGCACCGATGCTCTGCTGCCGCGCTGTCCGCGTTGTGGGAGTCTGAACGAACGATTCAAATTCGAACGCATTTAATTTGATATGGGAATGTGGATTGGCCGTAACCGAAAAGCGCGCGTGACTTACGGGTTCGACGAGATCGCGCTCGTCCCCGGCAGTATCACAATTAACCCTAACGAGGTTAATACTACTTTCCGCCTGCCGCGAAGCGACCTGGCACCGCTGGAATTGAAAATCCCGATCCTGGCCAGCGCCATGGATGGCGTGGTGGATGTGCGTTTTGCCATCGAAATGAGCCGGCTCGGCGGCCTGGCGGTGCTCAATCTGGAAGGCGTCCAGACCCGCTACAAGAATCCCTCGGAAGTGCTCGAGAAAATTGTGCAGACGGACAAGAACGAAATTACCGCCCTGCTGCAAAAGATTTACCAGGAACCGGTGCAGCCGGAATTGATTGGAGCGCGCGTGCGGCAAATCAAGGATGGCGGCGCGGTGGCCGCGGTAAGTTCGATCCCGCAACGCGCCGCGGAATTTGGCGCGATCGCGCAGGATGCAGGCGCCGATGTTTTCGTGGTGCAAAGCACGGTCTCTACCGTCCGGCACATTTCCTCGGAATATAAATCGCTCGATCTCGCAAAATTCTGTCGCGAGATGCGGATCCCAGTGATCGTCGGCAATACGGTCGGTTACGACGTCACTCTTGAGATAATGGACTGCGGGCCCGCCGCCGTTCTCGTCGGCGTAGGCCCGGGGGCGGCCTGCACCTCACGCGGCGTGCTTGGCCTGGGTGTGCCCCAGGTCACGGCCACGGTGGATTGCGCGGCCGCGCGCGATGCTTACTTCAAAAGAACAGCGCGCTTTGTTGCGATCATTACCGATGGCGGAATGAGCAAGGGCGGCGATGTCTGCAAGGCGCTGGCCTGCGGGGCGGATGCCGTGATGGTGGGAAGCGCCTTTGCCAAAGCTTATGAAGCACCCGGCCGCGGCTATCATTGGGGGATGGCGACCCCTCATGCGAATCTGCCGCGCGGCACACGCATTAAGGTCGGCGCCACCGGATCATTGAAACAAATTTTGTTCGGCCCAGCCGAAGTGGACGATGGCAGCCAAAATCTGTTCGGTGCCATTACGACGTGCATGGGGAACGTTGGCGCGCGCGATCTGGCCGAGTTTCAACAAACCGAAATCATCATCGCACCTTCGATTAAGACTGAAGGCAAACTTTTCCAAACCGTGCAAAGCGTCGGGATGGGAACGCGTTGATGAAGAAAGTGAATCGTGATAGGTGATTGGTGATAAGTCGCCATAACCCAATCACTTTTACCTCTGTTCGCTGATCACTAATCACTGATCACATTTTCATGAACAACAACCGCCGCGTCGTTATCACCGGAATGGGTGCAATCACACCCCTCGGAAACGATCTGGAGACGTTCTGGACGAGTTTGAAGAATGGCGTCAGCGGCATCCGCAGAATCGAATCGTTCGATACCGCTGCTTACGATTGCCGCATTGGCGGAGAAGTGCGCGGCTTCGATCCGAAAACAGTTTTTACCAACCCAAAGGACGTGCGGCGCACCGACCGTTTCGCCCAATTAGCTATGGCGGCAGCGAAAATGGCAATGGCCGATTCCGGAATCGCGATGGCAAACGAGAACCCGGATCGGTTCGGCGTTCTCGTCAGCAGCGGCATCGGCGGACTGAAAACGCTGGAAGATCAATATACCATTCTCCTTTCGAAAGGCCCCAGCCGTGTTTCTGCCTTCACCATTCCCATGCTGATCAGCAACATGGCGAGCGGATTGATCTCGATGGAATTCGGAATGCGCGGACCGAACATGTGCATCGTTACTGCCTGCGCCACGTCGAACAACGCCATCGGCGAATCCTGGCGCATGATTAAGTTCGGCGATGCTGATGTCTTCGTGGCCGGCGGCTCGGAGGCGGCTATTATCCCTATCGGTCTCGCCGGGTTCGGCGCGATGAAGGCATTGAGCACGCGAAATGACGAACCGCAACACGCCTCGCGGCCATGGGATCGCGACCGCGACGGCTTCGTCATCGGCGAAGGAGCGGGCGTTGTCGTGGTCGAAGAACTCGAGCGCGCGAAAAAGCGGAATGCGAAGATTTACTGCGAGCTGGTTGGCTACGGGCTGAGTGCGGACGCGCATCATATGACGGCGCCACCACACGACGGAGGAGGGGCAGCCAAGGCAATGGCACTTGCTTTGGAACACGCGGAATTGTCAGTCGATCAGGTTGATTACATCAATGCGCACGCGACCTCGACCGGCCTGGGCGATGTGGCCGAGACGCGCGCGATCAAGTCGGCGTTCGGCGAACGTGCCAAGAGCGTCTCGATTAGCTCCACCAAATCGATGACGGGTCATCTCCTCGGTGGAGCCGGAGCGGTTGAGATGGCAGTGTGCGCTCTGGCTATCCGTGATGGTGTGATTCCACCGACCATCAATCTCGATAATCCGGACGAGGAATGTGATCTCGATTTCACGCCCCACACCGCTCGCGAAAAGAAAGTTAGTGTAGCCTTGAATAATTCATTCGGTTTCGGCGGCCATAACGCCACGTTGGTGGTGAAGGAGTTTACCAGCTAAAGGCGCCAGCTAACGAGATTTGGGTCGGTCGGCGTGGCGTGAGGGAGTTCACGCCTCCACGTTTTGGCAGAGCTTTAATTGGAACCGCCGAAGCTCGACCCGCAAGTCACGAAGAGCGCGGTGCCCGTCACCCACGCCTTCATTTGCGATGCCGGCCGGGGTGGCTGAAGGTCACGCCCGGGTTCACCCTGATGCCTTCGACGCGCTCGCCCGCCTCGATTCGGCGCGCGTAGTCCGGCCAGTGCCGGTCCGGCAGGCGTTCGTAGCACCAGTGCGTCGCGGTTGTGAGAAGGAGTAGGCCGCACGCCGTGAGCGTGCTCCACCGAATCCAGCCCGCCTGCGACCAGCCGGAGATCAGCAGCCACGCGACGAGCACTTTCGGGATGAATAGATAGCGGTCGCCGTCGTTCAATCTGGTGAAAGCCGTGAGTTCGTGCCGCATGCGGAAGATCGTGGCTGCGATCACCGCGGCGAGCGCGGCCACGAGCAGCACCCGGCGCTCGCGGTGCCTGCCAGGCAGGAACGCGGTCACGAGCAACGTGGCAACAGTCAGCACCCCGAGCACTTCGAGCACGCCGCGTGGCGCCCGCACCGCCCAGTCGCCCGGCAGGAACAGCGCCGCCGGCAGGCGGAAGCCCAGCCACCACGCCACCGCTTCCACGGTGAGATTTTCCTGGCCGGAGGGATGGGGCGGCGAGTGCGCAATCGTCCAGAGCTGCACGCCAGCGGTGATGACGACGAGCACTGCCAGCCCAAGGCTCGCCGCCGTGCGACGCCGCCACGCGCGCCACGTGAAGAGCGGGGCGAAGAGAATCGAAAACGTGCCAGTGAGTCCGAACAAAAGCGCGACTATCCCGTCGGTGACGTGTTGTCGCATCGTGCTGGCGTCTCGCGCGAGCAGCAGCCACACGAGACCCAACCCACACACCCACTGAAGGTTGGTGAGATTGCCGATGGCTTCGCCGGTGTGCGGGATGAGTGCGAGCGCGAGCACGCACGCCGGGCGCGCGGGTAGGTCGAGCCGCGGCGAGAACAAAGCGAGCACGACCGCGAGCAGTACGAGAAGGCTAATCCCAACATAGGCCGCCGGCACGAGCTGTGCATTCAGCGGGGACGACACCACGGCGATGAGCCGCAGCAGGAAGTTATGATAACCCGCCCACGAGAATGTAAGCGCATGCGCCCCGAACTCATCCGCCTGCACGAAGAAGATAGGCCCGTCCTCCGCCCAGAGCTGGGGGTTCAGGAATGTCTCCGGCCGGCGGGCGAAGAGCACCAGCAGGAACGCTCCCGCCGAAAGCGCCACCTGTCCCGGCACCGATTGCCACCACGGCGGACGAGGCGACGAAGGGACATCAAGGGTGCTCAGCGGAGAAGAATACGGTTTAGTTTTGAGTTTTTGCATTTTTTGGCCTTCTCCCCCCGCAACCAGATTGCGAGATTGATCGGAGGTTGCGTCTCAACAAGCGTATTTTGGACCGCGCCGACAGACCACAGCCTGGCGAAGGCCGTCATTCTTCAACGCCAGCCCGGCTCGGACCATTCGCATTTGGTCATTTATCGACAAGAAATACCCAAATTTCCTAAACACGATTGTGGACCCCACTCGTCGGTTTGAAGTCGAAGACTTCATTAAACACGCGCCAGGTCTCCAGACCTGTGTTCCTTGACCTTTATCCTACTATTACTTTTGAAATGAAGGATTCGCCGATTCGGGACGCGTTCTTCGCCACGATCGTGGTGATTACCGCTTTGGCGCCATTCCTGAACAAAGCTTTTCATATCGACGATCCGCTTTTTCTCTGGATGGCGCAGCAGATAGCTCACCATCCCGGAGACCCGTACGGTTTTGCCGTGAACTGGTACGTAAGTAATCAGCCGATGTTTTCAATCATGCAGAACCCGCCACTTAGCTCCTACTACATCGCGCTGATAGCGAGCTTCCTTGACTGGAGCGAACCGGCGACGCACGGCGCGTTTCTTGTTCCGGCAATTGCGGCAGTCCTCGGAACATTTTTTCTCGCCCGGCGCCTTTGCAATTCGCCCTTACTTGCGGCGCTTCTCCTCCTTTTCACTCCAGTTTTCCTTGTCTCAGCCACGGGAGTGATGTGCGACGTCTGGCTTCTAGCGCTTTGGGTGTGGTCGATCGAATGCTGGATGCGTGCTCTGGAGCGGAATTCTGCGCAGCTTCTTTTCCTAGCATCTGTTCTCGCGGCCGCGGCAGCGCTAACGAAATACTTCGGGGTCGCGCTGGTTCCGCTCTTAGCTGTTTATACCCTAGTCCGCGAGCGCCGAGTTACTCACCGAATCCTGTATCTTTTGATCCCGATTCTGGTGATTGCCAGCTATGAAGTAATTACAAAAGCTAAGTACGGCCAGGGTCTCTTCAGTAATGCGATGGTGGTTTCGTGGAACGAAAATGCAAAACCCGAACAGCATCTTTTCCAGCATTTGTTCATCGGGCTTTCTTTTGCCGGAGGGTGTTTGTTTAGCGTCTTATTCTATGCGCCCTTGTTGAAGGTAGGGGCGGTTCACCGAACCGATTCGAGCCTGGGTGGCGTTCGCGGGCGACTCCGAGCCGGAGGGGCAAGGTCAATCACCCCTACCTCGCCTAACTTCCGGATTCTCATCATCGGGTTGGCTCTGTTCGTCGTCCTTGTTCCATTGTTCTATCTCGGCGCGGCGAGAAAAGCCCTTCCCGTGGGCATCGCAATTGAGGGAGCGCTCTTTGTCACCATTGGAATTGGGATTCTGGCATTGGCTTTGGTCGACATCGTCCAGCACAAAACGGCGGACTCTCTCCTGCTTGGCCTTTGGGTCTTCGGCACATTCGTTTTTGCGGCAGTGATGAATTGGACGATTACCTCGCGAACATTTTTGCCGATGGCGCCCGCAGTCATAATTCTCTTGATCAGACGATTGCGACTTCCCGCGCCCAACGGCTGTTTCATGCATTGGTGGCCCATTCTGCCGGCTGCGCTCGTTTCGCTTTTGATCACGATTGGAGACTACAAGCTCGCGAATACGGCACGCATCGCCGCCAGTCAGTTTCAACAGCGCTGCCATGTCGAATTAGGTAGCATTTGGTTCGAGGGACATTGGGGGTTCCAATATTATATGCAGCAATGGAACGCGAAGCCGCTCGACAGAACTCAGCCTACCATCGCTTCAGGTGACGTGCTCATCGTTCCAATCAATAATGCAAACGTATGGTCCCCATCTCCTGCTTTATTAATGCCTTCTCCAGGGCAAGTGAACTTTCCGCAGTTTCCGGTAACAACGATGAATTGGGAGATACACGCGGGCTTTTATGCGAGTAATTGGGGACCATTACCCTGGGTAGTTGCGTCGGCTCCGCCCGAGCATTATCTCATCTTTCGGATCAAATAGGTAGCTTGCAGAGCTGCCCCGACGGCCGCCGAAATTTGAAATCATCCGCTTCGCCTAGGTCGATGGGGTATCGGCAAAGATTGGTGCTCCGCTGATGTCGGAAGCGTTGAAAGTGAACCCGTGATTGCCTTTTTGCAGTGACTGGAGGAGTTGAGCGACCTGCTGCGCGGCGCCGGTGGAATAGAACCGAACCAGACCAACGGTTGTCCGCGGGCCGAAGACCGTAATCATGATCGTCTCTTCATCGACTGAATTCATGAAAATGTGGCTGCCGTTGCCCTGATGATAGAGGGCGTTGAATTCCACTTCGCCGATGCGCCGTGCCAGCTCGCGGGTAGCGGCGAAAGATCCGGCGGCAAGCGCCGCGATGATGGTCACGTCCATCACTGTCATATCGCCATATTGCGAAATGACGTTGCCGCCGCGGTCGATCACAACGGTCAGCTCGGCTTCGGCCTTTTTTAAGAAATCGGCGAGGACGCCATCGAGCGTAGCGACGTCGTCGATAGTCAGGACCGGGATCGCGTTCATGCGACGATTCGCTGCGGCTGGGGCGCAACATGCGTCTGCCCTGGCTTGACGCCGGCCGCTCCAGCTCGGTTGGCATCACTCTGTTTGCTAAACTTGTGCAGCAGAATCTGTGAGACGGCATTCAGTGTAGCGAAAACATTTTGGCCGGTGCTGGAGACGACTTCGAAGCTCTGCACACGTTTCTTTCGATTATTCAGGACGTAATCGAGATAGTTGACGGGTGCGACGTTCGGAAGATCGCGCTTGTTGTATTGCAAAACATACGGGAGGTCGTCGAGCGACATGTTTTGCTTGGCGAGGTTGTCTTCCAGATTTTTGAAACTTTCGACGTTTTCTTCCATTTTTTCCCACTGCGAATCGGCCACGAACACGATGCCATCGACGCTGCGCAGGACGAGCTGACGGGTGGCATTGTAAATGACCTGACCAGGGACGGTGTAGAGCTGAAACTTGGTGACAAAGCCTTTAATAACCAGAGCGTTGAGCGGGAGAAAGTCGAAGAAAAGGGTGCGATCGGCAGCAGTAGCGAGCGAGACGAGGTCGCCACGGTTTTGCGGGTTAATGCGTTGGTGAATGTAGCCCAGGTTGGTGGTTTTGCCGCACAGCGCCGGACCGTAATAAACGATCTTAAACTGAATCTCGCGGCTGGCGTAATTAATGATTGACATGAGCAGCCTCCAGTTGCGGATAGGTTCGCGAAAGTTCCTGTGTGATGCGGCTGAGTTCGCGACGGCTCTCCGCACTCAATTCGGTTCCATTGTGCACTGCGGTCAGGCAGAGATTGCCGGCGCTAAAGAAGGTGACGGGCGATTTCTCGCCGTGCACCGTCAGGCAGCTCAGCGGGCCAAGTTGAGTTTCACACATATGTTTTTCCAGTTTCTTCAGCATCGTCGGTGCCACCGCGCTCAATCCTTCCATGTGCATATCGTCTGGAATGTTACCGGCGATGATCAAACCGTCGGCGAAGATCACGCTGCAGGTGGAAACGCCGGCCAGTGCGCAGGCCTGAGCAATCGCTGCTTTGGCATCAAATTTTGGACCTTCTTCCGCGGGCTTCGGAGCCTCGACTTTGGGCGGTTCGACTTTCGGAAGCGCTGAAATAGTCACTTTGGGAGCTTCCGCTTTTACTCCTGTAGGAAGTTCGGCTTTCGGCGTCTCAACCTTCGGCGCTTCGGCCACGGGCCGAGGAGCGGCCGGCCGAGTGACTTCCGGGCTCTGGGTGAAACGTTCCGCGTCTTCCTTTGCCTTCGCCAGGAATGGCGTCTCGAAAATTTCATCCTGGGCAAAGACTTCCTGGTCGTCTCGCATCCGCAGGGAGTCGCCGGGCAAATTGGCCAGCACATCAGGCAACGAGAGCTGCACTGGCGCTTCGACTGCATCGGCGAGGAACAAAGCACGATACTGTTCCGGTAGGGCGGCGTGAAAGTCCTTCGGCGGGATCACAACTTTGCCACTCGCGAGCTGCGGCGCGATCGCGCTGATCCGGAATGAAATCTTTGCCTCGGCTGGCACCGACTCGACGTCCCCGGCCACTTGCATCGGCGGCAGACTTTGTAGGATCGGACGCAACGGGAGCGTGACTACCGGTTGTCCCGTCGGTTGTGATGGTGTCGCCGCGACGGGAACAGCTTTCGACGCGGCTGGCCCGGGTACGGACAATGGCACCCGCGCTGGCGATGGCGGAGTTGGTTTAGGTTGTTCGGCCGCGACTTTGGGCGGGGCATCCTCGGGCAATTGAAATGGAATCCGAGTCGGACCGGCAGTCGGAGGTGCCACCGATGGCGGTGCAGCCGGTGGAGTCGCAATGGGTGCCGATATCGCGGGAGGAACGGGAGACCCGCTGGAGGCTGGAACTCGCGGAAACGCGGGCCCACCCGTTCCAATCGGCAAAGTTTTTTCTGGTTGCGCCGTCGGTGTAACCAAAGGAATGCGCGGCGTCGCGTCATCGCCGCTCGGTTCTATTCCGATCCGCTGTGGCGGAATCGTTCGGGGCGCTGTGAGCGGGACTCTAGCCGCTGGCGCCGGTGGAACCGGTTGAACCGGTTGCGCTTGCGGAGTAACTGGAGGTGCGGCAGACGGTCTCGCTACCGGGGGGGTGACCGGCGGCGGCCGCACGGGTTCGACCCTCGCTGTCTCGGTAACAAGGCCTGCCTGAGTGACAGGTTCCACGGAAAGTGAGAGCTCGGTGGTTTCAAATGGCGCGACCGTCGTTCCAAATTTCGCCGATTCTTCCACCATCAATTTCAGGAACGGCGTCTCCACCTGCGCGGAGACAGATTCCGTCGTCTGGTCTTCTCGAACACGGAGCTGCGAGAGTTCATCGATCACTTTCTGGACCGGCAGCAGTACGGCTGTGGTATCGGACGGCACCACCGTATGCTCGAAAATTTCCGGGACCTGTTGATAGATCGCAGCGATCGGAATACTCGGACGGCCCGTTGCCAATCCCTTTTCCACCTCCACCGCTTTCAACGTCACGCGGCGGGAGGTATCAAAACTCTCGTTAGTTTTCAAGTAGCCCTGAGGCATTGCCGCAATTACGTCACTCAAGGCCAGCGAAACGGTCCTTTCTCCGCGTGGCTCGACAGCCACAACCACACTCGGGCCCAAATCCTGCGGACTTCCGGGAGCGGCACGATTCAGTGAAATGCGTCTCCCTGCCATCGTGCTGGCCGCGGCCAATGCCGGCCCGCTTGGCTCCGGCGTCATTGTTCGCACCGCATAAGGGGTAACTCGTTTTGCCAGCTTGTCGGCTTCCGGCTTATCTTCCACCGAAGGCAGGGGCGCAATCGTCGGAGACCGCTTCCTGGCTTCGAACTTCTCTTTTGCCTTCTTAACGAGATTTAGGAATGGAATAACCATGGCCATCAATGGTCGTCGGCCGCGACTCGCAGCACTTCCTCCAATGTGGTCTGGCCTTCGAGAGCCTTATCGACGCCAACCATGCGCAAAGTCTTCATTCCTTCCGCGACCGCCTGATTCTTGATCACAGCCGCCGAGGCGCGCTTCATGATGAGACGGCGGATGGATTCGGTTACTGTTAAAGCTTCAATGATTGCGAGTCGCCCCAGATAACCGCGACCTTTGCAGCGATCGCAGCCGCTACCGCGGTAAAAGACAGTTTCGGCCTGTTCAATCCCAAGACGCGTGAAGACCTCCGGCTCCGGTTGAAATTCCTCACGGCAATTGGCGCAGACCCTTCGCACCAGACGCTGGGCGCAGGTCATCAAGATCGAGCTCGAAATTAGGAAAGGCTCGATGCCCATGTCGTCCAGACGCGTGATCGCGCCGGCGGCATCGTTGGTGTGCAAAGTGGAAAGCACCTGGTGACCGGTCAGCGCTGCCTTCACCGCAATGTCGGCGGTCTCGTTGTCACGAATCTCACCCACCATCACGATGTCGGGGTCCTGACGCAGGATCGAGCGCAAGGCCGAGGCAAAATCGAGCCCGATCTCGTTGCGCACCGCGACCTGATTGACCCCGCCGAGCTCGTACTCGATCGGGTCTTCTACCGTCACGATGTTGTATTGCGGATTGTTTAACTCCTGGAGAACGGAATAGAGCGTCGTCGTTTTACCGGAACCGGTTGGGCCGGTAACCAGAATCATTCCGTGCGGCGCGTCGATCGCCTTTCGCAATTTCAGCAGCGTCTCTTCGTCGATGCCCATCTGGTCGATCGAGCCGGTGAGCACGCTCTTGTCCAAAATTCGGATGACGATTTTTTCTCCATGCGAGGTGGGCAGAACCGAAACACGCAGATCGACTTCCTTTCCCATCACTTTGATGCGAAAGCGCCCATCCTGCGGCAAGCGTCGCTCGGCGATGTTCAGGCCAGCCAGAATTTTGATGCGCGAGGTAATCGCCAGTTGCAGCGCTTTGGGCGGCGATTCCGCGGGGACTAAGTCGCCATCGACGCGATACCGCAACTTCAACGTTTTCTGAAACGGCTCGATGTGAATGTCGGAAGCCGCGTCCCGCATCGCCTGCACCATGATCAGGTTCACGATCTTGATCACCGGCGCGTCTTCGCTGTCCTCCGCGAGCCGGTCGATATCGATCTCTTCGCTGGCCTTAGCCTGGACTTCGACGCCATCGGCCGGCTTCTCGACTTCCTCCTCGATCTTGCTCAGCACCTGGCGCATGTTGGCCCCTCCGTGCACGCCGCTGAGCGCGTCCATCACCCCTTTTTCGGTCGCGATCATCGGCACGACGTCCAACTGCACGCGCCGCTTCACGTCGTCGACCGCGAGCACGTTGGTCGGGTCTGCCATCGCGACAAACAGCTTCCCGTTCAACCGCGCCACCGGCACCAGCTTATTGGCCTTGGCCATCTCGCGCGGGATCAACCCCAGGATATCCTCGGGAATCCGGATGCGCGCCACGTTCACCGGCGACACGTTCAGGCAGCGCCCCATGCTGAAGGCCATGTCCTGATCGGTAACAAATTGTTTGTCGGTCAGAATCTTCAGTAACCGCCCGCCCTTTTCCTTCTGGATCTGGGTCGCTTCTTCCAGCTGATTGGGCAGCAGCAGACCGTCTTCAATGAGCACGTCTGCGATTCGATCTCCGAAGGTCTTGTTTCTCATGGCATCGGGATCAGTTTTTCAGTTCGAGCCGGTAAACGTCCTGCAGCGTTCTTTCGATGGCCGCCGGTCGGGCGAGATACCACGAAACCGTGTAATCGAGGGACTGTTGCACAGCCGCACGGCCGGCAGCATCAAACGGATTACAGCACGCCACCATAATAGTACGGCTGATTAAATCGAACGGCACACAGAGGCGCCCGATGGTGAGATTGTCCGGTAACATCCGGGCCAGTTGCCGATCAAAATCGTAATACTCCAGCGGGATAAACGCGGCTTTCGTCCGGTCGACGAGGACGGAGATGACCTGGTCCAGCTTATCGGTGTCGGGCCCGCACAACTCCACCAGGAGCGAGTTGGCCATGGTGTGACCCGGCAGGTTCTTGTTTTTTTGCTGCAACTTTACCAGCGCAGCGGCCACGTCTTGCTCTGCGAAAAATTGTTGAACGATGAGGAACTTCCCCAGCTGCTCTTCGCCGCGCTCGTGCAGGTTGTAGTGTTCCTGGTCTTTGCGATCGAGCCGGACCAGCCCGCCATCGCCTCCGCTCATGGCTTTGGCGATTAACCCATGTTTTATCCCGCCGCCGGTTACATTTTGCCCGGCCGCCTGCAACCGTGTTTCGATATCGCCCAGCATTGCCAGCACCTCCGGCGCGTTGGGATCGTGCTGCAGCAGCACCTCGCATTCCTGCATCGCGAGTGCGTAAGAACCGACGTTAAAATATGCTTCCGCCAGCTTCCGCGAAGTGAGGAGGGAATCATCCCGGCGCCCGAGCTTGCCGTACGCTTCCTTTAGTATTTCGAGGGACTGATAATCATCAGGTTGTGTTCGGGTGATGACCTCAAACATCTCGATCGTGTGGAGGATTTGGGCTTGTTCCTCCGGTGACGGCGTGTGTTCCAGCACATTTTGCAAGAAAAGCTAGAAACGTGCCGATTTACCTCAGTAACTAGAAGGCCGGCATGGACGGTAAACGAGCTCTCAATCTTGGAGCGAACGAGGAAGCGAAGTGCTCATGCTCTCATGCTCGTGCTCATGCTCATGCTCATGCTCATGCTCATGCTCGTGGCCGCTTGCCTCCTTGCCCCCTGCCCCTGCCTTCTCTGATGAGTTTTTACGCTTCCTAGTTTTCCAGTTTTTCTATACAATTGCGATATGGGTGCCCCTGGCTTTTCCAACTTGCGGATTTCGCGCTTCAAACTCCGCACCAGACGGAACCGCTGTGGAGAGCTCCGGA
>Ga0207693_10001191_pt1 | contig 23237 bp, 20 predicted proteins | sample LARL81metaG_FD_184347 | JGI IMG/M metagenome (GOLD analysis project Ga0207693, IMG submission 184347) | Corn, switchgrass and miscanthus rhizosphere microbial communities from Kellogg Biological Station, Michigan, USA - LAR L8-1 metaG... | ecosystem: Host-associated > Plants > Roots >... | reverse complement strand
CGAAGGCAAGCGCAAGATCATCGGCCGCGAGTTCATCCGGGCGTTCGAGGGTGCGGTGCGAGACACCTTGGGCGCCAGTGATTCTGAGGTCGAGTTCCTGGTGCAGGGCACGCTGTATCCAGACGTGGTGGAGTCCGGCGGTGGCACCGGCACGGCCAATATCAAGAGCCACCACAACGTCGGCGGCCTGCCCGGTGACCTGAAGTTCAAACTCGTCGAGCCGCTTCGGCTGCTGTTCAAGGACGAGGTGCGCGCGGTGGGCCGCGAACTGGGCCTGCCCGAGGAAATCGTTGCGCGCCAACCCTTTCCGGGTCCGGGTCTGGGCATCCGGATTGTCGGCGAGGTTACCGGCGCCCGGCTGGACACGCTGCGGCGCGCGGATGCGATTGCCCGGGAGGAACTGACCGCGGCGGGCCTGGACAACCAGATCTGGCAGTGCCCGGTGGTGCTGCTGGCCGACATCCGGTCGGTGGGAGTGCAGGGCGACGGGCGAACCTATGGCCACCCGATCGTGCTGCGTCCGGTGTCAAGTGAGGACGCGATGACTGCCGACTGGACGCGGGTGCCCTACGAGGTCCTCGAACGCATCTCCACGCGCATCACGAACGAAGTCCCCGAGGTGAACCGGGTCGTGCTGGATGTCACCAGCAAGCCGCCCGGCACCATCGAATGGGAATGACTTTCTGCGCCAGATGGGCCCCACGCGCAAGCTGGGGAACGCAAAGTGTCCGGTTTTTGCCGGCGTGTCGGGGCCTTTTACCTTCCGCAGCTTTCAGCGTGGGCCCTGTTCGCCGAGATCTGAACTCTCGACGTAGTCGGCGAGGATGCGGCTGACCAGTTCCTCGATCGTGGTCTCGATCGACGAGGCCAGCGTCGCGGTGACCGCCGCCACCGCCTGCGTCCGGAACCGCACCAGCATGGTGATCAACTCGGCGACCTCGGTGTCGTCCGGCAGCCCTACGCCGGGCTTGATCCGGTGCTGGACATGCTCGGCGCCCGCCTGCACCAGGATCGCACTTATCTGGTCGACCAGTGGCAGCACCTGTTCGTGGATGTCGATGAGCTTGTCGATGGACACCCCGTACTCGCGGATGTCGTTGAAGGCCTCGATCAGCTTGGGCCGCAAGACGGTTGCGTCGTCGTCCTCGATGCGGATAAGTCCGGAGCCGACCAGCCGGTCGAATGCAGCCTCGTCGGCGATCAGCCGGCGCGCCTCGGCGACGGGCATCGTCTGTGGCTTCTCCGCCGCCCACGTGCCTGCGATCGCCGACTCCAGCCCGAGGACCTCGCCCAGGTCCTTACCCTGCTCCCAGGCGCTGAGCATCTCGTGCACATGGGCGATGTTGTAGCCGCGGTCCAACATTGAGGTGACCAGCCGCAGCCGCGTGAGATGCGTGTCGTTGAACAGCGCGATGCGGCCCACCCGCAGCGGCGCATGCAGCAGGCCGCGATCGCGGTACACGCGAATGTTGCGGGTCGTCGTTCCCGCCAGTCGCGCGAGATCGTCGATCCGGTACTCCCCCGAGGCCGCGACGCCCTGGGGGTGGCGGACCGCCGCGTCGAAGAGTTGTGACACCGCGGTTTCGATGACGTCGCGCGACCCGCGGCGCACCCGTCGCAGGATGGTGGAGATCAGACCGGCCTGCGGCCGCGGCCCATTGGCCGGCGGCATGTCAGGCCTGCTGGTCACGCGCCGGCGCGAGCACCGATGGCGGCGTGCGCGCCCTGTGCGACGTCGGCGTAGTCCCCGAACCAAAAGTCCCGCATCTGTTGAAGATACTGGGTGGCGAAGCCCGGGTACATCGAAGCGTTGAAACCGTCCGCGGCCAGATACCAGCTGCTGCAGCCCGACATCGATTCCCGCGCAGGACAACTTGAGAAGCCGAACAGCGTCGCTGGAACGGATTGCCGGATCTCGGCGTAATGGTTCGCGGGTGCGGGCCAGCGTGAACGTCAGGCCCAGTGCGGGGGAGAGCAGCACCAGCGCGGACGGGTGGATGACATCGGGCTGCAGGAGCAGGTCGACGGAGAGATGGCCGCCTGCGGAGTCGGCAGCCACGATGGTCGCTCGGGCGCCCGCCCGTGGTCACGGATGAGCCAATCCCAGCCTGATCGGACATCGTCTGCGGCGCTGGGGAATCGATGGCGTGGTGCCAGCCGATAGTCGACACTGAACACCGGCAGTCCGGTCAGGCAGCCACGAGGTCAGCCGGCGATGGGTGCGCGGCGAGCACAGGGCGTAGCGGCTGCCGTGGACGAAATAGATTGCGGTATCGGCCTGATCGCGCGACGCCGTAGACCCACTCACCGACGACACGGCGGCCGTCGGACGTCCTGGTGTCGACAGGAACGACGTCCATGATGCGGGCCACGATCTGGCGGGACAGCCACAGTCCCCATGCCCGCTCGGGTGGAAGCACGGCGCTGATCTGCCGAAGGGTCAGGCTGCTGACTGCTGCAGCACTGCGGGAACGTAGCGAACCCCGCTCGTCATTGAGCACGGCTGGAGTACAGCACCAAATAATGACATTTATCAATGTCACCATCGATCAATAGAGCTTATTTGTGCGCCTTGACCCGCTTGACGGTGTCGGTGGGTGGGTGTTTACTCGGGTCATCGAACATACATTCGAAAATAGAGTGGTTCTGATGATGCAGGAGGTGCTGCTGTGACAGTAGCCATGAGCCTGGAACAGCGCCGGCTTGACCGTGCTGAACAGGTAGAACACCTGCGTCGCAAGATCGCGGCGGTGTCCGGCAAGGTCGGCGGCGGGCGTCGGGGGCCAGCGCCGTCGATGGACCCGCTGCCGGACTCGGAATCTTTGCTGCCGCTACCCGAATCGTCCCCCTGCCCTGCTGGCGGGTGGTACCCCCAGGCCGAACTGCTCCCAACGTCGTTGCCGCGCGGGACAGTCGCGGTGCTGTCAGGCGCCCGATCGCTGTCGCTGAGCATGGTGGCGGCGGTGACGGCGGCGGGCGGACACGCCGCGATCGTCGGCCAGCCCGACGTCGGCCTGCTGGCGGCCGTCGAAATGGGCGCGGATCTGAGCAGGATCGCGGTCATCCCCGAACCCGGTGCCGATCCGGTCGAGGTGGCCGCCGTGCTGATGGATGGCATGGATCTGGTGGTGCTCGGCCTTGGTGGCCGGTCGGTGCCTGTTGGCCGGGCGCGGGCGGTGGTGGCCAGGGCGCGGCAGAAGGGCTGCACCCTGCTGGTCACCGGTGGCGACTGGCAGGGTGCATCCACCCGGCTGGAGGCCACGGTCTGTGGCTATGAGATCACCGGCGCCGGTCGCCCGGGTATCGGTCGCATCAGCAGGGTGCGGCTGGCGATGCGGGCCAAGGGCCGATCCTTCGGCACCGTTCGGGCAGTAGGCGGATGAGTGTCCTCCGGATCCACCACGCGAGTGCTGGCCGTCTGGTGCATGGACTGGCCTGCGGTCGCCGCATTGGCCGCGGCGGGCCTTCCTCCCACGACGCCGGTCGCGGTCACACTGGCCAACCGGGTGATCGCCTGTTCGGCGTCGGCTCGGGCGACAGGGGTACGGCGAGGCCTGCGCCGCAGGGAATCTCAGGCGCGGTGTCCGGAACTGCATGTCGTCACCGCCGATCCCGCGCGCGATGCCCGCCATTTCGAAGACGTGACGGCCGCGGTCGACGACCTTGTGCCGCGGGCCGAGGTGCTGCGACCCGGCCTGCTGGTGCTGCCGGTGCGCGGCGCGGCCCGCTACTTCGGGTCCGAACAGGCCGCCGCTGAGCGACTGGTCGACGCGGTGGCCGCGGCCGGGGCCGAATGCCAGGTCGGCATCGCCGATCAATTGTCCACCGCCGTCTTCGCCGCACGGGCGGGACGGATCATCGAGCCCGGCAAGGACGCACTGTTCCTGTCCGCGCTGTCGATCCGGCAACTGGCCACCGAGCCGAGCCTCGCCGCACCCGGTCGTGAAGATCTGTCAGACCTGTTGTGGCGCATGGGAATCCGCAATATCGGGCAGTTCGCCGCATTGTCCCGCAGCGATGTGGCCTCCCGGTTCGGCGCCGACGCCGTCGCCGCGCACCGGTTCGCCCGCGGCGAGTCAACCCGCGGTCCGTCGGGGCGTGAACCACCGCAGGAACTCGACGCGGTGATGAACTGCGATCCCCCGATCGACCGAGTCGATGCCGCCGCGTTCGCCGGCCGGTCGTTGGCCAGCATCCTGCATCGCAGCCTCGAGTCCTCGGGAGTCGGATGCACCCGACTGGCCATCCACGCCGTCACCGCCAACGGTCAAGAGCTGGAACGGGTTTGGCGTTGCGCCGAACCGCTGACCGAGGACGCCACCGCCGACCGGGTGCGCTGGCAGCTGGACGGCTGGCTGAACAAGCGCAATCCGAACGACCGGCCCACTGCCCCGGTGACGCTGATCCGGCTACGGCCGGTGGAGGTGGTTTCGGCCGAGGCGCTGCAGCTGCCGTTGTGGGGTGGCATTGGCGAGGAGGACCGGCTGCGTGCCCGCCGCGCGTTGGTGCGGGTTCAGGGCCTGCTCGGTCCCGAGGCGGTGCAGGTCCCGGTGCTCAGCGGCGGCCGCGGGCCCGCCGAACGCATCACCTTCACACCGCTGGGCGACGAGCCGGTGCCGCGGGCCGATCCGGGTCAGCCGTGGCCCGGTCAGCTCCCGGAGCCGTCGCCGACCGTGCTGCTCGACGATCCGGTCGAGTTGCTCGATGCCGACGGCAACGCGGTGCGGGTGACCGGCCGTGGGCTGTTCTCAGCGGACCCGTCGCGGCTGGCCGCACCTGGCAGGGACGGCCGGTTGTCCTGGTGGGCCGGGCCATGGCCGGTCGACGAGCGGTGGTGGGACCCCGAGCAGTCCAAGGCCGGACGCACCGCCAGGGCGCAGGTGCTGGTCGACAGCGATGAACGCTCGCAAGCCCTGCTGCTGTGCTATCGCCAGCGGCGCTGGTACGTCGAGGGGATCTACGAGTAGATAAGTCAGTTGTGCACAATTAAATTGTGAGCTACAGTTCTGCCATGGCCACGTTGAGCGTCGACCGCCAACTCTGCTTCGCCCTCTATTCGGCGTCTCGGGCGATGACGGCCGCATACCGGCCGATCCTGACCGAGCTGAATCTCACCTACCCGCAGTACCTGGTGCTGCTGGTGCTGTGGGAAGAGGGCCGTGTCACGGTCGGAAGACTTGGCGAGCGGCTGCAGCTCGACTCCGGAACGCTTTCGCCGCTGCTGAAGCGGTTGGAGGCCAACGGTTTTGTCCGCCGTGAGAGATCGCTGGACGACGAACGCCTGGTCGACGTTACTCTCACCCCCGCGGGCCGCCGCCTCGAGCGCAGGGCCCAGTGCATCCCGGAACAGCTGTTCAGCTCGACCGGAATGACCGAACAAGAAGCCGCGGACCTGCGCGATGCGGTCCGTCACCTCACCGATGCGCTCAACGCATCGCTACGAAAGGAATCCGCATGAAGACCCTCTACACCGCCGAAGCGCTTACCACCGGCGAGGGCCGCGACGGTCACGGCCGCACCTCCGACGGCAAGCTCGATCTCGACCTCGCCATCCCGAAGGAGATGGGCGGCAGCGGCAACGGCACCAACCCCGAGCAGCTGTTCGCCGTCGGCTACGCCGCGTGCTTCCACTCCGCGCTGCGGCTGGTCGGTCGCCAGGAGAAGGCCGATGTCTCGGATTCAGCTGTGGGGGCGCGGGTTTCGCTCGGTCAGATCGACAACGGCGGCTTCGGCCTCGCGGTAGAGCTCGAGGTCACGCTGCCCAACCTGGACCACGACGCCGCCGAGCAGCTGGCCGAGAAGGCGCATCAGGTGTGCCCCTACTCGAACGCCACCCGCGGCAACATCGACGTCAAACTCGTCGTCACCGACGACTGAGTCCCTCGAAACTGCGGGGGGATCACGATTTCAGCGAAATCCGCGATCACCCCGCAGTTTCGCGCGGCGGCGATTCGAGTAGCGCGCTACTCGTGCGGTCGATTGGCTCAAGAAAATACGCTCCCTCGGACGACGGCGTCCGTAGAGGAGCAAGCCATGATCGACCGTGTTTACCTGTCGCCGTTTCCCGGGCCGATTCTGCCGACCTGACGGGCAGCTCACCTCCGCTGCGCCGCCGGGTCAAGCGCCGCTGATACCTACCGCCGCCGACTTGGCCGATCTGTTCGCCGGCTACAACGGCGACCAGATTCTGTCCGGAGAGGCGAACTGGGGCGAGCTCGGTCTCGCGGGAGCGGATCTGGCGGGCATCGGAGGTCCGAGGTGCAATCGAGCTGGCGACCGAGGTCGCCACGCTGGCTTCCGGCTACGGCGCCATCATCACACTCGGCGTCGAACTCCTGAAATGGATGAGCAAGAGTGGCGGATCCGGATCGGGAACCGATCCACTGTTGGCTGCTCTGCAACGCATCGACGCACGCCTCAAGCGCATCGAAAACGAACAAGTCGCTGAGTTCAAACTCAGCCGGAAGTCGACGCTGGAGCTACTGCAGGGCCGCAGCGGGACCGCGATGTGGAACGCCCAGGAATACATGGCTCTGGGCCGCTCGCAAGATACCTTCTCGCTCAACAAGATGGCCATCGCCAACTTCGAGTCACAAGCTTCGGCGCAGACACTGGTGCAGAACATCGACGGAGCGTTTTGGCAGCGCCCGAACAACCCGCTCTACCTCGCGACGAACCCAACGTCGTACTACGACAGCTGGATGCCTCACATGCCGGACGACCGCGCACCGGTGTCGGACGGTCTCACCTGGGACTACCGCTGGGCTCTCCCAGCAGTGTTGCACATCATCAGCGCACGGGTGACTGTACTGAAGGCGCTGGGCGACCGCTCGTTTGACGCCGGAACCGCCGGGGGCAACGAGATCACGCGCTACGTGAAGTTCATTGAGCAGGTGCGCCAACGGATCACCGCTGGGCTGCGCGCGCTGACCTACGTGCGCCCGGAAGTGCTCGACATGTATCCAACGACCGGGCGGGCGCCCGTCGCCGTCGGCGATATTTACACAGGCCGCGGCCTGGCCGCCGTGGTTTACACCCCGCATTGGACCAAGGACTGGTTCCAACCCCGCCTGCCCTGGCCGGTCCCCAGCTACCGGATCACCGCCTCGCCACGCAACGCGCAGGAACTGACCACCAACGTCGAGGTCGTCGGATCGTTCTGGTGGAGCGTGCTTTACGCCAGCACAGGCATTCCCGAGCTCGAGCGATACGAGGGCGAGCTGCGCGGTCTGGTGAAAAGGGGTGGGGATCGCAGATCGTCCCCGAGTTGCAGAACCCCTATCGCAGCGAGACGGCGGCCGCGGCCAGCTCCGCAAAGGCTCTGATCGACATGACCGCCACCGACGATCGCGCGTCCGATGCCCGGCGTGCCTTCCGGGTGTACAAAGCGTTGCGCGACGATAGCCAAGCACGCGGTCGCGTAGGCGGCTTCGTTGACGAGTTGCTCGACCTACCGTCGTCGCGAGTCGAGTTCGATGCCCTCCGCGATGTCGATGACGCGGCGGTCGAGGACGAGCTTGGCGCGATACTGTCGCCGCCTCAGTGGCCGACCGAGGAGACGTCAGCCCAACCGCTGGGCGAACGGTCCGATCCGGGCGATGAACCGGTCGAAGAACACGCCGGGGTCGACGTCAATGCCGATGAGCGCGTTGGGTTCTCGTCCCCAGCGGTTACTCCAGTCAGCGATCGTCATGCCTCGCGTTAGCGTGCCGGTGAGCTCGACATCGATCGCGGCGGGTCGGTACCGCACCAGATCGGGATCGAGTGCGACGGCGGCAGCAAGTGGGTCGTGCAGGTGGGCGAGGTAGCCCTCGCCCTGGTCGAAGTGGAACTCGAAGTAGAACCGCATCGCGTCCTCGAGCACACGGATGAGCGGGTTGGACGCCACCGACCGGGTACCGCGGTCGTCGAGCACGCTCATCGGTACCGATGAGGACTCTGCCGCAGTCGCGAGCCGGCTCAAAATGGTCGGCGTCATCGCGACGTTCTCGGTCAGGTTGAGCCCCAATATGATTGGGATGTGCTTCGGCGGTTCGAGCCCCCACGCCGCACCCCACACCGCGAACACCTCGGCGGCCGCCTCCGGGTCGACGGTGATGTTCCACTCCGCCACCGGCGTGGTGTTGCCGCGGTAGTCGAACGCACCGCCCATGATCACCAGCCGGCGTAGCAGCTTGGGCAGAGCGGGCTCGATGCGCAGCGCCAGCGCCAGATTGGTCAGTGGCCCGGTCGCGATGGCCACCAATTCGCCGGGATACGCGTGCGCGGCGCGCACCCAGGCTTCGGCGGCGTCGTGGGCGGTGAGGTGACGATCAGTCGACGGCAACTCGGCATAACCCAAGCCCTCGGGTCCGTGGGTGTCCTCGGCGGTGCGCAGGGGCGTGCTGACCGGCCGCTCGGAGCCCTTAGACACCGGCACGTCGGTGATCTGGCACAACTCCAGCAGGCCCAGGTTGTTCCGGCAAACCTGTTGAACCGGAACATTTCCCGCGGTCGAGGCGATGCCGACGAGCTCCGCCTCTTTGCTGGCGAACAAATAGACCAGCGCCATCGCGTCGTCGACGCCCGTGTCGACGTCGATGAAGACAGGTACCGCGGCCGTCGGCCCCTCACCCTCCACGGTCATCCCGTCACGATACGGCCGCGACGCGGTCGCCGCATGCCTAGACTGTGACTTGCAACCGATTACTCAAAACCCTCTGCGAGGAGACGGAAATGACTGGTCGTGTGGTGCATTTCGAGGTGCCGTTCAGTGACGGCGAGCGCGCTAAGAAGTTCTACAAGCAGATCTTCGGCTGGCAACTCAACGAGATGCCTGAAATGAAGTACACGATCGTCTCGACCGGGCCAGCCGCCGAGACGGGAATGCCCGCCGAACCTGGATACATCGGCGGAGGCATGTTCGAACGCGAACCCGTCCTTCCGCAGGGCCCCGTGATCACGATCGACGTGGACAGCATTGATGACGCGCTCGCGAAGATCCAGTCGCTGGGCGGCGAGCCTGTGGGCGAGAAGACGTCCGTCGGTGAAATGGGATTCGCCGCTTACTTCAAAGACACCGAGGGCAACGTCATGGGCCTGTGGGAGACCGCCTCGCCGTCGTGAGACTCGCCGGTTAGCCGGATGCGGACGCCGAAGCAGGCCTCTGCACGGCGAGCAGGGTCGCGATGCGGTTCGCCGTGGTCCGCAGCGGGAGGAGCATCCCTCGAGGTAGCCGCGACATCGGGACGACGACGCCGACAGCCGCTCGGTCGCCTTCCGGGAGGGCGATACCGACGGCAGCGCAACTGACCCCGTCGATCGAGTCGCTGTCATCGATCGCGACCGTGAGGCCCGAGGTCAGTACCCGTGTGCCCGCAGAACCTGCTGGCATCGGTTCGCCCGGGACTCGACGGATGGGCAGTCGATCTCGGCCGTTGAGTACCTCCAGGTAGATCGGCGAACGCGAGGTCGTGGTCCCCAGGCCAACGTGGGCGGGAGTCGCTGCGGCAAGCTCGATCAGCGGCCGCTGCGCGATGGCGCGCAGCCGTTCCATCGGGGTGACGTGTTGGCCGAGGGCCAACAGGCCAGGGCCGAGCCGGTACTGGGCGCCGATTCGTTCCACCGCCCCGACCGCCGTCAATTGGCCCAGCAGCCGATAAACCGTGGTGCGGGGCAGCGTGGACTCCGCGGTCAGTTCCGTCAGTCGTGCACGACCGAGTGCTCGGAGGATCTCCAGCAGCTCGAACGCGGACTCAATCACGCCTGGGCCGGACTGAACCTTTCCCGCCACACTGTGCCTTCCATACATCGGGTTGGCCATCCGCCAGACGGCCGTTTGACCAGATCAACACGTGGACGCGTCGCGGCCATTCCCGCAGTGGCGTGGCCGCCGATGTCCATTGAACGGAAGAAAGGTCGCGCCGACGACCGTGCATTCTTAGCGTCGGGAACATGAGTGGCATCCCAAGCGACCTGGTCGATTCACGGCATCTTCGCCGCAGCGTCGGCCAGTTCGTCACTGGCGTCACCGTCGTGACGTACGACCTCGACGGATCCCCACGCGGTGTCACGGTCAACTCGTTCACCTCGGTCTCGGTGGACCCACCCCTGATCTTGGTGTCGATCGCCCGGAAAGCCCGCGCAGCGGCCGGGCTGAGCGGCTCACGCATGGTGGTGAATGTCCTGGCGGCTGACCAGCTCGACTTGGCACGGCATTTCGCCGGACAGCGCCAGGGCGATCTGGAGATTCCGTGGTCGCGACACCACCGCCCGCCGCGGTTGCGCGGCGCAGTCGCCTGGATCGAATGCGAGCCATACGCCGAAGTCGAGGCCGGCGATCACATCCTGTTCCTCGCCAGGGTCATGTCTCACCGAACGCTGAGCAAAGAGCCGCTGCTGTTCCATACCGGCCGCTTCCGGCTCATCGGCGATGCCCTGGGAAGTCAACTCGCCGCAGATGCCAACGTACTTGCCTGGCAGCTGATCTCGCAGGCGCAGACCCTTGCCGAGGACGGTGTGCCCTCGCCCGACCCGACCACTTAGACCGCCGTCGCGACCATTGAAGGACAACCCATGAGATTCATCTACTTGCAGCACATCCCGTATCGGCACCTGTCGGAGGGGTTCGCGGCCCGGTTTCCCGAGTCGGTGGTAACCACCCCCTATTTCGAGGTGGCGGAGCCGACGCTTGTACACGCCGACATCCGGGCAGGACTCGACGAAGCGATGCATGCCGCCCGTGCCGGCTTCGATGCGGTCGGGTTGACCGAGCACGGCCAAAGTTCCTACGACATGGACCCGAACCCCGACCTTGGCGCGGCGGCGTTGGCATATCAAATCGGCGCAGAAGACTTGAACACGGGAATCTATGTCGTCGGCCGGAGCCTGGGGAAGACCCGCGAACCGCTACGGGTCGCCGAAGAGTTGGCCTGGCTGGACCACCTGTCGGCAGGACGTTTGATGACGGGATTCCCCGTCGGGTTGCCCTATGACGCCAACATCAACGCGGGAGTACCCCCCATCGAGACACGGGCGCGCTACGACGAGAATCTTTCGTTCGTACTGAAGGCATGGACCGCCCGCGAACCGTTCGCGTGGAACGGCAAGTATTCGCAGTACATGTCGGTGAACGTCTGGCCGCGTCCCTTCCAGACGCCACATCCGCCGGTAAGCGTTACGGGAACCGGGAATCCGAACACAACCCGATTCGCCCTACAGCGTGACTTCGGATTCAACCTGATTGTGATGGGTGGGCCGTCGTCAGCCGCTCAACGCATCTTTGACGGCCTGTGGCGGACGGCTGACGAACTTGGCGTTGACGATAATCCGTTCAGGGCCAACTTCGCTCAGTTTGTCCTCGTAGCTGACACCGACCGGGAGGCCGAGCGACTCTACTCCGAGCACGTTGCCTACAGCGCAACTCGCGGCGTCGGTCATATTCCGATGCACCGCTACACCCTGCCAGGGGGCATCAGCCCACCGGGTCTCCGTGTGCTGCTTGCCAATTCGCAACTGGCTGACGCCCACCCCAGCGATCCGCCCAGCTTCGGCCAGCTCGTCGAGTCGGGAGCCATCGTGGCCGGGAGTGTGGCCACGGTCCGTGAGCGGCTCGCAGATCGGGCCCGCAGCTACCGCATCGGAAACTTGCTGCTGTTGTTGCAGATGGGCTCGATGCCAACGGATCTGGTGAAGCACAACATCGACATGTTCGCCGGCGAAGTCATGCCGGGCCTCAAGGACATCTGGTGGGAATACGAGGACGCCAACCGGTGGTGGCCGGCCCGTTTGGGTGGCCGCCCGGTCTCGGTGACCCAAACGGAACTGGCGGGAGTGCAGCTCATATGACGACATTCGCAACTCGGACGGAAACGGTCGAAGCGTGGGGAGGCCGCTTCAATCTGCGATTCCAGGTGGCCGGATCGGGGCCCGCGCTGGTGTATTTGCATGGGGCCCGGGGCATGTACTGGGATGAACTGCTGCGCGGCCTGTCCGACAGGTTCACGGTGTACGCACCGATGTTTCCTGGCACCGATCCAGCGGACACGATGTCGATCCATCAGGTCGATGACATCTTCGACGTGGTGCTTGCCTACGAGGGCGCGCTTCGCGCACTTGGTTTGCACGGCGTTCCGGTGATCGGTCCGTCGTTCGGCGGGATGCTGGCTGCCGAATTGGCCGCCGGCTTCCCCGATCTGTTCAGTCGGGTGATCCTGCTCGATCCCGCCGGACTGTGGTCGGAGTCGGCACCGTGGACCCTCGACTTCTTCAGCGCCCCACCGGAAAGCGTTCCAGGGCTGCTCTTCAAGGACCCCGACGCGCCCGGGGCACAGGAGATGTTCGCTCCGCCGAGTCCGGAGAGGGCACTGGACGTGGCGGTGAACACGATCTGGGCGCTGGGCTGCGTCGCGAAGTTCTTGTGGCCGTTGCCCGATCGCGGCTTGTCGAAGCGCCTCCACCGGATCAGCGCTCCCACCCTGATCCTCTGGGGTGAGGACGACGCACTGATTCCGGTTCACTACGCACATGAGTACGGCCGGTTGATCCCGCACAGCAGGGTCGAGGTCATTCCAGACTGTGGTCACGCTGCCCAAGCCGAAAAGCCCGACGCGACAGCGACGTTGGTGAAGGAGTTCTTGGACGGATGATCGTGGAAGTAGACGAACCAGTGCGGCTCGACCGCGAATTCGTGCAGGACCCCCACGCGCTGTAGCGGCGCCCCCAAACCAAGGCACCAGCGCATCCGGTGGTGATGTGAGTGGCGTTCGGGCATGGGGGGTCACCCGCTATGCCGAAGCCAGGGCGCTGCTCAACGATCCCAGGCTCAGCAAGGACCAGGCACGTGCCATGGCGCTCTTTCCGCCGGGCACCGATGGTTCGCACGCGTCGTCGCTGAATGTGAACATGCTGCTGAAGGATCCGCCGGACCACACCAGGCTGCGACAGTTGGCCAGCAAGGCCTGCACGGCGCGCACGGTGGAATAGCTGCGGGCGGGAATTGAGCAGATCGCCGATGAACTGCTCGACGGCATCGACAGTGGTGCGGTTCTGGGTGCGGTTGACTTGATGGAGCACTTCGTCGCACCCCTGCCGATCCGAGTGATCGGTGAGCTGTTGGGTGTGGCCGCCGCGGAACGTGACAACTTCAAGGCCGGCGTTGAGCCGGTACTGACCGACACGAACGCACCCTTACGCTGATTGCTCAAATTCAACTCGGCCTGTCACCCTGCCTGGGACCGATATTTCTTGGTGAGGTTCCGTCAGGCCGTCGACACCGACCTGGCGTCCGCCATCGAGTCGACAATTGAATTCCGGGTGAGACGGCTGCTAGGCGACTCTATCGAGCAGACATCCAGCGCTTAACGGCCCGCGGGACGGGCGAATCCCGGAATACCCGATGCTCGCGATGCGAATCCGGCGTTACCCTGCCGTATCCGATGCGCACCCCGACTACGGTAACGATCACAAGGCCGCCGATGCCGGGCAGAGCGACAGCGGCCAGCGCCCACAGTGAAGCGATTAGTAGGAGTTCGTCGAAATCATGCGGGAAAAACGACTCCGCACCCATCGGAAAGGCGCCATTGGGCGCTTGCGGCGCCATCCCGTACAGCGCTGACACTCGACCGAGCAACGTCACATCGAGCGTTTCAACCCTGTTTGCGTTGCCGGCCACCGGCACGCCCGGGATACCGGCAAGTTGTGGGCCCAGCGGCACTGGCGACGCCACCGACGCACCCGCGGCTGCCTCTAGCCCAGGGCCATGGATGCCTCCCGATCCGTCCTCTATCGGCGCCACCCCGGCGATGCCCAACAAGAAGGAGGAAAGGTCGGACGGCGGTCGCGTGAGCGGGACGACCGCATCGGCGACCGAGGTGGGCATGTACTGTCCCGGCGCGATGACGTCAGACACCTGCGTGAGCACATCAGTAACCGGCGCGACCAGATTGGGAACCGACGCGATCACATCGGTAACCGGCGCCACCACATCAGTAACCGGTGCCACCAGATTGGGAACCGGCGCGACCGCGTTCGGAACAGCGGCGACCGGATCGGGAACAGCGGCGACCGGATCGGGAACCGCGGTGACCGGATCGGGCACCGCGGCGATGAGGCCCGAGCCCGTGCCGCCAGGCTCGTTCTTCGGGCTTTTCGCGCCCGCAGAAGGCTGCTGGCCAGGTTGCGGGTCCGAGCCAACTGTGCTCGTTACGCTGGAAGACTGCTCGCCCGGTTGCCGGCCCGAGCCAACTGTGCTCGTTACGCTGGAAGACTGCTGGCCCGGGGGCGGTCCCGAGCCAACAGTGCTCGCTACGTCCTGAAGCGTCTTCGGCAGAGTGCCGGTAATCTTGCCGACTGGGCTGCTTGCCGTACCGCCCCGGACTGGAAGGTTGGTGCCGCCGTCATCGCTGTTCGGGGAACCGCCGGAAACGGGATCGGCAACGGCGACCGCTCCTCTGCCCATCAGCAGGCCCGCTGCGAGGACGCAAACACCTACACCGAAGCGCAAACGCGACCGAACCACGATCCACTCGCTCCTACTTCGCGGGAACCGACCCGTGTGACCGACGTCTAGATTGCCGGGATACCCATGAGGCGGTCCTCGAAACATCAGGACCTGCCCCCATTCGGTGAGAGTCACGGTCGAACTGCCGAACACGTCGGCCCGTCATCGTGCTCGGGGGTGGGCCGACCTTAGCGCCGCCAATCACAGGGAACTTGCCCCTTCATCTAGGGGCTGCTTTGCTCTCATCAGTGGTACGTGTTGAGCGGCGGTGTCCCGAATCTGGTTGACCACTCCCAACTTTGGGTAACAGCCCAGGTAGCGCGGTTCGTGTCCATAGGCGTGTTCCGTGTTGGGGTGGTCGGCAGCTTCGGCGTATTGCTGCCGGCCACGTCCTGTCTGTCTCCTGTGACGTTTCGGGCGGGGATCGCCAGGGGTAAATGGTCGTTACTGTGGAGTGGTCTGGGGTTCGCCTCGCGTTAGGTGGCTTGCTCCTGGGTGCACCCGGCGGTGGCGGCACCGGCGGGTGGCGGTGGCGGCGGTGACGCGTAGGCCACCGCCATAAGGCCGCGGTGCAAGCGGAAAGCCCCCGGTCAATCACCTTGGTCGGGGTTCTCTGCCGCGCCTAGGCTGTTGAGGGTGCAGGGCCAGCTCGTCTGAGCAACCAACGGGCAGTGGATAACCAAGCCACCTTCGCGCTGTCCGAACGGGCACACTCTCGGCCCAGGGAAGGTGTTAGTAGGTCATCGAGCCGGTCTTGGGCACGGCGGCGGGCACACAACATGGACATGACGCACATGCGACCAGACCGTCTACGGGCCACCACTTAACACCCACGGCACATCCCTCGACGGGCCGGCGATTGTGCATGTGAGGGACGGGGCAAGTCTGGGTGCCCAGGGGTGGTGGGTCGAGTCAACGCGTTTTCAGCGGCGGCTGCGGGCTGGGCTGGACTCGGTAGGTTAGCGAGCGGTTAACGGGTGGGTGCCGGCTGGCATCGGCGCAGGTCACGCCGCTGCGACCACCCCCAGGGCGCGGGCCGGGTGCAGCAGCTGCGGCGTATGCAGCACTGCGGCGCAGGACTCTGAGGCGCACGCCGGCCCGCTGTCACCGCGACCCCGCCCTGGCCCGCGGTGACGGCCCTACTTACACCCACGAGGGACGGCGGCCTGCGGTTCGCCTCCAGCAGTAACTTTCTTTGTGCGGCGCGGTGGGCACACCACCTGGACCTGCCGCACCTGCGATCAGATGGTGTACCGGCCGCCGCTCAAGACACCGTGCACATGCATCTCGGTGTCGTCGTGTCGTCCCGACAAATTCCGTCGCGCACGCTGCGCGGGTTGCGGAGGGTGAGGTGATTTATCCCGTCCACTCGCTGAACTGATCGTCCTCATCGAACAGAAACGTCTTGTTGTGGTAGCGGCCGCCGAACTCGTACTCATCGCACGGCAGCCCGGCATGAAGCAGCGCGCGCATCAACACCGATGACGACACCAGTACCGGCTGACCGTCCTCAACGCCTCCAACAGTTCGTCTCCTCACCCACGCGGCGCGGACCACGGAGGCGGCGGGCACCCGGCAGCGAGTACTCCCGATCCGCAATCAACAGCGCACACATCCCGGTGCTGTTCTGTACCCGAGGAACTGCGCACCGCTCTAGCGAGGCTGACCACCCTGTTGAGCGACTTGATCGCCAACAAGCGCGAGCGGCCGGCCGACGACTTGTTGACCGCTCTCGCAGGGGTTTTCCGACGATGGCGATCAGCTGTCCGGAGACGAGCTGTTGGAACCGCTTACCTGCTCATCTTGGCGGGATACGAGACGACGGTGAATTTCATCGGAAACGGAATTCTGGCGTTGCTGCGAAATCCGGCCCAGCTCGCGTCTTTGCGTGCCGAACCGTCGGGCCTTTCCAGTGCCGTGGAAGAGTTCCTGCGATTCGAGAGCCCGCTCAACATCGCCACCACCCGCGTTACCACCGTCCCCGTTCGGATCGGCGAGGTAGAGGTGCCGGCCGACGAGTTCGTCATGATCGCTCTAGTGGCGGCCAACCGCGATCTACACCAATTTGACGAACCGGATCGGCTGAATATCGCCCGGAATCCCAACGCGCACCTGGCTTTCGGTCACGGCATTCACTACTGCCTAGGTGCCCCGGCTGGCCCGGCTCGAAGGAGAGATCGCGCTCGGTCGGCTACCGGCCAGGTTTGAGACCATCACGCTGGACGACACCGCGACATTGCAAGACCGCAACAGCACTTTGATGCGCGGGCTGCAGGCGCTACCGGTTCGCCTCGACTAAAGCGGCAACCTCGGTCGTCGACGCGGCTCGCGGGGCACCACTCACCAGTGCACGCCAGGCACCAGCCGCACCGCGCGCTTGATCGGTCGCGGAATGCGGCGGGACGCGACCGCGCGCGATGGGCGTTTGGGGCGTCGCTCCGATGACTGGCTGGTTGACGGCTCGGCCGGCGTCACGCCCCTGGCGGCCGCCGAGTCGGGATAGCCGAGGTAGAGCTGGTGCAGTACGCGACGCGACAGCTTCGGTGTCATGTAGTTGCCGAAATCGGCCAGCGTGCCGACCGGGGTGTCGATGCGAGCGGGCTTCTCCACCAGCCCCCGCACCACCATGGCCGCGGCGTGTTCCGGGCTGATCGGCGGAATCGGGTTCAGCCGCCGCGACGGCACGATCATCGGCGTCTTCACCAGCGGCATATGAATATTGGTGAAGGTGATGTGGTCCGACAGTGTCTCCGTCGACACCACATCGGCGAACGCGTCGAGCGCCGCCTTGCTCGGCAGGTACGCGCTGTACTTCGGGCCGTTGGCCTGCACGCCCGCGCTGGACACGTTGACCACGTGGCCGAAGCGGCGTTCGCGCCAGTGCGGCAGCAGCGCCAGCACCATCCTCACCGCGCCAAAGTAGTTGACCGCCATCACGCGTTCGTAGTCGTGTAGCCGGTCGGTGGAGGCGATCACCGAGCGGCGGATGGACCGCCCGGCGTTGTTCACCAGATAGTCGACGTGGCCGAACCGGCCCAGGATGTCCTTGACCGTGTGCTCGACCGACGTCGAGTCGGTGACGTCACACGTGAACGCGTGTGCCTGCCCGCCCGCCGCACGGATCTCGGCGATGAGGTCGTCGAGGGCTTCGGCGTTGCGCGCCAACGCGAATACCGTCGCGCCCCGTTCGGCGACTGCGATCGCCGAGGCACGGCCGATGCCGCTGGATGCGCCGGTGATGATCACGTGCTTGCTGACCAGCGGTCCGGCCGGATCGTCGCGACGGGCCCGATCTGGGTCAAGATGGTCGGCCCAGTAGCGCCACAGCGTCGGCGCGTATGACGCGAATTCGGGCACCGTTATCCCTGTGCCGCGCAGGGCTTCTGCGGTGTTGGCGGATGTGAAAGCGGGCTTAAGGTCGACGACGTCGAGGATCTCACCTGGTATGCCGAGCTGGGTGGCGGCCATGTTGCGCAGTATCTTGGCGCGCCCGGTGGCCCGAAGGAACGGTGTCGCGGTGACACCCGGCAGAGACCCGCGAAGCGGCGGCAGCCCAGCCGCGCCCGCGACGCCCCGGTAGATGTCGCGCAGCCCAATGGTTTTCGGGGCGGTGAGGTGGAACGTCTGCCCGTCACGACCGTCGGCGTGCATGAGTGCAAGGACGGCTTCAACCACAAAGTCGACAGGAACGATGTTGGTGCGGCCGGTGTCGGGAAGCACCATCGGGGTGAACCTGGGCAACACGGCCAGCTTCGCCAGGATGCCGAAGAAGTAGTACGGGCCGTCGATCTTGTCCATTTCGCCGGTGCGCGAGTCGCCGACTACGACGGCGGGGCGGTACACCCGGTAGCGCAGTCCCGCCGCCGACCTGACCAACAGCTCTGCCTTGAACTTCGTCTGGTGATACGGCGTCGGCAAGTCCTGCGCCACGTCGAAGTCGTCCTCGGTGAACTCGCCGGGATAGGTGCCTGCGACGGCGATCGATGAGACATGGTGCAGCGTGGCGTCCACCCGACGGGCCAGGTCGATCACCGCGCGGGTGCCGTCCACGTTGGCCGCCCGCTGGACGGCCTCGTCAGCGGTGATGTCGTAGATCGCGGCACAGTGCACGACGTGGTCGACGGTGCCCAACTCCGCGACGGCCTCGTCGGCGAGGCCGAGATCAACTGCAGTCAGATCTCCCACTAGCGGTTTTGCCCGGGGTCCCCACTCGGCGGCGAGCCGTTCGAACCGGGCCAGCGATCCGCGGCGCACGAGTATCCACACCTCGGCGTCCTCGCTGCGGTCCAGGATTCGGGACACCACTCGGCGGCCGATAAACCCGGTACCGCCGGTAACGACATAGCGCATGCGAGCCATGGTCGCCCCAGACTCGGCGGAGGTCAACAATGTGTGACGCGGTTGGCTGCTAGTTGTCGCGAACCCTCGCGAGCAGGCTGATCAGCGAGCACCCTCTCCAGGGTGGCCGTCGCCGTAGCGGCGGCGAGGCATGCGCAGCCCTTCTTGGTCGACGATCCTCAGTCCGAAGCCCGATCTCAGTTCGGTGTCGACGATCGAAGTCATCACTGGGCGTATCCAAATTCCGGGCGGCCAGTCGAACGGATATCGTCCGATCCAGCCGAGAAGGGAGCATCAATGCCGATCGACCCCAATGCCATAGGCGCCAAGACAAAGCCGAACATTTTCGAATGGACCGACCGCGACACGCTGCTGTACGCGCTCGGCGTCGGCGCGGGAACCCAGGACCTGGCGTTCACCACCGAGAACAGCCACGACATCCCGCAGCAGGTGCTGCCGACCTACGCGGTCATCGCCTGCCTGCCCTTCGCCGCGGCAGGCAAGATCGGCACGTTCAACTTCGCCATGCTCCTGCACGGATCCCAGGAGATTCGGCTGCACAAGCCGCTGCCGCCCGCGGGCAAGCTCAGCGTCGTCGCGGAGGTCGCCGACATCCAGGACAAGGGTGAAGGCAAGAACGCGATCGTCATGTTGAAGGCGACGGGCACCGACCCCGACACGTCGGACGTCATCGCCGAAACGTTGACGACCGCCGTGATCCGTGGGGAGGGCGGCTTCGGCGGGCAGCCGGGCCAGCGGCCGGTCGCCCCGGAGATTCCCGATCGTGAGCCGGATGCCCGCGTCGCGCTGCCGACACGCGAGGACCAGGCGCTGATCTATCGGCTGTCGGGCGACCGCAACCCGCTGCACAGCGACCCGTGGTTCGCGCAGAACCTGGCCGGCTTCCCGAAGCCAATCCTGCACGGACTGTGCACATATGGGGTCGCCGGTCGCGCGCTGGTGAGCGAACTCGGCGACGGTGACGCCACCAAGGTCAGCCAAGTCGGCGCCCGGTTCACGTCGCCAGTGTTCCCGGGCGAGACGCTGACCACGTCGATCTGGCGCACCGAGCCCGGGCACGCCGTGTTCCGTACCGAGGCGTCCAACCCGGACGGATCCGACGCCCGGCTGGTTCTCGAAGACGGCACCGCCGAATACGCCGACTGAGCGCCCGCATCGGTCATCGCCAAATTGGCCTAACCGGCCGCCGCAACTTGACAGGATGTGATGCGGAATCGTCCGCACGGTGCGGTGCGAGATGGGCGGTGAGTTGTCGATGAAGTTGATTGTTGGTTATCTGTCCACGCCGGGTGGCGCAGACGCGATGGCACTCGGTGCCCGGCTTGCGCGGACGCTCGGCGCCGAAGTCGAGGCATGCATCATCCTGCCGCACGAGCAGACGCACCTCACGGGTACGCGTGACTACGAGGCGAGGCTCGGCCATCAGGCCGAGAAGTGGCTCGCCGAGGCCGTCGCGTCGGTACCCGACGACGTCGCCGCGCACAGCCACGCGACCTTCGACGAATCGTTCGCCGACGGGCTGATCCGGGAGACCGCGCGGCTCGAGGCCGACCTCATCGTGGTGGGCGGGTCGGGTGGCGGCCTGGCAGGTAGTTACTCGTTGGGCTCCGTGGTCAACGAGTTGCTGCACTCCGCGCCCGTGCCCGTGGCCGTCGCTCCGCGCGGAACCCGCGTTTCGAAGATCGATCGGGTGCGCGAGGTCACCTGTGCGATCGGACAGCGGCAGGGCGCTGATCTGTTGCTGGAGAAGGCGGTTCGGTTCAGCAAGGCTGCCGGCACGCCGCTGCGGTTGGTCTCGCTGGTGGCGCTTGACCCGATATACGGCTCGCTGCGCGGCGACGACGATGCCGTCCGCGAACTCGCGCTGGAACATGCGCAGCAGGTCTTAGAGGCCGCCAAAAGCTCACTGCCGGAAGGCTTTCCCGTAGCTGCGACGGCGGTGGAGGGGCCGACGGTCGAGGAGGCGGTGAACAGGCTCGAGTGGCACGACGGGGACCTGATCATGGTCGGGTCGAGCCGGCTGAGCGCACCCAAGCGCCTGTTCCTGGGCTCCACCGCCGCGAAGATGCTGCGCGTGCTGGACGTTCCGATGATTGTCGTGCCACGAGATCAACTCGGTTCACAAGACCTGCCGTAATCACAGCCCCGCCGGACAGATCTCCAACTACCAGGTCTGTTCGGCCGAGCGTACGAGGATTTCGTTGACAGCCACCCGCCGGTCGCGGGTGACCATATAGACGACGGCGTCGGCGATGTCGGCAGGTTCCAGCTTCACCATCCCCGCGGTCCGCTTGTCCAGAGTCTCCCGGTCGTCGGGCGGCAGGGCGGTGGTGATCTCCGTCTGGACGGTTCCGGGCTCAACCAGGCCCACCCGGACCCGCTGACCGAGCACCTCCTGGCGCACCGCCTCGGAAAACGCCCCGACGCCGAATTTGGTGAGCGCATAGACCGCGTTCCCGGGACGGGCCACCCGGCCCGCCGTCGAGCTGATGTTGACGATGTCGGCCACCCGGCGCGGCGCGTCGGCCGCCGCGCGGATGAGGTGCGGCAAGGCCGCCCGCGTGATGTAGAGGAGCCCTTGCACGTTGACCGACAGCATCGCGTCCCAGTCCGCCGGATCGGACTCGGCGGCCGCTCCGATCCGCATCAGGCCGGCGTTGTTGACGACGATGTCGAGCCGACCGAGCTCCGTCACAACCTGCTGCACGGCCGCTTCGGCCTGCGCCCGGTCGGCGATGTCCGCAACGACAGCCGCGGCGGTTCCGCCCGATGTGACGATGTGGTGTTTGAGCCTGTCGAGGCGGTCGCCTCGGCGTGCGATCAACGCCACCGCGGCTCCCGAGCCTGCTAGGGCCAGGGCGGTGGCCTCGCCGATGCCGCTGCTCGCGCCGGTGACAAGTGCCAAGGTGCCGTCGAGTTGCCGATTCATGATCACATCATCCGTGCGCATGCTGTTAGAACGTGTGTTCGATAGACTGTGGTGATGAGCTGGTTCACCGGTCCACCGAGCTGGACGGAAATGGAGCGGGTGCTCACCGGCAAGCCGCGCCATGCCGGGTGGCCTATTGACGAGCCGAACGGGGACGGCGGGGACAGCCCTGCCTGGTCGCGCAAGCGGGGGGAGTACCAGCCGCTCGATGTGGAGCGCCCGGTTTCGTCGGTCCCGTATGCCGAGTTGCATGCGCATTCGGCGTACAGCTTCCTCGACGGCGCCAGCACGCCGGAGGAACTGGTCGAGGAGGCCGCCCGGCTCGATCTGCGGGCCATCGCGCTCACCGATCACGACGGGCTTTACGGGGTGGTGCGGTTCGCGGAGGCCGCCAAGGAACTCGAGATGCAGACGGTGTTCGGCGCGGAACTGTCACTCGGCGGTGGCGACCGCACCGAGGATCCCGACCCGCCGGGACCGCACCTGCTGGTGCTGGCCCGCGGGCCGGAGGGTTATCGGCGGCTGTCGCGACAGCTGGCGACCGCGCATCTGGCTGGCGGTGAGAAAGGCAAGCTGCGCTATGACTATGACGCGCTGACCGAGGCGGCGGGCGGGCACTGGCACATCCTGACCGGTTGCCGCAAAGGCCATGTGCGCCAAGCCTTGGACACGGGCGGCCCGGAAGCCGCCAGCGTGGCGCTGGCCGACCTGGTGGACCGGTTCGGCGCCCACCGGGTCAGCATCGAGCTGACCCATCACGGCCATCCCCTCGACGACGAGCGCAACGCCGCGCTGGCCGACCTCGCTCCGCGGTTCGGGCTCAGTGTGGTCGCCACCACCGCCGCCCACTTCGCCGAACCGTCGCGGGGTCGGCTGGCCATGGCGATGGGCGCTATCCGGGCCAGGCACTCGATGGATGAGGCAGCCGGTTTCCTTGCGCCACTGGGCGGCTCGCACCTGCGGTCGGGAGACGAAATGGCGCGGGTTTTCGCGGAGGTCCCCGAGGTGGTGACGGCCGCGGCCGATCTCGGCGAACAGTGCGCGTTCGGGCTTGCGCTGATCGCCCCGCAGCTGCCGCCGTTCGACGTCCCGGCCGGGCACACCGAGGACAGCTGGCTGCGGCACCTTGTCATGGAAGGCGCCCGCAACCGCTACGGTCCGCCGGAGCGGGCCCCACGGGCATACGCGCAGATCGAGCATGAGCTGAAAATCATTGAGCAGCTGACCTTTCCGGGCTACTTCCTGGTGGTGCACGACATCACCCGGTTCTGCAAGGAGAACGGCATCCTGGCCCAGGGCCGCGGCTCGGCGGCCAACTCCGCGGTCTGCTACGCGCTCGGCGTCACCAACGTCGACCCGATTGCCAACGAATTGCTGTTCGAGCGGTTCCTGTCCCCGGCGCGCGACGGGCCGCCGGACATCGACATCGACATCGAATCCGACTTGCGCGAGAACGCGATTCAGTACGTC
>Ga0207693_10001190_pt1 | contig 23252 bp, 22 predicted proteins | sample LARL81metaG_FD_184347 | JGI IMG/M metagenome (GOLD analysis project Ga0207693, IMG submission 184347) | Corn, switchgrass and miscanthus rhizosphere microbial communities from Kellogg Biological Station, Michigan, USA - LAR L8-1 metaG... | ecosystem: Host-associated > Plants > Roots >... | reverse complement strand
TGGCGCGGGGGCGCTGGTGCTCGGCGCGGCCTCCGCCATCCTCACCGTGCTGGTCCTGAGCATCTACTTCCTGGCCGGCCTGCCCCGGATCAAGCTGTTCGCCTACCAGCTCGTGCCGCACTCGCGCCGGCCCCGGGTGATCCTGATCGCCGACGAGATCCTGGCCAAGGTGGGCGGCTACGTGCTGGGAAACGTCATCACCTCGGTGATCGCGGGCGCCGGCACCTATCTGTGGCTGCTCGCGTTCGGCATCCCCTATCCGATCCTGCTGGCCATGTTCGTCGCCCTGCTGGACCTGATCCCGGTCATCGGGTCGACCATCGGCGGCGCCGTGGTCAGCCTGGTCGCGCTCACCGTGTCGCTGCCGGTGGCCATCGCCACGCTGGTCTTCTACATCGGCTACCGGCTGGCCGAGGACTATCTCATCGTGCCCAGGATCATGGGCCGAACGGTCCAGGTGCCGGCCATCGTCAGCCTGGTAGCGGTCCTGATCGGTGGCGTGCTGCTGGGGATTGTCGGCGCTCTGGTCGCGATTCCGGTGGCTGCGGCCATTCACCTGCTGTTGCGCGAGGTCACCATCCGCCGGCTCGACCACAGCTGAGCCGGCCCGGCCTCTGCTCGTTCGGCCTGGTCGCTGGCTGGCGCGCATCTCTCGTAAACGGCACGTGGCGCCGACATAGTCGGCGCCACATTCATTTCGCGGGGGGACTTCAGTCCCGCGCCCGCGCGTCGCTCAGCCCTGCCGGGCCTTCCAGCGGGGGTGGGCACGGTTGATCACGAAGACCTTTCCGCGCCGTCGTACCACTACCGACCCCGGCCTGCGCTTCAGCGACCTGATCGAGTTGCGCACCTTCACGGCTGACTCCTTCCGGCCTGAAGCCTTGAAGCTTGACATACTGTTGAACACGATTTCCATTATCATTATTCCGGCTGTTCCGGGCCGTTGCGGCGGGGCGGCGGGTTCCTCACCGGGCTGCCGGCTGGAACGCCAGGCCGGGCGACAGGGCGTGCATGGTCGCGGCGCTCGCCCCGTACCGGATCACGGGGCGGGCGGATAGCGCCTGGGTCGTCGCAACAGCCACTGCCAGAACGTCCGGCGCGGCGGCCTGGCCGTGATGGACCCGCTGCCGACCTGGCCGGACACGTCGATCCGCAGTGCGACGGGCACGTCGGGACCCCCCGGCGCGCGGATCCGCACGCTGCCGCTCCTGATCGCCACCTCATCGGCGTCCACGAGGATCCCCGGCTTCGTCACCAGGGTCAGGCTCCCGCTGCTCACGCTGGCTTCGATCTGAACCGACGGCTGCGAGATCACGGCCTGGGTGAAGTCCAGGGTCACGCTTCCGCTGGTCACCAGCACTTCGATCCGCCGGGGCACCACCCAGCGGCCGTCCCGCTTCGTGCTGCCGCTGTGGCAATCGAACCGCATCATGTCCTTGGGTGCGGGGGCCGGCCCGCTCACCGCGGCGCCCGGGACGGCCGGCAGATCGGTGGTCAGCACCGCCAGCTCGGCGTAGGTACGGGCGGTCAGGGCCGCGTCCAGGCGCTGGTCGAGCTCCTCGGCGGTCAGCCGGCCGTCTCCTGCCGCCGTCCGCAACACCTCGACGACCTTGTCCCTGTCCTCGTGCGAGGCCCGCAGCTCGTTCGGTGACCGGACCTCGTTACCGCGCCCCGGCACCGATGCCTCATCCGCCATGGACAAACTGTACGGCTGGTTCAGCGGATCAGCAGGGCCATAGCGGCGTACTGGCACCCGGCCGCCGCGCACACGTAAGCGTGAAAGACCTCGTGGTACCCGAACACCGACGGATAGGGGTCGGGCCGGCGGCGGCGGTAGCAGACCGCCCCCGCGGTGTACAGCACCCCGCCGGCCAGCACCAGCAGCCCCGGGATCGCGCCAGCATGGATCCACACGCCCGGCAGGCCCAGGCCGGCCACCCAGCCCAGCCCGATGAACGTCCCGCCCACGATGAGCTCGGGGGCGTTCATCCATGCCATGTGGACGACGGCCGCCGCGATGGCCAGCGCCCACACGACGATCAGGCAGGTCAGTCCCACCGGACCGGGCCAGGCGAGCAGGAAGGCGGGGGTCGCGGTACCCGCGATCAGGAAGAAGATCATCATGTGGTCGAGGCGCTGCAGCCGCTGCCGCCAGGCGGACGTCCAGTTGCCGCGGTGATAGAGCGCGCTGGCCCCGAAAAGGGCGCTTACGCTCGTCGCATAGATGGCCCCGGCGGTGATCCGGGTGTGCCCGCGGGTGCGGACCAGCAGGATGATCCCGAGCACCAGCGACGCCGCGAACCAGAACAGGTGCAGCCAGCCGCGCAGCAGGGGCTTGGTGTAGTAGACGCCGCGCCGGGCATCGAAGAACGTGCCCGCCTCGGGCGGCCTCTGCACCTCCAGGTCTGGCGGGGGATCGGTGAGCGCCACGGTCAGGGCCTGGTGACGTGGTAGATGCCGAAGATCACGTCGGGGCGTGGGAGAACCTGGCGCAAAGATCCGCTCCTTCAGGTGGCCGCTGAGTGCCTGGACACTACCCGAGAATCGTCAGCACTCTGACTCCGGCGGCGCATCATTTACCCTGCGGGCGTGCGGTCATCCCTGCCGCGCGAGGGTTTCGCGCCCCGACCGCTTCCCAGCCCAGACCTGACAGGAGCCCGGCATGGACGAATCGGTGATCCGCCGCAAGGTAGCCGAAGCCAGGGTGGCCCGGGTGGGCACGCTGGACGAGCGCGGGAGCGTCCACCTCGTCCCCGTGGTCTACGTGGTGGACGGCGACACCTGGTACTCACCGAGCGATCCGGGCTCTCGCCCGGTCAAGCGGCTGCGCAACGTCCTGGCCGACCCCCGGGCCACCATCCTCATCGACGACTACGACGAGGTCTGGTCGCGGGTGTGGTGGGTGCGGCTGCGCGGCCAGGGCCGCATGGTCGAGTCCGCGGCCGAGAGCGAGCGCGCGCGCCGGCTGCTCGCCGCGAAGTACCCGCAGTTCGGCGGCGACGCCGAGGCCACGACCGCCGGTCCGGTCATGGCCATCGACATCCAGGAGTGGGCGGGGTGGTCCTATTCCTGATGACCGCGCCCCGGGCCGGATGGCCCGCGTGGTCAGCCGGGCCCGGGCGGCCCAGCGGTCAGAGCGGGCGCTCGAACGTGACGAAATCGCGGCCCGGGCCGTTGTAGTCGGGCACCGGCCCGGCGACCGCGAAGCCCATCGACCGGTGGAAGGCGATCGACCCGGCGTTCGCCGGGGCGGTCACCGCGCTGACCACGCGCCGCCCGTCGGCCCGCGCCAGCGCGAAGAATTCCTCGTACAACCGCCGGCCCAGCCCGGCCTGACGCGCCTGCGGGGCCACGCCGACGAAGTGGATGTAAGCGCGCTGCGGCTGCGCCGGGGGCAGGATGCCGATCAGAAACGCCATCGGGCCGTCGGGTCCGTCCACGACCAGGCTGCTGTTATGGAAATGGTCCAGGAACAGCCTGGGCAGGGCGGCCAGCACCGGCCGGCCCCACCACCGGTTAACGACCGCCGCGATCGCGTCGTAGTCTTCCGGCCGGGCCGGGCGCGACCGGAGCCAGCCCAGGTCAGGCCCGGCGGCTCCCGCCGCTCCCGTCGCGCCACCCTCCGCCATCTCATTGAGTCTGGCACGCTCCCTGCGTCTGGCTCGCCGGGATACGGTGCCGTCAGGACCATGGGAGTACGACATGAACCTTGAGGCATACGAGCTCGTCATGCTGCGCAGGCCCGCGGACGCGACGCGCTATGACGACCCGACCCTGGAGCGGATCCAGCGCGAGCACCTCGCCTACCACGCCGAACTGCGCGCCGCCGGTCAGGTCGTCACGAACGGCCCGCTCACCGATCAGCCCGACGAGTCGCTGCGCGGCCTGACGTTCTACCGGACCGGCTCGCTGGACGAGGCCCGCCGGCTCGCCGAGGCGGACCCGGCGGTCAAGGCGGGCCGACTCGTCGTCGACGTCATGACCTGGTATTGTCCGGCCGGCACCATGGGCCAGCCCGGCCGGCCCGTATCGTCGCTGTAGCGTGCCCCGGACGTTAATCGCGCGCCGCCCGCTGGCTGCGCGGGTACCCTGGGCACCATGACGACCGCGTCGATCCGGCTGTGGTGGGCCGCCTGACCAGGCGGCCCTTAGACGTCATCTTCCCCTGACCACCGGCCGCCCCGGCGCGGCGGCCGGCTGGACGCAAGCGAGCTGCGCACAGGGCATGCCCCGAGCACAGGAGGCCGACATGGCCCGCAGCCTTTCCCTTGTCGTGCCGAGCGGCAGCCTGACCCTTGGCAACCTGCTCGGCGCCATCCAGCACTGGGTCGCCGACCAGCGCGGTGCCGACACTCTTTACGGTCTCGCCGACATGCACGCGCTGACCACGCCGCACGACCCCGCGGCGGTCCGGGCGGCCACGCTCGAGCAGGCCACGCTGCTGCTCGCGGCCGGCCTGGATCCCGGGCGCAGCACGCTGTTCGTGCAGAGCCACGTGCCCGCGCACGCCGAGCTGCTCTGGCTGCTCGAGGCGACCGCTTACGACGGGGAGCTGCGCCGGATGATCCAGTACAAGGAGAAGTCGGCGCGTCATCAGACGGTGCGCGCGGCGCTGCTGACCTACCCGGTCCTGATGGCTGCCGACGTGCTGCTGTACGACGTCGCCACCGTGCCGGTGGGTGACGATCAGCGGCAGCACCTGGAGCTCGCCCGGGATCTGGCCTTGCGCTTCAACCGCGCCTACGGCCAGACGTTCACGGTGCCGCGCACGGTCACCCCCGCGGTGGGCGCGCGGGTCATGGACCTGCAGGATCCGTCGGTCAAGATGAGCAAGTCGGCGCCGCCGCAGGCGGCCGGGGTCATCCGCCTGCTCGATCCGCCCGACGTGGTGCGGCGCAAGATCGCGCGGGCGGTCACCGACAGCGGCCAGCGGCTGGAGCCCGGGGCCGGGCACGGCCCGGGTGTGGCCAACCTGGTCACGATCCTCGCCGCGTGCACGGGGCAGACGCCGGAGCAGGCCGCGGCCGACGCCGGCTCCTACCGGGAACTCAAGCAGGCCTGCACCGAAGCGGTCACCGGGCGGCTCGCCCCGCTGCAGGCCAGGTACGCCGCGCTCGCTGACAACCCGCAGGCCGTGACGCGCGCGCTGCGGGCGGGTGCCGAGCGGGCCCGGTCACTGGCCAGCGGCACGCTGGCCCGGGCCAAGAGCGCGATCGGCCTGCTGGCGCCTTAGCGCGTGCCTGGTTCCCAGGCACGTGCTAGAGCGCAGGGCGCTCTTAGCTGTCCCCGGGGACGGCCATCTCGCGGAGCTTGGACCAGTCGTCTGGCAAGATCTCGAAGTTGACGATCTTCGGTGTCTCGGCCAGGTGCGGCGGCAGCCACTGCCCGCGCCAGCGCTGTCAAGATCCGGCGGGCTCTCGCGCTGTCTGTCTGGCGACAGTGCCGGCGCACCCGGGCTCAGGTGGCAGCATGGAGAGGTGACTCAGTTGCCGGACCGCGCCCCCGCCAGCGTTCCAGGCTTCGGGCCGGACGTGGCGCAGGACGACGCCCTGGGTGTCCTCGCCGTCGAGCGCGGGATGCACACGCGGCCGTTCGGAATGCTGGTCAATCTCGTCGCCGGCGGAGACGTAGTGATCCTCAGCGGCGCCGGGCTGTCCACCGAATCCGGCATCCCGGACTACCGCGGCCCGAGCGGCCGGGCCCGGCGGGGCGAGCCGATGACCTACCAGACGTTTGTGGCCACGGCCGCGGCCCGCCAGCGGTACTGGGCGCGCAGCCACCTGGGCTGGCGGCACGTGGCCCGCGCCCGGCCGAACGCCGGGCATCACGCCGTCGCCGAGCTCGAGCGGGCCGGGCTGCTGGCCGGGACCATCACCCAGAACGTCGACGGCCTGCACCAGGCGGCGGGCGCGGAGCAGGTGATCGAGCTGCACGGCAGCCTGAGCCGCGTCCTGTGCCTCGGCTGCGGTGAGCGGACCCCGCGGCTGCGGCTCGACCAGCGGCTGCGCGCGGCGAACTCCGGCTGGGCGGCGCGGGCGGCCGAGATCACCCCGGACGGTGACGCGCTGCTGGCCGACGACGACCTGGCCGGGTTCCGCGTCGTCGACTGCGAGAGCTGCGGCGGCGTGCTCAAGCCCGATGTGGTGTTCTTCGGCGAGAACGTTCCGCGGGCGCGGGTCGAGGAATCCTACCGGCTGATCGAGCGGGCCGGCGCGCTGGTCGTGCTCGGCTCCTCGCTGACCGTGATGTCCGGCTACCGGTTCGTCCGGCGCGCCTCGAAGCTGGCCATCCCGGTAGTGATCATCAATCAAGGCCCGACCCGCGGCGACCCGCACGCGCTGGCGACCATGGACGCCCCGCTCGGTGCGGCGCTCAGCACGCTCATCGCCCGGGTGCGGCCTGAGCCGGCGGTGTCATAGCGGGTAGGGGTACAGCGGGCGAATCCGCGCAGACCGAGGGGAGAGTTCCGATGAACTGGCGGCTTTTGGTCGTGGTGGCGTGCATCGCCGTCGCGTGCGTGGCCATCATCAGCAGCAAGGACGACATCGACCGCTACCTCAAGATGCGCAGGATGTGACGGCCGGCCGGTCCCGGAACATGCCCCGAGGGGCGGCCACCTGGGTGGCCGCCCCTCGGGACGCTGATGCTGCGGCTTGACCGCCTGATCCGGCTTCGCGCTGGGTGGCGCTTACTTCTTGGCCGTCGAACCGCGGCCGCTCCTGGCGGACGCGGAGTGCTGGGCCTTGCTCGCGGTGCGCTCGGCCCCAGCGGCGATGTCCTCGGCCTTCGCCGCGGTCTGTCCGGCCTTCTTCGCGGCGGTGCGCTCGGTCTTCGTGACGAAGCGCTCGGCCTGCTTCGGCGCGTTGCTGAGGGTCTCGGTCAGCGGCTCGGCGTAGGCCAGCAGGCTCTTGGTGAAGTCGCGCTGCATGGCGAGCAGGTGCACGCCGAAGTCATACGAGCGGTCCACCAGCTCGTCCAGCGTGGGGATCGTGGACTTGATGTCGATGTTCGAGACGAGCTTCTGCATGCCGTCCGACCACGTGCGCACGGTCGAGTTCATCGTCTCCTGGCCGTAGCGGACGGCGTCGGCGATCCGCTCCTGCGGGCTGATCATATCTTGACTCCTTCAGAGTTCGTTTCCCTGGTCTGCTTACTAAAGTACGCAAGAGTGCTAGCTCTGTCAAGCGAAGTGCTAGCTGTAGCAAGCACTCAGGTGGATCCGGTGCCGCGAAGCCGCAGCCAGGCCGTGGTCGCCGAAGCCGCCGGCTCAGCCGGAGTCGCGGAAGCTGCGGTACACGTTCAGCAGTGCCTCGCGCTGCCGCGGGGTGAGTTTCGGGTCGGCCACGATGGCCGCCTCGGTGTCAGGCCCGGCATCAGCCCCGGTCGTCCCCCGCCCCGTGTCCGCTCCGTCCGCCCGGGCGGTGTCCGGCCCAGCGGCGCCGGCGTCATCGGCGTGGGTGCTGGCGGACAGGAAGTTAGCGCGCCTGAGCAGTTCCTCGGGGGCGATGCTGAGCGCCTGCGCGATCGATCGCAGTACCCTGAGCGACGGCTGGTGCAACCCGCGCTCGACCTGGCTCAGGTAGGCATTGGAGACACTGGTGAGAGCGGCCACCTCCCGCAGCGACATGTGGGCTAGCTGCCGCTGCACGCGGATGAACGTGCCGAGCGCGTTCACCGGCGTCTGCGCCGGCTCCTCCGCCCCGCCCTCCCCGTTCTGCCTGCTTGACATACCTATCACTCTAGCCTGAGCGCCCGCCCGCCGCCCCGGTCATGATCATTCTCACGATCAGCGGCGGAGCCGGGCTTATCAGGGGGCGGGGAGGGTGGCGGCCAGACGGTGCTGGCCCTGGAAGCCGGTGATGACCGCGGGCAGGTGTTGCGATCCGAACGGCCGCCAGCGCGCGGTCAGGCGCACCGCCGGCGCGCGGGCCAGGTGCAGCACGAGCCGGGCGACGGCCTGCCCGGTCCGCCGGTCGAAGCTGGCCGTGCCGCCGATCGTCGCGTCGCTCACCCAGCGGACGCCGTGCAGACGGACGGTCAGCGGGCCGGGTCCGGGTGCGAACGTTACCCGCCCGCCTCGCAGGCCGAGGTCCTTGTCGCCATCCAGCAACGGGAAGCGGCTCAGCTCATCGGCCACGCTCGCCACGCCGATGGCGGCCGCCTGCCGGGCCGCGCGCCCCGCGGTGTTGCCGCGGGCCGCGGTCGCGGGCCGGGCCTGGGCGAGCAGCCGGGGATACGTCCCGACCGTGTGCACCGGGGTGACCCGGGGCGCGCACGAGGTGTTCTCGCTCTGCAGGCGGCCCGGCCGCAGCACGAAGCGCCGGTAGATGGATGCCGGGCAGGAGTCGTTCTGGTCCTGCAGCGTGACGTGGGTCAGGTTGGCCACGGTGACGAGCCGGGCGGACGGGCCCACCTGGCGAGCCACCAGGGTGGCCCCGTCCAACTTCGGGGTCAGCGAGTCGAGCGTTCCGGACAAGATGAGCACCGGCAGGTGGCGCGGCACCAGCGGCGGGCGCCTGGTGATCGGCCGGACCAAGCGGGTGGGAGCCGGCCAGTCCAGGCAGGCGTTGTACGCCTCGGTGTACTGGTCCAGGCTGGTCCACTGCCGGACGCTGAACGGAGCGAATGTCCGCGGCGGCTCCCGCCGCAGCGCCCTCCGGTACTGCTGCGCCCGGGTGGCCGGCGGGGCGGTCCGGCTGAACAACTGCACGTAGTCCGTGCAGGCCACGGCGAAGTACAGGCCGTCGCTGAACCCGGGCAGCGGCTCGTTGGTGTTATCGAAGCCGAGCGAGAGGGCCGCGATCCGCAGCAGCGGCGCGGCGTCGCCGCGGCGCAGCAGCGCGCGCCCGGCGGCGTCCAGGTCCCGATAGACGACCGGATCGAAGCCCGCGTTGTTGACCAGGTTCACCAGGGTCAGGACGGTCACGGTGAGGCGGGTCCTGACACCGGTCACCGACGTCGTGTAACCGGTCACCGGCGACCGGCCCAGCCGCCGGGCGAGCGCCCCGATCCGCGCCCAGGACGAACCGGGCGCGGCCCGCGCGCAAGCCCGGGAGAGCCGGCACGCGGCGTTGAACGCGCGCCGGGCCGTGACGACCGTGGTGGTGTACCACGGGTCGAGGCCGAGCACCTGGTAAGTCGAGTCGAGCGTCACCGAGCGCAGCAGGCCCGGATACCGGGACGCGAACACCTGGGAGAACCAGCTGCCGTAGGAGTCGCCGTACAGGTCGACCCGTCCCAGCTTCAGGTGCCGCAGCACGGTCGCCACGTCCCGGGCCGAGTAAGCCGTGTTGAACAGGTCGGAGGCGTGTACCCAGCCGCCGCCCCGGTACCGCCAGGTGCGGTTGAGCTGGCGCCCGCAGGCCGCGACCAGCCGGTTGAACCTCGCCCCGTACTGCCTGGCGCCCGCGTGCTCCAGCCCGGGGCAGTTCACCGGCGTGGAGTTACCAGTGCCTCGCAGGTTGACCAGCAGCATGTTCCTGGTGCGCAGCAGCGGGCCAGCCATCGCGACGTACAGACTCTGCGAGCCGGTCGAGGAGAAACCCGGACCGCCCTCCACGGCCAGGATCGTCCCGGCCGCGTGCCGGGTCCTGGTGGCAGGCAGCCAGCGGAGGCCGATTCCTATGTCCGGGCTGGCCGGCGAGGAGTAGTCCAGCGGCACCTTGATCCGGCTGCAGTACGACAGGCGCTTCTGGTGGCACCGGGGCAGGCGGACGTCGCCGAGCCTGATCGACGCGGCAGCGTTCTGATGCCCGATCACTGCGGCCGCCGCCGCGGTCACGGTGGCGGCGGGCCAGCCCGACACGAACACGACGACCGCGGCCAGCGCGGCGACCCGCCGCCGCCCGCCCAGGCCGGCCCTCCCGACGCTGGATGTCACGCCGACGATCGTAGGTTCGCGCGAGGCCGGCCGGCAATGCCCGGCGATGACCGATGAGTTCCGGGCCGCGGCCAGGTGCGCACCGGTGAGGATTCCGGATCAGGCACGCGACCGGGCGGTCACGTACGACGGGGGCGGCCCCGGCTGCCTCAGGTCACTGGCGCGGCCGGGGTTGCCGCTCAGCGGCGGGACCCGGTGCCCGGGAGCGGAATAATGGAAGATCGTCAACACGGAGCCCGCGCCGCCGCGGCGGCCCGCCCTGGCCGGCGCGCAGGCTCGCGATTGGGGGAGGCCGGCCGGGTGAGCCTCGAGGAATACCGGCGCAAGCGCAACGCGGCACGCACGCCAGAGCCGATGCCGCCCGACCACGCCGACTCGATCCCGCCCGACCTGGCCAGCGACGCCGCCAACCCGGTGCCGCCCGGAAGTGATCCTGACCGCGCGGTCCCCGGCCGGGGCGGCGTCTTCGTGGTACAGGAGCATCACGCCCGCGGGCTGCATTGGGATTTCCGCCTGGAACATCACGGGGTGCTGGCCTCCTGGGCGGTACCGAAGGGCGTGCCTGACGACCCGGCCCACGACCATTTCGCCCGCCGTACGGAGGACCACCCGCTGGCCTACGCGGGATTCAGCGGAGTCATCCCGCGGGGCGAATACGGCGCCGGAACCGTCAGCATCTGGGATAACGGTCGCTACGAACTGGTGAAATGGACGCCGCGCGAGGTCAAGGTGGTGCTGCGCGGCCGTCGCCTGTCTGGTGGCTACGCGCTCTACCGGACCCGCGAAGACGACTGGATGATCCACCGCGAACGGGTGGCGCTGCCGGAATGGGTGCGCCCGATGCTGGCCACGAGCTCGAAGGTGCTGCCCGACGGCGGGAGCTGGGCGTACGAGATGAAGTGGGACGGGGTGCGCGCCTCGGCCTACCTCAGCGGCGGCCGGCTCCTGCGGCTCGTCTCGCGCTCGGGCCAGGACGTGACCGTGGCATATCCGGAGCTGCGCGGGCTCGGTCCCGCGGCGGGTGCGCGCCAGCTGGTACTCGACGGCGAGATCGTGGCGTTTGACGGCGGCCGGCCGAGCTTCGAGGCGCTGCAGCCGCGGATACACGTGACCTCAGCCGCCGAGGCCGCGCAGATGGCCCGCCGCACTCCGGTGGTTTACCTGGCGTTCGACCTGCTGTACCTCGACTGGCGGCCCACCCTCGACCTGCCGTACCGGCAGCGACGCGAGCTGCTCGACGCCCTGGCGCTGGCCGGTCCGTCATGGCAGACCCCGCCGGCGTTCACCGACGCCGCGGGCGAGGACATACAGGCCGCAGCGGCCGCCCAGGGGCTGGAAGGGGTGGTGGCCAAGCGGCTGGACGCCCGGTACCGGCCCGGCGCACGGTCGGCCGACTGGCTCAAGGTCAAACCCGAGTTCAGCCAGGAGGCCGTGGTCGGCGGGATCAACCCGGGCAAGGGCCGGCGGGCCGGGCAGATCGGCTCCCTGCTGGTCGGGGTGCAGTCGGCGAACGGCCTGACCTACGCCGGTCGCGTCGGCACCGGGTTGAATGCGCAATCGCTGCGGCTGCTCGACCAGCGGCTGTCCCCGCTGCGCCAGGCGACCAGCCCGTTCGCCACGCCGGTCCCGCCCGAACACGCGCGCGGCGCGATCTGGGTCGAGCCGCGGCTGGTGGTCGCGGTGGCCTTCGCCGGGTGGACGCAGGCAGGCCGGATGCGCGCCCCGTCCTACCGCGGGCTGCGGGCGGACAAGGACCCGGCCGAGGTGATCCGTGAGCAGTGAGCCCCTGGTAACCGGGACCGCGTGCGGCCAGCACCGGGCAGAGCAGGGAAGATGGGGCCATGCGTCTTCCCGTGAATCCGCCCGTTGCACCGATGCTGGCCAAGGCGGTGGATCAGATTCCCGACGGCCCCTACAGCTTCGAGCCCAAGTGGGACGGCTTCCGGTCGATCATCTTCAGGGACGGCGGCGAGGTCGAGATCGGCAGCCGGAACGAGCGCCCGATGACCCGCTACTTCCCGGAAATCGTCGCCGCGGTGCTGGCCAACCTGCCCGAGCGGTGTGTGATCGACGGCGAGATCGTGGTGCCGGACGCCGAGAGCAGGCGGCTGGACTTCGACGCGCTGCTGCAGCGGATCCACCCGGCGGCCAGCCGCGTCGACATGCTGGCCGTGCAGACCCCCGCGCACTTCATCGCCTTCGACCTGCTCGCGCTCGGCGACGCCGATCTCACCGAGCAGCCGTTCGCGCAGCGCCGGGCCGCGCTCGAGGACGCTCTCGCCGCGGTGCGGTCCCCGGTCCACCTGACCCCGGTGACCACCGACCGGGACCAGGCCCGGAGCTGGTTCAGCCAGTTCGAGGGCGCCGGCCTCGACGGGCTGGTGGCCAAGCCGCTGGACGTGACCTACCAGCCGGACAAGCGCGTGATGCTCAAGGTCAAGCACGAGCGCACCGCCGATTGCGTGGTGGCCGGCTATCGGCTGCACAAGAGTGGCGGCGACACGATCGGCTCGCTGCTGCTCGGCCTGTTCACCGAGGACGGCAAGCTGGCCAGCGTGGGCGTGGTGGGCGCGTTCCCGATGGAACGCAGGAAGGAGCTCTTCGCCGAACTGCAGCCGCTGGTCACCACCTTCGACGACCACCCGTGGAGCTGGGCCAGGCAGGAGGCGGGCACCCGCACCCCGCGCGCGGCCGCGGCCAGCCGGTGGAACGCGAAGAAGGACCTGTCGTTCGTGCCGCTGCGGCCCGAACGGGTGGTCGAGGTCCGGTACGACCACATGGAGGGCCCGCGGTTCCGGCACACCACCCAGTTCGTCCGCTGGCGTCCGGACCGCGAGCCCCGGTCATGCACCTATGCCCAGCTCGAGGAACCGGTCAGCTTCAACCTCACCGAAATCCTCGGCCCGGCCTCGCAGTAATGACCAGGCCGGGCCGGCGGCCGCCTGCTGGCATGCCCACCGGCCCGGCCTGATCGGGCCGAGCACCGCCCTGGCTGCTACTTGGCCAGGTCGGTGACGAACTTCGACCCGGGAGCGCCGAGCCCGGTCATGCTGTCGTAGCCATGGGCCGTGCTGAGCGTGTTTGACCGGGCCGAACAATTTCCGGTCGCGTCGCAGTAGACGATGGGTCCCTCGTACGTGAGCTCACGGAACGAGTAGAGGGACCCCTTGGCGCCGGGACCGAGGTAGGTGAACGCGTGGTCCACCCGGACCTGGCCCTGGTTCCCGCCGGGCACGATGTCGGTGATCGCGCCCGGCGTATGGCCGAGGCGGTAGATCGCCGGGTTGATGAACCCGACGGCCGCGCCCCCAGCACCGATCGCGGCCGAGTCCGCATCGGCGATCACGCCGGCCAGCAGCGGCGAGGCCAGGCTGGTCCCGCCGTACCGGGTCAGCGAGTACCGCGCCGTCCCGTTGGGGAAGGTCTGGTGCAGCCCGATCAGGAACCCGGTGGACGGGTCAGCGTCCATCGAGATGTCGGGGTTCACCCGCATCGGGGTCGAGCCGGTCAGGGCCGCGTTGCGCTGCGCGAGCGCGGCGGGCACGACCGGCTTCTGGTACCACGGCTGGGAGTAGTGGTAGCTGGTGAAGCCGCCGCCGCCGCCGTCATAGCTCACCGGCAGCCATGTGTTCACGGTCGACTTCGTACAACCGGGGAAGGCGCCCACGGCGTTGGCCGTGCACTTGAACGAGCGGCCGGTGGCCCAGCCGACCTGGCCGATCTGCTGGCCGTTGCTGCCGACCTGCAGCGACGTGCCGCCTACCGACGTGACGTACGGGCTCTCGGTCGGGTAGTCGGACGACGAGAAGCCGAACAGGTTGTAGTTGTCGCCGTTGTCTCCGGAGGAGAACTGGATCGTCATCCCGGTCGTGGCGGCGAGCATGAAGACGTCGTCGTAGGCCCTCTTGGTGGCCGGGCTGTCCAGGAGGTCCCCGGCGTCATCGCCCCACGAGTTCGTGACCACGTCGGCCAGGTGGCGGTCGATCACCTTCTGCTCGGCAGCGAACAGCCCGCTGTTGAAGCAGTTCTTGGCGCCGACGTACAGGATGTGGGCGCCCGGTGCCGTCGAGTGCACGGCCTCGACGTCAATCGCCTGCTCGACCAGCCAGCTGGATGCGTCGCACGCAGACTCACGGTTGAACGGAGTAGCCACGCGCTGGCTGAAGTGCGCACGGGCGAACGGGTTGCCCGGGTCGTTCATGCTGAAGTACCGGGTCGCGTCGCCGGCGATGGTCGCCGAGCCGTAGGCGTCGATGATGGCTACGGTGGTGCCCTTGCCGGTGCTGGACGACCCGACGTTATAGGCCGAGCGGAACTGACCGGGCTTGTAGCCGCACACGTTGTAGGGCACCTTGTTCGGGTAGCCCTGCCCGAACGGCGGGGTGACCTTCGCCACGTTCTGGTTGTAGTAGCTGCCGCACGGCTTGGCCGTGATGAACGCGGCCGGCGCCGGCGGGAACGGGCTCTGGCCCGTCGCCCGGGCCGCCGTGGCGCTCGCGGCGCTGGCCGGCGTGGCGACGTTCTGGCTTATCCCCATCGCACCTGCCACGCTGCCGGCGACGGACGAAGGAAGCGACAGGTCCTTCGTGGCCAGGCGCAGGACGCGGCCGTGCACCCGGTAGTTCCCCAGCCGGGTGCCGAACGCCCGCTCCACCTGGGCGGCCGTGCCCGATGCGGAGACCGTGATGCGGTCCGGGGACACAGCGCCGACCTTGAAGCCCTGGCTGCGAAGCCACGTGCGAGCGGTGCTGACCTCGGCGCCGGACGGCGAGAACCTCGCCTCCCACTGGGCCGTGCTGAGGTAGTGCCGGTAGCTCGCGCTGCCGGGAGTGCTGACCTCCCTCACCAGCGCCTGCGCTCCGGCTGCATCGCGCAGCTTGAGCACTAGGTCGAAGTCGACCCGGGCGGACTTGGATACCGTGCCGGCCGGATGCTGGCGGGCCTGGGCCGGGGCGAGGCTCCCGGCCAGGATCGTCCGCCCGGACGTGGCCGCTCCGGCGACCGACGCTCCGACGACGCCGCTGACCGTGCCCAGACACAAAACACCGGCCGCTCCCGCGGCCGTCACCGACACCCTACGTCTCTTACGCACCATGCGTCTCCTTGGCGGGGATAGCAGAAAATCTCTTTAGGGACCCTAACGAACTGGCCTTCCGGCGCGGGAGTTCTGGCAGGCAATGATGACAACTATGTAATCCAGGGCGAGACTTCTCTGCTCACGTAAGGTGACGCCATGGCCGACGAAAAGATGATCTTGCAAGTCGGAGGGCGCACGGTCAGCGTCAGCAACCCGCGCAAGATCTTTTTTCCTGAGACCGGGCACACCAAGCTCGATCTGATCCACTACTACCTATCGGTGTCCGACGGCGCGCTCCGCGGCGTGGCGGGACGGCCGATGGTGCTCAAGCGCTTCGTGCACGGCGCCGACGGGGAGGCGTTCTTCCAGAAGCGGGCGCCGGCCAGCCGGCCGGCCTGGGTCGAGACGGTCGAGCTGCGCTTCCCGTCCGGGCGCACCGCCGAGGAGGTCGTGCCCCGCGACGCGGCCGTGCTGGCCTGGGTGGCCAACCTCGGCTGCATAGACCTCAACCCGCATCCGGTGCGCGCGACCGACCTTGATCACCCGGACGAGCTGCGGGTCGATCTCGATCCGGTGCCGGGGGTGGGGTGGCAGCAGATCGTAGACGTGGCCATGGTGGCCAGGGAAGCGCTGGACAGCGTCGGGCTGGCCGGCTGGCCCAAGACCTCGGGCTCGCGCGGATTCCACATCTACGCCCGGATCGAGCCGCGGTGGTCGTTTAGCGACGTCCGCCGGGCCGCCGTCGCGCTGGCCAGGGAAATCGAGCGCCGGGCGCCGGACCAGGCAACGAGCAAGTGGTGGAAGGAGGAACGCCGGGGCGTCTTCGTCGACTACAACCAGAACGCGAAGGACCGCACCGTCGCGTCCGCCTACTCGGTGCGGCCCCTGCCCGATGCGCGGGTGTCCACCCCGCTGAGCTGGGACGAAGTGCCCGGCTGCGACCCCGCCGCGTTCACCATCGACACGGTTCCCGCGCGGTTCGCCCAGGTGGGCGACCCGTGGGCGGGGATGGACGATGCCGCGGGCTCCCTGGACCCGCTGCTCGAGCTGGCCGCCAGCGACGAGGCGGCCGGGCTGCCCGACGCTCCCTGGCCGCCGCACTTCGTCAGGCAGGCGGGCGAGGAGCCGCGGGTCCAGCCGTCCAAGCGCCGCGGGGGCGGCGGCCCGGGGCGGCGCCCGGCCGTCCCGCCGCCGGCGCCGGGCCAGGCCGCCGGGCCCGCCGGCCGCCGCCGCTCGTCGATGCCGTTGATCGAGGTCGCCCGCGCGGCCACGAAGGCGGAGGCGAACGAGGGCCTGGAACGCTGGAAGGCGCGCCACGCGCAGGTGTGGTCGCGCCTGGCGCCGGAGGACGTGCTGGTCGACTCGATGCGCGGCCGCAGCTACACCTGGACCCGGATCCGGATCAACTTGCAGCACGTGCCCGAGACCGAGCGGCCGCCGCAGGAGGAACTCGAGGTCGACTACGACCCGTGGGCGCCCGGCGGCCGGTAGCCCGGCCGTGGCCAGGACCGCGACCGGCTCGGGCATTTTTACCGAACGGGCAGGCGCGGATCCCTCCCGGACCGCGCGGCCCCGTCCGTGGCGATCAGAAGGGGGCAAATTAGCACTTGTCTGCGTCTGCCCGTAAGAATGGCTCATGAGCAAGCAACCGATGCCTCCGCCGCCCGGCGACCGGCCCACCCCCACGGCCCCGCCGCCGCCTCCGGCGTGGCGTCATTGGCTCTGGCCTATCGCGATCGGACTGGTCCTGGTGGCGTGGCTCTTCCTGCCGGCCATCCACACCAGGGGACAGGTGACCCTGACCTATTCGCAGTTCCTGTCCGATGTGAACGCGCACAAGGTCAAGACGGTCACGATCGGCTCGAGCAGCACCACCAACGCCCCGGCCAATGGCACGCTGACCAGCGGCACCGACTACACGACGGTGATCCCGGTCCAGCTGGCCGGTCCCACCCTGACCAGCAAGCTGCAGTCCGCCGGGGTGGAGATCACCGCGGCCCAGCCGAGCTCGGGGTTCGGCTCGGTGCTGCTGTCCTGGCTGATCCTGCTGGCGCTATTCCTGGTGCCGCTGTACTTCTGGCGGCGGCTGTCGCGCGGTGCGGCCGGCGGCGGCGGACTGGGCGGGGTCCTCGGCGTCGGCCGGTCCCCGGCCAAGGTGTTCGACGCCGAGCGGCCGACGACCAAGTTCAGCGACGTCGCCGGCTACGAGGGTGCCAAGGCGGAGATCAGCGAGGTGGTGGACTTCCTGCGCCACCCCGAGCGCTACAAGGCGGCGGGGGCGATGGCGCCGCGCGGCGTGCTGATGGTCGGACCGCCCGGCACCGGCAAGACGCTGCTGGCCCGCGCGGTGGCCGGAGAGGCCGCGGTGCCGTTCTTCTCCGTCACCGGCTCCAGCTTCGTCGAGCTGTTCGTCGGGGTGGGCGCGGCCCGGGTCAGGGACCTGTTCGCCGAGGCGCGCAAGCGGGCGCCGGCGATCATCTTCGTGGACGAGATCGACGCGATCGGCCAGCGCCGCGGCGGCGCCGGCGCGGTAGCCAACGACGAGCGGGAGCAGACGCTCAACCAGCTGCTCTCGGAGATGGACGGGTTCGACGTGACCCAGGGCGTCGTGGTGCTGGGAGCGACCAACCGGCCGGAGATCCTGGACCCGGCGCTGCTGCGGCCGGGCCGGTTCGACCGGCAGGTCACGATCCCGCTGCCGAACGTGGCCGAGCGGGCCGCCATCCTCGTGGTGCACTGCCGCGACAAGCAACTCGGCCCGGACGTCAACCTGGATGCGGTGGCGCGCGGCACGCCCGGTTTCTCCGGCGCGGACCTGGCCAACCTGGCCAACGAGGCGGCGATCAACGCCGTCCGGGGGGGCCGCGACGTGCTGACCGCGGAGGACTTCAGCACGGCCAGGGACCGGATCCTGCTCGGCCGCCGGGAAGGCTCCAACGTGCTGCTGCCGGAGGAGAAGCAGGCCGTCGCCGTGCACGAGTCCGGCCACGCGCTGGTCGCCGCCCTGTCCGAGTACGCCGACCCGGTGGAAAAGGTCACGATCCTGCCCGCCGGGCAGGCGCTCGGGGTGACCGAGCAGCTCCCGCTGGTCGAACGCCACCTCTACGGCGAGGATTACCTCACCGACTCGCTCCGGGTCCGGCTCGGCGGCCGGGCCGCCGAGCTCGTCGAGTTCGGCCAGGGCTCCAGCGGAGCCTCCAACGACCTGGCCTCGGCCACCGATCTGGCCGTCAAGATGGTGCGTGAGTTCGGGCTGTCGTCCAAGGTCGGCCCGGTCAGCTACCCCGAGGGCGGCTCGGTGTTCCTCGGCAGCAGCGGCCAGCCGGTGTCCAGCCGGCCGTTCGCCGAGGCCACCCAGGCCACGATCGACGCCGAAGTCGCCCGGCTGCTGCGCGAGGCCGAAGAGCAGGCCACCAGCCTGATCAGCAGTCACCGGCGCGAGCTCGACCAGCTCGCCAAGCTGTTGATGGACAAGGAAACCGTGGACGGCGCGGCCGTCTACGGGCTGCTGGGCAAGCCCGTGCCCGAGCGTCACCCGGACGGGCAGGTGATAGCCCCCGATCGTGCCGCGGCCGCGGCCGACGAGATCCGGCCCCCTGCCCCCGCCGGCGGCCAGGGCGCAGGCCACTGAACGGACCGGAGCCAGCCGCCGCCAAGCGAGCGGCGCGCGCGGACGGCTGCACGGCCGCCGTGGCTACGTGACCGGTTGGCGGCGACAGTGCTTCGGCGGGGCGGTATGCCCGGCATCGCCACCCTGGGTTATACCGCCTCCGCGATCGTGCGGGTCAGCAGGATGGCCGCGCAGAACGAGCGGTAGACCGAGAGCAGGTCGTCGTCGCTGATCACGAGCTCCCTGGGGCCCGCCCGATCGACGCCGCGGACCCACGTGGCGGCCTCGGCGATGTCGGTGGTGCGGACCGAGATCTCCAGGGTGGCGACGGGTCCGAGTGGCGGCGGCGCGGCCTGCGCGGCCGTGGCCACGGCCTTCTCGGCCACTTCCCGGATCAGCGTGCACGCCCGGACCGGATGCAGGCTGTGCGCTGCCAGCCTGCTCACCGGCTCCTTCACCACCGCCGTGTGGACGCCGGGCAGCAGGGCAGCGGTCTCGTCGCAGGCGCACCGATCCCCGGTCACGAGCACCACGGGCACCGCGTAGTGCGCGGCCACCAGCGCGTTGATGCCGGCCTCGCCGGTGACCGTGCCGTTGAGCCTGACCTCGGCCACCGCGCGGGGGTTGTAGGTATGCGACAGCCCCGCGGGGGCGCCGATCGACCCGTGGTAGGAGATGAACAGCACCGCGCCGAAACTGCGATCGAGCCCCTGCATCATGTACAGCGGCTTGTGCCGGCCGGAGATGTAGGAGGCCTGGCCGGCCAGTGCCCGGGGCGGCAGGTTCCGCATCTGCGAGTGCGAGTCGTTGACCACGATCTCGGTGCCCCCGCCCGCCAGGGCGCCGTCGATGGCCGCGTTGACCTCGTCGAGCAGCAGCTGGCGTCCCGCCGTCGCCTCCGGCCCGTCGCCGATGCACTGCTCCCAATCCACGACGCCCGCGGTGCCCTCCATGTCGCTCGACAGGAAGATCTTCATGGTTGCCTCCTCGGCGGCGGCCGGCCCGGTCTCATCCTCTCGCGCCAGCCGCCGTGGCGCCCGCGCCGCGGGTGCGGCAGTCATCTTTAACCCGGCCCGGATCTGACGTAACGTGGCGCAGCACGCGACCGACCGGGTGGCGGCGACGGAAGGGGACGGGCAGGTGCCTGGAAGCGTGGTCCACAGGACGCTCGATCTCGCCGGGCTCGACGTGCCGGTGGTGGAGATCACCGGCGGGTACGACGGTCCCGCTCTCACGGTGATCGCCGGGGTACACGGCTGCGAGTACGCGCCTATGGCCGCCGTGCGCCGCTGGGCCGGTGAGCTCCAGCCGGACAACCTGCGCGGCCGGGTGCGCGCCGTGCCGGTACTGAACCTGCCCGCATTCTGGGCCAGGAGCATGTTCGTCGTGCCCGAGGACGGCAAGAACCTCAACCGCTGCTTCCCGGGCAACCCGGCCGGGACGCTCACCGAGCGGCTGGCGGACGCGGCGTTCACCCAGCTGATCGAGGGCTCGGACGCGGTGGTCGACGCGCACGCCGGCGACATGGTCGAGACCCTGGAGCCCTTCGCGCTCTATCACGCCGGCCTGGCCCAGGCCCGCGCGCGCGAGCTGGCCAACGCGTACGGGCTCAGCTACGTGGTTCGTCAGCAGCGCAAGCCCAGCCAGGGCCTGACCGGCATGACCAGCTCGGCAGCCGCGGCCGTCGGCGTACCGGCCATCATCGCCGAGGCGGGCGGCAACGGGCTGGTAGATAGCGCATCGGTGGAACTGCACGTGCGCGGGCTGTACCGGGTGCTGGACATGCTGGGCATGTCGCGCGGCGCCGCGCACTGGGAGGACGACAGGCCGCCGAGCTACCTGCGCGACTTCGAGTGGCTGTACTGCCGCCGGGCGGGCTGGTGGGAGTCGCGAGCCTGCGCCGGGGACGTGGTGCGGGAGGGTCAGCTGCTCGGCACCGTCACCAGCATCGACGGCGCGACGGTGCAGGAGGAGATCCACGCCCCCATCGACGGTGTCGTGCTGTTCCTGACGAGCTCGCCGGCGGTGGCCGACGGCGGCCTGCTGCTCGGGCTGGGCTCCGCGTGACCAGGGTCGGCCGTGGCCGTTCGGGAACAAATCCCTTGATCTTCGGCTTGTGTTCGTAGATTGTGGCCTGCGGGGTGCACCGGGTACCTGAACGCGGGAACCCGGCGGATCCCGGTAGGCTGTGTCCGACCCGTAGCTTCCGCCCGCTGTCGGCGTGCTGGCGGGACGCGGGCAGTCAGGCGGCGGAGTAGCTCAGTCAGGCAGAGCAAGCGGCTCATAATCGCTGTGTCGCCGGTTCAAGTCCGGCCTCCGCTACGATCAGGCTGCTTGTCGGCCCTGCGGGCCGACTGCGCCGCAGCCTGGTATTTGCCCGGGGGGGCGACCCCCCGGAACCCCCCGGGACCGAGGGCTCCGCCCCCGGGACCGGGAACCCCCCGGGTCGGGGGCTCCGCCCTCGGGACCGGGAACCCCCCCGGGTCGGGGGGGCTGCGCCTCCGGACCCTCGGGGGCGACCGAATGAGGAAGAGAGAAAGGCACTCCTACCGTGGCCGCTACCGACGTCAGGCCCAAGATCACCCTGGCATGCCAGGAGTGCAAGCACCGCAACTACATCACGCGCAAGAACCGGCGGAACGACCCGGACCGGCTCGAACTGCGCAAGTACTGTCCCAACTGCCGCTGCCACCGGCCGCACCGCGAGACCCGCTAGCGGCGCGCCCGCGCCATGGCCGTCAACAAGGACTACATCGGGCGGACGTTCCCGCCGGGGGAGCCGTACGAGGTCGGGCGGGTCAAGATCGCCGAGTTCGCGGACGCGATCGGCGACCCGAACCCGCTGTACCGCGACCGCGAGGCCGCCCGGGCGGCCGGGTACCCGGACGTGATCGCGCCGCCGACGTTCGCCATCGTGATCAGCATGGCCAGCAGCGGACGGGTCGTGGCCGACCCGGGCCTGGGAATCAACTACGCCATGGTCGTGCACGGGGAGCAGCGGTTCGAATACCGCCGGCCGATCGGCGCCGGCGACGTGCTGACCGCGACGTCCACGATCTCCGACATCAGGGAAGCCGGCAGCCTGACCATGCTCAACACCAGGACAGATATCCAGACGGTGTCCGGCGATCCCGTGTGCAGCGCGTACTCGACGCTGGTCGAGCGCGGCTAGCGCGGGCGAAGGCAGCGCGGGGAGGCAACGTGAGGCGAAGCTACTCCGGCGTGACGGAGGGCACCGAGATCGCGGCGGTCAGCTACCCGGCCACCCGGCTCAGCCTGATCAAGTACGCGGGCGCGTCCGGTGACTTCAACGTGATCCACTGGAACGAGCGGATCGCCCGCTCGGTCGGCCTGCCCAACGTGATCGCGCACGGCATGTTCACGATGGCGCAGGCCGGGCGGTTCGTGACCGACTGGGCCGGTGAGTTCGGGGCCGTGCTGGAGTTCAGCGTCAGGTTCACCGCGCCCGTGGTGGTGCCCGACGACGACCAGGGCGCGACGATCGAGGTCAGTGGCCGGGTCGAAGAGAAACTCGACGACAACAGGGTGGCGCTCGCGATCACCGCCACGTCGGCAGGCACCAAGGTGCTCGGCCGGGCCCGCGCCGTGGTCCGGCTGCCCTGATCGCGGCCCGCTGGCGCCGCCGTTTTCCGGCCCGCGCGGCCTCTGCCCGCGGGATCCTCGCTTCTTCGCCGCGGTCTTGCGGAGCCGCCAGCGTCGGCTTGCTATCGTCTAGGCCCTAATGGTTTGCAGACGAGTCCTTAGAAGGCTCCCGCTACAGCCCACTAGGTGAGCCTCGTCCCCCTAGCGCGCCGGAGGCAGTCATGGATCGCCAGGTCAAGTACGTACTTCAGGAATCCGACCTGCCCAGGCAGTGGTACAACATCGTGCCGGATCTGCCCGCCCCGCCTCCGCCGCCGCTGCACCCGGGCACCGGCCAGCCGATCGGCCCCGACGCCCTGGCTCCGCTGTTCCCCGGCGCGCTGATCGCGCAGGAGGTGTCGGGGGACTCCCATATCGACATCCCCGACGACGTCGTCGACGTTTACCGGCTGTGGCGGCCCACGCCGTTGTTCCGCGCGCGGCGGCTGGAACGCGACCTCGGCACGCCCGCGCGGATCTACTACAAGTACGAGGGCGGCAGCCCGGCGGGCTCGCACAAGCCCAACACCGCGGTGCCGCAGGCGTACTACAACGCCGCGGAGGGCGTACGCCGGCCGACCACGGAGACCGGGGCCGGCCAGTGGGGCAGCGCGCTGTCGTTCGCCTGCGCGATCTTCGGCTTGGACCTCGACGTGTGGATGGTGCGTGCCTCCTACGACCAGAAGCCGTATCGCAAGATGCTCATGGAAGCCTACGGGGCGACCGTGTACCCGAGCCCGTCACCGGAAACGTCGTCGGGCCGGGCGGTCCTGGCCGAGCACCCGGATTCCCCGGGCAGCCTGGGCATCGCGATCAGCGAGGCGGTGGAGCAGGCCGCGGGCGACGCCGCCGCGCGCTACTCGCTCGGCAGCGTGCTCAACCACGTGCTGATGCACCAGACCGTCATCGGCGAGGAAGCGCTGAAGCAGCTCGCGCTGGCCGGCGACGTGCCCGACCTGATCGTCGGCTGCACCGGCGGCGGGTCCAACTTCGCCGGGCTCGCGTTCCCGTTCCTGCGGGAGAAGCTGGCCGGCCGGATGGGC
>Ga0207693_10001189_pt1 | contig 23254 bp, 22 predicted proteins | sample LARL81metaG_FD_184347 | JGI IMG/M metagenome (GOLD analysis project Ga0207693, IMG submission 184347) | Corn, switchgrass and miscanthus rhizosphere microbial communities from Kellogg Biological Station, Michigan, USA - LAR L8-1 metaG... | ecosystem: Host-associated > Plants > Roots >... | reverse complement strand
TTCACGACCACCATCTCGTCGTATTCCTCGGTGAAGAGGGCCTCGTTGAGGACCTGGTGCACGTCTTGCCGGTACCCCGAGGTGAGATACGCCCAGGCCTTGGCCACCCGGGCGGGCGTCCGGTCCAGGCCCTCCCGTGACGGATCCTCTCCGATCTCCTTCAGCAGCTCCCGTATCAGCTCCTCCATGCCGGTCACCTCGCGGCGGCGCCGCGGTATTCGAACGTGTTGTTGTCGGTCTCGATGACCACGAGGCGGCGCAGGCTTCCCGCGGGCAGCGTGGGCTCCAGCCATTTCCAGAAAGCGCAGGCGAGATTTTCGCCCGTGGTCGGCACGTCGCGAAGCGCGTCCACCGTGCTCGACAGATCGTAGTGGTCCACCCGATCCAGGATGACTCGCTTCACCGCCGCATCGAGGGCGCCCAGATCCGCCGCCATGCCGGTGATCGGATCCATCTCGCCCGCCACCGTCACCTCGATCCGGTAGTTATGCCCGTGCTGCCGATAGCACTGGCCGTAGACGCGTTCGTTTTCATGGGAAGACAGGGCCGGGTTCTCGAGCCGGTGTCCCGCGCTGAAGTGGTACTGCCGCGTGAGCTCGAGCACGCTCACTCGCCGAAATATTCCACGTAGAAGGTGGGATCTTCCCAGAGGCGGAGGCGCCACAGACGCTCCGGCCCGAGCTTGGGGAGCAGGAGATCCCAGGCGGCGCGCACGAGGTTTTCCGTGGTCGGAATGGTGCGGGGAGTGAAGAACGGATCGGCATTCAGATCGGCGTGGTCGAAGCGCTGGATGATGGCATCCGAAACCACCCGCTTCAGCTCGGCGAGATCCATCACCATGCCGGTCTGGGCGTCCACCGACCCTCGGATGGTCACCTCGAGGACGTAGTTGTGGCCGTGTGACACCGTGAGATGGCCGAAGACACGGCGATTCTCACTCTCGCTCCACTCCGGCCGCCCGTAGCGATGGGCCGCAGAGAATGTGAACTTGCGCGTCGCGTACACGTGACCGTCGCTCATCGAGGCTGCCTCCCTTCCCGCACCAATCTTACCGCTTCCAGCAGGCGCCCGGCGACCCGATCCGGCGTGAACTGCGTCACCGCGCGGCGACCAGCTTCGCCCATCTCTCGCGTTCGCTCCGGGCTCCCGAGGAGGTCACGCATCGCCGCCGCCAGCGCGGGCGGATCCCTCGGCGGCACGAGCACGCCCGCCACACCATCCTCCACCACCTCGGGAATGGCGGCGGCGCGACAGGCGACCACGGGCAGGCCCGCGGCCATCGCTTCGAGGAACACGATGCCGAAACCCTCCTGCACGGAAGGGAGACAGAAGAGATCGGCATTGACGTACTCCTCAGCGAGCTGCTCGCGCGAGACGTCACCGAGCAGGGCCACCGTCTCCCCCAGCCCCAGTCTCTCGTGACCTCGCGTCACCGCCTCCCACTCCGGCCCCTTTCCTACGATGCGCACCTGGACCTCCGGGATTCCGCGACCTAGAATAGCCGCCGCCTCGAGGAGATCGCCGATGCGCTTGCGCGGATACATGCGGGCGACACAGAGCACGACGCGGCCGCTCCGGGGAGTACGGCGGGCCGCGGCAAACCGCCGGTCCCATTCCTCGAGGTCGATGGGCTCGGGCACGGGGACGAGCTTTCCCTCCGGCACACCGTACTCGCGCCGCGCCACGTCGCAAGAGTAGCGACTGCAGGCGATGACCACGTCGGCGCGCTCCGTGTTGCGTCGCTCCCACCGCGCCTGTATCGAGAGGAGGATGCGGGTCAGGCCGCGCTCGTTCTTGAGCTCGTCGGCGATGACGCCCTTGAGGCTCACCACGAGCGGCGGTCGCCGCCGCCCGAGGAGGAAGCCGTCGAGATCGACGCCGTAGACGAGATCGACGTGACGGGGCGGGCGGAGGGCCAGGCCCGCGTTGTACAGCCAGCGATCGAGGGTATGGAAACCGGTGCGGACCTGGAGGGGATGGAGCTCGAGGCGGTGGCCCAGCGCCTCGAGCCCTCGCTTCAACCCCGCGATGCCCACGAAGGTGCCACTCCCCTCCCGCGGATTCGAAGGCGTGGAGGAGAGGACGGCGATGCGCAGGAGCTACTTCCCTTTGAAGATGGGCTTCCGCTTCTCCGTGAACGCGCGCGTGCCTTCCGCGTAGTCCTGACTGTTGAACGTCTCGATGCCCAGGTTGAAGAGCTTCCGGCGGTGCTCGTCGTTGATGCCCTCGAAGATGGCCTGCACCTGCGCCTTAGTACCCCGGATCGACAGGGGCGCGTTCTCGGCGACGGTGCGGAGGTAGTCATAGGTGTAGGCCTCGAGCTCGGAGGCGGGCACGAGGCGCTGGATGAATCCGATGCGGAGCGCTTCCGCGGCATCGAGCGCGCGCGCCGAGTACAGGATGTCCTTGGCGTAGGCGGGACCCACGAGGTCCACGAGCTGGTGCACGGGATCGAGCCCGTAGATGATGCTGAGCTTGGCCGCGGGGATGCCGAACTTGGACCCCCCGGCGGCAAAGCGGAGATCGCAGGCCATGGCGAGGGCCATCGCCCCGCCCATGCAGAATCCGAAGACCATGGCCACGGTGGGCTTGGGGCAGACTCGAATCGCGGTGTAGGCCGCTTCCGTCTTCTTGTTATAGGCGAGCGCCGTCTCGGTGTCCTTGCGATTCTCCTTGAACTCGGAGATGTCGGCGCCCGACGCGAACGCATCGCGCCCCGCTCCCCGATAGACGATGGCCCGGACCGCGTCGTCTCGCGAGAGAGCCTCGGTCACATTCGCGATCTCGCCCCACATGGCGAGGCTGACCGCGTTGCGCACCTTGGGCCGGTTGAAGACCACGGTGGCGATGCCACCCTCCCGCTCCACGAGGATCTCGTCGCTCATCCCGCTCCTCCTTGGGTTCATCGTGGGGTTCATCGAAGGTCCATCTGACCCTGCTCGGTCTGTTCGTACCCGATCCACGGCGACCGTATCGTAACCGATCTCACGGAGCCGTACCCGAACTTCGGGGCGGGAACCAAAAGCTCTTGGTGTCATCCTGTATCTTCTGGGATACTCGTCGCGACGATGATTGCCGACTCCATCGCCGTGCGCCAGGTCCTCCGGCTCGCCGTCGTCCTTCTCGCGGGGGCGTTCCTCCTCACGGCAAACGCGCAGGCCGAGCCGGATCAGTCTACCTGGCATGTGTACTTCTCCCCGAATCACGGCGCCACCAAGGCGGTGGTCGACGTCCTCACGGCCGCCCGCCGCACTATTCTCGTCCAGGCGTATTCCTTCACCTCTGCCCCCATCGCCAAGGCGCTCGCCGATGCCCATGCTCGCGGCGTTGATGTGCAGGTCATCCTCGATCGAAGAGAGACGGGCACCAAGTACTCCTCGGCGGATTTCGTCGCCCACGCCGGCATCCCCACGCTCATCGACGGAGCCCACGCCATCGCCCATAACAAGGTGATGATCATCGACGACGACACCGTCATCACCGGCTCGTTCAACTTCACCACGGCGGCCGAGCGGCAGAACGCCGAGAATCTCCTCGTGGTTCGCGACCGGGCCCTCGCCGCCCGGTACATCGAGAACTGGCATACGCACGCCGCGCACTCGTCACGCTATGCCGGTCGGTAGGAACGGGGAAGATCTGGGGAGTGGTGGCGGCGGGAGGACTCGAACCTCCGACACGGGGCTTATGAGACCCCTGCTCTGCCACCTGAGCTACGCCGCCGATCCAGGGGCCGAGCAGCGAAGTTACAGGCTTAGGGAGCAGCAGTCAAGCTCGTAGCAGCCGCTGCAGGTGCGATGGCGCAAGAGATCGTACCCGACGGCGGGAGGGTGACGCTCCCTGCGGTCGAACGGGCCCACGATTCTCACCGGCACGCTACCCTCCGATATTCCTATCGAGCGGCCAACCCGCTTCAGCCTCTAGGTCAATCTCAAGACCGCGAGGGTGCTCGGGCTGCCGATTCCGCCGGCGCTCGTGGGCCGGGGACCTCACCCTCGACAGCACGACGGTTACCATGGACACTTAGTTCCGTGCTCAAGCAATCACGGAGTTCCTCTAAACCGGTCCCTCATTTGCAGGGCGGTCATGCCTCGCGACCTACCTGGCCCGGCCGGCACCTGCGCCGGGGCGTGCAAATACTCCGCGGTGCCGCGGATATCGTCGCGCGATGGTTGTCTGGACAGGAGGCCGCCGTGCTCGTGGCGGCGCTGGTGGTACTCCTCGCGGTCTTCGGCTTCGTCAAGATCGCGGAAGAGCTGGGCGAAGGTGAGTTGGCCAAGCTTGATGAGTGGCTCCTCCTGCTCTTCCGGGCGCCCGGACAGCCTCATGTTCCCATCGGTCCGCCATGGCTCGTGGAAGTGGCCCAGGACATCACCGTCCTCGGCGGCCGCACCATGCTCATCGCCGTCACCCTGTTCGTCACGGGATATCTCGCCCTTGAGCGCAAATATGGGGCGATGTGGCTGGTGGTATTTGCCGTAGGCGGCGGGGGGCTGCTGAGCACGGCGATGAAGCACGCATTCGGGAGGGGTCGGCCCGACCTCGTCCCCCATCTCGTCGCCGTGACCTCTCCGAGCTTCCCGAGCGGTCACTCCATGCTAGGCGCCATCATGTATCTCACCCTGGGAGCCCTCCTCGCACGCTTTGCCACGAGGCGCCGGACGAAAGCGTACCTGCTCACCGTGGCGCTCTTCGTCACTTTCGTGGTGGGCAGCAGCCGCGTCTATCTGGGCGTCCACTACCCGAGCGATGTGGTCGCCGGCTGGTGCGCCGGCCTGGTGTGGGCGCTGGTTTGCTGGCTCGTGGCGCGGTATCTACAGTATCGCGGCACCGTCGACAGAACGGGCCGAGTGTGAGGAGCAGGACACTTACGGGCTGAGGGAGTCGCGTCCCCGCGTGGACTACGACAGCACCCCGATCCCCGATCTCTACGTTCAGGCCCGGCGCCTGCCCGCCGGGGCGATGGATCTCTGGCGACAGGTCGTTCGGGACATGCTGCCCCCCGCCCCATCGATCCGCCGCGTGCTCGATCTCGGGTGTGGGACCGGGCGGTTCACCGAGATGCTCGGAGACAGCTACCATGCCACGGTGGTCGGCATCGATCCGTCGCTCCGGATGCTCGCTCAACGCGCTCCTCCGGCGGACGGTACGGCACACTTCATCGCCGCGCACGCGGAAGAGCTGCCGCTGGGAGCCGGAAGCGTGGATCTGGTGTTTCTCTCGATGGTTTATCATCATCTGCGTCCGGGCCACGCAGTGGCCGAGATCGCCCGTGTCGTGTCGCGGAACGGCCACGTCTTCGTGCGCAACCCGACGCGCGAGACGGTACCGGAATTCGAGTACATGCGGTTCTTCCCCGAAGCCCTGGCCTTCGATCTGTCGCGGATGCCCCCTCGCGATGGCCTCCTGGCCACCTTCGCCTCCCAGGGCCTCGAGACGGCAGCGCACCGGGTGGTGCGCCATCCGTTCGCGGCCTCCTCCACGGAATATTTCGCCAAGATCTCAGCCCGGGCCATCTCGTCTCTTCAAGCGATTCCCGACGAAGCCTTCGCGCGTGGACTGGCGGCCTTCGAGCGTTACTGTCGAAATACTCCCGACCGGCCGATCTACGAGCCGGTGGAAGTGTTTCTCTTCAGCGCCGCGCCGCGGTAGAGACCGCGAGGCACTTCGAAGATCGACGGTTTCGGGCGGAGACAGCTCGACCCTCGAACGTCAGTAATGCCCCTAAGAAGAGACGGCAGCACTCTCACAAGCAGAAGTCGGTAATTCCTTCACGGTCAGAGGCCGTGTCTCGTCGCGAAATCGCTGAATCATCGCGCGCCCTGAAGTTTTTTCTGGAACTTTAGTCGGGACGTCGCGGGTTTTATGAGCGCGCGACAATTTGGGAGTGGCCGAGCTCGAGTTTTCATTGTCAGGAAGGCCTTGTGTAGTTGATCCGTCCGCCCCGCGGTGGGAGAGTCTTGGAGGCATGCGGCGGCTCTGACACCTGATCGTTCCATCGATTTCTCATCCTAGGGAGGCATGCATGCGGCATGGCCGACGCACCGTCTCGGTGGATCTTGTCCTGGTCAGTCGCTTGCTGCTCGGGGCATCTCGATACCGCTGCTCCGCCGAAACGCACGCGGGATTGCTCAACGTGATGCATCGGATCCTGATCGCGTTGGTCGTGGCCGCCGTGACGCCGACGTTGCTCTTTTCGGGCGTCGATGCCGAGCCGGGAGACGTCGCCGGGCCGGAGCTGCGCCAACGCGTCCAGAAGGAGGGCAAGGCCCGCGTCATAGTCCAGCTCAGGCTACCGGGCGCTTCCCACGTGCCCGAGGGCCGCCTCTCGAGTCCCGCCGCCGTCTCCCGCCAGCGCGCGGACATTGCGAGCGTGCAGACCCGCCTCATGGGCCGCCTGACCACCACGTCACACCGGCTCTTCCACCGGCACCAGACGGTTCCGCTCCTCACCCTGGAGGTCGGACCGGCGGCCCTCGCCGAGCTCACGACGGCGTCTCTGTACGTGGAGAAGATTACCGAGGACGGTCTGAGTGCGCCCGCGGCGGCGCAGAGTGTGCCGCTCAGCCAGACGCCGCCCGTCCCTCCGGGCGGCTTCGACGGAATGGGCTGGATGGTGGCCATCCTGGATACGGGAGTGGACGCGACGCATCCGTTCATCGGGCGCAAGGTCGTCGAGGCCGCGTGCTACTCGAGCACGGTCAAGAACACGAGTACGACCTTGTGTCCTAACGGTCAGGAGCAGCAGATCGGTCCGGGATCCGGCGTCAACTGCCTGATCGACACGTGCTGGCACGGCACGCACGTGGCCGGAATCGCCGCGGGCAACGGCGGGGGCGTGGTGTTCTCGGGCATCGCTCCCGGGGCCGAGATCATGGCCATCCAGGTTTTCTCCCGCTTCGACAACGCGGCGGACTGCCACGGTGCCGCTCCCTGCGTGCTCGCGTGGGACTCTGATCTGATCGCGGGACTGGAGCGGGTCTACGCCCTCCGCGATACGCATCGCTTCGCCGCGGCCAATCTGAACCTGAGGGGCGGGGGGCTGTCCTCCGCGTCCTGCGACGGCGAGCCGATCAAGAAGATCATCGACAACCTCCGCTCCGTGGGCATCGCCACCGTCGTCGCCGCGGGAAATGACAGCGCCACGGGGGCCATGAGCTTCCCCGCCTGCGTCTCGACAACGGTGAGCGTGGGCTCCCTCACCAAAAACGGCGACCTTTCGGGCTTCTCCAACATCTCGGCGCTCACCTCGCTCCTCGCCCCGGGGGAGGCGATCACGTCGTCCATTCCTCACAGCGCCTATGCCGCGGTCAACGGGACCTCGATGGCCGCCGCCAGCGTGGCCGGCGCGTGGGCCCTCCTGCGGCAGGCCGCGCCGGGCGCGTCGGTTGATCAGATTCTGGCGGCCCTCCAGTCCACGGGCCTGCCCGTCACCGACACCCGCAGCGGGGGCAGCGTGACCAAGCCGAGTGCCCACGTCGTCCAGGCGCTCTCATCCCTCGGTACCGCTCCGCAGATCGAGGCGAACAATCCTGGCGCCCTCGCGGGCGCCCCCCACATGACCAAGGGAGAGATGGTAGGTGGGTCTACCGTATCGGCGGCAGCGTCGGCCACGCTGACCGTGGCCTTCAACGGCCAGCTGCGCGACCGGGTCGGTCAAGGCAATGTGGCGGTGGGCGCGGATGGAGTGCTGGACGGGACGCTGACCGCCACCCTGAGCGCCCCCGGCGGGCGGACGGTGACGGGCCTCCGGCTCGACAGCAGTGCCCCCGGCACCTGGGACACGACGAGTGAATCCATCTTCTGGGCCCTCGGCACGGCCGCGACGCTCGATGGGCCATTGCTCAACGCGCCGGGCACCATGGCGGTGAATTTCCCCGTGACCGACGGCGGTAGCTTCGTCATCTTCGCCTCGGACGCGCAGGGGATCGAGTTCCTCCCCGGCCGCACCCTCACCCTGGTCGCCTCCTTCTCCGACGGCTCCACCGCCTCCGCCACCACCACCGTCGCCTCCCAGGGGTTCACGACCACTCTCGTCACGAGCGGCCTCAATGCGCCTACCGCCATGGCCTTCGCTCCCGACGGCCGCCTCTTCGTGGCCGAGCAGGGCGGCCCTCTGCGCGTCATCAAAAATGGCGCCCTCCTCCCCACGGAGTTCTTGAGCGTGACCACCACCTCATCAGGCGAGCGCGGCCTCCTCGGGATCGCCTTCGACCCAAACTTCGCGAGCAACCACTTCGTGTACGTGTACTACACGGCCACCTCGCCGACCGTTCACAATCGTGTGAGCCGCTTCATCGCCAATGGCGATGTCGCTGTCCCGGGCAGCGAATCGGTGATCCTCGAGCTCAACCCGCTTAGCGACGCCACCAATCACAACGGCGGGGCCATCCACTTCGGGTTGGATGGAAAGCTCTACATCGGGGTGGGCGAGAACGCCAATGGCGCCAACGCGCAGACCCTGAGCAACCTTCTCGGCAAGATGCTGAGAATCAATCCCGACGGGTCCATCCCCTCGGACAATCCGTTCTTCACCACGGCCTCCGGCGACAACCGCGCCATCTGGGCGCTCGGCCTCCGCAATCCATTCACCTTCGCGATCGAGCCCACCACCGGTCGCATCTTCATCAACGACGTGGGGGAGAATAGCCAGGAAGAGATAAACGACGGCATCGCGGGATCCAACTACGGCTGGCCGGCCACGGAAGGGCCGACCTCCAATCCCGACTTCCGGAGCCCGCTCTTTGCCTACGGGCACGGTGCCGGTCCCACCACCGGCTGCGCGATCGCGGGCGGCGCCTTCTACCGCTCGGCCACCGCGCTCTTTCCCGCCGACTTCATCGGGGACTACTTCTTCGCCGATCTGTGCAGCGGCTGGATCCGCCGATTCGATCCGGCATCCGGGGAAGTCACGGACTTCGCCTCCGGCTTCTCCGCTCCCGTCGACCTGCACGTCGGCGCGGACGGCGGGCTCTACGTTCTTTCCCGAGGGGCGGGGGCCGTCCACGTCATCCGCTTCGGGGGCATCTAGGGAGGGAGGCGTGCGCGAACATCGCCATTCGAGCGGCCGAGCGCCGTGCCCAACCTCACCCGCCGCCGCCACCTCAGCCGCACCATGGAAATTCGCGTTGACACGAAAAACGCTTTGCTATAATCCCGCCGAACGTTGTCCAACCGTAACGACTCCCGTCGCGCACTTCGAGGCGGGAGCTGTCCGGAGGAGCTTCTGATGACATGGCTGGGCACTCGGCCGTGGCGAGGTGACGAGAGGAATATTCTGTCCGGGTTGAATGACGAAGATATCGACGAGGACGAGACGGACACCGACGAAGACGACGAGGACGACGACGACGACCTCGATGACCTCGACGACGATGATGATGACGAAGACGACGAGGACGACGACGACGATGACGACGACGATGATCTCGACGAGGACGAGCTCGAGGCCGAGGGTGATGTCGAGGACGACGAAGAGGAGGATGAGGATCTCGACGACGAAGACGACGAGTGAGAGAAGCGCCTGACCCGCAGTCCTCTCCAAGGAGGGTTCGATGGCATTGTTGAGCGAATCAGGCTTCCTGTTCCTGCTGCGGTGGATCCACTTTCTCTCGGGTATAACCTGGATCGGTCTGCTCTATTACTTCAATTTCGTCCAGACGCCGTTCTTCGCCGAGACGGAAGCCCCCGTACGCAGCGGTGCTCAGCAGAAGCTTCTCCCCCGCGCCATGTGGTGGTTTCGATGGGGCGCCATGATCACGTTCTTGTCGGGCTGGCTGTATCTGCTCCACTGGTGGATCGGCAAGCGGGGCCTCGCTGATCCTCAGACCTGGGTCATCCTGCTCGGCGGCATCATCGCGAGCGTCATGTGGGCCAATGTCTGGTTCGTGATCCATCCCAAGCAGAAGATCGTCATCCAGAACGCGCTCGATACCGCGGCGGGCAAGCCCGCCAACCCCGCCGCGGCGGCCGCTGGAGCCCGCGCGGGCCTCGCCTCCCGCACCAACACCGTTTTCTCCATGCCCATGCTCTTCATGATGGGCGCGGCCAGCCATTTGCCCCTGCCCATGCCTGGCTCCGGGGCGGCCTTCTGGCTCGTGGCTCTCATCATCATCGTGCTCGTCGAGTGGAACTGCCTCGCCGTGGCCCCCGGCAAACCCACCACCAAGATCCTCGCCACCGTCAAGGGCACGCTGTGGTTCGGATTCATCCTCACCGTGATCTTCTATCTGCTCTTCGAGGTAATGAAGCGGAGCGGGTAGGCGAAAACTGCCCGGACAAGACAAAAGGCCGGACGGGGCGCCATCACCCCTCCGGCCTTCGTTGTGTCAGCCCCGAAGATCACCGAGGAGCTGGGCCTTCGTCTCCTCCGAGAGGTCGGCACGTCCCCGCTCCGCGGGGTGGTCCACCACGAGGGAGACGGGGGAGGCGGCAAACGCGCGCACCGCTTCTGGCGGGAAGGTGAAGCGCACGAAGTGTACGGCCGCGAGCTTTCCCTTTTCCTCGTCAGAGTGACCTGCTTCGAACCCGCCGGGGACCGCGAACTCCTTGCCCACCTGCATCCACACCGTCGGTCCGATGTCGATACCCATGAAGCGGTCAAGGAGGGGCTGGATCTGCTCCTTCTCGGTGATCTCGATAAAGAGGGTGGCGCTGAGCTCGCGGGGGCCGGGAAGGAGAGCGTTATAGACGTCGAGCTCGTCCTGGATCTTGGCGTCGTCGGTGATGCGCTCGACGCGGCACATCTCCTGGATCTGGAAGAGCACGGTGTCGCGATTCTCGAAAACGAAGGAGAGGTGCTCGCCCACCCTCACCCGTCGCCGGCGCTTGAGCTCGATTACCCGCTCGCGCATGGCCGCGCGCACCTTTTCGTACTCGAAGAAGTTCAGGACGTCCGATCGCTCGATCTTGTCGTGGGTCATGGCGACGGCTCCTCTTCGAGCCCGTAGGCCTCGGCGAGGACGCGAATGGGATGCCGGGCCTCCAGGCCCATGCCCTGCTTGATCTGAAGCGCGGCGAGCGGGCAGTCCGGGGCCACGCGAGTCGCCCCCGCCTCCCGCACATCCTTGAACAGCGGCTCGGCCAGCTTCATGGACAGCTCGAAGTACTCCTTCTTCATGCCCCAGGTGCCGTCCACGGCCGAGCACCGCTCGGTGGTCTCCACGGTGGCCCCGGTGAGCCGCAGCAGATCGGCGGACTTGGTGCCCATGTTCTGCGCCTTCAGGTGGCACGGGAGCTGATAGGCGATCTTGGCCGACGCCTGCGGGAAGCGCGTGTCGAGCCGGCCCGCCGCGTGGAGCCCCGCGAGGTATTCGAACAGGTCGCGGGTATGACTGGCCACGAGGTTGGCGTCCTCGGAGCCATCGAGCCACGGATACTCCTGCTTGAGCATGTAGGAGCAGGTCGGGCCCGGCACCACGATGTCCCGCACCTGTCTCACCTCTTCAGCGAGCGACTTCACGTTGTCGCTGATGAGGGCCTTGGCCTCCTTCACCGCGCCCCCGTCGAGGTACGGCATGCCGCAGCAGCGCTGGGCGGGCAGCGAGACGTTCACCCGCTTACGCTCGAGCACGGCCACCGTCGCTTTGCCCGTCGCGGGATCGTTGAAGTCGACGCTGCAGGTCACGAAGAGGGCCACCCGGGCCTGCGGCGGAAAGGCCGGGGGCTTCCGCCCGTCGAACCAGGCGGAGAAGGTCTCACGATGGAAGCGCGGAAGGTGGCGATCCTTGTGTATGCCTACCACGGCCTGCATGAGCGCGCGCTGCGGCGGAAGCGAGGACGCCCAGTTGGAGAAGGGCGCGGTCATGCTACCCAGCTTTCCCACGAGCTCCGTATTGCCGAGGAAGCGGTCCTGGAGGGTCACTCCCTTGGCCCGCGCTTCCGCGGAGCGCGATCGCAGCATCAGCCGTGGAAAGTCTACCTGCCAACGGTGCGGAGGCGTGTAGGGACAGTGGTTGTAGCAGAGCTTGCACTGGTAGCAGAGATCCACTACCTCTTTCACGTCCCGGGCGGGAAGCTTCTCCACGTCGCCGTCCACCGCGTCGACATCGAGCCGGTCGAACAGCACCTTGAAGGAGGGACAGAGGGGGAGGCACCGGCGGCAGCCGCTGCAGATGTCGTAGACGCGGCGAAGCTCGCGATCGACGGCATCCAGCTTCCAGAAATCGGACTGCCTGATATCGAGGGTCATCAGGATCTCATGGCCCGGGGAGCACGGCGCGATCGCGCCGTGCTCCCCAGACGAGAAAGACGACTAGATAGCCTCGGCGGGGTCTTTGCCCGCGATCTGCTTCAGCCCTTGGCGAAGCGGCCCGCGTGCGACTTCTCGGCCTTGGCCAGCGTCTCGAACCACTCCGCCACCTCGGCGAAGCCTTCGTCGCGCGCGGTCTTGGCCATGCCGGGGTACATCTGCGTGTACTCGTACGTCTCGCCGGCCACCGCCGACTTCAGGTTGACCTCGGTCTTCCCGAAGGGCTCGCCGGTAGCGGGATCGCCAACCTCCTTGAGGAAGTCCATGTGGCCAAAGGCATGGCCCGTCTCGCCGTCGGCCGTGTCCTTGAAGAGGCCGGCCATGTCCGGGAACCCCTCGATGTCCGCCACGCGGGCGAAGTATAGGTAGCGGCGATTGGCCTGGGACTCGCCCGCGAAGGCCTCCTTCAGGTTGTCGTGGCTCTTGCTGCCTTTGATGCTCTTGCCCGCCATCGTTGTCTCCTCCTTGGGTAGTGCGGGGAACTCAGGGCGCCCGGCGCGGCCGGCGTGGCCGGGCCTTGGCGGACTGGCACTGCGGACAGCGGCCGAAGAACTCGATGCGCTGATGGGTGATGGCGAGCCCTGTGCGGGAGGAGATTCGTCCGCGAGGAGCCTCGGCGTGCGGCTCGGCCAGAGGGCCGTCGACGTCCAGGATGCGTCCGCAGCGCACGCAGGTGAAGTGGTAGTGCGCGGCCATATTGGCGTCGAAGCGAGCGTGGGGTCCCTGGATCTCCGCCACCAGTCCCTCGGCGACGAGGAGGCGGAGGTTGCGGTAGACCGTGCCCAGGCTCACCCGGGGTAACCGGGGGCGCACCACGCGATGCACCCACTCCGCGGTCGGGTGTGACTCGGTGCCCCGAAGCACCTCGAGGACGACGCGGCGGGGGGCCGGTGAGGCGGAGACCGCGGGCCCGCAGGGCCGCTTCGGAGTTCTTAGGAATGGTTCTCATTTACAAAAGGGGGCTTACACGGGCGCCCTCGATCGTGTCAAGGGCCTCGACCCTGTCAATCGCGCCCGTCCGGGGCTCCGCGAGGCGAAGCGGAGGCGGGGCGAGAGCATCCGGTTGCTCCGCCCTTGCCGCCTCGGGTAAACTTTCCATCTCAGGAGGACCTGTCGAATGCCTCAGCCCCTGTGGCTCCGGATCGAGGGAGCCCGGCAGAACAATCTGAAGAACGTGTCGCTCGACATCCCGCACGACCGGGTCACGGTGGTGACGGGCGTCTCGGGGTCCGGCAAGTCCTCCCTTGCCTTCGACACCATCTTTGCCGAGGGGCAGTGGCGCTACATCGAGTCCCTCTCCGCTTACGCCCGCATGTTCCTCGAGCGGCTGGATCGCCCCGACGTGGACCGCATCGAGCACATCCGGCCCGCCATCGCCCTCGAGCAGAAGAATCCGGTGCGCACCGCGCGCTCCACCGTGGGCACGGCCACCGAGCTTCACGACTACCTCCGCCTGCTCTTCGCCAAGGTCGGCCGGGTCCACTGCCCCACCTGTGGCAGCGAGGCGCGCAGCGACTCGGCCGAGCGCGTGGCGGATGAGCTGATCCGCGATCGTCCCTCCGCCCGCGCCCTCGTCTGCTTCCCCCTCCCCGCCGCCCCCCGTCCCGACGGGAGGGCCTTCCTGGCCACTCTCGTCCAGCGGGGCTTCGCTCGCATCAAGGTGGGCGACCTCGTCCTGGATCTGGCCGAGGCCCAGATCCCCGGCGTTGCCCTGCCTCCCCTGGACGGCCAGCCTCTCCAGGTCGTGCTCGACCGCGTCACCCTCTCTCCGGACGGGCGCCGACGCATCACGGAGTCGATCGAGACGGCGCTCGTCGAAGGAGAGGGCCGAGCGATGGTAGACGTGATGGGCCACGCGACCGTGCACGTGAGCCGCGAGTTCCGCTGCCCGCGCTGCGACGTCGCTCTCGCGCGTCCGCAGCCCGTGCTCTTCTCCTTCAACCATCCCCTCGGGGCCTGTCCCGAGTGCAAGGGCTTCGGCAATATTCTTCGCTACGACGAAACGCTGGTCGTCCCCGACCAATCCCGCAGCCTGGGCGAGGGCGCGGTCGAGCCGTGGTCCCATCCTTCGGGACGTTGGTACCAGAAGCAGCTCATGAAGGCGGCGAAGAAGCGCGGCGTGGACGTGACCCGGCCCTACGCCGAGCTCGACCAGAAAGACCGGGAGTGGATCTACGAAGGCGGCGACGGTCTCACGGGCATCCAGGGCTTCTTCGAGGAGGTCGAGTCCTACCGCTACAAGCTCCACGTCCGCGTGTTCCTCTCGCGCTACCGGAGCCAGTGGCCGTGCCCTCGCTGCAGCGGGGCGCGGCTCAAGCCGGAGGCGCTCAGCGTCACGGTGGGAGGCGCCACCATCGCCGACTGGAACGGCAAGACGGTGGAGGACCTCAACACGTTTCTCGGCGAGCTATCGTTCTCGCCGTGGGAAGAAGCGGTGGGACGCGAAGCGCTCAAGCTCCTGCGCGCCAAGCTGTCCTTTCTCCAGCGGGTCGGGCTCGGCTACCTCACTCTCGGTCGGCAGACGCGCACGCTTTCCGGCGGGGAAGCCCAGCGCATCAATCTCGCCAATCAGCTGGGGGCGCAGCTGGTGGGCACGCTTTACGTGCTCGACGAGCCGTCGATCGGACTGCACGCGCGGGACACCGAGCGCCTCGCCGAGCTCTGCCGCGAACTGGCGCAGGTGGGCAACACCGTGATCATCGTGGAGCACGATCGCTCGTTCATCGAATCCGCCGACTATCTGATCGAGATGGGACCCGGTTCGGGCGAGCGTGGAGGCACGGTGGTGTTCGCGGGCACCCAGCAGGACTTCGCCAAGGACACGCGCTCCCTCACCGCCGCCTACATGAACGGCCGGGAGGATATTCCCCTGCCGCTGTCGCGCCGGGAAGGACGCCGTGCCCTCGTCATTCGAGGGGCGCGCGAACACAATCTCAAGAACCTGAACGTGCGCATCCCTCTTCATACCCTCACCTGCGTCACCGGCGTCTCGGGATCGGGAAAGTCCACCCTGGTCCACGACACCCTGTATCGCGCGCTGGCCCGGCATTTCAAGGTCGAGCTCGCCCGGCCCGGGGCGCACGACGAGATCCGCGGCATGGAGTTCCTCAAGGGCATACATCTGATCGACCAGGAGCCCATTGGCCGTACGCCGCGCTCCAACCCCGTCACCTACGTCAAGGCCTTCGACGAGATCCGCAAGCTCTTCGCTGGGCTGCCGCGGGCCAAGGCGCTGGGACTGAACGCGGGAGCCTTCTCCTTCAACGTCCCGGGCGGACGCTGCGAAGCCTGCCAGGGCGACGGGCTGCAGAAGCTCGAGATGTATTTCTTCGAGGACGTGTACGTCACCTGCCAGGAATGCGAGGGGCGCCGGTACCGTCCGGACGTCCTGCAGGTGACCTACAAGAATCGCAACATCAGCAAGGTGCTGAAGCAGACGGTGGACGAAGCGGTCGAGTTCTTCTCCGCCCAGCCCGTGCTGGCCCGGCGGCTCAAGGTGCTCCAGGACGTTGGTCTCGGCTACCTCCGCCTGGGCCAGCCCGCCACCACCTTGTCGGGCGGCGAGGCGCAGCGTCTCAAGATCGCCGCGGAGCTGTCCACCCGTCCCGCCTCGGACATGCTCTATATCCTGGACGAGCCCACCACCGGGCTACACCTCGACGACGTGAAGCGCCTCCTCGGAGTGCTGAACCGGCTCGTCGACGCGGGCAATACCGTGCTCGTGGTCGAGCATCATCTTGACGTGGTGAAGACCGCGGACTGGGTCATCGACCTCGGGCCCGAAGGCGGCGCGGCGGGCGGCGAGGTGGTGGCCGAGGGCACCCCGGAGCAGGTTGCGCAGACCGATGGCTCCTACACGGGCAAGTTTCTCCGCGATCTCCTGCCTCGGCCCAACGGAAAGGTTGGCGCCGGTCGCCCCTGAGTGAGGTCCCCTCCGTTCTACGGCTGGGTGGTCGTGGGCGCGGCATTCTTCGTCCTCTTCATGGCCTACGGTTCCCAGTTTTCCTTTGGAGTGTTCTTCTCCGCTCTCCTCGAGGAATTCGGCTGGAGCCGGGCCGCGCTGTCCGGCGCCTTCTCTCTCTACGCCTTTGCGTATAGCGGCTTCGCTTTGGTGTCGGGCGACCTCACCGATCGCTGGGGGCCGCGCGCGGTCATCGCGATCGGCGGCGTCTTGCTCGGCGCGGGCTGGATCGCCATGAGCTTCACCACCGCGCTCTGGCATCCCTACGTGTTCTACGACGCCGTGGCCGCCCTCGGCATGTCCACCGCTTACGTCCCCTGCGGGGCCACGGTGACGCGGTGGTTCAGCGGGCGCCGTGGTCTGGCCGCGGGCCTCGCCTCGGCGGGGGGAAGCCTCGGCGCCTTCGTCCTCCCTCCCCTCGCCCAGTTCCTCGTATCGACGGTGGGCTGGCGCTGGGCCTACGTCATATTCGGCGCGGCCATTCTGGCGATCCTCAACGCGCTCGCTCCCCTGATGAAGCGCGATCCGGAAAGCATCGGGCTCGTGCCGGATGGCGATCCAGGCCCGCCACCCCGGAGCGTCGAGCATTCGCACGGCGAGGACCACACCATCGTCCAGGCGCTTAGAAGCCGGGCCTTCTGGATTCTCTTCGCGCTCTTTGCCGCCACCTGGCTCACCGTCTTCACTCCGCTCGTCCATCTCGTCCCCCTCGCGCGCGGGCTCGGGGTCGATCCCATGCTCGCGGCCACCCTGGTCAGTGCCCTCGGCATGGCGGCGGTGGCGGGGCGCCTTCTCCTCGGCACGCTCTCGGACCGCGTGGGACGTCGTCCCGCCCTCGGCGTAGGTCTCGGACTGCAGGTCGTGGCCTTCCTCAGCTTCGCGGTGGCGGATCGCTGCCCGGTCTCTACGCCGGGTCCATCGCCTTCGGCTTCTCATACGGGGCGATTTCCGCTCTCATGCCCGCAATCGTCGCCGATTTCTTCGGCCGGAAGCATGCCGGCGGGCTGGTCGGCCTTCTCTTCGCCACCGCGGGCTCCCCTGGCAGCCTTCGGCCCGCTGGGGGCCGGCTTCATCTATGATCGCACCGGCAGTTACGGGCCGGCCTGGATGGGCAGCGCGGCCCTCAACGTGGTGGCGCTGGGACTGCTCCGCTGGGCACGGCCGCCGCGGCGTCTCGAACCTTCTTCGCTCTAGGAGGCAAGATGGCAGGGCTCAAGGACAAGTACTGCATCGTCGGCGTAGGCGAGACGGAGTACAGCAAGCGGTCGAACCGAAGCACGCGGGCCATGGCGGTGGAGGCGATCAAGAAGGCCATGGCCGACGCGGGCCTCAAGGCCTCGGACGTGGACGGAATGATGTCGTATCAGGGCGGTGACTCCACACCTGCCAACTGGGTCTCCGCCGATCTCGGCCTGCGGCTCAACTTCTACATGGACGTGTTCGGTGGCGGCTCGTCGACCGAGGCCTTGATCGGCCTCGCCATGGGCGCCATCGAGGCGGGCATGTGCAAGACGGTGGCGCTCTTCCGGTCCATGAATGGGTACTCCGACTTCCGGATCGGCGGCACGGGGGCGCGTGCCGCCCAGCCCGTGCGAGGCCTTGACCTCGCCCAGGTCCCCTTCGGCATGCGCAGCGCCGGCCAGAACTTCGCTCCCACCTTCATGCGCCACATGTACGAGTACGGGACCACGTCCGAGCAGGTGGCGGCAGTGCGGGTCGCCCACAGCAAGCACGCCTCCCAGAATCCGAAGGCGCTCCTCAAGGAGCGCGTCACCGTCCAGGACGTGGTGGGCTCGCGCTGGATCTGCAAGCCGCTCCATCTCCTCGACTGCTGCGTGGAAACCGACAACGCCACCTGCATCATTGTCACCTCGGCGGAGCGGGCGCGCGATCTCAAGCAGAAGCCCGCCTATGTCATGGGGGTGGCCGGGCGCGTCAACAAGCCGCGCACGGACTTCCACTGGGCGGCGGGGCCGATCTCACGGGTGGCCGGCTACTACGCCAAGGACATCGTCTTCGGGCAGGCGGGGATCAAGCCGGATGACGTCGACATCACCGGCTCCTACGACGCCTTCACCTTCACCACCATGCTCCAGCTCGAGGAGTACGGCTTCTGCAAGAAGGGGGAGGGCGGCCCGTACGTCGCGAGCGGCATCATCGAGCTCGGGGGCAGGCGGCCGAACAACACCTCGGGCAGTCATCTGTGCGAGGGCTACACCCACGGCATGAGCATGGTCATCGAGAACGTGCGCCAGCTCCGCGGCCTCGTGGACGACTACTGCCCCGGCTGGGCTGAGGGCACGCACAGCTACGACTACGCGCCGGGCAAGTGCCGGCAGGTGAAGGACGCGAAGATCACCATGAACCTCGGCTGGGCCATGCCGCCGACGGGCTCCGCGCTCATCATGCACAACTAACTTCCTTCCCTCTCCCCCACCGGGGGAGAGGGTCAGAGTGAGGGGGACTCTCGAATGGCCAGCGTCGAATATCGAGGCATGAACCTGGTGATACCGGAGAACGACTCCGAGTGGCGCGAGCACTTCAAGCTGGCGCGCGGTCACAAGCTCATGCTGCGCGCCTGCAAGGCGTGCGGCCTCATGCGCTACCCGCCCAGCCACGGCTGTCCGTGGTGCGCGGCCCTCGAATGGGAGTGGAAGGAAGTCAGCGGCAAGGGACACATCTATTCTTACGAGGTGGTGCACCACGCGATTCAGCCGGGCTTCAAGGACTGGACGCCCTACGCCATTGTGCTCGTGGAGCTCGACGAGCAGCGCGGTACCCCGACTCCGGACGAGGCGCTCCGCATTATCGGCAATCTCGTCACCGCCGACTTCGCTCCCGAGCCGGAGAGCAAGGTGGCCATCGGTAAACGCGTGCGGGTGGTCTTCCAGGACCTCGCCGGCGACTTCGCGCTACCTCAATTCACCCTCACCGACGAGCCTCCCGTCGGCCGGGTCTGGAGCCTCCCCGCTTAGCCACCCGATCCCCTCTCCCCCGTCTGGGGGAGAGGGAAGGGTGAGGGGGCAGTCCTACCCGCGCGTGAGCCGCGCGACGATCTCGTCGTACGCCTTGTCAGCCAGGACCCGCACCTCATCACGGGTCAGCGGCTGTATCGGATGCGCCACCATGATGGTCTTGTAGTCGTCGGCCCCCAGCGCGGATGCCTGGGCCCGGGCCGCCTTGGCGAACTCCGTGGAGATGACGGTGGCCGCGGGAAGTCCATGATCCTCGAAAAACACGCCGTCGTGCACACTGCACGTTGTGCAGGACCCTCAGTCGGCCAGCGCCTCGATGACCGCGTCGCTCGTTTTGAGAATCTCCGCCCGCAGATCCTCGGGGGCCGGCCTCGCGAAGGTCGGCTTCTTCTTCCGGATGACGGCCTTGGGCTTGGCGCGCTCGCGAATGAGCTCCTCCACGCGGTCGAGAAGGTGATCGCCCTTGGCCTTGGAGATGTCGAGAAGCGTGATCACCTTGCCGTCGAGGGTGCTGAGGCGCGTCGCCGTCTTGCGGGGCACTGCCACGGAGTCAGTCGGATCCATGAACTCTTCGCTGGTCATTGGCCCTCCTCGCGCGAGTGTACCTTCTTGATGACGAGCCGAGACATCTTGGGAAACGTCCAGCCGGGGATCACGGCCGAGAAGCGTCCGGCCGTGCCGCCCGCCACCACGAACTTCAGGTTGGCGGGCTCGCGGAACTTGGGGAGCAGGGTCGAGTCCGTCTCCGGGCTGGGAAACTTGGCGAGCACGTGGGCGGGCAGCCCCTCGCCCCCGTCCGCTCCGGGGATGAGATCGCTCACCGGCTTGCGCAGCCGGTGCCACAAGAAATCCCGCATGTCCGTCTTGCTCCAGCCGTCGCCCGCGATCGTCCGCGCGTGCTCGGGCGAGAGGACGACGAGGGTGTCGCCGTGGTGCGTCGACTTGCTGTTGGATATGACCTCGAGCGACTTCGAGATGGTGATGAGGAGATCCTTGGCCGTGCGGCTCTGGTGATCGTACACGCCGTGCGGCGCCTCTCCCGCGAAGGCCGCCACCGTGCTGTCGCCGGGGGCGAAGCCGTGCTCGACAGCCAGGGGGTCCCAGGGGTTCTCCTCCTCGTGCTCGCCCATGCAGTACGTGTAGCGCCCCGGATGGGCCATGGTGGACATGCTCATGGTCTTGGCCGAGGCGCCGCCCACGTTGGCCACGATGAGCCGCAGGGCGCGGCCGATCGTCGCGTTGGCGCGGCGGCCGGGCCCGAACACGCCGGCCGCGCAGTTGATGTCGAGGGCGATGCGGGCGGGTCCGTTGACGATGAAGAGCGGCGAGTGGAAGTTGGTGGTGGCGGACACCCCGTGGAGGTCGAAGGCATCCTCGCACATGGCCTCCACGCCCGCGATCACCACCGGCATGTACTCGGGCCGGCAGCCCGCCATCACCGCGTTGATGGCGATCTTCTCGACAGAGGCCCGGCCGAAGTTGGGCGGGACGAACGCGATCATCTCGCCCCCCTCCCGCCCCGACCCCGCGACCATGGCCTCTACCCGCTCGCGGGTGGGAGGAACCACGGGCAGCCCGTCGGTGACGCCACGCTCGAAGAGAGCCTCGAAGGGATCCGTAGGCTCCGAGGTCACGCCCGCCTCAGGGCTTGCAGACGCGGAACTTGCCGTAGTCACCCTGGGCCACCGAGTTCGTATCGTCGGAATCGGTGAGCACGGCGATGCCGGAAGCCTTGGGGGTATCCGACTCCTCGAAGAACTTCTGGTAGTCCTCGAAGACGTTGACGCGCTCTTCCGTCCACTGCCCTTTCCCCTCCACGCCGCTCCGGACCACCAGCACCTTGGTCAACCCCGCACTCGAAGAGAGGCGCGTGCCCACGGGCACCACCGCGCTCCAGATGTACTTGAGCGACTTGACCGACCAGGCGTTCTTGGGGAAGACGGCGTAGACGGACACCGCGCTGTCGTTGGTCTTCGACTGCCGCTCGTCGGAGCCCTTGGGAAACTCCACGGGGCGCCACGACCACGCGAGGATTGGATACGCCTTCGGATCCCACTCGTACTGCTTGGCGGCCTGGATACCGAGACCCTTGGCCGCCGCGTGGAGAAACCGCAGGCCGTCCATCTCCTGGATCGCATACACCTCCCGGCCCGAGTCCTTACGCGGCTTCCAGTCCGGGGGAAACTCGCCGACCTTGCCCTTGGCGAAGTTGTCGATGGTGACGCAGTCCTCGGCGCTCGCCATGGCGGGAAGGATGAGCAGAGCGACGAGAAGGAGGAGAACCGTGCGCATGTGCCTTCCTCTAGCGCCCGCGACGCCACCAGGAGTGGACGAGCTGGTCGACCACCTGCACGAGCTGGCCCACGGTGCGGCATTCCTTGACGATGTCGCAGGCGGGGGAATAGAGCGGCATCACGCTGTCGCCGATGCCCCACCCCCACTGCCCTTCGGGATTGAGCCAGATGATGCCCTTGACCCGCTCGCGGATCTGGCGGATGGCCCACGCCTGGGGATCGTTGTAATTGTTTCGCGCGTCGCCGAGGACGAGCACGGTGGTCTTCCGGTCCAGCGACTCGATGTCCGTGCGGACGAAGCGGCTGAAGGCATAGCCGAAGTCCGAGCGACAGTGATAGTCCACCGACGAGCCCTTGAGCGCCCAGTCGATGGCGTGGTCGACGGGCTGGGAGTTGAAAGCCTGGGTCACCTCGGCGATCTCCGAGACGAAGACGTAGGAGCGCACCCGCGAGAAGCACTCCTGCAAGCTCCACACGAGCTGGAGCATGAAGCGCGAGGCGTTGCGTACGGAGTCCGAGACGTCACACAGGGTGACCAGCTTGGGCTTTTCCCGGTGGCGCCGGCGGAAACGGAGCTCCATGGGCACGCCTCCGTACTGGAGGCTCTTGCGGATGGTCCGCCGTGAATCCAGCCTCCCCTTCTCCTCCTGCCGCTGGCGCATGGCGAGGGCGTCCTTGATCTTGCGGGCAAGCCGCGCCACCACCGCCTTCATTTGGGCGACCTCGTCGGGGGAGAGGGCGAAGAGCGGCTTGTCCGTGAGGACCTCCCGGCTGAGCTTCTCCCCCTGCCGGTAGGCGCGGCGCTCGAGCTCGCGCTCGACGTGCTGGCGGATCATCCGCCGGAAGGCCTCGAGGCGCAGATCGAGGTAGTTGCGGATGCGCGCGAGCATGCCCGGATCCATGCCCTGTGCCTCCAGCATCTGCATGATGCGGGAGAGGTCGCGCTCGATGGCCTCCCAGTCGAACTTGTCGTAGATGCGGCGCGAGAAGTAGCCGACCTGGAGGAAGTACATCAGGCGCTCCAGCCCCGCGCCCTGGCCCTGGCCCCGGATGGCCATCTCCATGTCCGAGCCTTCGCCCTGCAGCATCAGCTCCGTCAGCTCGTCCAGGTCCATGTTCTCCTGCGCCATGAGCTGGTCGAGCATTTGCTGAATGCGCGGATCCTCGGGCCCCAGCGCCTTCTTGAGCCCCGCCCCCAGCGCCTCGAGATCGAGGAAGTACAGGTCGAAGAGGCGGTCGAAGGTGGGAAGGTCACGCGACTCCTTGACGAGGGTAGTCGCGAGGGCCGACTTGAACGTCTCGCGATGCTCGAGGCCGATCTCGGAGGAGGCGGCCAGCGCGTCCATCGCCTCGCTGGGCGAGATGCGGAGCTCGGCCCGCCTCAGATCGCCGATGAATTCGAGGATTCTCTGGTCCATTAAATTACTTAAACGTGATTCATCGTGGTTTGGCGGTTTGGCCTCTTCGGGCTTGTGGCCCTCATCGGGGCGTCCTCTCGATGGTCAGGCCTCATCAGGCTTGTGGCCCTCATCGGGGCGTCCTCTCGATGGTCAGGCCTCATCGGGGCGTCCTCTCGATGGTTTGGCCTCTTCGGGCCTGTGGCCCTCATCGGGGCGTCCTCTCGATGGTCAGGCTCCTTCGGGCTTGTGGCCCTCATCGGTGCGTCCTCTCGATGGTCAGGCCTCTTCGGGCCTGTGGCCCTCATCGGGGCGTCCTCTCGATGGTTTGGCCTCTTCGGGCCCGCGGCCCTCATTGGGCGCACCCTCGATCGTTCGCG
>Ga0207693_10001188_pt1 | contig 23271 bp, 25 predicted proteins | sample LARL81metaG_FD_184347 | JGI IMG/M metagenome (GOLD analysis project Ga0207693, IMG submission 184347) | Corn, switchgrass and miscanthus rhizosphere microbial communities from Kellogg Biological Station, Michigan, USA - LAR L8-1 metaG... | ecosystem: Host-associated > Plants > Roots >... | reverse complement strand
GGGCGACCCCGGGCGGCTGCGGGAGATCGCCGCGTTCGCGCTCGCGGTCACGACCCGGAGCGCCGGTCCAGGCGACAGCCGCTGGCTTGGCGAGCACGAGACAAAGCAGCTCCTGCGCGACGCCGGGGTCAACGTCGTCGACGGACGCGTGGTCGCCGACGCCGACGACGCGACTCGCGCGCTGCGGGAGCTTGGCGGTCACATCGCGCTGAAGCTGAGCGGGGCGTCGGTGCAACACAAATCCGACCTCGGCGGGGTGGTCGTGGGGCTCGACGACGTGCCCGCTGTGCGGGCGGCATATGAGCAGCTGGCGCAGCTCGCGGCCGCGCACGACGCGGTCGTCTTGGCCGAGGCGATGGCCGACCCAGGGGTCGAGCTGTTGATCGCGGCCCGCACCGACGCGCTGGTGCCGGCGCTGATCCTTGGGCTCGGTGGCATCTGGACCGAGCTGCTCGACGACGTCGCCGTCATTCCGCTCCCGGCGAGCCCCCGGCGGGTCGAGCGGGCGCTGCGCTCGCTTCGCGGCGCCCCTGTGCTGCTCGGCGGCCGTGGGCGCGAAGCAGTCGACCTGCCGGCGGCGTGCGAGCTCGCTGCTCGCGTGGGAGAGCTGCTGCTCGAGCGGTCGCTGGCGCTGATCGAGCTCAACCCGGCATTCGTGTCTGCGGATGGCGCGATCGTCGCCGATGCGAAGGCGCTGGAGCTGTGTACGACGTAGCCGTCATCGGCGGTGGCTTCGCCGGGGTGACGGCCGCGCGCGAGGCAGCTCTGCGGGGCCGTTCGGTGGTGCTGCTCGAGGCGCGCGACCGGCTCGGCGGTCGCACTTGGAGCACCGCCTGGGGACCGTCTCAGGTGGAGTACGGCGGCGCGTGGGTGCACTGGCACCAGCCGCACACGTGGTCTGAGCTCTCGCGTGCGGGGCTGGCGGTGACGCTCGGCGACGACGCCGAGGTGGCCGCCTGGTACGTGGACGGGCATCGCCGCGAGGGCACGATCGCCGAGCGCGACGCGATCGCCCGGCGCGGCTGGGACGCGTTCGTCGACGGCGTGCAGACCGCGCTGCCGCTGCCCCACGATCCGCTGTTCGCGATCGAGCAGCTCAGCCGCTTCGATCGGCTGACGATCTCCGAGCGCGTGGCGCAGCTGCAGCTCTCGCAGGAGGCGCGCGAGGTGCTGGTCGCCGAGCTCGAGTCGCTCGCCCACGCGCCGCTTGACGAAGCCGGCGCGGTCTCGGTGCTGCGATGGCACGCGCTGTCGGGCTACAGCCTGGCGCTCACCCAGTTCACCGGCGGCCGCGTGACGATCACGCGGGGGACCGGCGCGCTACTTGCAGCGATCGCCGATGCGGCTTCGTTCGAGCGGCGGCTGGGAGCCGAGGTGGTGGCTGTCGGTCAGAGCGACGGCCGGGTCGAGATCGAGGCGGCCGACGGCGATGGGTGCGCTGCACGTGTGGTCGTGGTCGCCGTCCCCGTCAACGCGCTGGGGGCGATCGCATTCACCCCGCCCTTGTCAGAGGGCAAGCGCGCCGCGATCGGCCTCGGACAGGCCTCGCGCGGGATCAAGATCTTCATCCACGCCCGCGGTCAGGCCGTGTGGCAGAACACGATCCGTCCCGGTCATCCCTTCGGCTACCTCGACACGGAGATGATCTTCGACGACGGGACGCAGCTGTTGATCGGGTTCGGCGTGGACGCCTCGCGGTGTGACGCAAGCGATCTGCCGGCGGTGCAGCGCCAGCTCGACGAGATCCTGCCGGGCTACTCGGTGCTCGCCGCGACGGCCCACGACTGGCAGGCCGACCGCTTCTCGAGCGGAACCTGGGCGATCCACCGCCCCGGCTGGTACGAGCACCACCACGCCGCGATGCAGAGCGCCGAGGGGCGCGTCGTCCTGGCCGGATCCGACATCGCCAACGGCTGGTCGGGATTCATCGACGGCGCGATCGAGTCGGGGCTGCGCGCCGGCGCGGCCGCTGCGCGGCTCAGCGCTTGACCGACGCGGGCACGGCGGTCAAGCACGACTCCAGCTCGTCGGCGAGTCCCTCGAGCTCCTCGAGGCCAATGTGATCGGCGAACACGTAGGGCAGCTGCACGATCGGCACATCGAGTTCGTCGCGCAGGCGCTGGTACTGCTCGCGCTGCATGGTCACCCGGGCGTGCTCGGACAGCGCCGCCTTCAGGGCCGAGCGGACCAGCGGCGAGCGCGTCTTCGCGACCGCCGCGTCGAGCTCGGCGATCTCGGCGGCGTCGAAGCGCTCGCGGTAGACGGCGTTGACGACCACGAGCTCGAGCGTCAGGTCGTCGCGGGCGAGCGCGTCGCGCAGCGCCAGCGTCTCGTTGACCGCCATCTCCTCCGGCGTGGCCACGGCGACGATGCCGGTGAACTCGGGATCGGCGATCGTCGTCGCGATCCTCGCGCCCTGCCGCGCGATCGGCCCGACCATCGCGATCTCGGAGAACGTCTTCGGGGTGCGGAGGATTCCCACCCCGTGCCCGGTCGCCGGCGCGTCCACGACGACGAAGTCATACGGCGCGGCGCCGCTCGTCTGACGCTCGAGCTGGGCCAGCTCCCACACCTTGCCCATCGTGAGCAGCTCGCGCATGCCGGGCGTCGCCATCGCAAACGCGTTGAACAGCTTGCTTGAACCGAGCATCTGCCCGAGCGTGCCGGTCTTGACCGTCAGGTACTCCTCCATCGCGGCCTCGTGGCCGATCGAGATCGTGTACAGGTCAGGCGCGAGCTCGAGCTCGGAGAAGCGCTCGCCCTCCTGGTCGAACGCTCGCTGAACGTGCTCCTGGCTGGCCAGCTCGGCGACGATCGTGCGCAGGCCCTGGCGGGCGGCGAGCATCCCGAGCGCCGTCGCGACGGTCGACTTGCCGACCCCGCCCTTGCCGGTGACGAACAGCAGCCGGTGATCCAGCGGTCCTGGCACGACCGGTGAACATAGCGGCCACGAAGGATTTCCCCGCGTACGTACGAATACAGGCGCGTGATGAGTTCGACTCCGAAGGTGGTCGCGTTCGCCAACCAGAAGGGCGGCGTCGCAAAGACCACGACAACGCTGAACCTCGCCGTCGCCTTCGCCGAGGAGGGCCACCGCGTGTTGTGCGTCGACATGGACCCGCAGGGGAACCTGACGATGTCGCAGGGAATTGATCCCGACACCCTCGAGAAGTCGATGTACGACGTGCTCGTCCACCACATCTCGATCCGCGAGGTGATCCGCAAGCGCGAGGTGGACGTTGCGTGCTCGTCGATCGACCTCGCAGGAGCCGAGATCGCGATGTCCACGATGATCGGTCGCGAGCGCTCGCTGGAGAAGGCGCTCAGCAAGGTCGCCGAGGACTACGACTTCGTTTTCATCGACACGCCGCCCAGCCTGGGGCTGCTGACGATCAATGCCCTGACCGCTGCGCACAAGGTGATCGTCCCCGTCCAATGCGAATATCTGTCGATGCGCGGCCTCATCCAGCTTCAGAACACGCTCGCGATGATCCGTGAGAACCTCAATCCCGACGTCGACATCGAGGGGATCCTGCCCACGCTGGTGGACACGCGGACGCTGCATGCCAAGGAGGCGATCGAGCTGTTGGAGGAGAACTTCGGCGACATGGTGTTCGCCTCGAGGATTCGCAAGACCGTGCGTTTTGCGGAGGCGCCCGTGAAAGGTATGTCCGTGCTGAAGTACGATCCCGACGGCTTGGCCGCACACGCCTACAGGCAGCTCGCGAAGGAGGTCCTCTCAAATGCCAACCGGTAAGCGCGCGAGCATGCGCGAGGGACCGCTCGCTGCCCTGTTTCGTAAGACCGCCGACGACACCGGCCAGCCGGGCAGCCAGCCGCCCGCCGAGACGCCGGCCGAGCAGCCTGCCGCCGCGCCGGAGGTGCCCGCGGCGTCGTCCCAGCCTGCGACCCCACCTGCGCAGCCGGCCCCTCCGAAGGCGTCCGCGGAGGAGCCCGAGCGCCGGATCCCGTCGCCCCAGGAGCGCCTGCGCCATGCCTTCTCTGCCGACATTCCCGAGAACGTCATGGCTACGCCGCAGGAGCCCGAGCTCCCGCCGGAACCGGACGTGTACGCCAGGCCGCACGCGGCTGACTCGCCGCGGACCGTCGGCCCGGTCCTGACCGTGGTCGGCGTCGGCGGTGCCGGTGTCAACGCCGTCAACCGCATGGTCGAGGCTCAGATCGAGGGCGTCGAGTTCGTCGCGATCAACACCGACTTGCAGTCCCTGCAGCAATCCGCGGCACATCAGACGCTGCACATCGGCGACTCGGTGACCCGCGGCCTCGGCTCGGGCTCGAACCCCGATCTCGGCCGCCAGGCGGCGCGCGAGGAGTACGACCGCATCAAGGCGCTGCTGCGCGGCTCCGACATGGTCTTCATCGCGGCCGGCGCCGGCGGCGGAACTGGCACGGGTGCCGCTCCGGTCGTGGCACAGATCGCCCGTGAGCTCGGCGCGCTGACGGTCGGGATCGTCACTCGCCCGTTCCAGTTCGAGGGCTCGCGCCGTCGCGCCCAGGCAGAAGCGGGCATCGCCGCGCTCGCCGACGAGGTCGACACGCTGATCGTCGTGCCCAACAACCGGCTGTTGACCGTGCTCGAGCGCAATGTCTCGATGGTCGAGGCATTCCGGGTCGCCGACGACGTGCTTCGCCAGGGCGTTCAGGGCATCTCCGACCTGGTCACGCTCCCGGGGCTGATCAACCTCGACTTCGCCGACGTGCGCACGATCATGTCCGGCGCCGGGAACGCGTTGCTTGGCATCGGGATGGGCGTCGGGGAGCGCCGTGCGATCGACGCGTCCGAGCAGGCGGTCGCGTCGCCGCTGCTCGAGACCAGCATGGAGGGCGCCCGCTCGATCCTGCTGTCGATCACCGGCGGGCGCGACCTGTCGCTGTGGGAGGTCAACGAGGCCGCCAAGGCGGTCGCCGAGGCCGCCCACCCGGACGCGAACATCATCTTCGGCGCGATGCTCGACGAGAAGCTCGACGACCAGGTGTGGGTCACGGTTGTGGCGACCGGCTACGACAATGGCCGCCAGCGCCGCCGCGACAGCGGTGAGCGCGCGGAGCCGCAGCAGCGCAGCGGCACCGAGGGCCTGCGCGAACCCGCTGGCGAGCCTCGAGTGAGCCGCATGCGCGAGCGCAGGCCGTCGAGCATGGAGCTCGACGTGCCGGAGTTCATCCCCAGGAGATAGAGGCCGATGGCCGGGCAGCAGCTCGGCGTTGTGGCCGCAGGCCATCCGCGGACCGCACGCGCGGGCGCCGACGTGCTGCGCGGTGGCGGCAACGCGGTTGATGCGGCGTTGGCGGCGATGGCGATGTCGTTCGCGTGCGAGCCGCTGCTCACCGGCCTGGGCGCCGGGGGATACATGCTGGTCGTCGCGCCCGACGGCTCACAGACGCTGCTGGACTTCTTCGTCGAGGCGCCCGGACGCGGCATCGACCCCGCGACGCACGGTGAGCTTCAGCCGGTCGACGTGTCATTCGGCGAAGCGATTCAGGTGTTCAACATCGGCGAGGCGTCGGTCGGGACCTACGGCGTCCCCGCCGGGCTGTGTGAGGCCGCGACCCGCTTCGGCAGCGTGCCCCTGGCGGAGCTCGTGGCGCCCGGCCAGCGCCTGGCGCGCGAGGGCGTCGAGCTCAACTCAGAGCAGGCGTACGTGATCGAGATCCTCGAGGGGATCGTCACCGCCACCCCCGAGAGCCGTGCGCTGTTTGCGCCGGAGGGCCGACTGCTGCGCGCCGGAGACTCGATCCGCCAGCCGGAGCTTGGCGACGCGCTGGAGCGACTGGGCGCGGAGGGCGCGGCGCCGTTCTACACCGGCGACATCGCTGCGGCGATCGTCGAGTGGCTGGCCGGGGCGGGCGCGCTGCTCACCGCCGAGGACCTGGCGGCCTATGAGGTCGTGCACCGCGACCCGATCCGCGTCAACTACCGCGATCGCGAGGTGCTTACCAATGCGCCGCCGTCGGCGGGCGGAATCCTGATCGCGCACGCCCTGGCGCTGCTCGATGCCATGCCGGGGCCGCCGTCGATCGAGGCGATCGTCGAGGTAATGGAGCGCACGCAGAGCGAGCGCACGCCCGAGTTCCTGGAGGGGCTCGCCGACCCCGAGTTCGTCCGCCGCTTCCTGGGGCGCAGCGGCAAGCTCGGATCGACCACCCACATCGCCGTGCTCGACCGCGACGGATGGGCGTGCTCGGTCACCTGCTCCAACGGCGAGGGCGCCGGGATCGTCGTCCCGGGCACCGGCGTGCACCTCAACAACATGCTCGGCGAGCAGGACCTCAATCCGCTCGGGTTCCACCAGCACCCGCCCGGGCGGCGTCTGCCCAGCATGATGGCGCCGACGATGGCGCTGCGCGACGGCGTCCCCGAGCTCGCGCTCGGCAGCGCCGGGTCAAACCGGATCCGATCGGCGATCCTGCAGACGATCGTGCGGGTGGTCGACGACGGCGTGCGCGCTGGCGATGCGGTCCGGGCGCCGCGCGTTCACTTCGAGGACGGCGTGGTGTACACCGAGCCGGGCATTGACACCGGTGCGCTCGAGGTCGCGGGCCGCGACATCAGCCGCTTCCGCGATCTCAACCTGTTCTTCGGCGGCGTGCAGGCGGTCGAGCGCGATGCCGAGGGCCGCTTCTGGGGCGGGGGCGATCCGCGCCGCGGGGGCGCGGCGATCGTCGTCGACGCCTAGGTGCTCGGGTCGTTCTTCGCGGGCCCGGTCTGGAACCAGGCGAACACCAGGCACGCGAGTCCGAGCAGGAACGCCGCGATCCCGTGCTTGACGTGGTGCGTGCTCGATCCGGCCTGATGGCCCGGGAAGAAGCTCGGCAGTCCGCTCGCGGTCGACGTCCAGTAGATGATCGCGATGATGATCAGCACGATTCCGAGGATCACGGCGGGGATGATGAGCTGTCTGCGTTTGGTCATGCTCAGGATGTAACCGCGAAGCCGATCGTGAGCGCGATGCCCACGACCACGCAGTAGATCGCAAACGGGGTCAGGCGGTTGGTCTCGAAGTACTTCATCAGGAAGCGCACGGAGATGTAAGCCGTGATCGCGGCGCAGATCGCGGCGACCAGCGCGGGCCCGCGCACGCCGTTCCCATCTTTGCCCATCAGCTCCGGGAGCTTGAGCGCAGCGGCCGCACCGATGATCGGTGTCGCCATCAGGAAGCCGAACTTGGCGGCATCCTGGTTGTTGAGGCCCACGAGCAGGCCGCCGCCCATCGTCACGCCGGAACGCGAGATGCCGGGGATCAGCGCCAGCGCCTGGGATGCGCCGACCGCCACGGATTGGCCCCAGCTGACGCGGTGAGCGATCCGGTTGTCCTCGTCGGCCTCGCGCTCGGGCGCGTTGGGGGCGCGCTTGCGGAGTCGCTCGGCGCCGAACAGCAGCAGGCCGTTGACGGTCAGGAAGACCGCGGCGATCGTCGGCGATGCAAACAGCTTGCGGATCGGCGACTCGAGCGCGAGCCCGAGGATCCCGGCCGGGATCGTCGCCACGACCAGCAGCCAGCCGAGCTTGGCGTCGGCGTCGTCGGGCGCGATCTCGCGGTCGCGGATCGAGCGGCCGAGGCCCTTGACGATGCGCACCCAGTCGCGCCAGAAGAATCCAAGCAGGACGAGCGCGGTCGCCAGGTGCACGGCGACCAGGAACGTGAGGAAGAACTTGTCGTTCTGGTGGATGTCCCAGCCGAATACCCGCGGCAGCACCACGGCGTGGCCGAGGCTCGAGATCGGAAACAGCTCGGTGACGCCCTGAACCAGGCCGAGCACGATCGCTTGGAAGTACGAAATTGGGTGCATGACAAGGGGCTCGGCCGACGGCGCATCCGGCGCCCGGGACCGAGCAGGCTGGGATGATAACTACTAGTGCGGTGATGAAAACATCCCGCACGACGACGACCGGTCCCTCCCTGGGACGTTTACAGCGCTCAGCGCGGCAAACATCCCGCACGGCGCAGCGCCACCGTCGAGTGGGATGTTTTCGGCGTGTTGGGCGTGTGTTAGCGGCGCTTTGCGCTGCGGCAGCCGGAGCCGCCGCGATCGCCGGCTGCGGCCTCAACGTACAGTCGCCCGACCTGTTCACGCTCAGCCGCACCGGCCAGGGCAAGGCGCTGACACTGCTCGTCAACGACAGCGGCACGATCCGCTGCGACGGGGGCAAGACCAAGTCGCTGCCCGACGCGCTCCTGCTCGACGCCCGCGACCTCGCCGACGACCTCAACAAGGACGCTCAGAGCAAGCTCCACATCCCGCCTGCAGGCGCCGACAGCGTGTTTCGCTACCGGATCACCCTGCAGCACGGGACGGTCGCGTTCAGCGACACCGCGGCGCGGTCGCATCCCGAGCTCGCGCGGGCCGAGCTGTTCGCCGCACAGGCCGCGCAGGGCCCCTGCGGGCTGGCGGGCTGATCAGGATCACCGCAGCCGCACGCGCCCGTTCGAGCGAGCGCGGGCCTGCGCGCGATCGACGAAGTCAAGCCGCTTGATCGCCGCTCTGAACAGCCGGGTGACGAGCCGCAGCCGCGCGTTCTCGGAACGGAGGTCAAGCAGACCTTGCTTGGCGTCCAGGCCGAAGTCGACCGTCGCCGCCATCGCGTAGGCGTCCATCTCGGCGAGCTCTTCGGCGGTGGGGTCACGATCGGTCGCGCGCCTGACCAGGTCGGCGTAGGCCTCGTGGGCGGCCTGCGCGGCGTCCGTGTCGAGGTCGCTCTCGCGATCGCCGAGGAACTCGACGACGCCGGCCGGGTAAGCCAGGTGGCCCTGGCGCTCGAGCACACGAAACGGCCGCGTCCCACGCGCCACCAGGTTCATCCGGCCGTCATCCATGCGCTCGATCACCTCGGCGATCTCGCACGCGCAGCCGATCTCGCGCAGCCCGTCGTCGGCGAGCCACAGGATCCCGAACTCGCTCTCGTCACGGAGGCACTCGTTCATCATCGTCTTGTAGCGCTCCTCGAAGATGTGCAGCGGGATCAGTTCGCTCGGCAGCGCGACGAGTCCGAGCGGGAACAGCGGAAACTCGCGGACGAGCCGATCTGGCATGCCGAAGCAGTTTATGGCGACCGCTCGGCCCCGTCGACGATGCCTCGACTACGGCTTACGCGCGCTGAGCAGCAGGTTGTAGAAGATCGCCGGCGGCAGCCGCGTCTCGAGCACGTGCGTGTCGAGGCGCTGCAGCAGCAGGTAGCCGTTGAACGCGTAGCGCCGCCACAGCATCGGGACGTCGGCGGGCTCGGCGCTCGCCTCCAGCGAGCGGTTGAACCATCCGAACCAGTTGGCGACGAGCTCCTCGCCGCGCACCGAGACGTCCTCGAAGCCGGCACGATGCGCGTGCCGGCTCAGATCGCCGGGAGTGAACGCGTGGATATCCACGAATGGCTCGAGCGCGTGGTCGTGATCTTCGGACCCGCCGTTGTGCGATGGGGGCGGCGCCGGTGCGGCGCCGAGCAGCGTGCGCCAGGCGGGCGCGAATGCGATCGCGGTGCGCTTCGGAAGCGCGGCAATGCGATCGCCGAGCCGAGACGGCTCGCCGGCGAAGGCGAGCATTCCTCCGGGGCGCAGCACGCGGTGAAACTCGTCGAACGCGCGCCGGAGGTTGGGAAGGTGGTGGAGCACCGCGTGGCCGAGCACGAGATCAAAGCTCTCGTCGCCGAATGGCAGCGACTCAGCGTCCGCGCGCGCCGTCCGGACGTCGAGGCCCAGCCGCTGCGCGTTCGCCGACAGCGTCCGCAGCATCCCCGGCGAGATGTCTGTGCACGTCGCCACGCGCACCGCCCCGGCCTGCATCAGGTTCAGGCTGAAGTAACCGGTGCCGGCGCCGATCTCGAGCGATCTGCCGAAACCGCGCTCGAGCTCTTTCCCGAGCAGCTTGCGCAGCTTCCCGAGCACCTGACCCTGCCCGACCGGACCGAAGTCGATGCCCCACTTGGAGTCATAGCTCGGGGCGGCCACATCGTGGTAGCGGGTGTTGACGTCCCGGATCTCGTCGGCGCTGCGAAGTGCCTCCATGGCCGCGGTGACATTACCCTGTCGCCCTGCCAGTGAACCTCTACGTTCAGCAGAATCAGCCGCCCGGTGTGCCGCCGCTCCAGCTCACCGGTGAGCGCACGCTGCCCGACGTCCCGGCCGAGAACTACTGGTTTCGCCGCCATCTCGTCGTCTACGAGTGGATCGGAGCACGCGTGATCGGGATGCGCGTGCTCGACATGGCGTGCGGTGAGGGCTACGGCTCGGAGGTGCTGTCGCGCTCGGCCACGGCCGTGCTCGGCGTTGACGGCAATCCCGAGGCCCACGAGCACGCCCGCCTGCGCTACGTGCGCCAGAACCTTCAGTTCGAATGGGGTGCGGTCGAGACCTACGGCGAGCCGGGCTCATTGGACGCCGTGGTATTCCTGCAGACGATCGAGCACGTCCAGGATCCCGTCGCGGTGCTAGAGCACTTCAAGTCGCTGCTGGCTCCGGGCGGCACCGTCTACGTCTCGACCCCGAATCTGCTCACGCTGGCGCCACCCGGGGCGGCCAAGTCCTCGAATCCCTGGCATGTGCGCGAATACCGCGCGGCCGAGTTCCGCGAGCTGTGCGCGACCGTTTTCGGCGAGGTCGAGGTGCTCGGCCTGTTCCACGCCCGCAAGCTCGCAGTGCATGCGCGGGCCATCGACCTTGGCTGGGACCGGGTCCACAAAGCGCTGCGTGTGACCAAGCCCTTCTACGATTGGTTCACGCCAGCCATCGCCACCAGCGACTTCGCGCTGCGAGCCGAGAAGCTCGACGCGGCGCTTGACTTCCTCGCGATATGCCGGGTGTGAGCCCCGGTGCCCGCGAGCAGGGCGAGCTTGCGCTTGTCCTGCACACGCACATGCCCTACGTCGAGGGCTTCGGCACGTGGCCGTTCGGCGAGGAGTGGCTGTGGGAAGCGATCGCGACCTCCTATCTGCCGCTGCTCGACGTTCTCGGGCGGGCGCCGATCACGCTGTCGCTGACGCCGGTGCTGTGCGATCAGCTCGAGGCTCCGGGCGTCGCCGAGCGCTGCCTGGCATTCCTGCGCGACGTTCGCCCGGAGTCCCACTGGCGCGACATCGTGCTGATGCGCGAGCGCGGCGCCGATCTCCTCGTCGCCGAGCTCGAGCGCTCCGCCGCCGAGTACGCGGCCGCTGCCGACCGCCTGGAGCGGCTGCCCGGCGGCCTGCTGGAGGCGCTCGCGCCGCACGTGACGTGGACGTCGGCGGCGACGCATGCGGTGCTGCCGCTGCTGGCCTCCGACGCCGGCGCCGCGCTGCAGGTGCAGACCGGCGTGGCGTCGCACCGCCGGCGCTTCGGCGACTGGGCCGGCGGCTTCTGGCTGCCCGAGTGCGCGCACGCTCCGTGGCTTGACCAGACGCTCGAGGAGGCAGGCGTGCGCAGCACCTGCGTCGAGCTGACCGACACGTTCGGGCTCGGCGACCCCGCGCACCTTCACCCGATCGCAACCGACGAGGGGCCCGTCATGTGGCCACTTGACCGCCAGATCGTGTCGCTCGTGTGGGGCGAGCGCGGCTACCCGTCCGCGGGCGCCTATCGCGACTACCACAACCTCACCGCGCACGACCACCGCGTGTGGCGCAACGACGGCGGCCCGTACGATCTCGCCGCCGCGCTCGCTCAGGCCGCCCTACACGCCGAGCACTTCGTGGCGCTCGTCCGCGGGCGCGTAGCGGGTGGCGGCGTCTGCGTCTGCGCGATGGACACGGAACTGCTCGGCCACTGGTGGTACGAGGGTGTGCATTGGCTCAACGCTGTCGTCGAGCAGGCGGCGCGCCAGGGCCTGACGCTGACCACGCTCGACGACGCCCTCGAGCGCCACGACGTCAGGTCCGCTGGGCCGGAGCTTCCCAAAGGCGCGATCAGCTGGGGAAAGGGAGGAGGCCTGGAGACGTGGAGCGGTCCTGCCGTCGCCGACCTGGCGTGGCAGGCCCGGAGAGCCGAGTTGCGCGCACTCTCGCGCGGCGCCAAGCCCAACGAGCGGACGCTTCGCGAGCTGCTGGCGCTGCAGTCGAGCGACTGGGCGTTTCTGGCATCGACCGGGACGGCAGGCGACTATCCGCGAGAGCGCGCCGCGGCCCACGCCGAGGCGCTCGCGCGAGCGCTCGAGTCAGACGCGGCGCTCGAGCCGACGCTGCGAAACCTCGCGCCCGAGCTCGCCGGCTGGGTCGACTGAACGCTTAGTCGCCCCAGCGAAACGTCTTCGGCGCCTCGCGCAGCCGGATCAGCTTCGCCGGGATCCCGCCGACCACCGCGTTCGCCGGGACGTCGGCCGTTACCACCGAGTTCGTGCCGACCACCGAGTTGTCGCCGACGGTGACCCCGCGCAGGACGCAGGCGCCGTATCCGATCCAGACGTTGTGGCCGACGTTCACGTCTCGCTTGTAGATCCCCTGCGCGCGGATCGGCCGCTCAACCTCGACCATCCCGTGATCGAAGTCGATCATCATCACCCGGTCGGCGATGATGCACTCGCGGCCGATAGACACGTTCTGGTAGGCGGAGATCGTGCACTCCTGGCCGAGCACGCTCTTGGCCCCGATCGACACCTGGCCCTCGTGCGCTCGCACCTTGCAGCCGTGGCCCAGCCACGACCAGCGGCCCAGGGTGACGGTCGCCGTCTTGCCGATCTCGAACTTCACGCCGGGACAGACGAAGCACAGGCCGTCGGTCTTCAGCCGGCCGCGCCAGCGCAGCTTGAGCCACATCCAGCGTGCGATCAGCGCGAGGTAACCGAGGCGGAGCATGTTGTGCTCGCGAGCGAAGCGCAGAAAGGTCAGCAATCCGCCCCGAAGCGGGGGCGGCGGTGTGCGCACGATCTGCGGAACCGATGGAGGGCTCTTGAGCGTCCCCGATGCCACGAGGTGATCGTAGTGACGCCTGGCAGTGGCATGATTGCTCGCCCCCGTGGCCTCGAACGACGACTCACTCGCCCAGCGCCTCCTGGCAGGCGACAAGCGTGCGCTGGCACGCGCGATCTCGCTCGTCGAGAACGACGATCCGGCGGGTTGGGCGCTCGTGCGCGAGGTCTACCCGCATACCGGAAACGCCGCCGTCATGGGCTTCACCGGCCCTCCGGGCGCCGGCAAGTCGACGTTGCTGGGGGCGCTCACCAAGCTGCGGCGCGAGCAGGAGCAGACGGTCGCAGTGCTGTCGATCGACCCCTCCTCGCCGTTTACCAAGGGCGCCCTGCTGGGCGATCGGATCCGCCTCAGCGAGCACTTTCTCGACCCCGGCGTGTTCATACGATCGATGGCCAGCCGCGGCGCACTCGGCGGACTTAGCGAATCGACCCTCCAGGCTGCCCTGCTGATGGACGCATCGGGGCGCGACGTCGTCCTGCTGGAGACCGTCGGCGTCGGGCAGGCCGAGGTCGACGTGATTGACCACGCGGACACCGTCGTGCTCGTGCTGATGCCCGGCTCGGGTGACTCGATCCAGGCGCTGAAAGCCGGGGTGATGGAGATCCCCGACGTGATCGTCGTCAACAAGGCCGATCACCCGCTCACCGACACGATGGTCCGCGAGATCAAGGGCGTGCTGGCACTCGGCCCCCGACTGGATTGGGAGGTCCCGATCATCAGGACCGAGGCGATCAAGGGCGAGGGCGTGGCGGAGCTGTCGGCCAAGCTCGACGAGCACCGCGCGCACATCGAGGCGCAGGGCACGCTGTCCGAGCGTCGCCGACGCAACCTGATGAACGAGGTCCTGGGCCTGGCCACGTTTCGGATGCGGCGCGAGCTCGAGGAGTCGATCGCCGAGGACCAGGAAGTCCAGGAGCTGCTTGACCGGGTCGTCTCACGCGAGCTCGATCCCGCGAGCGCCGCGGCCATCATCCTCGATCGGGCGGCCAACGGCCGACATGGGGAGCAGTAGCCGGTGGCGGACGCCCTGACGGCTCCGATGGCGGTGGCGGCGGTTGTACTGGTCATCGCCGGGGTCGCCAAGCTTCGCGCTCCGGCGCCCGCTGTCGCCGCTCTGCGGGAGCTCGGTCTGCCGGCAGCGGCGCTACCGATTCGAGCGTTCGCGGCGGGTGAGATCGCGCTTGGCGTCTGGGCGCTCGTGGCGCCGACCAGCATCGTGGCGATCGCACTGGCCTGCTGCTACGCGACGTTCGCCGGGCTGGCGCTGATGCTGGCGCGGCGCCGAGCCGCGTGCGGATGCTTCGGGGAGGGCGACTTTCCCGCCTCGCGCGTTCAGGCGCTGCTCAGCGCGGTGCTGTCGCTCGCGTGCGCGGCGGCGGCGGTCTGGTCCCCGCATGGGCTCCTGGATCGCCCCGCTGGTCAGGCCGTGGTCCTCGTAATCGGGATTGCGGCAGCCGCCTACGCCACGGTGCTCGCCTACACCCAGCTGCCGGCCGCGTGGTCGGCGTGGAGCGCGCGATGAGCGTCTCGGAGCGGTTTGCGGGGGCCGTGGGCAGGCTGCTCGAGCGCAAGCTCTCGCGTCGCAGCGCGCTGTCGCGAGCGGCGCTCGCCGGTTCGGCGTTCGCGGTCGCGCCGGTGCGGTACATGATCCGGCCGGGGACGGCATGGGCCGTGCTGCGGCCCGAGAGCTGCGCCACCGGGCTGTGCACGGACGGGTACACGGCGTTCTGCTGTGAGATCGAGCAGGGCGACAACCGCTGCCCCGACGGGACATACGTCGCCGGCTGGTGGAAGTGCACCGCCTACAAGGGGCACGGGCTCTGCGCCGACGCCGGCGTCCGCTACTACATCGACTGCAACCGGACGCCCGGCACCGTATTCCCGGGCGGCTGTCAGTGCGCCAACGGCGACTGCCACCGCCGCCGGGTGGACTGCAATCACTTCCGCTACGGCCAGTGCAATACCCAGATCGGTGGGACCACCGAGGTGGTGTGCCGCCTGGTCATCTGCCGGCACCCCGCGACGGTGCCCGGCATGAACTGCAACGCCACCCAGAAGGTCGACAACCGCACCTGCACGCACGAGGCCGACTGCCTCAAGGGTCTCGTCGTACAGCCCCCAGCGGAGGGCGGGGCGTGATGGTCGCCATCGTCTCGGTCGAGACCGTGCTGCTGGTGCTGCTGTTGGTGCTGGTCGCGGGGCTGCTGCGCAGCCATGCCGAGATCATGCGCCGGCTCGGGCCGGCCGAGGAGGGGACGGGCAGCCTTCCGCAGCCTTCGGTCCCGCAGCCCTCGGTGACCCGCGAGTCGGTCGCCGCTCCAGAGCTCGCCGGGGTCACGCCGGACGGAGACGCCGTCAAGCTCGCGTTCGATGGTGGCGGCGCGGCGCCGACGCTGCTTGCGTTCCTGACGAGTGGTTGTGGGACCTGCGCCGCGTTCTGGGAGACGCTGGGCGAGCGCCGCCTGCCGGCGGGCGTGCGCACCGTGATCGTCACCCACGGCTCAGATCGCGAGCGTCCCGCCAAGCTGCGCTCGCTGGGACCGGCGGGGGTTCCGGTCGTGATGTCGTCGCAGGCGTGGGCCGATTACGAGGTCCCCGGGGCGCCGTACTTCGTGATGGTCGATCAGGCGATCTGCGGCGAGGGGGTGGCGACCACCTGGCGAGCGCTGGCGTCGCTCGTGTCAGACGCGATCGAGGATCAGCGCGACGCGGAGCGGGCGGGCGGAGGAGCGGGAGCGATTACCGGCGAGCGGCGCGCTGAGCGCATCGACGAGACATTCGCGGCCGCCGGCATCGGCCGCGGCCACCCCAGCCTGTACCCAGACCGGCAGACGTGACTGCGCTGCTGATCGTCGGTTGCGCGGCGGCGATCGTCGCCGCGGTTCGAGCGGCCTGGTCGCCCTGAGGCGAGTCGATGCTGGCAAGCATCACCCCGCTCGGTGAGCGGGGCCGCAACGCCACCTGGGGGATCACCGTGACGGCCTTTATCGTCGGCGCGACGCTTGCAGGCGCCGCACTGGGCGCCCTGCTCGGCGCGGTCGGGGCGTTCGTGCTGCCAGGCGGTGTCGCCTTGGACGCCCGGCTGGCGCTGCTCGCCGCGGCCGTCGCGCTGGCGATCGTGCTCGACGCGATCCCGCGGCCCGTGCCCGGCCCGCACCGGCAGGTCAACGAGCGCTGGCTGGACGAGTACCGCGGCTGGGTGTATGGGCTGGGCTTCGGCGCGCAGCTCGGGGTTGGCGTCACCACCGTGGTCTCGAGCGCGGGCACGTACGTGGCGTTGGCCGCCGCGTTCCTTACCGAGCGGCCGGCCGCCGGCGCCGTGATCGTCGGGTGCTTCGGGGCCGTCCGCGGACTGACGCTGCTCGCGGGCGCGGGTGTCCGCACGCCGCCGCAGCTGCTCGCGATGCACGCCGCCCTGGGTCAGTGGCAGCGGCGCGCCCGCTGGGGCGGAGTCGCCGTGCTGGTCGCGATGCTGGCGGTAGCGCTATTGGTGGCGACGTGAACGTCCACGCCCACGGCATCCGGATCGAGCTGCCACGCGCATGGAGCGGGCGCGTGTTCCGCGCCGCCGACGGCCTGGCCACGCTGCACGCGGGCGACTTTCAGCTGCCACTCGACGACGGCGAGTTCGGCGACCTCAGCACCGGGGCGATGCCGGGCGTCGCCACGTTCCTGGCGGTGACCGAGTATCAGCCTGGCGACGGCCTGATCCCGGGTGTCGGGCTGTTCGCTGCAAAGCGGATCCCGCTGCCGCTCGATCCCACGGATTTCGGCGCGAGCCGCCTCCAGCATCCTCGGCCCGGTCAGGTCGGCGCGCAGCATTTCTTCACGGCCTCGCGCCGCCCGTTCTGCATGTACGCGGTGATCGCCGGTCCGCGCTACGGCCGCCGGCACCAGTTGCTGGCGCTCGACGGCGTGCTTCGCTCGCTGCGTATCGAGCCCCGCCCGGCGGCTTAGGTGGGCGCCAGATGCCCGTGGTAGGACGCGGCGTCGTGGCCGAGCGCGGCCACGCACGGCGTGCGGTTGATCCGCCGGCGGTTGACGTAGGTAGCGCTCACGCGCGTCGCGACCGACTGGGCGCCGAACGGCACCGCGAGCGTGATCCGGACGCTGATCGTGAACGGCACCTTCTCGCCCTGCGCGTACACACGCCCGGCGCAACTGAGCGGTAAGAAGAAGCTACCGCTGCCGCTGTAGCGGCCGGGCCCGGTGCGCGTAAGCGTCAGCGCGTCCGACGCGGCGCCGCGCGAGCGCACGAGCGCGACCTGCGCGCATTGCCCCGAAGGGCAGGTCGAGCTGAACGACCACAGGCGCGCGAGCGTCTGCCCGACGTGCTCGCCCCTGACGGCGTGGGCGGCGGTCACCCTGCCCGCGAGCTGGAAGGTCCCCTGCAGGCGAGCGTCCGGAAACGGTGGTCCCGCGGCGGCTCCGGCCCCCGCCGCCAGCACGAGCATCGTTCCCGCGATCCCCGCCACCGCAACCAGCGCCCGCCGCAACCTACATCCCCAGCGCGCGGCCGATCACCATCTCCTGCACCTCGTCGGTGCCCTCGCCGATCGTGAGGATCTTGGCGTCGCGGTAGAAGCGGCAGACCGGGTACTCCTCGATGTAGCCGTAGCCCCCGTGCACCTGCACGGCCTCGTCGGCGGCATGCACCGCCAGCCGCCCGCTCTTGAGCTTGGCCTGCGCGGCCGTCAGCGTGAAGTTCTGCCCACGATCCTTCAGCCACGCCGCCTTGTAGACGAGCAGGCGGCACGCCTCGATCTCCGTCGAGAGGTCGGCGAGCTTGGCCTGGATCGTCTGAAAGCGCGAGATCGGCCGCCCGAACGCCCGGCGCTCCTTGGAGTACTCCAGCGCCTGGTCGAGCGCGCCCTGCGCGAGGCCGACGCCCATCGCCGCGACCCCGATCCGGCCGATGTCGAGCACATGGAAGAACTGGCGCAGCCCGGCGCCGCGGCCGCCGACGAGGTTCTCCTCTGGCACACGGCAGTCGGCGAATGTCAGCGGCCGTGTATCCGAGGCGTTCCATCCCATCTTGCGGTAGGGCTCGCCCGGCTCGTAGCCGGGGGTGCCGTTGGGGACGAGCAGGTTCGAGATCTCGCGGCCGTCGCCATTGCTCGAGCCGCCGGTGACCGCGGTGATCACCACCACGCCCGAGATGTCGGTGCCGGCGTTGGTGATGAACTGCTTGGACCCGTTGATCACCCATTCGCCGTCCTCGAGCTTGGCTTGGGTCTTGGTGTTCCCGGCGTCGGAGCCGGCCTCCGGCTCGGTCAGTCCGAACGCTCCCAGGCGCTCGCCGCTGCAGAGCTTGGGGAGCCACTCCTGCTTCTGGGCCTCGGAGCCGAACAGGTAGATCGGCTGGGTCCCCAGCGACGTGTGCGCGCACAGCGTGATCGCCACCGACGAATCGACGCGCGTGAGCTCCTCTACCGCCAGCGCGTAGGCAAGCGAGTCACCGCCGCCGCCGCCGTACTCCTCGGGGAACGGGATCCCCATCAGATCCAGCTCGCCCAGACGCTTGACGATCTCGTAGGGGAACGAATGCGTGCGGTCGAGCTCCTCGGCGACCGGCGCGATCTCCTGGCGCGCGAAGTCGCGAACGGTGTCGCGCAGCAGGCGATGGTCGTCTGACAGATCGAACTGCATCAGGCCGTAGACGCCGCTGCGAGCCGGCGCGCGATCTCGACCATCAGCCGCACACCGAAGCCGGTGGCGTCGCGGCCGATGTACGAACGCCGCACATCCCAGGCGGTCCCGGCGATGTCGAGGTGCGCCCACGGCACGTCACCGGCGAAGTGATGCAACAGCTCGGCGGCCGTGATCGAGCTGGCTTCGCGGCGCTGGGTGAGGTTGGTCAACTCGGCGTAGCGGCCCTTGACCATCTGCGCGTACTCCTCGTGCAGCGGCAGCCGCCACAGCAGCTCGCCCGTGTTGCGGCCGCAGGCCTCGACCGTGTGCGCCCACTCGTCGTCGTTGCTCATCAGCCCGGCGTACGTGCGGCCCAGGGCGGTCACCACCGCGCCCGTCAGCGTGGCGATGTCGACGAGCCGCTCGCAGCCTTCGCGCAGCGCGTAGGTGATGCAATCGGACAGCACGAGCCGGCCCTCGGCGTCGGTGTTGTTGATCTCGATCGTGGTGCCGTCCATCGCGCGGACGATGTCGCCCGGCTTGACTGCGGCGGGGCCGGGAAGGTTCTCGGTCGCGCCGACGATCCCCATCACCCGCACCGGCGCCTGCAGCTCGGCGAGCGCTGCGACCGCCTCGATCACCGCGGCACCACCGCACATGTCGTACTTCATCTCATACATCGACGCCGCCGGCTTCAGCGACAGCCCGCCGGAGTCGAAAGTCACCGCCTTGCCGATCAGCCCCAGCCGCGGTGCCTCGGACGCTCCGGGACCGTCGTAGTCGAGGCGGATCAGCCGGGCGCTCTGAGCGGAGCCCTGGGCGACCGCAGCGAACGCTCCCATCCCGAGCTCGCGGATCGCGTCCTCGTCGAGGATCGTTGCCTCGATCCCGTGCTTGCTCGCGAGCTCGGCGGCGTAGCCGGCCAGCGCCGACGGCGGCAGGTCGTTGGCGGGGATGTTGCCCAGGTCGCGGGCGCGGTTCTGCGCCCCGACGACGATCTCGGCGGTACGCACCGGTTCGGAGACGTCGTGGTGGGCGCTCAGCAGCAGGCGCTCGAACGGGTCGGGATCCTCGTCGGTCTTCTTGTAGCGGTCAAAACGGTAGGCGTGCAGCGCCGTGCCCTCGACGAGTCCCGCGACGACGTCGTCGCCGACGTGGTGGGGCACCTCCCAGCAGAGCGTCTTGGTGGAGAGCTCAGCCGCTCGGCCGTGGACGATCCCGGCCACGACCCGGGCGCGCTCGGCGTCGAATTTCGTACGGTCGCCGAGTCCGGCGAGGATGATGCGGCGGCCCTGAGAGTGCGTCACAGCTAGGCGTTTGAACTTGCGCTGGGCCTCGCCGCTGTCAAGCAGCGCCATCAGCTCGTTGCCCGGCAGGTCGTGGGCGACCCCCTCGTCCTCGAACACGCCGATCGCGATCGTGTCCGCGTCGGTCTCGAACGGGCTCTGGGTCGTCGCCTCCGCCTTCATCAGACGGGGACCCTACTAGCATGGTGGCCCCGCCACCCGACCCGGAGAACGCCACCCAGATGCCCAAGACCGTGATCCTCTCGTCCGCTCGCACCCCCATCGGGAAGCTCGGCGGCGGCCTGTCGAGCCTCGATGCGACCGAGCTCGGTGGCACGGCCATCAAGTCCGCGCTCGAGCGCGCCGAGGTAGCGCCCGATCAGGTGCAGCACGTGGTGATGGGTCAGGTGCTCCAGGCCGGGCAGGGACAGATCCCGTCGCGCCAGGCGCAGATCAAGGCGGGAATTCCCAAGGAGGTCTCCTCGGAGACGATCAACAAGGTTTGCGCCTCGGGGATCCGAGCCGCGGGCCTGCTCGACGCCGCAATCCGGGCGGGCGACCTCGAGGTCGCCGTGGGCGGCGGCATGGAGTCGATGTCCAACGCCCCGTACATGCTCAAGCAGGCTCGCTTCGGCTTCCGCATGGGCGACGGCAAGGCGCTCGACTCGATGATCCACGATGGCCTGACAAACCCGTTCTCGGGCAAGCACATGGCCCAGGAGGCCTCAGAGGTGGCTGCCGAGCTCGAGATGACGCGGCCCGACATGGACCGCTGGGCGCTGCGCTCGCACGAGTTGGCGATCAAGGCGACCGACGAGGGCCGCCTTCCCGAGGAAATCGTGTCGGTCACGATCCCGTCCAAGAAGGGCGACACCATCGTCGAGGTCGACGAGGCGCCGCGCCGCGACAGCACCCTCGAGACGCTGGCCAAGCTTCCGCCGATCTTCCTCAAGGACGGCTCGCACACGGCCGGCAACTCGCCCGGCGTCAACGACGGCGGCGGCGCCTTCGTCGTGGCCAGCGACGAGTGGGCCAAGCGCAACGGCAAGCAGGTCCTGGCCACGATCGTCGCTCAGGCGCAGGTCGCAGACGACTTCCCCTACCTGGCGCGGACGCCCGCCAACGCCGCCTCCAAGGCGCTCGAGAAGGCCGGCCTGAAGGTCGAGGACATTGATCTGTGGGAGATCAATGAGGCGTTCGCGTCGGTCACGCTCAACTCGATCCGGATGCTCGGGATCGACGAGGACAAGGTCAACGTCAACGGCGGCGCCGTCGCGCTCGGTCACCCGATCGGCGCATCTGGCGCGCGGATCCTCGGCACGCTCGTCCTGGAGCTGCGCCGGCGCGGCGGTGGCCTGGGCTGCGCGGCGATCTGCTCGGGCGGTGGCCAGGGCGACGCCGTTATTGTCGAGGTGAATGCGGGCTGACGAAGCCCACAGCGGCGACGGCACCGTTCCCGCGCAGAGCGCGGCGTTCTTCGATCTGGACCGGACCCTCATGGAAGGATCGTCGGCCTTCCAGTTCGGGCGCGCCGCCTACCGGGCCGGTCTCATGCGCCGTCGGCAGCTGCTCGCCGACGGCTGGGCGAACCTGCGCTTTCGCCTCAAGGGCGCCAGCGACGACGACACCCACGCCCTGCGTGACCGCGTGTCGGCGTCGATGCAGGGCATCCGCGTGCGCGACCTCGAGCGGCTCGGCGCCGACGTGCTCGCCGGGATCCTGCCGCGGATCTATCCCCAGGTCCTGGCCGTCGCCCATGAGCATCAGGACGCCGGGCGCCGGGTGTACATCGTCACCGCCGCGTCCCAGGAGCTCGCCCAGTTGCTCGCTGTGGTGCTGGCACTGGACGGCGCGATCGGCTCTGAGTTCTCGGCGGTGGCCGACGGGTTCTACACGGGCGAGCCGACCGGCCTGTTCATCTACGGCGCCGCCAAGGCGACGGCGATCCAGGAGCTGGCGCGGCGCGAGCAGCTCGATCTGTCCCGGTCCTACGCGTACTCGGATTCGGCGTCAGACCTGCCGATGCTGCGTGCGGTGGGCCATCCGGTCGCGGTCAACCCGGACGCGGCGCTGCTGCGCGTTGCGCGCGAGGAGGGCTGGGACGTGCTTCGGTTCGAGCGGTTGGGCCGCCGCCTGAAGGCCGCCGTGGGCCTGTCGGCAGCCGCGATCACCGGCGGAGTCGGCAGCGCGGCGCTGGTCGCCCGCGGCAGGCGCAGGACGCTGACCGACTCGGTGCCGTCGGTGCGGCGCTCGCGCCGCCGCCGAATGGCGCTTGCGAAACGCCGCTAGCCAGCGCGGAAGCTGATCGCGCCCAGCCCGATGAAGGTGGTCGTCCCGGCCACGAACACGACCGAGCAGTCCGACGAGCGCACCGCCACCCCGGCGGCGGTGCCGCCGTCGCCGTAGGCGGGGAAGTCCTCGATGCCGCCGACCGGGCAGTAGCCCGGGGGAAGCTGGAAGATCGTGGCATCGTTGCCAGTGGTGCGCTGCACGTCGCCCTGGAGATGGACGGTGCCGAACGGGTCCTTGTAAAAGCCGGCCGGCTGGAAGCCGTTGCCGACGTTGGTCCAGTCGGCGTCGAACTGCGGCTGGCCGGCGGTGCCGACCATGTGCACCGGTTCGGCCGGTGCGATCAGGGGATTCGGATAGGTGCCGGTCAGCGCTCCGCCGGCCTTGCCGCTGGGCGCCGCGGTCCCCGCGCTGAGCGCGCGCCCGGCATCGCGGGCGGTGAGCACGGTTCCGAGCTTCTTGAGGTTGATCTGGGCACCCGTGAGCGAGTGGCGCTTGACCTTGGCCGCGGTCACGGCGCCGTTCTTCAGCTGCTTGGTGCCGACGCTGTTGTTCGGGAGCGTGAAGGCGGCGTAGCCCGTGCCTCCCATCGAGATGATCAGCGCGATGATCGCGACGATCAGCGCCGGCGAAGGCCGACTGAGCCGATGCCTGAATCGGTTTTCATTCCGCGCGCCCATACCTACTCGCCACCTCCAAAGAAACGTCGCCCTACCGCTGCCGCTCCTACCCGGTCAAGACACACGATAGTGCCGCCGAGTTGCGGTGAGACCTAGACTTCGACGCAATGGCAACGCGTCCCAGGATGTCCGACGCCGAGCGCTGGGAGAGGGAGACGTTCTCGCGCGCCCCTGAGCGCGACGCCCCGTTCTCGACGATGTCCGGCGAGCCGATCAGGCCGCTGTACACCGAGGCAGACCTGCCGGAGGGGCTCGGCGGCCCCGAGGATCCGATCGGCTTCCCCGGCGAGTTTCCCTACACCCGCGGCGTCTACGGCTCGATGTATCGCGGGCGGCTGTGGACGATGCGGCAGTTCGCGGGGTTCGGGACCGCGCAGGAGACCAACCGGCGCTTTCACTACCTGCTCGAGCACGGCCAGACGGGGTTGTCGACGGCGTTTGACATGCCGTCGTTGATGGGCCATGACTCCGACCACCCGCGGTCGCTGGGGGAGGT
>Ga0207693_10001187_pt1 | contig 23272 bp, 21 predicted proteins | sample LARL81metaG_FD_184347 | JGI IMG/M metagenome (GOLD analysis project Ga0207693, IMG submission 184347) | Corn, switchgrass and miscanthus rhizosphere microbial communities from Kellogg Biological Station, Michigan, USA - LAR L8-1 metaG... | ecosystem: Host-associated > Plants > Roots >... | reverse complement strand
CTCGTAGGCGGCGTGAAAGGTCTCCGGGTCCGGGTAGCCGACCCTCGGCACGAGATACCAGTGGTAGCCGGGACCGCCTGTGAGGGTGAGCGGTGCCCTCGGTGTGACGGCGTGGAGGCGCTGCCTCGGGTCGAGTGCGTCTGCGAGCGGGAGCAGATCCTCCTCGTCGCTGCCGCGGCCGTGGTGGAGTACGAGCAGCCCGGCGGCCTCGCCCCGCGCAAGCCGCTCCCGGTAGGCGAGCTCGCTCATGCGTTCAGGTCGGCTGCTGCAACGGCAGGGTCACCTCATGACGACACTACTTCAGCGGTCGGTGCCTGAGCCAAGCCGCACGACGTACCATCTGCTCCGCGAGGAGGAACCACGACCGAACCGCTCGTGGTTGCCACCAGCCGAAATGGAGGACACACTTCCACTGTGAGCGACGGGCTGGACATGCGGGGCCGCTACGAGGCGGCGCTCGCCGAGGTCGAGGAGATGAAGCGCACGCTGCGGGAGCACGCGCAGCGCGTCGCCGCGCGGGAGAAGGAGCTCGAGCAGCTGCGCCTCGACGTCGCCGGCCGGCAGGGTCGACGCCGTACGGCCGCGCCGGCTGCGTCCGCCGGCCCCGAGCGCTCGCAGGAGCTCGCCCACGCCATCGCAGAGGCCGAGAAGCGAGAGCGCCAGGCCGTGCAGGAGCTCGCCCTCGCCAAGGCCGAGCGAGAGCGACTCGAGGAACGCGAGCAGGCGATTCGCAAAGTCGAGCGTGAGCTCGCCGGACTGCGCATGCATCTGCAGGAGGAGAAGGCGCGGCTCACCGGTTCGGCACCACGCGAGCCGGAACCGGCCCGCGATCCGGGGCACGAGGGCCAGCCGCCGCCACCGACTCCGCTGCCGCAACCACCGACCGACCCGGATCTCGAGCCGGCCGCGTCCGGGAAGCCTCAGCGCAGCAGCATGCTCGCGGACCCGCAGCTCAAAAAGCAGCGCTAGAGCCGCCAGCCGCGCTGCTATCGTCGGCGATGGCTCGTCGCGTGCGCCAGGGGTGCCTTGCTGCGGCGGGCGCCTCGCCATGTCTACGTATGTGAGCTCAGTCGACCCGCCCGACCTCGGCCTGCTGCCGACGCTCCGCAGGCTGCTCAGGCTGTGGCGAGAGCAGTGGAAGCTCGGCGTCTTCGCGCTCTCGTGCTCGCTCCTCTACACGCTGATCTCGATCGCGATCCCGATCCTCATCCAGCGGGCGATCGACCACGCGATCGTCCCCCACAAGGAAGACCTGCTACCGCCGTATCTCGCAGCCATCGGCGGGCTCGCTCTTCTGCGCTTCGTCATCAACTTCAACCGCCGGTATGCGACCGCCCGGATCGGCATCAGGATCGAGGCGCGGATGCGCGAGCTCCTCTACCAGGCGTATCTCCGCTACCCGCGCGCGTTCTACGACCGGCATGCGACCGGCCAGGTGCTCTCGCGGGCGACGAACGACCTGTATCCCATCCGGTACTTCATCGGCTGGGGGCTCGTGCAGGGGATCCAGAGCGTGATGATGATCGTCGGCGCCGGGATCGTCCTCGCCCTCGTCGATCCGCAGCTGACGCTCTACGCAGCCGTGTCGCTGCCGCCGATCGGCTACGTCGCCAACCGCTTCGGACGGCGCGTCTCGCCCATCTCGCGCGAGGTGCAGGCGCGGAAGGGAGACGTGACGGAGGCGGCCGACGAAGCAGTGGTCGGGATCGAGATGGTGCAGGCCTTCGGCCGCGAGGACGACGTCCGCAGCCGCTTCGGCGACCGGGCCGAGGGCGTGCGCTCCGCGGCGCTGCGCCAGGCCGGCGTCGAGTCTCAACACGTGCCCGGCCTCTACTACCTGCCCGCGCTCTCGATCGCCGCCGTCGTCTTCTTCGGCGGCCGCGCCGTCATCGACGGCAGCATCACGATCGGCCAGTTCGTCCTCTTCGAGACGCTCCTGCTGCAGCTCGTCTGGCCGCTCGAGGCAATCGGCTGGATTCTCGACCTGGCGCAGCGGGCGCTCGCCTCGGCCGGTCGCAGCTTCGGCTGGCTCGACGGAATCGAGCCGCTTCCCGAGCCGACGAGCCCGCGCCACCTTCCGCAGGACGGGCCGCTCGCCCTCAGCTTCGACAACGTGAGCTTCGCGTACGGCGGCGAGGTCGACGTGCTGCACGACCTGGACTTCGTCGTCGAGCCGGGCGAGATCGTCGCCGTCTGCGGTCCCACCGGCTCGGGCAAGACGTCGTTGCTCAACCTTCTCCCGCGCTTCTACGATCCGACCGGCGGGCAGGTGCTCGTCGGAGGCGTCGACACGCGCGACCTCCCGATCGCGGAGCTGCGCGCGGACGTCGCCCTGGTCACCCAGCGTCCGGTGCTGTTCTCGGTGCCGCTGCGCGACAACCTCACGACCGGCCGCGAGGATGCGGAGTGGGAAGAGGTGCTCGCCGCGTGCGAGGCGGCCGGCGTCGACGCATTCGGGCCCAGCCTCCCCGAGGGTTACGACACCCTGATCGGCGAGAGGGGCATCAACCTCTCCGGCGGGCAGCGACAGCGGGTCGCGCTCGCGCGTGCGCTCGTCACGCGCGCGCGTGTGGTCGTGCTCGACGACCCGCTTTCGGCCGTGGACACCCTCACCGAGCGGCGACTCGTCGCCCGTCTCCGCCCTGCGCTCGCCGGCCGGACCGTCCTGGTCGCCACGCAGCGCCTCTCGACGGTGGAGATCGCCGACCGCGCGGTCGTACTGCTCGACGGACGGATCGTCGAGTCGGGGAAGCCGGCCGACCTGCTGCGTGCAGGCGGCGAGTTCGCCTCGCTGTTCGGGGACGAGGTGATCGCCGCGTGAAGCGCCTCTGGAAGTACATGGAGGGCCGCAAGGGGTTCGCCGCGCTGATGGTGCTCGTCTGCGTCGGCAATGCCGCCTGCCTGACCGGAGGCTGGCTGCTCGTCCGGAACGCGATCGACAAGGGCATCAACGTCCACGAAGACGGCCACCTCGTCGGCAACGAGCGCCATCTGACCGTCATCGTCATCCTCTATCTCGGCGTCGCGGCGGTCGGCTGGCTCCTGCAGGCGAAGCTCATCAAAGGCCTGGCGACAATCGGCCAGGCCGTCGTGATCGGTTTGCGGCGAGACCTCTTCGACCACCTCACCGGCCTCTCGCTCCGCTATTTCTCGCAGCAGAAGGCGGGTTGGATCATCGCGCGCCTCACGAGCGACGTCGACGCGGTCTCCGACGTCCTCTCGCAGGGGATGCCGACCCTCATCTCGAACGTCATCCTCCTGCCCGCGGCGGTCATCGCGCTCCTCATCGCCGACTGGCGCCTGGGGCTGATCGCTTTCGTCGTCCTGCCGCCGACTGTCATCATCTCGCGCTGGTTCCAGAGGGTCTCGCATGCCGCGAACGTCGAACAGCGGAACCGGATCGCCGCCGTCACGGCGCAGATCGCCGAGTCCGTGGCGGGGATGGCGGTCGTGCAGGCGTTCAACCGCGAACGCCGCTTCCAGGCCGAGTTCGACGAACTCAACGACGCGAACCGAGCGCAGTCGACCTACGTCCAGCGGATCTTCTCCGTCTTCTTCCCGTCGATCGAGTTCCTCGGCGTGCTCGCCATGGGCACGGTCCTCTACTTCGGCTCGAACCTCTACGAGAACCACACGCTCACGATCGGCACGCTGATCACGGCGATGTACCTGCTGCAGCTCGTGTTCCAGCCGCTGCAGGAGCTCTCCGACGTGTACGGCCAGCTGCAGTCGGCCGGCGCAGCGATGGTCAAGATCGGGATCGTCCTCGACGAGGAGCCGCACATCAGGGATCGCCCCGGGGCGCTGCCGCTGCCGCGCATCGAAGGCGATCTCGCGATCGACTCCGTCGTCTTCGCGTACGGCAAGGATCCGGTGCTGCACGGGGTCTCCTTCCACCTCGCGCCCGGCGCCTGCTTCGCGCTCGTCGGCGAGTCCGGACACGGCAAGTCGACGCTCGCACGGCTGATCGGCCGCTTCTACGACCCCGACCAGGGGGCGGTGCGCGTGGACGGGAACGACCTGCGCGATGTCCAGCTTCGCTCGTATCGGCGCCAGCTCGGCGTCGTGCTGCAGGATCCGTTCCTCTTCAGCGGGACGATCGCCTCGAACATCCGCTTCGCGAAGCCCGACGCTACGGACGAGGAGGTCGCGGCCGCAGCGGCCGCGGTCGGCGTCGACCGGGTCGCGGCCCGTCTCTCCGGCGGCCTGGAACACGCGGTGCGCGAAGGAGGCGCCGGCCTGTCGGCAGGCGAGCGGCAGCTCATCTCGCTTGCGCGGGCCCTGCTCGCCGACCCGCGGATTCTCATTCTCGACGAGGCCACATCGAACATCGACCGCCCGACGGAGGTGCTGATCGAGCAAGCGCTCGACCGGCTTCTCAAGGGCCGCACCTCGATCATCATCGCCCACCGCCTCTCGACGGTGCGGCGCGCCGACGAGATCCTCGTCGTCGAGAACGGTCAGGTCATCCAGCGCGGCAGCGAGCGCGAACTGCTCGCGGTCGACGGCCCGTTCCGCCGCCTCGCCCACACACTCGAAGGCGGCGAGCCGGAGCTCGCGGTGGCCGGCTAGTCCTCCTCGGGGAGCTGCTCGAGGACGCGCAAGGCGACCTCGACCACGTGCGGATCGAACTGGCTGCCCGCACCCTCCGTGAGCCTGCGTACTGCCTCGCGGTGACTGAGGCGACGCCGGTACGGCCGGTCGGTCGTCATCGCGTGGTACGCGTCGCAGACGAAGATGATGCGCGACTCGAGCGGGATGTCCTCGCCGGCGACGCCGTCGGGGTAGCCGCGCCCGTCCCAGCGCTCGTGACAGTGGCGGACGATCGGTCGCACGACCTGGAGCCGGTCGATCGGGGCGATGATCCGCTCGCCGAGCTCCGGATGTGTCTGGACGAGCTTCCGCTCGGCCGCGGTCAGCCGGCCCGGCTTGGAGAGCACGTCGCTCGGGATGCCGATCTTGCCGATGTCGTGCAGCAGCGCACCGAGCTCGAGGCTCTTGAGCGCGCGCTCGTCGAGGCCGAGCTCCCGGCCGACCCGCAGCGAGAGATCCGTGATCCAGCGCGCATGGGTGGATGTGTACTCGTCGTTCGCCTCGAGCGCGTTCGCGAGCGCCTCGACGGTGGAGACGAACGTGCGCTCGAGCCCCTCATAGCTCGAGGCATTGGCGATCGCGAGCTTTGCCTGCTGCGCGAGGCCCCCGAGCAGTGCCAGCTCGCGCTCCCCGAAGTCCTCCCGCTCGACGAGTGCGAGGAGACAACCGGCGCGCCCGTCCACGTCGAACGGCGCAACCGCGTAGCGGCCGCCGGGAACGGGGCCTTCTCCTCCGATCGCAGGTTCGTAGTCCGGGGGTTCGGCGATGTAGGGGTCACGGTCGACGTCGAGGGCCGCGACCGGCACGGGCCGTGAGGCGAGCTCTGCGGCCGTCTCCGGCGAATGCCCGTGCTCCGCGCGAAGGGTGAGTTCTCCGTCCGTCTCGAGGTAGAAGGACGTGTTCCGGCTGCCGAGGATCTCCGCAGAGAGCTCGGTCACCCGGCCGGCGATGTCGTCGAGCTCGACGAGCGTCGCGAGCTCGCGTCCGAACTCGAGCAGCGATGTCGCGCTCTCGGCCTCGCGCCGGGCCGACTCGTACAGCCTGGCGTTCTCGACCGCGACCGCCGCATGACCGGCGAGCACCTCCAGCAGCCGCACGTCGTCCTCGTCGAACTGGTTCAGCCCGAGTTTGGAGACGACGATCACACCGACGACGCGGCTTCCGTAGCGAAGCGGCACCGCGAGCAGCGACTCCTCGATCGGGACGGTGCCCTCGATCAGCTGCCCGAACTCGCAGTTCGCAGCGTCGGGGACGACGATCGACTCGCCGAGCTCGGCGCAGCGCCCGGTGACTCCCTCACCGACGCGCTTCCGGAGGATGTCGAGCGAGAGCGCGTCCATTCCCGAGGTGAGGTCGCCGAGGAAGGCGACCGGGATGAGCTCGTCGCCGTCGGCGACGAACACGCGGCAGTTGTGGTAATCGACGAGCACCCGGAGCTCGGCCGCGATCGCGTCGCCGATCTCCCGCACGTCGTTGAGCCTGTTCAGCTTGCCGGTCAGGCTCTGCAGCATCTTCAGGTGCGCGATCGAGCGGACGTCCCGCTCGACACCCGGCGCTTCGGGCCGCCGCGCTCCGACCTCCGCGTAGAGAACGACCTGGTTCTTGCCCTGCGCCTTCGCCGTCATCATCGCCGCCTCGGCGCACGCCGCGAGCTCGCGCGGGTTCATGGCGTGCTCGGGCCCGAGCGCGAGCCCGACCGAGACGGTCATCCGGCCGATGCCGGGGAAGTCGACCTCCGCGAGCCGGCCCTGTACACGCTCGGCGACGCGGACGGCGTCCTCGCCTCCGCAGCTGTCCATCACGACCGCGAACTCCTCGCCGCCGAGCCTGCAGATGACGTCCTCCGGCCGCACGATCGCGCGGAGGGCCTCGGCGAGGAACCGGAGCAACTCGTCGCCGACGGCGTGGCCATGGACGTCGTTGGCGTGCTTGAAGTCGTCGATGTCGAGCATCAGCACCGCGAGCGGCCTGTGCGTGCGGCTCGACTCCTGCAGCGACTGCAGCAACCGCTCGTAGAAAACGCTGTGGTTGAAGAGACCCGTGAGCGAGTCGGTGCGGGCCTGGTGCTCGAGGCGCGCCCGGATCTCGGCATTGTCGAGCGCGAGCGCGGCCGCGTCGCCGAACCGCTTCGCGATCTCGAACTCCGTCTCGCTGAACGCGACGGCGTCGCCCTCGCGGTAGATGTTGAGCGCGCCCTTGATCTGACCGCGGGCGATCAGCGGGACACAGATGAGGGCCTCGGGCTCCATCGGCGTCCCGGGCACGGTGCGCACGCGCGGGTCGAGGTGCGCCTGATTGCAGAGGACGGCCTCGCGATGCCGCGTCGCCCAGCCCGTGATGCCCTCCGAGAAGCTGATCGTCGTGCTCATGATCTCGTCCGCGTACACGTCACGGACGAGCACCGGCTTGAGCACGCACTTCGTCTCGTCGGCCTCGTAGATCGTCAGCGTGTCGAGCGACGGGATCAGGTCGCCGACCGTGTCGGCGATGCGCACCAGGAGGGCGTCGAGGCTCTGCTCCGCTAGGACCTCGTGGAAGACGTCGGCGAGCCTCCGGTACGACTCGACGAGGGTGGGATCGCCACCGGGCACGTCGTCGTCGAGCAGCCGCAGATGACTGGGCCGGACTACCACCGATCCCCCGATCGATCGCAGTTCAGATGCACGCCAGAAGCTCCCGGAAGTGGACCGCAGCGGACGCACGAAGCATCGGTTGGTGGCCCCCGGCGCGAATCCCTCTTGCGGGTGAACACGCCGGCGGATGCTCTACCTCGCAAACGGCGGGAATGCGCACTGCATGGCCGATTCAGCCAACGCGAGTCCGCTGAGAGGAGATGACCAGTTCGTCGATGACCTGAAGCTGGTCGCGACGGTGCTCGATGGGCCGGAAGTTGAGCCTCGGCGCAGCCGGGCTTAGCCGCAGGCTCCCCCGCGCGAAGCGCTTCGCGAGGGCTCAGTCGCCCCAGTCGAAGTCGCGCGCGCCGCCGTTGCCCCAGAAGGCGGATTCCTCCATGGCCGGGGCGACTGCCTCGCTCGTCTCGGCGGTCACCTCTTCGAGCGGCTCCTCGCCCGGCCAGGCGCGGACGTCTTCGAGGCTCTCGTCGCTGAAGTCCGGGTCGACGCCGTCCATCGTCTCTTCGATTCGCGCCTGTTCCTCGCTCTTGAACAGGGGATGGTTCTCGAACGGATCGCCGTCCTCCCTGTAGTGCTCGATCGGCATCGTGCCGCCGAGCCTCGCGTTCCGCTCCTTCAGAGCAAGGTGCTCCTCGATGACCTGCGCGAAAATAGACGGTGTCTCTACCGGCATAAAGTGTTCCTCCCTGGGGTCGTGCTCGTCGTCGGCGCGCATGATAACGAGGATTGCAGCGGGTTTCCGGTCCGAGAGCGTCAGAATGCGGCCCTCGCTGCCGGCACGACCCGATCCTTGCCCCCGCGTTTGGCCCTGTAGAGCGCGTCGTCGGCGGCAGCGACGAGTTGCTCGGTGTTTGCCTCCCCCACGTACTCGGCCACGCCGAAGCTGGCGGTCACGCGGAGCCCCGGCACACTCGGGATGCGGCGCGCGGCGAGGCCGATGCGCACGCGCTCGGCGAGCTGCGCCGCTCCCTCCTCGTCGGCGCCGGGCAGGAGGAGAAGGAACTCCTCCCCGCCCCAGCGGCCCGCGAGGTCAGACTCGCGGAGCGTGTCCCGCAGCACCTCGGCGAAGGCCCGCAGGACGGCGTCGCCGACGGCGTGGCCGTGCTCGTCGTTGACGTCCTTGAACCCGTCGAGGTCGGCGAGCACGACGGAGAGCGGCGTCTCGAGGCGCTCGGCGCGAGCCGCTTCGACGTGGAGCGCGTCGGAGGCCGCGCGGCGATTCGCAAGCCCGGTCAGCCCGTCGACGAGCGCCTGCCGCTCGACCATGCCGTGCAGGCGGGCGTTCTCGAGCGCGACCACTGCGTGCGCCGCGAGGGACGCGGCGTTCATCCGTTGCTCCTTGCTGAACGAGTCGCCCATGAGCTCGAGGGTCCCGAAGCGCTCGCCCGAGGCGGTCAGCGGCAGGATCAGCCGTTCGCCTTCGCCGTCCGCGTCGCCGCTCGCGACCACGGTGCCGTCGGGCAGCACGATCCGGCTGCCACGGGCGGCCGTCGCCTCGGCGGCGGTCGCGGCGATGATGCTGAGCAGCTGCTTCGAATCGTGGGTCGCTGTCAGCGCCTCTCCGAAGCGCGCGAGCGCGTCGCGCACGCGGCCGCGCTCGGCCTCGAGCTCGGCGAGTCGCGCCTCGAGCTGCGCAGCCATGTCGTTGAGCGCAGCGCCGAGCTCCGCAAACTCGTCCCGTCCCCGAACGGGGACGCGCTCGTGGAGGCTTCCACGCGCGATCCCGCGAGCCGCCGCGGCGAACCGGCCGAGGTGCCGGACGATCGACCGTCCCTGGAGGTATGCGACGACCCCGACCAGAGCCAGGCACGCGAGCAGCCCGGCGAGCAGCCTGTTGCGCGTGCGCGCGTCGGCCGCGTCGATCGCCGCCTTCCGGGTCAGGACGGCAAGCCGTGCCGTCGGCACTCTCGGCAGCCCCGGCGCAACGAATGCGCGATAGCGCGTGCCGCCGACGACGACGGTCGCGCTTCGCCCCGCCGGGACCGTGACGCGCCCGGTGAGCGACGGCATCGAGGCCAGGATCCGCGATCCCTGAAGCAGGACGAGAACATCGCCGGAATCGACCGCCGCACCCCGGCGGAGACTCGCGACGAGCGCGGAGTCGAGCGGAACGGTTGCCACGACCTCGCCCAGGCGGTGTGTGCCGGCGACGACGTCGACGGGGAACCGAGCGGCGAAGTGCGGCACGGTGCCCGCCTCGAGACCGCCGGCGCCCTCGACATAGAGGAAGGGCACACCCGCGACGATCCGCCTCAGCGCGCGGCGGTCACGACGCTCGAGGGCGCGCTGCAACTGCCGGGAGCGTGCAAGCTGCTCGGCCCGCGCCTGAGCGTGATCGGCCTGCTGCGCGTAGAGCGCGAGCACCGCGCGCAGGCCCGCTTCCTGCCGAAGGGTGACCTGGCGCGACTCGCCGGCCCCGGCAACGGTGCTGAACCCCCAGTAGGTCGCCCCCAACGGGACGAGTGAGAGCAGTACGAAGTACGCCACGAGCTTGAGTTTGAAGCTGCTCAGCTTGCCCCCCTAGCGCTCAAGCCAGTCCCCCCTCCTGCCGATAGTTCCCTGGGGAAGTTGTCGGCGGGAGAGGGGAGGAACATGAGCCAGAAGGAGCGCTTGGTCGCCGCGCTGTTGCTTGCGGTCGCCGTCGCCGGCGGCGCGTTGATCCCTCGCCTGCTCGCCTCACCTCCGACGTCGTTGGGCATCGCACTCGGACCGGGTCCCAGTCGAAGCGTCGTTCAGGCGCCGGAGATTCCCCGCGCGCGACGCAGCGCGCCACCCCAGCACACGACTTCACGGCCTTCTCGAGTGGTGCAGGCCCCGATCGCCCGGGTGACTCCGAGCCCCACTGTGCACCCGAAGCCGGGCACGAGCGTCACGGGGCCAAAGCACTCCACGGCCACGCCGCCTCCGCCGCCTACGAACGTGACACCGCCGACCGTGGTCCCCATGACACCGCCACCTCCCGTCGCTGCTGCGCCTCCCGACGAGGGTCCTCCCGGACACGACAAGACGCCGCCGGGCCATGCCCAAGCCAAAAGGCACCGCGATGTGCCACCATCAGGACATGGCAAAGGGTCTCCGCAAGCTCCGCCCCACCCCGTGGGCCCTCACCATCGCCATGTGGGACATCTGGCGTCGCCTCCCCCCCGCCCAGCGCCGCCAACTCCTCATGCTCGCCCGCAGGCACGGCCCCAGGCTGGCGAGCCGCGCGGCAAAGGCGGCCACGGACCGCCGCCGCCACCGGTGACGCACGGCCACGACGGACACGCGCCGCCACCGCCACCGCCACCGGCACCGCCACCGTCATCGCCGCCGCCGCCGCACGGCCACGACGGACACGCAGCAGCACCGCCGCCGCCGCCACCACCGGCGCACGGCCACGAGGGACACGGAAAGGGCTAGGCGCCGAGCGCGGCCCGGACGATGCGGTCCTGCTCGCGGAGGTGCGCGGTCGGATAGCCCTCGCTCGGGCTCGCGCGCCACGGCCTGCCGACGTAGAGAAGCGGCACGCCCTCGGGCTTCGTCTCCTCCAGCCGGTGCCGGATCGCGCGCCAAGCACCCATGTTCTGCGGCTCCTCCTGCGCCCACACGACCTCGCGTAGGTTCGGGTAGCCGGCGAGCACGGCTCGCGCGCGCTCGGTGGGGAACGGGTAGAGCTGCTCGATCCGGGCGACCGCCACTCCGGTCGCGCCCGCGCGCTGCTCGTGGCCGACGATGTCGTAGTAGATCTTCCCCTGGCAGAGCACGAGCCGCTCGACGCGCGCCCGATCCGGATTCGCGTCGTCGATCACGGGTCGGAACTCGCCGCTCGCCAGATCCTCGAGCGTCGAGCCGGCCTGCTTCAGGCGCAGGAGCCCCTTCGGAGTCATGACGACGAGCGGCCGCGCCGTCGCGTCGAGCGCCTGTCGGCGCAGGAGATGGAAGTACTGGCCCGACGTCGTGCAGTTCGCGATCCGCAGGTTCTCCTGCGCGGCGAGCTGGAGGAAGCGCTCGAGGCGCGCGCTCGAGTGCTCCGGCCCGTTGCCCTCGTAGCCGTGCGGCAGGAGCAGCGTGAGGCGCGTCGACTCCCGCCACTTCGACAGGCCGGCGGCGATGAACTGGTCGATGATGATCTGCGCGCCGTTGACGAAGTCGCCGAACTGGGCCTCCCAGAGAACGAGCGCCTCGGGCGCGGCGGCCGCGTAGCCGTACTCGAAGCCGACGCACGCGTACTCCGACAGCGGCGAGTTGTAGATCTCGAAGGACGCGCCGGCGTCGTCGAGGTGCTGCAGCGGCGTATAGGTCGCTCCCGTGCTCACGTCGTGGAGGACGTCGTGGCGGTGGGAGAAGGTCCCGCGCTCGGTGTCCTGGCCGGTGAGCCTGATCGGGATCCCCTCGATGAGCAGCGATCCAAACGCGAGCGCCTCGGCCTGGCCCCAGTCGATCCCGCCCTCCTCGAGTGCTCCCCGCCGCCGCTCGAGCTGGCTCATCAGCTTGGGATGGGGGTTGAAGCCGTCGGGGACGCGGAGCAGCTGCTCGTTGAGCGCCCGCAGCCGCTCGGCGGCGACAGCGGTGACCACTTCGTCGCCGGTCGCGGCGGGAATGTGCGTGTCGCTGCGCGGCGGCGACTCGGCCTTGCCGAACGTCTCCTTCAGTGCCTCGTGCGCCCGGCGGAGCTCGGAAACGACGTTCTGCTCGAGCTCGTCCGCCTGCTCCTGCGTGAGGTCCCCGTCGCCGACGAGGCTGTCCGCGAACTCCTCGCGCACGGTGCGATGGTCGGCGATCGCCGCCGCCAGCAGCGGCTGGGTGTACGCGGCCTCGTCCTGCTCGTTGTGGCCGTGCCGTCGGTAGCCGACGAGATCGACGACGACGTCGTGGCCGAAGCGGCGCCGGTACGCGAGCGCGAGCCGGATCGAGGCGAGCGCAGCCTCGGGATCGTCGGCGTTGACGTGGATGATCGGGATGTCGAAGCCCTTGGCCAGGTCGCTCGAGTACCGCGTCGAGCGGCCGCTCTCGGGATCGGTGGTGAACCCGACCTGGTTGTTCGCGATCAGATGGAGCGTGCCGCCGGTCGAATAGCCTGCGAGCGCCTCGAGGTTGAGGGTCTCGGCAACGCTGCCCTGGCCGGCGAACGACGCGTCGCCGTGGATGAGGACCGGGAGCGCGACGCTCGGATCGTGATAGCCCTGGCGCGAGGAACGGTCGGTCTGCTCCGCACGCGCCCGTCCCTCGACGACCGGGGCGACTGCCTCGAGATGGCTCGGGTTGGAGACGAGCGTGATGGTGATGTCGCCGGTCGGGGTCGACCTCGTCCCCTGCGCGCCGAGGTGGTACTTGACGTCGCCGCTGCCCCCCTCCTCACTCGAGACGACCGCCTCGATCGTCCGCTCGCCCTCGAACTCGCGCAGGATCGTCTCGTAGGGCCGTCCGACGACGTGGGCGAGGACGTTCAACCGGCCGCGATGCGCCATTCCGAGCACGATCTCGTGGGCGCCATCCCGCGCAGCGAGGTCGATCGCCTCGTCGAGCATCGGGATCATCACGTCCAGGCCCTCGACCGAGAATTGCTTCTGACCGAGGAACGCGCGCCGCAGGTAGCGCTCCATCCCCTCCACCTGGCTCAGGCGCCTGAGCAGCCGCACTCGCTCGTCACGGGAGAGCGCACGTCGGTAGCGGCCAGACTCGATCGCCTGGCGGAGCCAGACCCGCTCCTCGTGATCCGAGATGTGCTCGATCTCGTAGGCGATCGTCCCCGTGTAGGTCTCGCGAAGGTGCGGCAGAGCGTCGGCCAGCGTCTCGCCCTCGACGTGCAGGCGGAGCAGCGAGGAGGGAATCCGTGCCTGCAGCTCCGGCGTCAGCTTCGGGATCAGGCGCTCGGGCTCGAGAGCCGGGTCGCCGGGCGGATCGGAACCGAGCGGGTCGAGGCGAGCCGCGAGATGCCCGTGCATCCGGAACGCCTTAACGAGCGCCATCGCCGCGGCGATCCCTCCGAGGAGCTCCGTGTCCTCCGCCGCGACCGCCGGAGCGGGAGCCGGCGACGGCGTGGTGACCGGCGCCGCGTGACCGTCCCCATCGGCAGCCGCGAGCTCGAGCAGGCGCGCGAGGCCGGGTTGCCGCTGCAAGAGCACCTCCGGCTCGCTCTCGAAGAGGTCGCGCCATTCCTCCGGCACAGCGCCGGGGTTGTCGAGGTACTGCTCGAGGAGCAGAGCGGCGTACCCGGTGTTCAGGCCGTCAACGTCGGGACGATCCATGTCCACGTCCGTTGTAGCAGTGCGGCGTCGCTACCAGAGCGGCTTGCTGAGAGCCACCGCGATCGTCATCCCAAAGAAGAAGCAGGCGCCGCAGATGAGGACCGCCGCGAACTGCAGGCGTCCCTTGCCGCTTCCCATGCCCGAGGCGATGAGCGCGATCGCGAGCGCTGGAAGGATCAGGCGCACCGGATGCCACGCGAGCCCGACGAGGCTGACGAAGACGGCGATCGCGGAGAGGAAGCCCGCGACCGTCTCGGACGACCGCTTTCCTCCGCTCTCGTGGAAGACCTCGCCTTGGGCGCTCACCGATCGGCGATCCTATCGGCGCGCGCAGCGGCGGCGCGCGCGGTACGCGCGTAGACCCGGGCGGGGCCACCGTGTGGCCGCGGCGGGCGACGACGCGAGCGCCGGCGAAGGCGATCGTAGCCCGGCGGCGGGGAATCCGGGGTCACCCGAACGCCGGCCGGGCCTCCGCGTCCCCGAGGTTCCGCCCTGATCGCATACCAAACCACGTAGCAGAGATATGCGATGGGGATCTTGAGGATCACCATGAGGAAGACGAGCTCCCAGAGCGTGTCCGGCGCCTTCACTGGCCTTCAGTTTACCCAGGGATGCGGCCTCGAACCCGAACGCGTTATCGAACTCGGACGGAGGGCATAGCAACGCCATGAGCCATGACCAGCTACGCGCGCTGATGGAGCACGCCGAGGAGGCGGGCTGCATCAACCTGTCCGCGCTCTCCCAGACCGTGACCGAGCTCGAGCTCGACGGCGAAGAGCTTGCGGCGCTGTACGAGCAGCTCGACGAGCGCGGGATCGAGCTCACCGACGACTGCAGCCTGCCGGACGTCAACGAAACGCATTTCACGAACGAGACGGTCGCTGCGATGACGACCGACTCGCTCCAGCTGTTCCTCAACGAGGCCGGGCGCTACCCGCTGCTGACGGCCGCGGAGGAGGTCGAGCTCGCCAAGCTGATCGAGCGCGGCGACCAGCGGGCGAAGGACAGGATGATCAACTCGAACCTCCGTCTCGTGGTCTCGATCGCGAAGAAGTACCAGGGCCATGGGCTCTCGCTGCTCGATCTGATCCAGGAGGGGATCATCGGGCTGATCCGTGCGGTCGAGAAGTTCGATTGGCGCCGCGGCTACAAGTTCTCCACCTATGCGACCTGGTGGATCCGCCAGGCGGTGCAGCGCGGGGTCGCGAACAAGTCGCGCACGATCCGGATCCCCGTCCACATCGTCGAGCGCGAGCAGAAGATCGCGCGCGCCGAGCGCGAGCTCACCCTGAAGCTCGAACGGCAGCCGACCGACGAGGAGGTTGCCAAGAAGGCGAGGCTTTCCCTCAAGCACGTCCGCGAGACTCGGGCGGCGGCGCGCGCCGTGGCAAGTCTCGACAAGCCACTCGGAGACGAGGGCGACACGGCCTTCGGAGACATCGTCGCCACCGACAAGGCCGATGTCGAGGAGGAGGTCGTCGTGGGCCTGAGCGATCACCTGCTACGCACCGCGGTGTCGAAGTTGCCCGACCGCGAGCAGCAGGTGATCAAGCTCCGCTACGGGCTGAACGGCGACCAGGACCCGAAGTCCCTGGAGATGATCGGCCGCGAGATGGGCCTGACGCGCGAACGAGTGCGCCAGATCGAGACGCATGCCCTCGAGCGACTCGCCCGCGAACGAGAGATCGCCGCCATGGCACCGGCGTAGGCCCACAGAGTCTCGTCCGGTGCCAGGCACCGGACGTGTCCGGTCAGCCGACGGTCGCCCGGCTGCGGCCATCGACGAATTGGAGAAGCGCACGATGTGTTCGGCGCTCGTCATCCCCGAGAATCGCCAAGACCTGGGAAGCATCGACGAACGGGAACGCTTCACTCAGCCCGAGCGTCGTCGCGAAGCTGCTCCACGGCCAGTCCGCGGCGCGATCGACGATGCCTGCTCGCACCGGGTTGCCGACGACATACCGATACGCGGTCAAGAGGGCTTCGTCGTCGACCTTTCGACGTGACCAGAAGCGGTCCCGCACGAGGTACCCGACCCGGCCGTGTCGATCGTTGAACGCCTTTGAATACTCGGAGTTGAGCCAGTGCATGCCGATCGACAGCGAGTCGTCCGCGACCTCCACCAACGCATGCCAATGGGTCGTCATCTGGCAGAAGGCAAGACACCGCCAGCTCCATCGGTCGAGAAGGCTCGCAAACCGCCTGATCCAGTCGAGGTGGTCGACCTCGTCTCGGAAGTACGGAGCTGGTCCTGAGGCGCTCACCCCGACATGGTGAAAGCCCGGGCTGGAGTCGCGTGGTGGACGGGGCATCTCTCGAGAGTGCTCGGCGGCGAGCCGACGCGCAAGGTGTCCGATGGCGACAGATGTCGGCTGCGGCCCTGTCCGGTGCCTGGCACCGGACCTGGCTGTCTCGGCTTAGGCTGACACGGCCCAGGCGTTCAGAGCCTCGACGACGTAGCGGAGGCGGCGACCCGCTTCCGTCAGCCGGTACTCGACACGCGGCGGACGCGTGTCGAACACCTGCCGCTCGAGCACTCCGGCCTCCTCGAGCTCGGCAAGCCGCGCAGCCAGGGTCCGCGGTGGGATGCCCTCGAGTGTCTGCTTGAACTCGTTGAAGCGGACGGCGCCCGCCTCGGCTGCGGCCCAGAGGATCGCAAGGGCCCAGCGCCGCCCGAGGAGATCCGCCGCGCGGGCGACCTCCGCGGGCAGCGGGCGGCACTGGTTACACCGCATGCAAACTCGGCTTCGCCTTCGGCTCGAGCGCGAGATCGAGCACTTCGCCGAGCGTCATCACCGGGTGGAAGCGCATCGCCTCGCGCACGTCCTCGGGCACGTCGTCGAGGTCGGCACGGTTCCGCTCGGGGATGATCACGTCGGTGAGCCCCGCCGCATGCGCGGCGAGCACCTTCTGCTTCAGCCCGCCGATCGGCAGCACGCGGCCTTGCAGCGTCACCTCGCCGGTCATGCCGACCGTGTGCTTCACCGGCCGCTCCGTCAGGAGCGAAGCCAACGCGGTAGTCATGGTGATGCCCGCGCTAGGCCCGTCCTTCGGGATCGCGCCGGCCGGGACATGCACGTGGAACGACCGGTCCTTGAACGCGTCCGGGTCGATCCCGAGCTCCTCGGCGTGCGACTGAACGTAGGAGAGCGCGATGCGGGCCGACTCCTTCATGACGTCGCCAAGCTGCCCCGTGAGAACGAGCTCGCCGCGCGAGCCGTCCATCGAGGTGGCCTCGACGAAGAGGACGTCGCCACCGGTGCCGGTCACGGCGAGACCCGTCGCCACGCCCGGGACGGCCGTCCGGTCCGCCGCCTCCTGGAAGAACTTCTGGCGGCCCAGCGCGTCGCGTACGACCTCCACGTCGACCGCGACGGGTGCTTCGACCTGGCCTGCGGCGACGCGGGTCGCCGTCTTGCGCAACACGGTCCCGAGCTCGCGCTCGAGCTGGCGGACGCCTGCCTCGCGCGTGTACTCGGAGACGACGACCTGGATCGTGTCGTCCGAGATCGACACCTCGTCCTCGCGCAGCCCGTTCCGCTCGACCTGCCGCGGCCACAGATAGCCGCGAGCAATGGCCGTCTTCTCGTCCACGGTGTAGCCGTCGAAGCGGATGACCTCCATCCGGTCGAGCAGCGGGCCCGGGATCGTGTCGGCGACGTTCGCGGTCGCGATGAAGAAGACCTCGGAGAGATCGAGCTCGACGTCGAGGTAGTGGTCGCGGAACGAGTGGTTCTGCGCCGGGTCGAGCACCTCGAGCAGCGCCGCCGAGGGGTCGCCGCGCCAGTCGGCGCCGACCTTGTCCACCTCGTCGAGCAGGATCACCGGGTTCATCGTCCCGGCATCGCGCAGCGCGCGAACGAGCCGGCCGGGCAGCGAGCCGATGTAGGTGCGCCGGTGGCCGCGGATCTCCGCCTCGTCGCGGATTCCGCCGAGCGACATGCGCACGAACTCGCGGTTGAGCGCATGCGCGACCGACTCGCCGATCGATGTCTTGCCGGTGCCGGGCGGCCCGATCAGGGTCAGGATCGCGCCGCTCTTCTTGTCGTTCGGGATGCCGCGGTCCTCGCGGAGCTTGCGCACGGCGAGGTACTCCACGATGCGGTCCTTGACGTCCTCGAGGCCTGCGTGGTCGGCGTCGAGCACCTCTCTCGCGCCCTGCGGGTCGAGCGTCTCGTCGCTCCGCTTCGACCACGGCACGGAGACCAGCCAGTCGAGATAGGTGCGGATCATCGACGCCTCGCCGCTCGCGTCGCCCATCGTCTCGAGGCGCCGCAGCTCGCGCTCGGCCTGCGCCCGCACGTCGTCGGGCATGTCGGCCCCTTCGATCTTCGTCCGGTACTCGTCGACGACCGAGCCCTCGTCCTCGCCGAGCTCCTTGCGGATCGAGTTCATCTGCTGGCGGAGGAACCACTCGCGCTGCTGCTTCTGCGCGCCCTCCTCGACGTCGTCGCGGATCCGGGCACGCACCTGCAACTCGGCGAGGCGCTCCCGCTGGAGCTCGAGTGCGCGCTTCAGCCGCTCGACGACGTCGACCGTCTCGAGCAGCTCGACACGCTGGGTAAAGGTGATGTCGGGCGCGTAGGCGCACGTGTCGGCCAGCGCTCCGGCCTCGGTGATCGCGCGCAGGAACTCGCGGACGCGGTCGTCGGCGCCACGCAGGTCGAGGATCTCCTCCACCACCGCGCGGTACTCGCGCTCGAGCTCGCGTGTCTGGACGGGAGGCGGGTTGTCGTCGGGCCGCTCCTCGACTTCGGCGCGCAGCCGGCCGAGCGCGTCGCTGTGAGCGGCGCCGATGACGCCGCGGTGCAGGCCCTCGAGGCTGACGGCGTGGCCGCCGCCGCGGATGCGGACGTGGTCGGTGACTTCGGCGATGGTGCCGACGGCGGCGTACTCGTTCTCGTGACGTGGCACGAGCACGACACGGTTCTCATCGCCGACGTCGACCGTGAGGGTGACGTTCATGCCCGGGAAGACGACGGTGTCTTCGAGCGGGACGAGTAGTAGATCGGTCACGGCGAATTCACACTCCAAGCTGTAGTTGGTATCGAAATTGTACCTACTCAGCCTCGAGCCCCGCAGCCTCGAGAGCCGACTCGAGATGCGGGTACTCCTCGACGCGCACAACCCGGCCGTCGCGCATGTAGACGACGGCGGCCCAGCGGCCGAGGAGATACGAGCGGCGGCTCTGCAACGGCCGCTCGTCGGACGGATCGAGCGCGATCCGCGAGAAGCGCATGCTGACGACGACTCGATCGGCCAGCCCGATCGCGCGGTCGACGACGACGTGGTAGTTCTCGGCGGCGCGGTCCGCAACCACCTCGAGGACGCGCTCGCGGCTGATCACCACGGCGTCCGACTCGCCGGCCGGCACCCACTCCACGTCCGGATCGAGCATCGTCGCCATCGCCTCGAGGTCCCCGTCGACGAATGCGTGGTAGCCGCGGAGCAGGACTTCGGCGCTTTCGTGGCTCATGGCGTCGAGTCTAGGGGGCTACCGATGTTGTCTACACTGGGTCGTCCCAGGGGCCCATAGCTCAGCTGGGAGAGCGTCGCGCTGGCAGCGCGAAGGTCGCCGGTTCGAGCCCGGCTGGGTCCACTCGCGGTGGGTGTTGAACCAGAAGAGTGGCGGACGCCCTCGCGGCAACTGCTGACGTTACGCCGACTGGAGGTCGGGGTCCCGACTGTTCTGCTCACGGCTGCGTTCGTCGCTCTGGGCGCCATGGAGTCGACAACCGGGGCGCTGTACGCACCGTGGGTTCCGCTCGTTGCCGGAGCAATCGCGTGGGGCGTCGTCGGTCGGCGCTACCGCTCGTGGGGCTACGCCGAGCGGGAGGACGACCTGCTCGTCCGCCGCGGCGTGATGTTCGCGCGCCTGTCGGTCGTGCCGTACGGCCGGATGCAGTTCATCGATGTGACCGCAGGCCCGCTCGAGCGCGCTTTCGGCCTGGCGACGGTGCGCCTGCATACGGCCGCAGCGTCCACGGACGCCCGCATCCCCGGATTGGAGCGCGGGGAGGCCGCGCGCCTCCGCGACAGGCTGGCCGAGCTCGGTGAGGCGCAGGCGGCGGGCCTGTGAGCGCGACATCGCCCGAGAGCTGGCACCGGCTGCATCCGCTGTCCCCGCTCGTGCGCGGCGGCCGCGCGACGATCGCCGTCTTCATCATCCTGATTCCGATCGCGTTCGGCCACGACTCGTTCGGCCGCGAGATTCCTCAGCTCGGAGTCATCGCCCTCATCGTCCTGGCCGGTCTCGTCTCCTGGCTCGTGACACGCTGGCGAATCGAGGACGACGACCTGCGGATCGAGACCGGGTTGCTCCGGCGGCAGTCGCTGCGTTTCCCGCTCGCCCAGGTGCAGGCGATCGACGTCGTCCGGCCGGGCCTCGCGCGGCTGTTTCGCGTCGCCGAGCTGCGCCTGCGGATGGCGGGCTCGAGCGGCGCGACGGCCCGGCTCGCCTACGTCGCCGAGCACGAGGTCGAGCCGCTGCGCGACCAGCTGCTCGCCCTGGCCCGAGGCGCGCGCCACGAGGAAGCGCCCACCGCCCCGTCGAATCCCATTCGGACGGAGGAGCACGTCCTGGCGACCGTGCCGACCGGACCGCTCGTCGCCTCGATCCTGCTCGAGAACTGGTGGCTGGTAACGATCTTCGTGGGCCTGCTCGTCGGTCTTGTCGTCTCACCGCACACGGTCAGCGGCCTTCTTGCCGGCGGAGGCTTCCTCTGGGCGCTCAGCATGGCGACGTTCGTCTGGCGCCGGTTCAACCAGCAGTACCGGCTGACCGTCTCGGACGGCCCTGACGGCCTGCACCTGCGCGGCGGGCTGGTCGCGTTGACGGCCGAGGTGATCCGGCCGGGCCGCGTGCAGGCGGTGCGGTTGGTCGAGCCCTTGTTGTGGCGGCCGCTCGGCTGGTGTCGACTCGAGGTCGACATCGCCGGCAAGCAGCGAAGGAAGGGAGAGGGCGAGGCACAGCGCGGCCAGCTGCGGGCGCTGATTCCCGTCGGGAAGCGCGAGCTCGGGATCCAGCTCGTCGATCGGCTCCTACCCGACCGGCCGCGCGAGCTGTCGCGGCCGCCGCGGCGAGTCTTCTGGAAGAGCCCGTTCCGCTACCGGGCGCTGAGCTGGGGTCGGAGCGACACGTGCGTCGCGACGACGAGCGGTCGCTTGCGCCGCGTCACGTGCTGGGTGCCGCTGGAGAAGGTGCAGAGCCTTCGTCATGTGCAAGGGCCGGTGCAGCGGCGACTCCGCCTCGCGAGCGTCCACGTCGACACCGCCGGGCGGGCCGTGCATGCCACGCTGCGCGATCGCGACGCCGCAGAGGCCGAACGTGCGCTCGGGGACCTGACCGATCTCGCGCGCACTGCGAGGAGGAAGCCGGCGCTCGTCTAGAGCCGGATTGGCGGGTCCCCTCGGGGTCCGTGAGAATGCAGCATGTTCGAGATCGGTGGGAGCCTGCGCGAGGCTCGCCTGAAGCGAAACCTCACGCCTGCCGACGTCCAGAAGGCGATCCGGATTCGCGACCGCTACCTGCAGGCTCTCGAGGAGGAACGCTGGGAGCTCCTCCCCGGGGACGCATACGTCAAGGGGTTCCTGCGCACGTATGCCGACTACCTCGGGCTCGACGGGAACCTCTACGTCGAGGAGTACAACAGCCGCTTCGCGCGGCCCGACGAGCCACAACTCGTTCCGGAGCGATTCGCACGGAGCGGCACGGGCCTCGGCGGCGTCGGCTTCCTGCGCCCACTGATCGTCGTGGCCGTCATCGTCGCGATCGTCGCCGGGCTCGCGGCCTGGCAGCTCAGCGGCTCGGACGGCAAGCACGCCTTGCCGCCCCCGACCACTCCCACCACGACCGCCTCACACCACTCCACCAAGCCGAAGAAGAAGCAGCACAAGCAGCACGCCTCCACCAGCGCCCTCCCGACCACGGCCGTGATCGTGGCGTCTCGCGGCAACTCGTGGCTCTGGATTCGCTCGCGCAACGCGAACGGCCCGACCGTCTATCAGGGCACCCTTCTGCAGGGCAAGACGATGCCCGTGAATCTCAAGAACGGCCCTGTCTGGATCCGCATCGGCGACCCGACCAGCATCGACGTCCGACTCGGCAGGAGGCTCGCAGACGGACTGCCGACCCAGGTCGGCAACGTGCTCCTGACCCGCCGGGGGATCAGGCCGGCCTAGAAGTGTCTAGACGGCGGCCGCGTCGAGGTCGACGGCCGGCACGTCGCTCCACAGATCTTCGAGCCGGTAGTAGTCGCGCGCGTCTGGCGTGAAGACGTGGAGGACGACGTCGAGGTAGTCCGCGATGATCCAGGCGCCCTCGCGCATCCCGTCGACGCTCCGGGGGAGCAGCCGCTCGTCCTGCTTCAGGCGCGTGTGTACCTCGTCCCAGATCGAGGCGGTCTGCCGCGGGTTGCGGCCGGTCGCAATGACGAAGTAGTCCGTGAAGGAGCACTCGGGCCGCATGTCGAGGATCACGACGTCCTCCGCCAGCTTCTCCTGAGCGAGAGCGGCGATGCGGCGGGCCTGTTCGAGGGAGTTCAGAGTCTGCTGTGTCCTTGGATCGCTTTTCCTTCTGCAGTGTAGCCCTGCTTCACGAACGATAAAGGCCGCGCTCCGCGATCAGGCGCGCCACGCCGGCCGGAACCAGCCCGTCGAGCGGCTCCCCGGCAGCCACGCGAGCCCGAACGCTCGTCGAGGCGGCCGGATTCGGCTCGAGCTCGAAGAAGAGGACCCGCTCGCGCCGGTCGAGCTGCTCGAGGACGTCCTCCAGCTCGCTGCGCGGGAAGCCCGGCCGGGTCGCGACCGCGAGTCGCGTGCGCTCGAGTACCTCCTGGGGCTCGCTCCAGGCGAGAAAGTGCCGGAACTGGTCGGCGCCGACCACGAACACCGGATCGTCGAACCGCTCGGCACGGAGCAGCTCCACGGTGCGCGGATAGGGGTCGAGGCGAACGTCGTCGGCGGGAAAGGCGGCGCGGGTCAGCGCCACCCGATCCTCGGCGGACGCGTGCACCTCACGATGCCCGGGTCGTTCGCTGACGAGGACGACGAGCTCGTCCACGCCGAACTGCCTTCTCGCGGCGTCGGCGACGGCGAGGTGGCCGAGGTGCGGTGGGTCGAACGCGCCACCGTAGAGGACTAGTCCCACTCGAGCAGCTCCTCCCCCACCTCGACCTCGTCCCCCGCCCGTGCGCCGGCCGCCTTGAGGATCGCCTCGAGCTCTTCTTCCGAGGGCGGCTTGCCGGTGACGCGGAAGCCGCGCTCGGTGCGGTAGACGCGGAAGCCGCGGCGAGCCGGTTGCGGGCGGTAGACGAGGAAGTCCACCATCTCGTCCGCCTCGACCGGCTCTTCCACCTCTTGCGGGACGAGCTCGAACAGCGTGCGGCGCAGCTCGTCGAGGCCCGCGCCAGTCGCGGCCGAGACGCGAAGGACGCGCAGGATCCGGTCGTCCTCGACGCCGAAGGACGGCGGCTCGGGACCGAGGTCGATCTTGTTCAGGACGACGATCTGCGGCCGCTCGTCGAGCCCGGCTCCGTAGGCGGAGAGCTCCGCGTCGATCGTGCGCCAGCGCTCGTCGGCGTCGTCCTCGGCCGAGTCGATCACGTGCACGAGCACGCGGGCCCGCTCGAGGTGCGCGAGGAACTCGTGGCCGAGCCCGACGCCCTCGCTGGCACCCTCGATCAGCCCGGGGACGTCGGCGACCACCAGCTGACGGCCGTCCGCGGACTCCACGGTCCCGAGCACCGGCGAGAGCGTCGTGAACGGGTACTCGGCGACCTTCGGCCGTGCGTTCGAGAGCCGCGTCAGGAGCGACGACTT
>Ga0207693_10001186_pt1 | contig 23273 bp, 18 predicted proteins | sample LARL81metaG_FD_184347 | JGI IMG/M metagenome (GOLD analysis project Ga0207693, IMG submission 184347) | Corn, switchgrass and miscanthus rhizosphere microbial communities from Kellogg Biological Station, Michigan, USA - LAR L8-1 metaG... | ecosystem: Host-associated > Plants > Roots >... | reverse complement strand
CCGCACAACCAGCCCGCGTCGGGGTTCTGCTCGAACGCATCGGCGATCGTCGCGAGCGCGCCCGGACCGATCTCGTCGTCGGCGTTGATGTACCCGACGACATCGCCCTCGACCGCCCGCATGCCGCGGTTCACGGCGTCGTACATCCCTTGGTCGTCCGCCGACACGATCGCACGCGATGGGTACGCCTTCGCGATCTCGAGCGTACGGTCGGTCGACCCACCGTCGACGATCACATGGTCGATCCCGATCCGCTCCGAGGCCTGACCCCAGATCGAACGCAGCGTCTGCTCGATGAACCGCTCGCCGTTCAGCGTCGGCGTCACGATGCCGAAACGGACAAACCGCGTGGTCCCGCTCACCCTCCCCCTCCTCGATCGACGCTCGATTTCAGCCGTTCGGTCGACGGAGCGCGCCGACGCTGCTGGTAGTTTCGCACGCATGCTCCAGCGCCGACCGATCCTCGTGACCGGCCTCCACCGCACGGGGACCGGCTGGGTATCGCAGATGCTCGCCGCGACCTCTGACCCGTCACTCGCGTATCTCTGGGAGCCGTTCAGCAAGGTCCACCGCCCGGGTATCTGCACCGCGACGTTCCCGTACTGGTACCCCTACCTCACGGCGCAGGACGGGCAGCGCTTCGCCGGGCCGATCTCGGACATGCTCGCGTTCCGCTATCGCACCGGTGCCGAGTTGCGCGCCGCTCGGTCCCCGAAGGACCTCGGACGGCTCGCGCGAGACCGCATGCAGTTCCGGCGATTCCGGCGCGAGCGGGCGGTACCGCTCCTGAAGGACCCGATCGCGCTCTTCTCCGCTCCATGGCTCGCTGACACGTTCGACGTAGACGTCCTGCTGCTGGTGCGCCACCCGGCGGCGTTCGCACATAGCCTGCAGCGCCGCGACCTCGTCCATCCGTTCGGGGACTTCCTGCGTCAGCCGCTGCTGATGCGCGACCTGCTCGCGGACTACGAGCCCGACATCCGGAAGTTCGCCGCCGACCCGCAACCGATCGTCGATCAGGCGATCTTGCTGTGGAACCTCGCGCACGCCGCGATCGATCGCTTCCGTGCTGAGCGGCCCGCCTGGGCCTTCGCGAGGCTCGAGGATCTCGCGGGGGACCCTATCGGGGGGTACGAGGCCCTCTACGCCCGGTTCGGCCTGTCGTTCGACGAGCATGCCCGCGCCACGATCCTCGCACACACCGACGACTCGAACCCCGTGCAGGTCGAGAGCGCGTCGTCGGTCCGTCGCAACAGCGCCGAAAGTGTCGTGGCGTGGCGATCGGCGCTCTCCGCGGAGGAGATCGCGCACATCCGCTCCGGCGTCGAGGAGGTTTCGTCGCGGTTCTACGGCGACGAAGACTGGTGAGGAGCGCGTCGCGCTGATGACGCCGACACCGATCTTCCTGCTCTCCCTCCCGCGATCGGGCTCGACGCTGGTGCAGCGGGTGCTCGCAGCGGACCCCGCGGTTGCGACCACCCCCGAACCGTGGGTTCTTCTCCCGCAGATCTACGCGATGCGAGAAGAGGGGGTGCTGAGCGAGTACGGCCAGATCCCGGCCTCCCGCGCGATCCGCGGATTCGCCGCGCGCCTTCCCGGCGGCGAGGACGACTACCGCAGCGCGCTCCGCGCCTTCGCCCTCGGCCTGTACGCGAGCGCTTCGCCGCCCGCCGCGAGGTTCTTCCTTGACAAGACACCCCGGTATCACTTCATCGCCGAGGATCTCTTCGATCTGTTCCCCGACGCGCGGTTCGTGTTCCTGTGGCGCGACCCCCGCGCCGTGGTCGCATCGATCGTCGAGACGTGGGGGCGCGGCCGCTGGAAGGTCGAGCCGTGGCGTCCCGACCTGTTCGGCGGCCTCGACCGGCTCGTGGCCGCGTTCGAGCGACACCGCGACCGAGCTGTCGCCGTGCGGTTCGAAGACCTCGTCGCGGACCCGCCCGGGGCGTGGCCCTCGCTGTTCGACCACCTGGGGATCGTCTTCGACGAGCGCGTCCTCGAGGCCTTCGCCGACGTCGACGTGGAGGGAAGGATGGGCGACCGCACGGGGCGGCTGCGCTACGCGACGCTCAGCGCCGAGCCGGTGACGCGATGGCGCGCGACCGTGACGAACCCCTTCCGCAAGCGATGGCTCCGCGACTACCTGGACCGGATCGGGGTCCACCGGCTCGCGACGATGGGCTACGATCTCGACGCGATGCAGCGCGAGCTGGACGCGGTCCCGGTCGGCATGAGGTCCCTAGGCTCCGATCTCGCGCGGTCCGCCTACTGGCGCGCGACCACGCGGCGTCGCGAGGCGGCCCTGGAGCGGTGGACGCGCCGGCCGGCGTCGTCGCGGCGGACGAAGGGCTCATCGTAGACAGCCGGGCGAGCACCCGCTAAGCTCCGGCCTTCCCCGCTCCCCCGAGCTGGGGATCTCACCCAGCGCGGCCGACCGGTCGCCGATGCCCTCCCTCACACGTCGTCGCGGCGTGGAGCAGGCGAGAGCGGGGAAGGAGCGCACGTGCGGATCGCAGACAAGATGCCGAGGCTCGGCATATCGGCGACGCTGGCGATCGTGAGCCTGACGTTCACGGCGCGACTGGCGGTGGCCGATCAGATGCACGGGGTGTTCAGCACCCACTGCGCCGTCTCGAAGATCGACAGGATCGACCCGATCGTCGATCCCGGGATGAAGATGTCCGCCCATCTGCACCAGTTCTTCGCGAACCGGTCCGTGAACAAGGACTCGACCTACCGGTCGATGCGCAAGGGCTCGACGACGTGCACGTTCAAGCCGGACACGGCTGGCTACTGGACGCCGATGCTCGTGTCGCCCGCGGGGCACAAGGTGCGCCCGCAAGGGGTGAACGCCTACTATCGGTCGGTCGGCGTGCTCGCCCGGCAGCATGTCCGCGCTTTCCCTGCGAATCTCCGCATGATCTCTCATCGCTACTTCTTCAGCTGCGGCGACACAGGCACCGGCACGCCCAAGCCGCGAGACTGCGGATCGAAGACCGTGCACGTGAGCGTCGTCTTCCCGGCCTGCTGGGATGGCGCGCACACCGACAGCCGCGACCACATGTCGCACATGGCGTTCCAGACCGGACGCGGCTGCCCGCGTTCGCACCCCGTCGCCGTCCCCCGGATCGTGCTGATCGTCCGCTACCCCAGGCTCCACGACGGGACCGGCTACACCCTGACGAGCGGGAGGGCGACCAGCATGCACGCGGACTTCTGGAACACGTGGAAGCAGCTGATGCTCCGACACCTGGTCCGCCGCTGCCTGAACCAAGATCAAGTGTGCGGTGACATGGGCCACTAGCGCCCCATCGTTCGCCCCACTGGTGCAGGTCCAGGGCGTCCCCCACCTTGCGTCCTACGGACGATGAGGGGTCGCGTGGCTGGTCGGTAGAATCGCCCTCCGCGTACCGCTCCGGGGGATCCGAGATGACGGCCGCCACACTGAGTCGCAACGGCACGGCACGAACCGAACCGCGCGAGCGTGCGCGGAACGACGCGTACCCCCTGGTGAAGGCCTACCTGCTCGTCATCCTCGCCGCGGTCGTCGACGTGTCCAACTTCCTCGACCGGGGGAACTTCGTCCGCTACCTCCTGCTCTTGGTCCCCATCGGGACCCTCGTTGTCGTGCGGATGCGGTTCCCGTCCATGTTCGTCCGCACGCCGACGGCGTCGGACGTCGTCCTCGCCCTCGTGTGGGTGTTCGGGCTGATCGGCGCCGTCTACGGCGCCGTCTTCGGCGGCGTTCACGCCACGATGCTGCCCGTCTTCTTGCCGATGTCGATCGCGTTCCTGTACCTCGGGACGCTCGACCCGCTCTCCGAGGACGAGCTCATGTCGACCCTGCGAGCCCTGGCGATCATCGGGTCGCTCTACATCTGTCTGAACGCGCTCGTGAACGCCCACCTCGTCCCGGGCCTCGACGACAAGCAGTACCGCAACGCGTCGTTGCTGTTCATGGCCCTGGGCATCTCGGGGACCGTCGTGCTGCGGTGGTGGCGATGGCTCGCCGTCCTGGTCCTCCTCGAGACGTTCGTTTTTATCACCTATCCGTCGGGCACCACCGTCCTCGTGATGTGCGCGATCGTGGTCACGTTCGCGATGACGGCCCCGCGGCCCTACGCGCGGATCCGCCCCTACGTGATCGGAGGGGCGAGTGTCGTCGCGATCCTCGTGCTGCTCGTGAACTTCAGCGCCGGCGTGTCCGTGACGAGCGACTACTTCTCCCTGGTCGGGAAGAACAACGCCGACAGCGTCCGCGTGGAGGCGTGGACGCAAGGGGTGAACGAGTTCACGCAGTCGCCTCTCTACGGCAACGGGTTCACCGACGCGGTCGGCGCCGTCGTCGTGCACCCGGGTGGAAGGGGCGAGTTCCAGATCCCGTTCCACAACGACTACGTCCTGTTCCTCGCCAAGGGCGGTCTCCTCGGCCTCGGCCTCCTCCTCGCCTGGATCCTTGCGACGGAAGTGACCGTGTTGCGCCGGTACGTTACGCTCGTCGCACAGGAGCGGTATCGGCGGGCGGCGCTCCTGCGCGTGCTGCTCGTCGGCTACAACGTGTTCTTCGTGACGTCCGCGTTCAACCCGTCGATCCTGGGCATGTCGCGCGCCGCGAGCCTGTTCGCCGTGTATGCGCTGATGATGCTCGTGTCCTCGGACGGGCGCCCGGGAACCGTTCGGACGTGAGCGCCACCCCTCCCGCGAACAGCGCCCGCGTGGAGGGGGCGCAGGGAACCCCGCTCGGCGCGGCGACGCTCGGGTCTGTTCGCCGGCGCCTCCTCCGCGGATCGTGGTGGGTGACGGTGGGCAAGGTCGCCACGATCCCGCTCACGTTCCTGATCAACCGGTTCCTCGCGCACATGCTCCGGCCGGCAGAGATGGGCGCGTACTTCGCCGGCTTCACGATCGTCACGGTCGGAGCGATCGCCGCGCAGCTCGGTCTGGACCGGGCGCTGGTCCGGTTCGTCGCGCGCGGAATCGCCACGGGACAGCCCGGGCAAGCTCGCCAGACGATCAGGGTCGCGTTCACCGCCGGGTCGATAGCGGCAACCGCGGTGGCGATCTTGCTGGTGGCCGGTCCCGGCGAGTGGCTCTCCCAGCGCATGTTCCATTCAGACCTGCTCGCTTCGGTGATCCCTGCCGTCGCGGTGTGGTTGCTGCTCACCGCGCTGCAGGAGCTCCTGGTCGAGACCTTCCGCGGTTTCCAGCAGTTCAAGGTCGTCTCGGTCCTCGACTCGCTCCTCGTTGACTCGCTGTGTGCGCTCACCTTCGGGATCATGCTCGTGACGCACGCCGGGCCGAGCGTGAACCTGGTCATCGCGATCTCCGCGGCGTTCACGGGGATCGCGGCGCTGATCGGCGCCGGCATGCTCGTGCGGCGCGTACGCAGGCTCGGCACGAACGGCCGACTTCAGCGCGGCGAGATCTTCTCGATGGCGTGGCCGGTCATGATCGCCGACCTCGCCAGCTACCTGCTCGGTACGGGCGTCGACCTTCTGGTGCTGGCGGCGTTTCGGCCCCTCCCGGAGGTGGCCCTCTACGGTGCGGCGACCCGGTTGCTCGTGCTGATCGGGACGCCCTTCCGGATCTTGCAGGGGGTGATTCCGCCGATCATCTCGGAGCTGCACGCGCAGGGGAAGAAGCAGGAGCTCGAGCGCGCGGTCCGCTCGGCAGCGTCACTCGCGGGGTTCCCAGCTGCCCTGGTCCTGATCGCGTTCATCGTCGCGGGCCCGCTGATCTTGTCCGTGGTGTTCACCCCGTTCTATCGCAACGCTGCGACGATCCTTGCCATCTTGTCGTTCGGCCGGCTGATCGCGATCTACACGGGCTCGGCCGGCCTGACCCTGATGATGACGGGGCACCAGAAGGCGATGATGGTGCTCACGCTCGTGATGGGCGCTGTGAGCCTGGCGGCCGGGATCGCGGCGGCGCCGGTGTTCGGCGGCCTTGGCGTCGCGATCGCGACGACGGTCGCCGCGATCACGCAGAACGTGCTCCAGCTCGTGCTCGCCCGCAAGTACGTCGGGATCTACACGCAGGCGTACCTCCTGCCCGGTCCGGTGATCGCCTTCTTCTCGAAGAAGCAAGATGAGGCCGCCCCGACGTGATCCGCTTCGGCCGTCTCAGCCTGGCCAGTCGAAGGGCCACACCTCGAGGCCATGGATCGCGTTGCGGACGTCCATCGTGACGTTCACCGATGCGACCATCGTCGCGGTTTCGAAGTCGTAGGCACTCACCGTGGCGGGTGAGGACCCACCGATCACGAGGCCGTCGACGACCGCGAGCCCCCGGGCGAACGCCGGCCGCGCCTTGTCGCGCGACAGCTCCGCATGGGTGAGCGCGCTTCTGTCGTACACCGGCGCGGGGAACGAGCGGACGATCCTGCCGCCCCGCGTGAGGTAGGCAACCCGGTCGGTAGCGGTGTGGTTCACGAGGACGCCCGCCCCGTACGGACGCGCGTTGTGTGTCGCGTACGGGATCCGGGCGCGGCGATCGAGCCGCCCGTCAGCGATCCGCCAGAGCGTCCCCATCCGCGTGCCCGAAACGTACAGGGCACCCCCTTCGGAGAAGACGTTGTTGATGTGACACAGGTCGGCCTCGGCGGGACCGTCGTCGCCGTTCGGATCGAACATCGAGAGCCGCGCGCGGGGCCGTGCGTGCAACTTGCGCCGGGTCCGCCAGTAGCTCGGGAAGGACAGGTGGTACCCGCGGATGAACCGCTCCGTCGCGAGGTCATATTCCAGCACCGAGTCGAACCCGGTCGACGTCATGAACAGACGCTCGGCGTCCGTCGCGATCTCGTGGCAGTGCTTCAGGTACCGGTTGCGGAACGAGCGTTGCTGGACCAGCTTGGCGTCGTAGACGAAGATCTCGTCGCTCGCAGCCACGAACACGTCGTCCCCGTGGAAGGCGATCCCGCGGAGCCCGCGGTCGCCCCCTCTGCCCTCCCAGTCGATCGAGGCATCGCTCCAGTCCAGGACCTGCTCCACGCGACCCGTCGCGAGGTCGGCCAGATACAGCCCCCCGTGGCTCTCGCCCTTGTTCGTCGAACGGACGACCGAGCTGAAGATGACGCTTCGGAGAAGCTCACTCATGCCGCCCTCGCGGCGCGCGAGCGGCCGCGCAGCAACTGCATCGCGAACAAGGCAACGAACCGTGGGTTCCCGATCACGTAGCGCCTCCACAAGCGCGTCGGCTCCTGCACCAGTCGGTACAGCCACTCCAGGGCGAGGCCCCGGATCCAGGCGGGCGCGCGCTTCTTGTGCCCTGACAGGAAGTCGAACGCCGCGCCGACCCCGAGCATCACGCATGGGAGCTCGCCGCGGCGCCGCGCCATCCACTGCTCCTGCTTGGGCGCGCCGATCCCGACGAGCACGATCCGTGCGCCGGACGCGACGATGCCGGAGACGGTCTCCTGGTCCTCCTCCGGCGACGGGGCCCGGAACGGAGGCGCCTCGGCGTAGACGACCTCGAGACCCGGGTACCGGGTCCTGAGGCGCTCGCCGAGATCGCGCAGCACCTCGTCGGTGCCGCCGTAGAACGCGACGGGGATCCGGTCAACGGCGGCGCGCGCACACACCACCTCGGTGAGCCGCGTCCCCGCGACCTGCTGCGCAGCCGGGACGCCGAGCAGCCGCAGCGCCCACGCCAACGGCTTTCCGTCGGGGGTGACAAGGTCGGCGTCGTTCATCAGACGACGGAACGCCGCGTCGTCGCGCGACGCGATCACATTGTTGACCGCTGCGATGCAGACATAGCGGGACCCGCCGTCCACTGCCCATGCCGAGATCCGGGTGGCGGCGTCGCTGTAGCTCGTCGCGTCCACGCGCATCCCGACGATGTGACGGGAGGCGAGCTCGGGGAGGCCGACGATCGGAGACGGGTCGGACGCCACTCAGTACGCGCCCTTTTGGTTCACGACGGCGCCCATCGTTTTGAGCAGGATGTAAAGGTCGAGAGCGAGCGACCAATTCTGGATGTAGAACAGGTCGAACTCCACGGCCTCCTCGGGCGCGACATCGCTGCGCCCCTTGATCTGCCACCACCCTGTGACGCCCGCCGGCACCTCGTGCCGGTCACGCATCAGCCCCTGGTTCGCGATCACCTGCTCGAGCGCGAGGGGACGCGGACCGACGAGGCTCATGTCTCCCTTGAGCACGTTCAGGAGCTGCGGAGCCTCGTCGAGGCTCACGCGCCGGATCAGCGCGCCGACGCGAGTGAGGCGTGGGTCGTTCTCCATCTTGAAGAACGCGCGGGAGGTGTCGAAGCCTCCGCCGGTCGCGGCGCGATCCACCTGGTGACGCATCGTCCTGAACTTGTAGACGGTGAAGACGCGGTCGTCCCTCGTCACGCGTCGCTGACGGAAGAGGATGGGCCCGCGCGAGGTCATCTTTATGGCGACGGCCGTTGCTGCGAGCAATGGGACCGTGAGGACGAGCGCCACGGTCGCGACGATGATGTCGAACCCTCGCTTGAGCGCCTCCTGGGTCCTCGTGAGCCGCACCGGTCGGAGCGAAAGCGTGAGGGTCGACGCGATCTGCTGAACGGTGACGCGGTCCGTCAGGATCTGGGGGATGTTCGCCGAGATCCGTACCTCCAGGGCATGCCTTCTCGCGGCGCGGGTCACCCGGAGCATCGTCTCATCGTCCACCGCCGACGACGCGACGAACAAGCAGTCCGGGCGGTGGACCGCGATGGCGTCGTCGATCATCTCGACGCGGCCGAGGTGACCGTGCACCCGCTGCCTGTCGCCGTCCACCTCGATGAACCCGAGCGGCTCGTACCCCCAGCCGCGAGCTGAGAGCGTCTCGTAGAGGCGGTGCGCCTCATGGTTCGTCCCGATGATCAGCGTCCGGAAGCACAGCGCCCCGGCGGTCCGTAGCTTGCCGAACCGCCACGCCCACACTCGCCTCGCCGCGAGCTCGAGGAGCAGCGCCAGGCACCACGTCTGCGCGACCCACAGACGCGACGACGGGAACGACGACCAGATCGTCGACAGCGCCAGCACCATCACGCCCACACTCGATGCGCCCACGATCCGCCGCAGGAGCTCCACCGGCGAGAGGTGCTGGGGTGCGTATAGGCCGAACGCGTGGAAGACGGCCACCCACATCGCCGAGGCGATCGCAGCCGCCGTCACTCGGGTCACGGCGTTTCCATGAGCGACCGAGGCGACGAGCGAGGACACGACGAGCGCGACGAGGATGCACGCGGCGTCGGTCGCGACGAGCGCGTACCCGATCCGACGGTACCGGACGAGTACCGGCGAGCGCGGGTGCTGCGCCTCGGGGATCAGGACGACGTCATCCTCGGCCGCTGGGTCTAGGGGTGGACGACCGACCCCGCGGGAGCCCGCTGTCACCTGAAGGACCTCCTCAATCGGCAGTAGTCATAACGGCACGGGATACCCGAGCCCAGAGATACTATTCAGCCTAGGCATCGACGCCGAACCGGGCAACGGCCATCCGATGTACCTTTCCTACACAGAACGACGTGCTTATTTCATCGCGGTGCGCTCCGGTACGATGGGATCTCCCGCAGGAGTCGGTCCCTCCAGGAGGTCCTCTCGCGCAACCGATGACGATGACCACACCGATCGAAGTCCTCTGCCTCGCCGGCACGTCCCAGAACGGGGCGACCCTGCTGACGAGGATGCTCGGGCGGCTGCCGGGCTTCGTCGCTGTGGGCGAGGTCGGCTACCTATGGGACAAGGGGCTGATCGAGAACGTCGAGTGCGGATGTGGCGTCGCGTTCCGATCGTGTCCGTTCTGGACGAAGGTCGGAGACGCCGCGTTCGGCGGATGGGACCGCGTCGACGCGCCGGAAGCGGTGAGGCTCAGGGGAGCCGTCAAGCTGAAGGGACGCCCGCTTGCCCAGGCCCGGGCCGTCCCGCTGCTCGTCCGACCCCAGCTGTCGCGGTCGTACCGGCGTGGGCTCGACGCGTACGGCGACCTGATGACAGCCGTCTACGGCGCCGTCGTTGAGGTCTCCGGGGGGGCCGTGGTCGTCGACTCGATGAAGCAGCCCGCGCACGTCTACATGGTGCGCACGCTCGCGGGCGTGGACCTCCGGGTGGCGCACCTCGTCCGCGACCCGCGCGGGTTCGCCAACTCGAACCTCAAGTGGGTCAGGCGCCAGGGCGACAGCGAGCGCGAGTACCGGACGCGGCGCCCGCCTTGGAAGGCGACCGCGCTGTGGGACTTCACGAACCTCGCGTTCGAGGCCATGGCGCCGCTCGGTGTGCGGGCGGCTCGTGTCCGATACGAGGACGTCGTCTTCCGGCCCGCGGACGAGCTCCGCCGGGTCGCGGCGCTCTGCGACGTCTCGCTTGGGCCAGAGGACCTGTCGTTCGTTTCCGGCACCCGCGCGGATCTGCCTCCGGATCACCTCGTCGCGGGCAACCGGATGCGCCTTGCCTCCGGCTGGACCGAGCTCCGCGCCGACGAGGGGTGGCGCTCGAGCCTGACGGAGCCGCAGCGGCGCACAGTGGCGGCCATCTCCTGGCCGTTGATGCGCGCGTACGGGTACGGACGGTGACCTCGGTGGCGGGGTCAGGGGATCTGCCGAACCTGATCATGGTTGGGCCCGGCAAGTCGGGCACGACGTCGCTCTTCTGGTATCTGTCGCAGCACCCAGACGTCTGTGCGGCCGACGTCAAGGAGCTCAAGTACTTCGCGCCGATCACCCACGGCGATGGCCGGCTCGGGCCTGTCGAGGACTACGCGTCGCACTTCGGGCGATGCGGGGATCAGCGCTACCGGCTCGAGGCGAGCCCGCAATACTTCCACGGGGGGGAGGCGATCATCGACGCCATCAGGCGCATCGTCGGCGAGCCGAAGATCGTGGTGACGCTCCGCGAGCCGGTCGACCGCCTGTGGTCGATCTACCGCTCGCTGAAGGTCCGCACGACCATCCCCGCGTCGATGACGATCGAGGACTACGTCGCGCGGTGCGAGGAGGTACGGGCGAAGGCCGAGCCGCTGACGCTCGACAACCGTGCGTTCTGGACGCTCTCGGGGGAGCGCTATGCGGCCCACCTCCGCCCATGGCTCGACGCCTTCGGCGACGACGCCCGAGTCGTGTTCTTCGAGGACATGGTGCGCGAGCCCGCGTCGGCGACGCGCGCGATCGCTGGATGGCTCGGGATCGACGAGGCCTGCGTCGACGCGTTCAGCTTCACCGTTGAGAACCGGACGGTCGCGAACCGGAGCGGCGCGCTGCACAGGCTCGCCCTGGCGGCGAATCGGTCGGGGCTCCTCGGGGAGCGCCGACGTGTGAAGGGGCCGCTCCGCAAGCTGTACTACGGCGTCAACAGTGCCCCCCAGGCCGAACGGTTACCGCAGGACGTGCGGCTCCGTCTGCATGCCGTGTTCGCGCCCGACAACGCCGAGCTCGCGGACGAGCTGCGGCAGCGAGGCTACGCGGGGTTGCCCGCCTGGTTGGAGGAGCCGCCGTCGCCCGGCCCTACGACGCCGTGAGCTCCTCGTAGACCTGCCGGGCCCTCGTCCGCAGCCCGTCGAGCGACGCGTCGTACAACTGGGCGCGTCGCCCCTCCTTGATCGCCTCGCGCTCTGGCGACGGCCGGTTCACGCGCATCTCCGGGAGGGTGCGCGCCCACGAGCCTTCGCTCGCGGCCACGATCGATCGGTACTCGGCGGCCCCGATCACCCCGTTCTCGAACCGACCCAGCGCATCCGCCCACGCCGGCCATCGCGCCCTGTCCTCGATGATCTCGAAGCAGGCCGCGACGTTCTCGGGCGTGTGCTTGAAGACGCCGAAAGCCGTCCCGAACCGCGCGTTCACCCGTTCGGTCACACCGCCCATGTCGTCGGTCACCTCCTCGAACCGGGCCACCACGAACCGCGACGCCCGCGGCAGGATGCGCTCGTAGAAGCGCGCGAAGCCAACGAGCGCTTGCCGAGGTGTGATGAACGGCTCGCGGATGATCGTCGACAGGACGGCATCGTCCGGGTCGCGCGTGAGCACGAGCGTCGGGATCGACCGTTCGGTCGCGGCGAGGATCTGCGCGACCGCGTGCTGATGGTGCGCGAGACGGACGGGTGTGCGTTGCGCGATGGCGAACGCGATCACGGCGAACGTATTGGCGCAGCGCGGGAACCCGTCGATCACGAGCCCGGTTTCCGGCCCCACGACGGACTGGGTGTGGCGGAGCCGTGCGATAGGGAGGAAGAGCCTTGGATGCTCGCCGAGTCGGTTGCGCGCCGACCAACGGACCGAGCGGGCGGTCGACCCAACGCCCTCCCACCCGCGCCGGACCGTCGGGGCGAGGGGCCCGATCACGGCGTGGTACTAGCGGAGTTATCGGCTCGGCTGTCGTACACGGCGCCGTAGTGCGAACCGTAGTAGGGCTCGTACTCCTTCTCGACGGCGTTGAACACCACGCCGACGATGTGCGCGCCGACAACCTCAAGCCGATCGCGGCTCTCGGACACCGCCCGGCTGTTGGCCTTCCTCGGGTTGTGCACGAGCAGAACGCCGTCCGTGAGCGACGCCAGCACGCCGGCGTCGGCCACTGGCAGGATCGGCGGTGCGTCGAACAGGACAACGTCGAACGCGCTGCGGAGATCGGGGAGGACCCCGGCGCTCTCGAGTTTCGACAAGACGGCTACCGGGCTGGAGGACACGTGACCGCTCTTGAGCACGGATACCGATGTGAGCGTCGAGCGTTCGATCGCCTCGAACAGGGGCGCCCTCCCCGCCACGACGTCGGATAGCCCCCTCCCACCGTTGAGACCGAAGATGCTTTCGATCCTTGGCGCACGGAGGTCGCTCGACACGACCAGGACGCTTTGGCCTGCCTGGGCGAGCGCCACGGCGAGGTTCGCGCAGGTCATCGACTTTCCCTCGCCCGCGAGCGAGCTGGTGATCGTTATGGTCTGGAGCCCTTCATGCGACAGGATGTACCGCACGTTCGTGGCGAGCGTCGCGTAGGCCTCGGACGCACCTGTCCGCTTTCCTTGTTCAGTCGGCACGATCGGGCGCTGCAGCTTGCCCAACGCACGGTCCTTCGGCACGACGGCGAGCACCGGCGCGCCGACCCGTCGCTCGAGGTCGCTGCGACCGTGGACGCGACCCGCGCGCGCGTCAAGCACGAACGCCACGCCGAGCCCGATCAGGAAACCCACGACGAGCCCGAGAGCAACGTTCACGACCAGTTGCGGGGAGGCCGGCGACGTGGGAAGCGTCGCCTCCTGGATCACCTGTCCGGCGTCGTCCTTCGCGGAGACGCCCCGGGCGCGCAGCATCGCGGCCCTCGTCGCGGTCCGGGACGCGAGGTAGCTCTCGGCGAACCGCTCGGCGATAGCCTGGGCCCGCTCCGGAGTGGACGCCGGATAGCCGATCTCGAGAACGTTCGTGGTCGGCACCACAGCCACGCGGACCTTCGTCTCCAGGTCGGAGATGGGCACCGAGGGCTGCAGCCCGTTGGCGACGCTTCGGACGACCGGCCCAGAGCGAACCAGCTGGGCCTCCGTGTTGATGAACGCCTGCGGATCCGACGCGCCGAGCGCGTCTGCGAGGCCGGCGTTCTGCGGTGGCAGCACAAGGACCTTCGAGGTGGCGACGTAGACCGGCGTGCGGGTGAGCGTCCACGCGAGGGCCAGACCGCCGAACAGAAGCGTGCAGAGCAGGATGAGCCACTTCCGGGCCCACAGCATGACCAGGTACTCGCGAAGATCGACGACGGGCCGCCCGATGTCGCCGGACGATGTCTTCAAGGTGTGTCTCCTTCAGTCGAGCACAGCAGCCGTCGGTCTTGACGTTGCGCGGGCCGGCTCCGTAGTGTGCGTAGGCAGAAAAGGCTACCTTAGTTGCAGTGGGACGGGTACACCGTTCTGCCTACGCCAGAAGGGATTCACCCGAGTATGTCTGCGTGCCGTACGTCACCTCTTGCTTCAGCTATGAGGTGCAGATGATATCGTCCCGAAGGGTCGCGGTGCCTGTCGTTTGTGTGGCGCTTGTGCTGACGTCCCTGATGATCAACTCGGCGCAGGCCTCCTCTCCCGTGTTCTCTGACGGGTTCGAGAGCGGCACGATGTCCGCGTGGACGACCAACGCCGGCATCCTGACCCAGCAGTCGGTGGTCTTCGACGGGGCATGGGCGGCGCGCGCGACGTCGACGGGTACCGCGACCTGGGCGAACGCGAACCTCGCCGCGGCGCAGACCGACGTCTACGCGAGCGCCTTCGTGAAGGTGATCAGTGCCGCCACGAACGTCTGGTTCCTCCGGCTGCGGACGGGCTCCGGATCCCCCGGCGCATTGATCGCATCGGTCGGGATGAACAAGAGCGGGAACATACTCGCGCGCAACGACGTGTCGAACGTCAATGCAACGAGCGCGAGCAAGATCTCGACGGGCGCCTGGCACCAGGTCGAGATCCATGCGCTCGTGAACGACACCGCGAGTACGCTCGAGGTCTGGATCGACGGCATCAAGATCGCCGATGTCAGCGGGACGACCGCGCTTGGGACGACGCCCGTCGGGCGCCTGCAGCTCGGTGACAACACCAGCTCGCGCACCTTCGACGTGGCGTTCGACGACGTCGCGGCGGACACGTCGTTCATCGCGCCGCCACCCGACCTCACGCCTCCGTCGGTCCCGACCGGGCTGGACGCCCCGACGGTGGCCTACGACCACGTCACGTTGACCTGGAACGCCTCACCCGAGGGCGACACGGCGGGGTACACCGTCTACCGGGACGGGAACTTCCTGGCCACGGTGACCGGGGCCGCGACGACCACCTACGACGACACCACCGTGGCGGCCAGCACGGCGTACTCCTACGCCGTCGATGCGTTCGACACCGCGAACAACCACTCAAGTCTGTCCACGTCCAAGGATGTCACGACGCAGATGGCGCCCCCGTCGGTCCCGACCGGGCTGGACGCCCCGACCGTGGCGTACGACCACGTCACCTTGACCTGGAACGCCTCGCCCGAGGGCGACACGGCGGGGTACACGGTCTACCGCAACGCCACGCCGATCGCTACGGTGACCGGGTCCGCCACCACGACCTACGACGACACCGGGGTCCTGCCGAGTACGTCGTACGCCTACACCGTCGACGCGTTCGACACCTCCAACAACCACTCCCACCAGTGCCCGGCCATCAACGTCAAGACGCCGGCGTCCCCTGGCGGATCGGTCTTCACCGACGGGTTCGAGTCCGGTTCGATGGGCAAGTGGACCGACGGCACGCAGGTGACGGCGCAGCAACAGGTGGTCCGTTCGGGTGCGTGGGGGGCGCGTGCAACGGCTTCCGGCACGCCTGCCTGGGCGATGACGACGCTTCCGTCGACGCAGACCGAGCTCTACGCGGAGACGTCCTTCGAGATCATCAGCCAGTCGACGAACGTGTTGTTCTTGCGGTTCCGCGCCGGGAACTCGGGACTGATCGCAGGGGTTGGGGTCAACGCCAAGGACAAGCTGCTGCTCCGTAACGACGTCGCGAACACCACCTCCACCAGCACGAGGGTGGTGACGCCCGGCGTCTGGCACGAGGTGCAGCTCCATGCGCTCGTCAGCGGCACGTCGAGCACGCTCGAGGTGTGGCTCGACGGCGTCCGCGTGAACGACGTCAGCGGCACGACATCGCTCGGGACGACCCCGATCGGACGCCTGCAGATCGGTGACAACACCGCGAGCCGAACCTACGACGTGGCCTACGACGACGTCGTGGCCGACACGGCCTACATCGCGCCGCCCTCCACGCCGACTGGCCTCACGGCGACGACCGTCGCGTCGGATCACATCGACCTGACCTGGACAGCCTCACCCGAGCCCGACGTCGCCGGCTACACCATCTACCGCAACGGCGCCTCGTACGCCGTCGTGAACAGCGCGACGACGACGTCGTACACCGACTTCGCCGTCGCCCCGAACACGACATACACCTACATGATCGACTCGTTCGACTCGTCGCAGCCGCCGCTGCACTCGTCGCAGTCCCCGGTGCTCAGCGTGACCACCCCCTCGTCGACGGCGGCAGACCCGGTCGTGGCCGCTGCGGGCGACGTTGCATGCGACCCGGCCAACAGCGCCTTCAACGCCGGCAACGGCACCTCCACGAAGTGCCGCGCGAAGTACACGGCCGCGCTCCTGTCGAACCTGCGGTCGACGACGAACCTTCAGGGCATCCTCGTCTTGGGCGACACGCAGTACGAGTGCGGCGGGCCGCTCGCCTACCAGCAGTCCTACTCCCTGTCGTGGGGGCAGTCTTCGCTCTTCGCGCTCTCCCACCCGACGCCGGGTGAGCAGGAATACCTCACCTCGGGCGGAACGGACTGCCAGGCGACCCCGGGTGCCGGCTACTTCGGCTACTACGGCGCCCAAGCGGTGAACGGCTCGGGGAGCCCGTACTACAGCTTCGACATCGGCACCTGGCACGTGATCTCCCTCAACTCGAACTGCACGCAGGCCTCGGTCGGCGGGTGCGCCTCCACCTCGCCGCAGTACACGTGGCTACAGGGAGATCTGGCCGCGCACGCGTCGAACGCGTGCACGATGGTGATCTGGCACAACCCCGCATACTCGCCGAGCTCCGTCGGGGGCAGCTCCGCGATGCGGCCGATGTTCCAGCTGCTCTATAGCTCGGGGGTCGAGATGGTGATGAACGGCAACGACCACGTCTACGATCGGTATGCGGAGCTGAATGGCTCCGGGGCCGCCGTCGCGCCCGGCGCCCACGGGCTGCGCGAGTTCATCGTCGGGACCGGCGGACGGAGCCTCGGCAAGTTCGGCGTGGCGAAGAGTGCGAACGAGCAAGTCCGGTTCAACGACTCCTTCGGGGTGCTCAAACTCACCCTCCATCCCGCGAGCTATGACTGGCAGTTCGTGGACGCTTCAGGGAGCACGTCGACCGACTCCGGCTCGACCGCTTGCCACTGACGATGGCCCGAGCGGCAGCCTGGGTCGAGCGGCAGCAGTGGACGCTCGAGCGCTTCGGCCTCACTCCGTCGAAGCTCCCGACCCGCGCGTTCGGGGGGCATCGCGCGCGGGTGTTCTGCGTGTCGATCCCCAAGGCGGGCACGCACCTGCTCGAGCGCGCGCTCTGCTTGCACCCGGGTCTGTACCGCAAGCTCCTCCCGACGATCTCGCAGCAGAACATCGCCCGCGTCGGCGGGTTCGACGGCCTGCTGGGCAAGATCCGCCCGGGGCAGATCATCGTGTCGCACATGCGGCACGAGCCGGGCTACGTGGAGGCGCTCCGCGAGCACCGGGTCCGGTCGCTGTTCCTGATCCGCGATCCTCGAGCGATCGTGGTCTCGCAGATCCACTACGTGATCGCGCGGAAGGACCATCGGCATCATGCGCTCTTCGCCTCGATCCCGACCGCGAGCGAGCGGCTGCGGGTGGCGATCGCAGGAGATCCCGAGCATGGCGTCGCGTCGATCGGCGAACGTCTCGACGCGTTCGAGGGCTGGCTCACGTCCGACGCCCTCGTGGTCCGCTTCGAGGATCTCGTCGGCCCCGCGGGCGGAGGGGACGCCGAAGCGCAGCAGCGCACGGTCCGTGCGATCGAGGACCACCTCGGGATCGCGGTCCCGGAGGAGCGGATCCGGGCGATCTGCGCCTCGTTGTTCTCCGCCGCGAGCCCGACGTTCCGACAGGGCTCCGTACAGCGATGGCGCGCGTCGTTCGACGACGAACTCGACGCGCTGCTGCGGTCGGTGGCCGGTGAGGCGTTGACCCGTTACGGCTACGACCCGGAGGCCACCGCCTCCGCGTAGGCGCCCTCGAGGGCGGCGGTCGCGGCGGCCGGGCTGTGACGGTCGTTCCACGCGCCGAATGCGCCGGCGCCCAACCGCTCAGACTCCAGGTCGACGCACAGACGCAGGACGGCGTCCGCCCATGCGCGAGACGCGTCGGGCGCGATCAGGAGCCCGGTCACATCGTCCGCGACCGCCTCGGGGAGGGCGCCGATCCGGCTCGCGAGGACGGGGACGCCGCACGCGTACGCCTCCACGATCGTCCGCGGCGACGCCTCGTACCAGCGCGACGGGACCAAGAGAGCGCGCGCGCCGGCCAGCAGCGCCGGGACCTCGCCCGGCTCGACGGCCCCGAGGAACCGAACGCCGTCAGGAGCCGCCGCCCGCAGCGCGTCCCTGTCCGGCCCCTCGCCGGCGACCACGAGCTCCGCCCGGGTGCCGAGCGTCGCCCACGCGCGCAGGATCGTGTCGACCCCCTTCTCAGGTGCCAGGCGCCCGAGGAACAGGAAGTAGTCCCCAGGGCCCCGGCGACGCTCGGCCGGCCACGCGAAGTTCGCTTTCACCCGGACCCGCTCCGGCGCGAACCCCGCCTCGACGTACTTGTCCCGCACGAACGCACTGACCGCGAGGAACCGCGCGACGCGGTCGAAGGTGCGCACGGCACGGTGGAGGGTCAACGACGTCGCGAGCGCCGCGCTGCCCGCTGCGGACCCTCGGTAACAGCGGTGGACCACACCGCGCCACGGTGTCCGGCCCAGGCAGTCCTCGCACACCCTGCCGTCGCGGAGGAATGTCGCCGGCAGGCAGAGGAGGCGGAAGTTGTGCAGCGTCATCACCACGGTGGCGCCGGCGGCGTGCGCCGCGCTGAGGGAGGCGGGCGAGAGCGTCGGGAACAGGTTGTGCGCGTGGACGACCTCGATCCGCTCCGACCGGACGATCCCCGCTACCTGGCTCGCGGCACGTCTGGACCACACGGCCGACGCCGCGGCGTGGCCCTGTGCCGCGAGCCCTCTGTCGTCGGGCTCGGCCGAGAGCACGCGGACCTCGTGTCCGGCCTGGCGCAGGAGCGTCGCCTCGTCCGCGACGACCCGGTTCTCCCCGGAGACCGCTCCGGAGAGGTAACGCGAATGCAGGATCAGGACGCGCACAGGCGTCTACGAGGACGCCTGTGCGTCCGCGGTTGCGAGCCACGTGCGGTAGACGGCGCTTGCCCTGGAGCGGAGCCGCGCGAGCTCCGGGGCGGCCAGCTCCAGCTTGCCCGCCTCGCGGAGCTCCTCACGTACGGCGGAGGGCCGGGCGACCCGGGTCTCGACGACCGTCCCGTGACGCGCCGTGTTCTGTCGCTCGATCGCGCGGAAGCATGCCTCGACGTTGGCCTCGTCGTGCTCGAACGGCGCGAAGTCCGTTCCGAATCGAGCGTTCGTGGCCGCGATGACCTTTCCAAGATCCTTCGTCACGGCCTCGAACGGCGCGATCACGACGTCGTCGCGAAGCGGCTGGAGCCGTTCGTAGAAACGGGTCCAGCTCGCGAGCACGATGCGCGGCGTGGCGTAACGGTTCCTGATCACGTGCGACAAGGCGCAGGATTCGGGCTCCCGGATCAGGACGACCGTCGGGATCTGCCGTCGCACGGACTCCGCGATCTGTGCGACGGCGTGCAGATGGTGCGCGATCCGCACCGGCGCCGGCTGGGCCGACTCGAACGCGACCACCGCGAACGTGTTGGCGGAGCGCTGGAATCCGTCGATGGTGATCTTGGTGCCGGGGCCGACGACTCTGCCGTCCGGATACCGACGTCGGGCGTAAGGCAGGAACACCGAGGGATGCGCAGACAGGGACGTCCTCGTCTCGTACAGCGCAAGGCGGTAGCTCCGCTCGAAGGCGCCCCCGCTGCGCATCCCAGGTGGCGACGTTATAGCTTCGCGGTGGCCGCCGGCGCCGCGGCCGTCGTGCCTCGCCCCGTCAGCATGTGGTCGAAGATGGACCGCACCTGTGCGGGATCTTTCGATGAGAAGTACCACTCGAAGGTGTTCTTGAGGCCGTCGGCGAACATCGTCCGAGGCTCCCAGCCCAGCAGCTCGCCGGCCAACGAGTTGTCAGCGACGCGGTTGTAGGGCCCGGTCGGCATGTCGGGCTGAGTCACGATCTCCGGCGCGTACCCCGCCATCTCGGTGACCATCCTCACGGCGTCCATCACCTTCACACGCTCCATCGTGCCCAGGTTGATGGCCGAACCGTCGCGGATCTTCTCCGCAGCGAGGATCGTCCCCTCGACGATGTCGTCGACGTAGGTCCAGTTACGGATCTGCTCGCCGGTTCCCCACACGAGGAAGGGGTCCTGCCGCAGGAACGCGCGCGCGATCATCGCGATCACTGCGTGGTTCTCCACGCCGCGCGGACCGTAGACCGTGAAGTAGCGGACCGAAGCCGTGTTCATGCCGCGCTCCTCGTGCAGGGCGCGCAGTGTGAGCTCCCCGGCGAGTTTGGCGAGCCCGTAGGTGCCGTCCGGGTCGTACGGAGGCCCTGCCATGTCCTCGGTGAGGTAGAGGGTCTCCCCGGGGTCGCCCTGGATGTTCAGGGGATAGATGCACCCGGACGAAGCAAAGACCACCGTCTCCACCTCGGCACGGAGCGCGGCGCCGAACAGACCTGCATCCAGGCCGAAGTTGGTCGAACACTCATACTGATGAAGGTCCACGTACCCGCGGCCCCCGTGATCCGCAGCGAGGTGGAAGATCACGTCAACACCTTCGACCGCCCGTTGAGCCAGGTCGGGATCGCGGAGATCGCCCTTGAGGAGCTCGATCGCACCGCTCGCGAGCGGAGCTGAGATATTCGCCTCCGAGCCGCTGCTGAAGTCGTCGACGACGCGCACGGTCGCGCCCCGGTCCAACAGGGCGTCGACGAGGGTCGAGCCGATGAACGAGGCGCCTCCTGTCACCAGAGCGCGCTTGGAAGACCAGGGATACGACAACGTATGCTCCTTTCTATCGTGCGGTTCGTTCGTACAAAGCCCCTTGTGGTGCATCACCATCATCTCGGAGCTGCGCATCATCTCGAACCCGGCCGGGTCGCCGCCCAGAGGTCGACCGTTTGGCCAGCAGCGAGAGCCCTAAGGTCATCGCGAGCAACGCGTTGAACGCGATCCACGCGGCCATCACGGTCATCATCGCGTCCGGCATCTCAATACCCTCCCCACCGCGAAGACTTCCCGAAGCGTGTGCCTTCCATTCATCTCCCTCTCCATGGGTCTTCCCTCCCCAGGTCAGCCGGAAGGCCGACGGAACCTGCGGGACTCCCTCCTGATAGCCCGGTCAGGCTGGTCCGTCGGTGGATTATGGGTGGTGATGGTTACGTAGGTCAATGGGGGGAATCCCCCGGGTGACCGGGTCTACGGGGCAGGGGATACCGCGCCACACCCACGATCAACAGCATCATCGGCCGTGAGCACGATCCTCCCCGCCGCGTGGTAGGCCGACCCCGCATGATTCGGCGGCGTCGATCCACGGGCTCTGCACGGGAACTTCCCCCAGGACGACCAGAGCAAACAGCGCGCCGAAGACGAAACAGCCGCTGAGCGTGGGATGAGCTGCCTTGGCCGGCAAAGGTTTCCGGGATGGCTGGGGACGGCGTGTGGAAAACGTCGGGCACATCTCGACGGCATCTTCATGCGCCGGTGGCCGGATCCGGAGGGTCACCTGGCTAGGGTTCCTGCCCGTGCCCCCCCACACGAGGTCCCCCCTCCTCGTCGCCGTACTCATCGCCCTGGTGACGCTCACGCCGCTGACGTTGACGACGTTGAGGCCGCCACAGGCGCCGCGCTCAAGCCCTGGGCGCCGTGCGCCGATGGACCATGGGGGATCTGGTGTGGCTCAAGCGCGCGGGGGTCTAGGCGAAGGGAGGAGCGAGGGTCCGGCCACGTCGGTGCTCTCGCTACGGCGGCGTCCTCACCTCCTTCCTGCCCCGACTTCTTTAGAGCCGGATCCACTGCGTCAGGAGGACGCCGGAGCCTACAGCTGAGGGAGGCTGGGATGAAACGAACGATCGTGTTCGTAACCATGGTCATGGCACTGGCACCGGTGGTGGTCCGTGCGACCAACATTGTCGACGTGCGGCCGGGCGCGAACTTGCGGGCACAGATCTCGAGCGCCGGGCCCGGGACGACGTTCCAACTCGGCGCAGGCGTGTACACATTGGACAGCACCGTCACGCTCGTCGCCGGACAGTCGCTCGTCGGGGCGGGTCCGGGCGTGACGATCCTGGACGGAGGGGGCGCGGACATCGTCGGTCTGGATTCCTCGAAGGTGTCTGGCGTCTTGATCAAGGACATGACGGTCAGGGGATTCTCGGTCGGGATCAACGAAGGGGACGGCGCCGTCGTCAAGGACGTGGTTGCGGGCCCGAACACCGAGACTGGCGTCCTCGTCACGGGCGACAACGCCTCTATCTCCGGATCGTTCGTGCACGACAACGGACGCTTCGGCATATACGTGAACGGCGCAAGCGACACGAACATCGAGGGGAACACGGTCGCGCATAACCACACAGCCTCCGCGTGGGACAACGGCTACGCTGGGGGCATCAAGGTCATCAACGGCAGCCGCAACGTCGTGATCCAGGGCAACACCGTCACGGACACGCAGGGCAGGGGCATCTGGACCGACGGCTCGGCGCGCGGCACGCAGATCATCGGCAACACGGTGCTTCGTTCGACGGAGGAAGGCATCAGACTCGAGAAGAGCTACGACACCCTCGTCGATGCGAACACCACCGACACGGGGATCCGTTCGCTCGACTCGTCGGGCGGCGTCGTCCAGCACAACATCGTCAGCGCACCCCCGAGCATCCGCTACCCACTCTCGTTCGCCGGCAACGGCGCGGGCGGGCCTGACGGCGAATACACGAACACGAACAACCGTGCCTACGCGAACGTCGTGACGGTGGCCGGGAAGCAGAAGGTCGGCGTTGTGCGGACCGCCGGAACCACGTCCGGCAACAGCTTCGACGCGGACAACTACGTCCTCGCCTCGCCGTGCTCGAAATGGCTCATGTGGTGGGATGGGACCAACCAGCTGAAGCTCGACTGGAACGGATGGCGCGGTGTCGGGCAGGACGCGAATGCGACGGTAAGGGCATAGCCACCCTGAGCTGAGGTCCTCGCGCAACAGAGCTACCGTCCGACGGGTCTCCGTGACCATCGACCCAGGGTCGACGTGCGAGCGTTCCTCTCGTCCTTCCTTCCATGCTCCCCGTCAGATGCTGCGGCCGACGCGGTAGCCTGTGCGACCTGCGCCGGTAGCTCAATGGATAGAGCATCTGACTACGGATCAGAAGGTTGGGGGTTCGACTCCCTCCCGGCGCGCTACACCTCTTCATTTCATCGCGACCGAGTGTCGCGAGCGCCCGACGGATGAGACTGGCCTCGCAAACCTTCCTGCCGAGGACCATGCGGCGATGGAGCCGTACGCCGGGCAGCCGATGACCAACGGCCAGCAGGCCAAGGCGTACGCCGACCACTACATCGCCGTCCACCTCAGTGAGGTCGC